>Ga0180223_1000203_pt1 | contig 102011 bp, 108 predicted proteins | sample eDN5th30CKraftOP_FD_151337 | JGI IMG/M metagenome (GOLD analysis project Ga0180223, IMG submission 151337) | Enriched Organic Plus compost microbial communities from Emeryville, California, USA - eDNA 5th pass 30_C Kraft OP (version 2) (version 2) ...
TGACGACCACGGCCTCGTCGATGGAAGCGAGCCCTGCCGCCTTCAGGAAGCCCTGCACGGCCTGCTCCGGCGCGTTGGTGCGCGGGCCCTTGCGCTCCTCGGAAACAGCGGGTGACTTCTTCGGCACGTCCGCGATGACGAGCGTCAGGCGCCGGGGCGTTGCGAAGCTCTTCGCCTCGCCCGTCTCCAGGCCGCGAGCCTTCAGGCCATCGACCATGAGGCGGCGCAAATCCTCGGCGGCGCGCACCTGCAAGCGGGCGGGAATTTCTTCGGAGAAGAGCTCGAGCAGCAGCTCAGACATGGGGCGTTCCGGGGCTTTCCTGACGGCTTTCAAGGGGAGGCGCACTCATACGTGATCGGCGATGCCGTGTCATCCTGCCGAGGAAGTGAGGCAGGCAAAAACGCCTAGCCATCCAAGTGCCTTCCGGTCGACGCCAGCATCGCGAACAAGGCCGGCACCCACCGTCTCAATCGCCGCGGCCATCTCGGTGACTACCGACACCCTTTCCGTTGTGTCCCCGATAGCCGCTCGCTGCGCTCACCGCTCCCCGAATGACCGTCGCGCGCTAAACGCGGTGCGTTGCGGTGCGAGCGCCATTCCTCAAGGCGAGACGGGCGAAGGTTCGGGCACGGTGACAGGCCCCTCGCCGATAATCGCGGTGCCGATATCCTCCAGCGCGCCCGTCGATCCGAGGTAGCCGAGCGCCACCAGCACCAACGCGACGACGAACCAGAAAATCGGGCGGCGCCGCCAGAAGAAAGCGAAGTAGGCGACCAGCAGAGCCGGGACCGCAATCGCCAGTGCGCCGGTAACAATCGGAGAGATCATGCACCGCCTCCCGCGGTCTTGAGCCATGCGGCGCAGCAGGCCTTCGCCAGCTCGCGCACGCGCAGAATATAGCTCTGCCGCTCGGTGACGGAAATGACGCCGCGGGCATCGAGCAGGTTGAAAATGTGCGAGGCCTTGATGCACTGGTCGTACGCTGGCAGCGCCATCAGGTGACGGCCCTCGGGCGTTTCACCGTTGTCCAACAGGGCCTTGCATTCCTGCTCGGCATCGCTGAAGTGCTGAAGCAGCAGGCTCGTGTCGGCGTGCTCGAAGTTGAAGCGCGAATATTCCTGCTCGGCCTGGAGGAACACATCGCCATAGGAGAGCGCGCGGGCATCCTTGCGGCCGTTGAAGGATAGATCGAACACCCGGTCGACGCCCTGGACATACATGGCAAGCCGTTCAAGGCCATAGGTGATCTCGGCCGAGACGACGTCGCAATCAAAGCCGCCGACCTGCTGGAAGTAAGTGAACTGCGTCACCTCCATGCCGTCGCACCAGACCTCCCAGCCGAGACCCCAGGCGCCGAGCGTGGGGCTCTCCCAGTCGTCCTCGACGAAGCGGATATCGTGCAGCTCGGGCTTGAGGCCGATGCGGCGCAGGCTCTCGAGGTAGAGGTCCTGGATGTCGGCCGGGGCCGGCTTCATGATCGCCTGGAGCTGATAGTAGTGCTGCAGGCGGTTCGGGTTTTCGCCGTAGCGGCCATCCTTGGGGCGGCGCGAGGGCTGCACGTAGCAGGCGTTCCACGGCTTGGGACCGAGCGCGCGCAGCGTCGTCGCAGGATGGAAGGTGCCGGCGCCGACTTCCATGTCGTAGGGCTGCAGGATGACGCAACCCTGCTCTGCCCAGAAGCGCTGCAGGGCGAATATGAGATCCTGGAAGGAGCTGGCCGGATGGAGCGGCGCCACTTCGAGCGCGCCGCCGCGGGTGGCGGATTTGGACAGGTCTGTTGACGGCATAGAGTGGCCCTGGCTGAGTTCGGCCGCACTATACGCACATCACCGGGCCTGTCACGTGAGCAGGCCGTCCCCTGTTCCTGCCAGCGGACGGATGCTCACAAGGGGGACAGGAGCCGGTAGCGGCGCGAGCATCGTGGCGAGGCGGGGGTCATCCATCGGCTGGCCGTAGACATCGCAATAAAGCGTTGCAAGCCAGCCTGCCAGTGCCGCCTTGTCGAGTGTCGTGCGCTCCGGCGCGTTGTAAATGAGCAGCATCATCGGGGGCGGCGTAGTGCCCTGCACGAGCGGCGGCAGGATGTAATCCAGCCCGCTGATCACGCGGCAGCCTTTCCGATCATAGAAGGCAAGGCGGCGGCGCATGGGGTGCGCTTCGCCAAAGTCGATGCCCGGGTTTTCAACTTCAAAGATGCCGGGTGCGTTATCCGTTTGCTGCGCGCCAAACGCGGTGGCGGCGGCGAACAGTTGCGATCCGAAACCGGATGAACGCGTCGTTGCATCGACAGCCATATATTCGAGCAGCCAGAAATCACGCGATGCCGGGATGAAGATGATCGCGAAGCCCACGACGGCGTTGTCCCGTTCGCCGACGAGGAAGTTGAAGCGGGGATCGTCAATTTGGGCGCGGAGAACGTCCGGGGACTTCTGTTCAGATGGATCGATCGCATCGCGATAAATGGCCATGGCGGCATCGAAGCGCGAGTCAGAGCCCGCGCTTAGGCATGAAATCGTGATCAAGTTCATTCTTCCAGCTTTGGCGCCTCACTAGAGGCCGCGCGAGGGCGGCGCGCCGAAGGTGGCGCGGAATGCGCGGCTGAAATGGGCCTGATCGGCAAATCCGGCGCTGTGGGCGGCGTTCGTCAGGCTCGAGCCGCAGGCTGCTTCACGGATAGCGAGGCGCAGGCGATGCCACAGACGGTAGCGGCGGAATGGAACTCCCACCTCTCGCGTGAAGAGGTGCTGGAAGCGGGAAGACGATAGCCCTGCTGCTTCGGCGGCCAAGACGGTCGAGTAGGACTCCGGCGTCTTGCCTTGCAGCTGTTCGACCGCCCGCGTGATGCGCGCATCGATGCTGCGGTGCGCGCGTGTACGCCCATACCGCAACAGGTCCATCATCGAGCTGTGCATCTCGCCTGCGTCCGAGCGGCGCTCGAAGCACGCGCGCAATAGCGAGTGATCGCGTTGGCCGACCAGCGCCCCACCGATTTCCTCGTGACCGCCGGTGAGCACGCCCAGCGCTTCGGCACCGGCAAGGTTTGGCTCAAGATAAAAGACGCCGAGCGGATCCCCCGCGACATCAAACTCGTAGGATGTGCCCGCGCGGATGACTGCACTGCGGCAGATGACCCAGTCTCCGTCGCGAATGCGGAGCCGAAACGTTCCATAGAGACCAGCGAGATAAACGGCGGCGCTGTGGACATGGGGCGCGTTGTGATGCAGCGGGCCGGCAAACATTGCCCAGCCGGCATCGACATGCCAAAGGCTGGCCGGGCAGGCTAGCGGCCTCGCAGCACGTTCGTTCAAGGCGCCCGGGGTGGCCATCGTTATCCTCTGCTGGATGGAACGCCAGCAAGGTTGCAGAGGATGGACAAAGTGGCAATGGCTGAGAAGCTGAACGGGCACGGGCGCCGCGACGGGGCAATGCAGATTTCCCGCCGGGGGCTCCTGGGGGCAGCGGCGGGGCTTGCCGCACTGCCTCTGTCGACCACGCTGCTGCCAACCGCCGGCAGGGCCGCGTCGCCCATGCTTGGACTTGGCACATCCACTTGGCGCCGCTTCAAGCTCGGCTCGTTCGAGCTGACGATGCTGCCCGATTCCGACGCTTTCATCGACGGGCCGTTTCCGATCATCGGCGCCAATGCGGCCGAGGCGGACGTGCAGAAGCTCATGGTCGACAATCTCCTGCCGCCCAAATCGTACCAGCCGGGCTTCACGCCGATGGTCGTCAACACGGGCAAAGAGCTCGTCCTATTCGACACCGGCAACGGCGCCGACGGGTTCGTGAAGCGGCCGGACGGCGGATGGCTTGCGGCGCAACTTGCGCCGGCCGGGTTCACGCCGGAGCAAATCGATGTGGTGATCCTTTCGCACGGCCACATCGACCACGTCGGCGGCATCATGGAAGGCGGCAAGCCGCTATTCTCCAATGCGCGCTACGTCATCGCGGGCGTCGAGTACGACCACTGGACGCAGGAAGGCATTCACACCAGCGAGCTCGGCAAGCTGATGGCGGACGTTTTCCGCATTAATGTCGTGCCAGTGAGAGACCGGATCACGTTCATCAAGCCGGGCGATGACGTCGTCAGCGGCATCCGCTCCCTCGCGGCACCGGGGCATACGCCGGGGCATCTGGCGTTCATGCTCGAAAGCGATGGCAAGAACATGCTCTTCTGGGGCGACTGCGCGCACCATCAGGTGGCGTCGCTGGCGCGCCCGGACTGGCATTGCATGTTCGATTCCGACAAGGAGCAGGGCGTCGAGACGCGCAAACGGATTTACGATATGGCGGCGACGGATCGCATTCCCGTTCAGGGCTATCACATGCCCTTCCCGTCGCTGGGCTATGTCGAGCGCCGGCCGGAGGGTGGCTACCGGTGGCTGTCACATACCTATCAGCTCAACGTACCGTAGCGGCTCGCGCTGGCGTATTGACGTCCACGAGGCGCTCCCCCTAGGCTGCGGCAGGGCTGATGCAGCCCGCCGCTTGCGCCCTTCGGGTTAGGTGAATGCATCCATCGACACTTTGATCCTTCGGCTGCAAGGCGAACGGGTCGGCAATGCAAGCGCTGATCTTTCTCGTTCGCCGGCAACGCTAAAGGATCGATATGCGCACATTCACCGATGCCAAGGCGATGGCACGCGCGCTGCGCGAAGCGCTCACCGAGAAGAACGCTACCATCACCCATGCCGAGTGCCTGGAAATCGTCGCGCGCCAGTTCGGCGCCGCGAACTGGAACGTGCTCGCCGCCCAGATCGAAGCTGCGGAGGGAGCAAAGCGCGCCGGTGGCGAAGCCCGCTTCTCGGACGCAATACCGATCTTGCGCATCTTCTCGGTGGAGAAGGCGAAGGAGTTCTACGTCGACTTCCTCGGCTTCACGATCGATTGGGAGCATCGCTTCGGCGACAACTTTCCGCTCTACGCGCAGGTCTCGCGCGCCGGCCTCAGGCTGCATCTCAGCGAGCACCACGGCGACGCAAGTCCCGGCTCGACGGTGTTCATCTGGATGCGCGGTATCGCCGCCTATCACGCCGAGCTGATCGCGAAGAACTACAGGTATTACAAGCCAGGGCTGGAAGACGCTGACTGGGATGCGAAGATGATGCAGGTCAGCGATCCGTTCGGGAACAAGCTGCGTTTCAGCGAGCCGAACGATGCGGACGATCCACGCGTGGACCCAATTCGATAAACCGTGCGATAGGGTTACCGAAAAGACCACCCGGCTCATGAGTTTTGTATCTGCTCTGCGCCAAAGGGGCCGCTTGACCTCGCTATCCAGGCGCTTAGATCAAGGGGCGAGGCAACGCCCTCGTCCCTGCGCTGGCAGGGAGTGCAATGTCCGGGACGGCCCGGCTCTTCAATGAGGAGGGGCCAGATGGCCTGGATCGCCTTGATAGTCGCAGGTGTGCTGGAGGTCGTATGGGCCTTCTATATGAAGCAGTCGCACGGCTTCACGCGCCTCGTACCTTCGATCGTGACGATAACTGTGATGGCGGCCTCTATTGGCCTGCTTGCATACGCGATGCGCATGCTTCCGCTTGGCACCGCCTACACGGTATGGACAGGCGTTGGCGCGGTCGGCGCATTCTGCGTCGGCGTAGTCATACTCGGCGAGCAAGTGACCGTGACGCGCATTGCGGCCGCGCTACTCATCGTCGGCGGCATCGCCCTGATGAAATATTCGTCGAACGCCTAAGCAACGTGGCGTCGATCGGCTGGCTATTTCGTCAGCCGATCGCGCTCCGATAGCAGCGCGTCGAGCTTTGCCTGCTGATCGGCAATACGGTCAGATATGAGGCTATCATCAGCCGCGCCCGAATAGGCGGCCGCCTGCTCGACAAGCTCACGCAGGTTGTCGCGCAGAATGGCGATGCGGTTGTCGAGGTCGGCGAGCAGTGACGGATCGGATGCGGCCATAGCGTTCCTCTCGATTGGCGTAGGGAATGCAAACCCAAGCGTAGCGGCGGAGCGGAGCATCTTTGCCGCGTCGCTGGACGGTCAGATGCTGTCGTGCTCGCTCGGCCGGTAGACGCCGGCATCGGCATCCCATACGAGCGAGCCAAGATCCTTTGGAACAGTCGACATCGGACCGTTGACCACCTGCTCCTGTGCGGCGCGGGCGTCGGCCGTGCGCACAACTTCGCGGGCGAACCACTTCATGCCGGCTGCTATGCCGGCTCCAATGAGTACCGCCGCAATGACATGGGGCATCATTGTCATTCTCCAATTACGCTGCCAACCACGCGAACGCTGGCAAATACTAGAGCCCGAAGCGCGACCATAATGCCCGCGCTTCGATTGCCGTTATGACATCCTCAGCCAAAGCAAGCCTACCGCCAGTTAATTCCCCGTAACCTGTGGTGGCCGGAGAACGGCGCAAACGCCCCAAAATCCCGCCCCGGTCGAGCGGCACCACCTTGAGACGGACCTTGTCGCCGTAGATTTCACGCATCTTACTGCGGACATCGCCGATGCCGTCGACCAGCCCCAACTCCAGCGCCTTCGGCCCAGACCAGAACGCACCTGAGAAGAGCTCCGCGTCGTTCCCCCGGAGCCGGCCGGCGCGCCTTTCCTTCACGATACTGATGAATACGTCGTGCACATCGCGCTGAACGCTCTTTATGCGCTCAACGTCCGAAGCGCGCTCGGGGCGGAACGGATCGAGCGCATCTTTCATATCGCCCGCGGTGTAGGTGCGCCGCTCGATGCCGAGCTTGTCGATCGCCTTGTCGAAACCGAAGCCAGAAAAGATGACGCCGATCGAGCCGACGATGGATGAGGCATCGGCGTAAATCTCATCGCCTGCCAGCGCGAGGTAATAGCCGCCGGACGCAGCGACATCCTCGCAGAAGGTATAGATCGTCTTCTTTTTTTCCTCGGCGAGCTGGCGCATGCGCTGGAACATCAGGCTCGACTGCACTGCCGATCCGCCGGGTGAGTTGATCACCACCGCAACCGCAGGGCAGTTCGAAAGACCGAATGCCTTCTCGATGGCGGCTGCGGAGTGGGCAATCGAGAGGCCGGGGCGCAATGGTGTCGCCATACCGATGGGACCGGAAAAGCGTAGCACCGGAATAACTGGACCTTGGCCGAAGAACCACATGCAGAGGCCTCGCTGAAAGACTGTGATGTCGCGGAGGGGAAGTTTTAGGCTATCGGGGCGAGCGCCGCCAGCTAGCCCTCTCAATGCGCGCTGATCAGTGCCAGTGATGCGCCGTTGCGCAGGATTTCTTGTGCTGCACCGGTAAATCCGTTGCCATCGCCGTGCAGTACAAAGCCGGGCAATATCTGCAACGGCGCCCTGCTGCCCTTTATACCCTGCACGAGCACGCGGCTTGCCGGTGCACCCGGACGCGGATGGAGCGACAAGATCTTCAAGGCGCCAAAACGCGTTCCCAGCGCCGCTAGGACATTGGCGAGTGCATCGGCTTTGTGCACGATCGTCGCTGCGCCGCCAGGGAAGGTCATGCGCGCCATGAAACGTGCCCAACGGTCGAGTTCCTCGGCGTCCATCGCGTGCGCTCCGGCCTTCAAGGCATCGGGCGCAAGCGTTCCCGCTCCCGTGGTGTGATAGGGCGGGTTGGCGATGACGTGATCGAAACTCTCATCGGCGAGCGCGTTTGCCCGCAGCTCCGCTGGTCCGGCACCGACCGATGCCGCCACGATGCGTACGCGATCACTGAGCCCGTTGCGGCGGATATTTTCGGCGGCGAGCTCTACGAGCTGCGTCTCCCGTTCAAGCAAAACAACCTCCGCCGAGGGCAGGCGGCGCGCGACGCATAGTCCGGCCGTGCCAACGCCGGCTCCGATGTCGAGCACACGCAAGGGCCGCTCCCCTTTCGCGTCGGGGACGGCAGCAGCGAGCATCACCGCGTCCAGCCCCGCGCGGTAGCCCGAGCGCAATTGCAGAATTGCGAGCGCGCCGCCGAGAAATGCGTCGTCCGTCAGCTCCGGGCCGGCGGCCGGCACACTGGCGATAGCAGCGGGTTCCATGGCATTTTCGCCGTTTCTAGCGGGCTTCCTCGGTGCGTGCAGCACGGGTTGCAGGGTCACCGCTCATGGTTTTACCATCCACTGACCAAGGTCAGCCTCGATCAGAAGCCTGCGCGCCGCGTCCCAGCGGTCCTCGGGCACCGCCAAGCGCTTGGTCACTGCCCCGAGCGTGCCCTGGACAATGCTCATATTGCCGTCGAATACCTCAGCCTCGATCCCTGCGTCCTGCAACAGCACCAACAAATAGCTGAGAAGCACAGGGTCGTTCGTCGTCACGAGATCGCGCATGCGGGTAAAGTAGCCCGGGCCGGGCCTTGCGGCAAAGTTTGCTTGGTATTGCCCCCCTTGGCGACGCTATACCAATTCCAAGAAACCAACTCGGAAACAGGTCCTTGGCACAGATCATACCTCTCGATGCCGCCCGCACGCCTCCGGCGAGTCTGCAGCCGCTTCTCGACCTTGTGGCGGGCGACATGGAGGCCATCAACCGGATCATCCTCGACAAGCATGTTTCGGACGTCGAGCTGATACCGGAGCTGGCACATCACCTCATCGATTCCGGCGGCAAGCGGCTGCGGCCGATGCTGGCACTGGCTGCCTGCCGGCTGTGCGATTTCGAGGGCTCCAGGCACGTACGTGTCGCCAGCGCAATCGAGTTCATGCACACGGCAACGCTGCTGCACGATGACGTGGTCGACGAGAGCGGCCTGAGGCGCGGCAAGAAGACGGCACGTATGCTGTGGGGCAACCAGGCGAGCGTGCTGGTGGGCGACTTCCTCCTCGGCCAGGCTTTCCGCATGCTGGTGGATGTCGGCTCACTGCCGGTGCTGAAAATTCTCTCGAACGCGGCTGCCGTCATCGCCGAGGGCGAAGTCATGCAGCTTGCCGCCGCCAACAACACCACGACGACCGAGGACGAGTACCTCGCCATCATCAACGCCAAGACCGCGGCGCTGTTCTCCGCCGCTGCCGAAGTCGGCGCCGCCATCGCCAACCGACCAGCCGCAGAGCAGATGGCACTGCGCGCCTATGGCCGCAATCTCGGTCTGGCGTTCCAACTCGTCGACGATGCGCTCGACTATTCGGGTGACAGCGCCAACCTCGGAAAGGCGACGGGCGATGACTTCCGCGAGGGCAAAATCACTTTGCCGGTGATCCTGTCGTTCCGCAGGGGCAGTGAAGAGGAGCGCCGCTTCTGGAAGCGTACCATCGCCGAGGGCCAGATCGAGGAAGGCGACCTTGAACGGGCAATTGCGCTCATGAAGCAGCACCGGGCACTGGACGCCACCATGGAGCGGGCCCGGTCCTATGGGGCCATCGCCCACGATGCCCTCGCAATCTTTCCGGACCGGCCCGAGAAAGCGGCCATGCAGGACGTGATCGCGTTCTGCCTGCATCGCTCACACTGAAAAAGCGCGGCGCACGTCGAGGGATATTGCCCCGCGCAAAGCGGCATCCTAGCATCCGGGTGCTTCGCAGGCTGACAATACGGGGAACCACCAGTGCCGTCGCTTTTGCATTCCGTCGGGCGCATGCTCGGGCCGACAGGCTGGCTCCTGGCCGCTTTCAGCGTTGCCGTTGCCGGCGCAGCGGCTGCGCAATCGCCTGCAACGCTCGAGGGCGGCGTCACGCTGGTGAAGCTTGGCATCGGCGACATGAGCAAGGCCGAGCAGGCCAACCTCTGGAAGCTGGTGGACGAATACGCCACCGTCGATGCGTTACAGGAATTCTGCGGCACCAAGCTCAATCTGCAGCGCCGCGCCTGGGTGGCCGTGAGTGCGTGCGTCGACCCAACGTCGCTGCGCAAGGTGTTCGCCACCTTCCGCACCAAGAAGGGTGAATACCTGAAGCAGTGGGAGACGCTGCACGGGGAGGCCGAGGCCAAGAAGACGATCTGCGAGCGCTTCAAGCCGAAACTGGCGGAATACTCGAAGATCATGAGCGGCCAAATCAACGAGGCGGCCACTGCCTGCCGTAACTGCTTCTTCTGCTAAGCTGCAGCTAGCTTCAGTGAGGAGCGACGCTTGCTCGCATGTTGCCGGTGCGGTGCTCGCACATGGCGCGCTACGCGCACATGCTCATCTTTCACCGAGCGTCGTTGCAGCGACCCACCATCCGGGATGGCGGCCGCGCAATGCCTCTGCTGCAGCGGCTGCGTGCTGGCTTTCGGTGAAAATGCCGAAGCTCGTCGGTCCGGCGCCAGAGAGCCCCACGTAAAGACACTCATCGAAGCTGCGCAGGGCGGCATCGGCTTGCGCGCACACCGGCATCACCGCGAGCGCCGCCGCCGACAGGTTGTTGCCCGTCTCGCGCATGTAGGCGAGCAGCACATCGCGATCGGGGAACGGCGGCAGCGGAGGTGGCACTTCAACCGGTCCGGCCGGCGGCAGAGAGAGCTGTGAGAAGACGGCTCTGGTCTTGCCGATCGGTGCAGCTCCCAGGGGGCATACGAGCACGGCATCGAGGCTGGGCAAGCCTGCAACCGGTCTTATCCTTTCGCCGGCGCCCCAAACGTAGGACGTGCGGTCCGCGAGGCACACGGTGACATCCGCGCCGAGGCTAGCGGCGATCTCCTCCCAATTCACTTTGCCGGCTGGGTTGGCCCGGTGCACGGCGCGTAGCACCGCTGCCGCATCTGCCGAACCCCCGCCTATACCGGCCGCGATGGGGAGCTGCTTGTCGACCTCGATGCGACCCAACATCAGCGCAGGATCGGCCGCGATGAGCCGCTCCAGGGCCGTGTCGATGAGATTGCTTCCGCTGATGGCGCCCGCATAGATGCCGGACATCTCGACGCTTGCCACCTCGCCCGGCGAGAAGCGCACGGCATCGCCGACGTCGGCGAATACGATGAGACTTTCGAGTGCGTGGTAGCCGTCGGCGCGGCGCCCGAGCACACGCAGCGTCAGGTTGATCTTCGCGCGCGCGTGCTCGGTGATGGTCAACATGGAGTTTGTCGCCTCTACCGCCCGCTCCATTCGCCTGGGGCGACGCTCGGCCACTAGACGCGAAAGCGGAGCCGGGCCAGAGAAGCGCGGCGCCGCGGAACGCTTAGCTGCCTATTCGACGAGCGCGGGATTGAGCTTCGTTTCCTTGCGCCGCTTCTGGTGCGCCCGGCGCATGGTCTCGCGCTGGCTGGTGCGCGCAGCTTCGAGGCTCGGCGGCAGGCCTTCGGCGAGCTTCTTCTTGATCTTCTCCACCTCCTCCGGCTCCGGATCGAGGGTGAGCGACTGATCCCACTGGAACTTCGCCTCACGCTCGCGGCCAACGCGCCAGAGGGCGTCGCCCAGGTGGTCATTGAGAACCGGGTCCTGCGGCTTCAGCTCGACGGCGCGCTCCAGGAAACGCACGGCCTCGGCGTAGTTGCCGAGCTTGAAGTGCGCCCAGCCAAGGCTGTCGACGATGTAGCCGTCGTCGGGCTTCAGCGCGACGGCCTTCTCGATCAGCGACATGCCCTCTTTGAGGTTCACGTTCTGATCAATCCAGCTATAGCCGAGGTAGTTCAACGCCAACGGCTGATCGGGATAGAGCTCGAGCGCCTTCTTGAGATCGGCCTCGGCGGCCGGCCAGTTCTTCAGGCGCTCATAGCAGGTACCGCGCGAGTAATAGATGCTCCAATGCCGCTTGTCGGGCTTGGGGATCAGCTTGATAGCGCGTGTGTAGACATCGGCCGCCTCGTCGTAGCGCTTGCGGGCGCGCAAAATGTTGCCGAGCGCATCGAGCGGTTTCAGGTCGTTGGGCTGCTGCTTCGCGAGACGGTCGAGGATCTGCTTGGCGTCGTCGACCTTGTCGAGCGAGTTGAGGTCGAAGGCCTTGCGAATGTCGATCGCCGACTGGAGCGCCGTCCCGGGAGGGATGCGGTCGTAGGCATCGATGGCGTCCTGGTAGCGCTGGCCGCTCTCATAGGCGCTGGCGAGTGCAGCGAGCGCGAACGGGTGCTTGGGCTCCGCATAGAGCGCGAGCTGGAGATAGAGGACGCCCATGCTGAGACCGCCCTCGCTCGTCAGCGCTTCACCGAGGCCATAGAAGACCTCCGCGATGCCTTCGCTGGGCGTCGAGACCAGCAGGTCGACCTTCTTTTTGCCCGGAGCGATCGCGTCCTGCAGCTCACGAACCAGCACGTGCGGCTCGGGCTGCGTGCGCTCGGCCTGCTGGCTCAGGATTTCGTTGGCGCGCTTTACATTGCCATTGCGCGCAGCGTGGCGTGCGAAGGCGAGCGCGATGCGCAGAGTCGTTGCGTCCTGGCGCATCGAATGCTCGTACGATGCCGTCGCCTCCTCTGTTCGGCCCGATACGTCGGCGATCAGCGCCTTGTGATAGTTGAGATAGAACTGCGCCCATTCCGCCTGACGAGGCATCGCCAGAAGATTGAGGGCCCGTTGCGCATTGCCGGCGCCGGCAGCAGCCCAGGCGCGCGCCAGCGTGCTCGTCAATTCGCCGATGGGGCCGTCGCTCGCCTTGCGGAACTCTTCGTCGGCCTTGGTGTAGTTGCTGCGCTTGAAGGCATCGAGGCCCAGCAGCAGATGCGCCATACGGTTGTCGGCGTCCTTGGCGACGAGCTGGCGGGCGAGCGGCACGGCCCGCTCCCAGTTGCCCGCAGCGGCTTCCGTCTGGAAGGCCTGCTCGATGAGAACGGCATTGTTGGGATCGAGCTGCAGCGCGCTGCGGTAGAAGGCGGCGGCGCCGGAGCTGTCGTTGGAACTCTTGGCGAGGTTCGCCGCCAGATAACTGCCCAGTAACGAGTGCGATCTCGTGTCAGTGGTGAAGTCGTTGGCGGCCTGCGCGGCGCTGAGACTAATGACAAATACGCCAAGGGCGGTTGCCGTGGCGTGCAGCAGCTTGCGAAGGCTGGACGGCATTCAAACTCATCCTTTGGAGGCAGTGTGGGCCGATTCCCGCAATGGTGCAGCCTAACAAACAACGCGGCGATTTGGCGACACCGGCACGGCGGGTAACGTTGAATCCCGAAATTCCCACCGTGACTTATTCACACAGACGCCAACGAGCTAGGCGCCTCACATTCCGGCATAATTGGGGCCGCCGCCACCTTCGGGGCATACCCAGGTGATATTCTGGCTGGGATCCTTGATATCGCACGTTTTGCAGTGGACGCAGTTCTGCGCGTTGATCTGAAAGCGGGGCTCGCCGTCGCCGTCGGTCACGATCTCGTAGACGCCGGCGGGGCAGTAGCGCTGCGCGGGCTCGGCGAACTCGGGCAAATTGATCGCCACCGGTACCTGCGGATCGGTCAGCTTCAGGTGAACCGGCTGGTTCTCCTCATGGTTGGTGCCGGAGAAGGACACACTCGTCAGCCGGTCGAACGTCAAAACGCCGTCAGGCTTGGGATAGGCGATCGGCTTTGCGTCCTGAGCCCGCTTCAGCGTGGCGTAGTCGGGCTTCTTATGGCTCAAGGTGAAGCGAAGTCCGCCCGGTAGTAGCGTGTTCAGCCACATGTCGATGCCGCCCAGCGCGATGCCGATGTACGTGCCGAACCGCGACCATAGCGGCTTAGCATTCCGCACTGGCTTCAAATCCTTGGCGATGTCGCCTTCGTAGACAGCCGTCTCGTAGGCCGACAGCTCATCATGTGCGCGGCCTTCCCCGATAGCCGTGAATGCTGCTTCAGCGGCGGCGATCCCAGACAGGATGGCGTTGTGGCTGCCCTTGATGCGCGGCACATTGACGAACCCGGCCGCGCAGCCGAGCAGTGCTCCGCCCGGAAACGTCAGCTTGGGAATGGATTGCCAGCCGCCTTCGGTGATCGCGCGCGCGCCATAGCCGATGCGCTTGCCGCCCTCGAACGTGCCGCGGATGGCCGGATGGGTCTTGAAGCGCTGGAACTCTTCGTACGGGGACAGGTAGGGATTCTCATAGTTGAGGTGCAGCACGAAGCCGACAGAGACCAGATTGTCTCCGTAGTGATAGAGGAAAGAGCCACCGCCTGTGCGATTGTCGAGCGGCCAGCCAAAGGAGTGCTGCACCAGTCCCGGCTGGTGCTTCTCGGGCGCAATGCGCCACAGCTCTTTAAGGCCGATGCCGTATTTCTGGGCCTCCCGGCCCTCGGTGAGCTTGAACTGCTCGACGAGCTGCTTCGTCAGCGAGCCGCGGGCGCCCTCCGCCAGCAAGGTATACTTGCCGCGTAGCTCCATGCCGCGCACAAACGCATCGGTGGGCTCTCCATCGCGTCCGATGCCCATATCGCCCGTCGCGATGCCGACCACCGCGCCCTCCTCATCGTAGAGGACCTCGCTGGCGGCGAAGCCGGGATATACTTCCACGCCGAGTTCGGCAGCCTGCTCGCCCAGCCAGGCGCAGAGCGCACCGAGGCTGACGATATAGTTGCCGTGGTTGCTCATCAGCGGCGGCATGAAGATGTTCGGCAGGCGCAAGGCCTTGGCGGCCGTGAGGAAATAGAACCGGTCGTCGCGCACCTCGGTCTCGATCGGCGCGCCCTTCTCTTTCCAGTCCGGAATGAGCCGGTTGAGACCTTTTGGATCGATCACGGCACCGGAGAGAATATGGGCGCCGACCTCCGAGCCCTTCTCGACCACAACGACCGAGAGCTCGGTATCGGCTTCAGCGGCGAGCTGCTTCAGGCGGATGGCCGCGCTCAGGCCGGCGGGGCCTGCGCCCACGATGACGACGTCGAATTCCATCGCCTCTCTGGGCGGCAGCTCGGCTGCAGTCTCGGCCATCTTCCGTGTCACCTCGTGTCGCGGGAAAGCTTCTAAATTCTGTAAAGTGGTCCTAGGTCCCCCGGGGCGGCAGCGTCAAGCGCCGCAGGGCCGCAATTCAGGGCCGGGGATGGGGAGACGCGGGGCTGCGCGTGCTATTGAGCCCGCCGTGCAGCACTATATGGTGCAGCACCATGGGTTCCGACAGCGCTACCGATAAAACACCTGAGATGACCGCACGCCTCGCGGCAGGGCGCATCCTCGCATGGTACGCGGCGATGGGTGTGGGTGCGGCGCTCGCGGAAGAACCCGTCGACTGGATGGAGCGCGGGGAGGCTGCGCCCGGTGCCCGCTTCTCCATGCCCGCCACGGATGGCGCGGCAACGACAGCCACGAGGCCCACCCAAAGGGGTGTACCGGCGCCGGGCCCGGCGACCGCCGCCGCTCCACGTCAGGGCTATGTCCCGGCGCCCTCAACTTCACAGCCGACGCGGGCGTACCAGGCGCCGCCGCCGCGGCAGTTCACCGGCGCGCCCACGGCATCGCCGGGACCCGAGCCCCGCGTCAATCTGTCGGGCGTGCGGACGCTCACCGATCTTGGCGCTGCCCTCTCCGGATTCAACGGATGCGGCCTAAAGGCGACCGCCAAGAACCTATGCTTCTACCGTGGCGCTGAGCGGGCTCCCCTGCTCATCGTCGGCGAGGCGCCTGGCCGCGACGAGGACATCGAAGGCAAACCTTTCGTCGGCCGCGCCGGACAGCTGCTTGATAGGATGCTGGCTGCGATCGACATGGATGAAGCGAACGTCCACATCACCAATATCGTCTACTGGCGCCCGCCCGGTAACCGCACACCGACGCCACAGGAGGCGCTTGCCTGCCGGCCGTTTCTCGAGCGGCAAATAGCGCTCGTTGCCCCGAAGGTGATACTCGCGCTCGGCGGCTCGGCGGCGAAGCAGCTGTTCGATGTACCGGACGGCATCATGCGTTTGCGGGGCAAGTGGCGTAGTCTCGACGTCGGCGGCCAGCCCATACAGGCTATGGCGACACTGCATCCCGCCTACCTGCTACGCACGCCAGCTGCCAAAGGCATGGCTTGGCGTGACCTGCTCGCCGTCAAAGCGGCACTGAAAGCGTGAGCCTTGCGCACCCGATTCAACCTCAAGGGGCTACTATGTCCATTTCCAGGATCGATGAAAGCATCGCCTTCAGGCCGCTGCGCATTGCAACGCTCACGGTTTCAGATACACGCGACAGGGCCTCTGACAGATCGGGTGACACGCTGGAGGAGATGATCGGGCTCGCGGGGCATATGCTCGCGTATCGCGAGATCGCCACCGATGACGTGGATGCGATCCGCGCCCTCGTGGAACGCTGGATTGCCGATCCCGACATCGATGTCATCATTACCACGGGCGGCACCGGCTTCACCGGACGGGACATTACCCCCAACGCCGTGCGCCCTCTCTTCGAAAAGGAGATCGAAGGCTTTTCTGTCGTCTTTCACATGCTCTCGTTCCAGAGCGTCGGCACGTCGACGATCCAGTCGCGCGCGTGCGGCGGCACGGCGAACGGCACGTATATCTTCTGCCTGCCGGGATCGCCCGGCGCGTGCAGGGACGCCTGGAACGGCATCCTGAAGTGGCAGCTCGATAATCGCCACCGCCCCTGCAATCTCGCCGACATCATGCCCCGCATGAAGGAAACGAAGGCCTAGGCCTAGGGGCCTAGGCTCAGCGCCGGCCGCCGACGCGTGCGACGACCCGGATCATACTGTGCTGGGTGAAGTTGTCTGTTTAGCTCGGTTGGCCGCGGGCTGCCCGTTCGAGCGCTGCATTGGTGCCATCGAAGATCGCAGAGGCGACCTGACCGCCAACGGCGAGCGCAAGACCGATAATCACGAAGGGCACGCCGATCAGCACGCCCAGCGGCAGTCCCATGAATGCCGCGGAAAGTTCCCCGATCAGCCCCGCAACGGCGGCGATGACGCCGACAAAGCCGATGAGCAGCGTCAGCCAGCCGATGCCGCTCAGCGTATGGGCTGCGAGCTGAGCGATGCGGAAACGGGGCTCGAATGCAGGTTCCGCTTTCTCCACCCCGGCGCGACGGCGGGAAACGATCTGCGGCAGCGCGCCAGCTACGTCCGGGTGATAATCCTCGGAGGCGTTCTCCGAGCTGGCCACGTGATAGACACGCTGGTCAGCATCGGCGTGAGCTTGACCAGAAGGCTGTTGCTGTCCCCCCGGCGCACTCTCGCTCGCTTCGCGGCCGCGGGTGACCCGTGCCTCCCCCCAGCGCCACTCGGCAATGCGGAAAAGACCTTCACGTGCTGCCTGCGCTTCGGGCGTGTTCCCGTGTTGCTCAACGAGGTGCCGATAGAATTGTAGGGCGTAGTCCATCTTGCCCTCGGCCTCTGCGCGCTTTGCGGCCTGAAGAACCTGGACGGGCGTGAACTGCACCTGCGTCTGCGCCATGGAAGTGACCCCCTACCTACGCACCTGAGCGATGCATACCTACCACTGTCAAATGCGAATGTCCGCTCCGCGCGGCGCTGAAAACGTCAAAATCACAAACGTTGCTAACAGCACGCCGGCGCGATCATCGCGCCTGTGCACTGCTTCGACATGGATCGAAGATCATCGAGCGAATAGAGGCGCTCGGCGCGCAAGCGGCCGGTTGTTTGTGTCGTGACGCGATCCCCGATCCGACCACCCGTGCACCGGGATGCCGTCGCTGTACTGACACGCTTCGCCGGGGCGAGAGCGGCACGGAAGCAAAGCCGGCCGACGTGAGCTGAACCGTAGAGCTGGTCACAGCTTTTACCCCCGTAAAGCGCTGATCCAGGACAAAAACATCGAACTCTGACGGCGAAATTACGACCGCTGAAGAATTTGCCGCGGTGCGTTGCCCGCTCATCTATGGACGAAGGGGTCAGCAGCGGACGTCTTCGGCGGGACCATTCCGCGATGAATCCAGCTTTGAGGGGCGGCCAAGTCCTACTGCACGCGCACTATTGTTCTTGCTTTGTTCTCGGCCGCGTGCTAGGTTTCGGGCAATCTTTGGCGAAGGTAGCGTGCGTGCGCCAACACCATGCAGCCGAGTAAGCGGTGACCGATTTGGTATGGCAGCAAAAAGCGTTTCCGAAGCCGGTGGCGACGCCGGGCGGCCTCATCGACGACGAGCGGCGTCGCGGACGCGGCGCGCGCTCCAATCATACGGGGCGCTTCGAAGGCGAGCGCCGGGAAGCGTTCGACGATGGATGGGAGGGACTCGCCGATCTCGACGCCTTCAAGACGACGGTGTTCGATGATCCCGCGCGCACCATCATCACGCGCAACGAGAGCCCCGATATTTCATTCGATCGCTCGATCAATCCGTACCGCGGCTGCGAGCATGGTTGCATCTATTGTTTTGCCCGGCCTACGCATTGCTTCCTCGGCCATTCAGCGGGGCTCGACTTCGAAACCAAGCTCTATGCCCGCAGCAACGCCGCTGCACTGCTGGAGAAAGAGCTCGCCAACCCGCGGTATCAGCCCGCTTGCATGGCGATCGGCACCAATACCGATCCCTATCAACCAATCGAACGCGAGCGACGCATCATGCGCTCGGTACTGGAAGTTCTCGACCGCACCAACCATCCGGTCGGCATCGTCACAAAGTCAGCGCTTATCACGCGGGACATCGACATCCTCGCCAGTATGGCGGAGCGCGGACTTGCGCGCGCCGCGCTCTCGGTGACGACCCTCGATCCGAAGATCGCGCGGGCGATGGAGCCGCGTGCGCCAACGCCGCAGCGGCGCTTGGAGGCGGTGCGCCAGCTCGCCGAGGCGGGCATTCCGACAACCGTCATGGTGGCGCCGATCATCCCGGGGCTCACCGATCCGGAGATCGAGCGCATCCTCGAGGCGGCGAAGGAGGCGGGCGCCCGCTCCGCGGGCTACGTGATGCTGCGCCTGCCGCTCGAGATCGCGGCGCTGTTCCGCGAATGGCTGGCGTCCGAGTTCCCGGATCGCTCGGACCGTGTCATGCACCTCGTTCAGGGTATGCACGGCGGGCGCGACTACACTTCGGAATTCGGCATCCGGCAGCGCGGCTCGGGGCCCTATGCCGAGCAGATCGGAATGCGCTTTCGGCTGTCGGTCAAGCGCCTCGGCCTCAACGCCGACCGCTTCGAGCTGCGCACCGACCTCTTCCGGCGCCCCGTGCTCCAGGGGCAACAAATGGCTCTTTTCTGAGGGTTTTCCTCAGGCTGAGGCGCTAGAGACTTTGACTCGCGGAGCAGAGCGGCGGAACTTGCCCCGATGGGGAACGAGACCGCCGAGCTACGATCTAGACCGACCTTCGAACTGGAGGCTGCCGAACTGCAACTGCACGGCGGCCCTGTTGCTGGTGTCGATGAGGCGGGCCGTGGCCCGCTCGCCGGCCCGGTGGTTGCGGCCGCGGTCATTCTGGACCCTAAGCGCATTCCGGACGGCATCGACGATTCCAAAGTGCTCGATCCCGATACGCGCGAAGTGCTCTACGGGCGCATCCGCGCCAGTGCCATCATCGGTGTCGGCGTTGCCGACGTTGAGACGATCGACAGGCTCAACATCCTGCACGCCACGATGTGGGCAATGGCGCAGGCCATCTCGCAACTCCCGCAAGTGCCGAAGCTCGCGGTCATCGACGGCAATCGCGCACCGAAGCTCAATTGCTCATCGCGAACAGTGGTGAAGGGCGATGCGCGCTGCCTTTCCATCGCGGCGGCTTCGATCGTCGCCAAGGTTACGCGCGATCGCCTGATGGTGGAACTCGGCGCGTTGCACCCCGAGTACGGCTTCGAGCGCCACAAGGGCTACGGCACGGCCGAGCATCACGCCGCGATCAAGCGGCTCGGCGTGACGGTGCACCATCGCCGCTCGTTCCGCGCGGTGCAGCTTGCGCTCGGACTCATAACAGCTGACATGGCCGAAGAAGAGCTCGCGTAGGCTCGTCTTCCGCATCCGCGACGCCACAGGGATAGCGCGCGGAAGACCCTGCTCATCTCGGGCTTCACCATTTGAGCCGCCCAAGCGATGGGAACGGGCGGCTAAATTTGCTTCGGGTCGAGCAGCTCTACGTCTGTTGTCCGCCTTGATCCATAGCGCCTTGTATTGATGGCCTCGATCTGACGGAGGTGCCTCGATGGGATGGAACGCTCGCGGTCACCCGTCGATTTCACGTGGCCGGGATGCTGGTTGTATAGATTCCCAACGAGTCCAAGTGCTTGATTGGACTCGTCTCTGCATCGGCAACCGATAAATCTCTGGCCAAACGACTCCACGGACCGCTAGATTCCCCCCGCTCCGGCCTCTCCGGAGTACGGTTTCCCCGGTGTTCGAAGTCTGTTTGCGAGAGTTGCGTCCCTATGGTTCTGCGTCGTTCTCCCGTGGCCGCTCCGGCCAATCGCGTCATCGTCGGTGATTGCATCGCCGCCCTAAAAAAGCTTCCCGACGCCAGCGTCGATCTCGTCTTCGCCGACCCCCCTTACAATCTGCAACTCGCGAACGACCTCATGCGTCCGAACAACACGCGCGTCGATGGCGTCGACGACGAGTGGGACAAGTTCGCCAGCTTTGCTGATTACGACAAGTTCTCGCGGGCTTGGCTCGCCGAGGCACGCCGGATCCTCAAGCCGGACGGCGCCCTCTGGGTCATCGGCTCCTACCACAACATCTTCCGCCTCGGCGTCGCGTTGCAGGATCTGGGCTATTGGATCCAGAACGACGTCATCTGGCGCAAAGTGAACCCAATGCCGAACTTCCGCGGCAAGCGATTCACGAATGCCCACGAGACCCTGATCTGGGCGACGCGCGATCAGCGCTCGCGTGCGACCTTCAACTACGAGAGCCTCAAGGCACTCAACGACGATCTGCAGATGCGCTCCGACTGGCTGATCCCGATCTGCTCAGGCCCGGAGCGCCTCAAAGACGAGGGCGGCCGCAAAGCGCATCCGACACAGAAGCCGGAAGCGCTATTGCAGCGCGTGCTGCTTGCAACGACAAAGCCCGGCGATGTCGTCCTCGATCCATTCTTCGGGACCGGGACCACAGGCGCCGTCGCGAAGCAGCTTGGCCGCCGCTTCATTGGCATCGAGCGCGATCCGGACTACGCGAAGGCCGCGGAAGAGCGCATCAAGCGCGTCGTTCCACTGTCGCCGTCGGCACTCGAGACCGTACGCAGCAAGCGCGCCGAGCCGCGCGTACCTTTTGGTCAGATCGTGGAAATGCGTCTGCTCTCGCCGGGCTCGACGCTGCTGGACTCGCGCAAGCGTGTCAAAGCGGAGGTGAAGGCAGACGGCACGCTCGCCTGGGGCGGCAATCAGGGCTCCATCCATCGGCTCGGCGCCATCGCGCAGGGAAAGACCGCCTGCAACGGCTGGACTTACTGGCACTTCGAGGCCGAAGGAAAGTTGAAGCCCATCGATTTGCTCCGCGAGGAAGCAAAGCGCCAGCTCGGGCTCAGCGCGACAGCGTAAATGCTGCGCGGAATCAAGCTGGTAGTACGCAACTGAACAAATTTTAGCACGAACGGGCGCAGGGATTGGGACCTTAGCGCCCGTTCGACGTTGTCAACCGGTAATCCGAACGGGGGTGAGAGGACCCAGTGGACGGCTGTTGCGTCTGGGTCTAATTCAGGTCCCCACTCATAAGCTTATTCTCGGGGCACGTGATGCGTCGCAACGCGATCACAAGCGACCGCCTCCTTATCATCGGCGCGGGGCCCATCGGTTTAGCGATGGCCGATGCGCTGAAGCAGCGTGGCATTGCATTCGATCAGGTGGATGCGAGCGACGGCATCGGTGGATTGTGGCGCCACGGCGTTTATCAGGGCGTCCACATCGTCTCCTCGAAAAAGTCTACCGGCTACACCCATTACCCAATGCCGGCCCATTATCCTGATTTCCCTAGCAGCACACAGGTGCTGCGCTATCTCGAAAGCTTTGCTCACGATCGTGACCTCGATTCCAGCATCGAGGTTCGCCGCAAGGTGGTGCGCGCAGCCCCTTTAGCGGATGAAAGCTGGAACGTGACATTCGATGACGGCGAGCAGCGCATCTATAAGGGCGTCGTCGTCTGCAATGGTCATCACTGGGACAAGCGCATGCCGCGCTATCGCGGCCGCTTTACCGGTAGCTTCATTCATTCGTCTGACTATAAGGAACCCAAGCAGCTCCAGGGTCGCCGGGTCCTTGTCATCGGCGGCGGAAATTCGGGCTGCGATATCGCATGCGAAGCGGCAAGGGTCGGCGCGTCCTGCGACTGGAGCTTGCGCTCGGGCTACTGGTTCCTCCCCAAGACAGCGTTCGGACGGCCCCTGACCGACCTGCCGATCTGGGGGCTGCCTGTTCCGCTGCAGCGGCTCATCCTACGCGTGCTGGTGCGGATCTTCATCGGCGATTACCGCCGCTATGGCTTACAGCGCCCCGACCATAAGCTCTTCGAACGCCATCCGGCCTTTGGCACTGACGTGCTGAATTATCTACGCCAGGGCCGTATCAAGCCGCGTACGGACGTTGTCCGCTTTTCAGGCACCAAGGCGCATTTCGACGACGGCAGCGTCGGGGAGTATGACCTCGTCGTGGCGGCCACAGGTTTCAATAATTCCCTCCCGTTCCTGCCGAAGAACCTCGTGCCGATCGAGGACGGCGTCGCGCAGGTGTACGGCGGGGCGTTCCCCGATACCGTGAAGAACCTGTACATCATCGGCTGGGCCCAGCCGCGCAACGGTTTCGGCACCATCATCGCGCCGGCGGCAAAACTCTATGCCGAGATGATTGCCATGCAGGACGAGTTGGAGCTGCCGATCGGCTACGTGCTCCGGTGCCGCGGGCTGCAGATTCCGAAAACGCCCCTGATCGATCCGGGCGCGGCGCGGCGCACGATCTGGTTCGCGCATAGGATGCTGCCGTTGTTGAAGCGCCGCGCGCACCGCATCGCTGAGACGGAAGACCGGCCGATGTTCGATCCGACACGCTTCGAATTCGACGGTGACGAAGGACCGGTCGCCGTCAATCTGTGACGCGCGTATCTGCCGGCGAATGGCGCCGGAGCTTCGGGGCGGAAATCATGGCAACCAACGGCGGGCCGCCGCCTTTCGACGGCCGCTGCCTCAGATAATCAGCGGTGCACACGCTCACGGTGCGGCACATCCGTGGGACGCAGCTCGCCGGTGCGCTCACGGTAGGCCAGCCCCGGGTAATAGGGGTAGGCGTAGCCTTTGTAGTAAAAGTAGTAAGGGCCCTGGAAATCCTGCGGCAGGCGGCGGTATTTCACGTCACCGGACGGGGTGCGGTAGAACTCAGCCCTCGCCTCCGTGTGGGGGGCGATGAGAAGTGCCAGGGCGGCGAAGGCCGCCGAGCCGAGAGCGATCGTGGTCCGCATGTTCTTCCTCGTTGATCCGGTGAGAACACGGAACACTCTTCCCCCCGCGCCTCATTCTGAGAAAGTAACAACGGTTGCTTAACTAAGGGTGACCGGTATGCCACGCCGCGTCGCCAATAAGCGCCACAGGACCGGTCACATGGCCCGTGGCCCGCCGCCAGGTGGTCGGGGTTAGAGTTCCCCGAGCATGACGAGGGCGTCGACGGGATCAAACTCGGATGCCGGAATCGAGAGGCAGGTTCCTAAGTCTAGCTCCTGCCACAGGTGGACAGCCCGAGCGTCGGCCGACGACGAAGTTGAACTGCAGCGCGGCGACGGCCCAGCGTGGGGGCGCCTCCCGCGAATGGGCGGCCATCATCCTCGCGGTCCCCCCCCCCGTCTCGCCACGCAGGGCGGGTGGCATAGGCGCAATTGGCGAGGTGGGCCTTCGCCGCCACGCTGGTCGGGTGCGAGGATGGCGGTGCCGGCGATGGTAACCCGGCCTCGGCAGACGAAACGATTTTGACTGCCGATCCGCATGCCAGCGCCTCCGCCTGCGGCATGCTCCGGGGAGGGGCGCAGGTCGTGACTTCACGGATGATCGGCTCGAGGATCGCCCCGGCGGCCCGGGCACCGGCGGCGGCAAATGGCCGGATCGACGGTGCCCCTGGCTCTCCCCGCCCCCGGCATATCGGGGAACTTTTTTGTTATCATTAGCGTCCTAAAGTGGAGGCGGCATTCCCCCGTTGGTTGCGGAGCAGACGATGGCCGCGCGTGCATACTGGAAAGGCTTCTTGCGCCTTTCCCTCGTTTCGATCTCGGTTGAGATCTACAATGCCGTCGAGACGAAATCGGAAATATCATTCCGGCAGATCCATAAGCCCTCGGGCCGGCGCATCAACTACACCAAGACCGTGCAGGGCATCGGCGAGGTGAAGAACTCCGATATCGTGAAGGGCTACGAGGTCGGCACGGACACTTATGTCACGCTCGATCCGGACGAGATCAACGCCGTCAAGCTCGAGAGCAAAAAGACGATCGACCTGGTGAAGTTCGTCGACATCGCTGAGATCGATCCTCGCTACTTCGAGCGCCCATATTTCGTGGCACCCGCCGACAAGCACTCTGCGGAAGGTTTCGTCGTCATTCGCGACGCTCTCAAGAAAACGGGAAAAGCGGGCCTCGCTCAGCTGACGATCGGCGGGCGCGAGTGGCTCGTTGCCATCACCGCGCTCGGGGACGGACTGCTGATGGAGATGCTGCGCTACGCCGATGAGTTGAAGGAGCCGGCGCAGTTCTTCGACGAAGTTCCCGACGCCAAGCCCGACAAGGAAATGGTGGATCTCGCCGTGGAGCTGATCGAGCGCAAGGCGGGCGAGTTCACCCCCGACGAGTTCGAGGATCACTACGCCACGGCGCTGCGTGCGCTGGTCGACAAGAAGCTCAAGGGCCAGAAGATCAAGGCACCGCACGAGGAAGCGGCGCCGGGCAGTGCCAAGGTCATCGATCTCATGTCGGCACTGCGTAAATCAATCGGCGAAGGCAGCAAGGCGGCAGGCGGCAAAGGCAAGGCTGCCCGGTCGACAGGCCGGCGCGCACCGGCTCCACGCCGCGGGACCAAAAAGCGCGCTTCCTAGACCTGGCTCAGCACGAGGCGAGAGATGCCTGAGAAAAAGAGCGGGTCTCGCCGCATGCAATCGGCCGCAGGCGCCGAGCCGCGCAAGCTCATTGCCTTCGACCGGGAGATCCTGCAGGCGCTCGAACTTCTCGGCCGCGACTCCGTGAAGGATCTGCAGGAACTCGCTGAGGAGGCCTTCCGTGACCTATTGAAGAAGCACGGGCGCCCGGCAGGCTTGAAAGAGGCTCTACGCCAATCGGCGCGCCGTCTTCCCGCCAACGACGCGGTCGCATCAAATGCCTCCAAAAAAACGCGGGCAGACGATCCGCGCGAGGGCGCAAAGACCGGACGCAAAATCTCACCGGTGAAACGTAAGGGCTCGAAACCGGCAACTATTCGCTAGCACGACGCCGGCGCCGACAGGCCGAGGCGGCGGGCGATTCCGCTCTAGCCCGCGTTCAATCGCATTCCTCAGGGTTAATTCGGAGCGACAAATTGCAGCGCGCCCGCGAGCCACCAGAGACCGGCGAATCCCAGCTTCGCGGGCATTTCTCAAGTTAATAAAAAGTATATTGCAGCAGATTGCATCACTTTGAAGACACAGAACATTCCTTCACCAAGTCAGGCATGCAAGAAGCCCCACGTCCCCATAAGCAACCCCAGGGAGGTTTCATGCACGCCCTATCTGTCGGAACGTTCGCCGTGGCTATTGCCGCCATGCTGTCCATCAACGGCGCCAGCGCCCAATCGGGAATTGCTTCGCACTATTCGGACCTGTCGGTTACGGCCAGCGGCCGCTCATACAGCTCGGGTGCCATGGTCGCCGCCCACCGGACGCTGCCTTTCGGCACCAAGGTTCGTGTGAAAAATCCGCGCAACGGCCGCTCTATCGTCGTCACCATCGTCGACCGTGGGCCCTTCGTTAAGGGCCGCGTGATCGATCTTTCGAAGGGCGCGGCGAACGCGCTCGGGTTCTCCGGCCTGCAGCACGTGCACCTCGCCGTGGTCGGAAAGGGCGGCAAGTAAGCCCTGTCGTAAGCTTTGGCGCGGAGCATTTTGTCCCCGCTGGGCCCTAAAGCATCACAAATGCAAACGCCCTCCGGATTTGGTCTGGGGGGCGTTTTCCATTTGATTTTAACGGGGATGCTGAACGCTGTTGCCCGGAACAAAAGGGCTGAGGTTGCATCGGCTCTGGAGAACCGCACAGAATTTGGGCTGAACGCACACCTAATATTCAATGTTCACCGGGACTATGGGGCTCTAACCCAAGGCGCCTGTTCAGGTCGCAGACAAGAGCCATGTCCGCACTCGCCAAAGCCCTAGTCGCTGGCCGACACCAGCGGCTAATATGTTTCCTGCTTCTAGCGGACATCTTCGCTGTCCTGCTGGTAATTGGTTATGGTTTTGTGAATTGGCAGGTCGCAAGCCTCGTTGCCCAGGATCAGAGGGCGGAGCTCGCCCGCACCGACAGCATCCGGCAGAATGTTGCGCGATCTCTCCAGCTCCTTCAGCGGGATGCCACAGCTCTCCCCTGCACACGCGCATTTCTGGCACAGATGCAGCACATCGCCTTCCTTGCGGATGGCCTCAACGAGTTCCTCTACGCGCCGGGCGGCTACGCAAGCTGCTCCACATCCAGGGCGAGCTTTCCGGGGTCCGTGTTCCTTGGTGAGGAGGACATACCGGCTGGCGGGCCTGAAAAGATCAGTTGGCGCCTTCAGCGCAATCTCGGACCAATTGGCCTCACCGACGCCGTGGGCACGATCGCGCAGATCGGAGACTTCGCCGTCGCGATCCCGCCCTACGGCAGCGAAAACGAGGTTGGGTGGCTCAGCAGAGAACTCATCGCCCGTTCCGGCGACGGGCTCTGGACCATTGCCGGCATGGAAGGCCTCTATAAAGAGCTGATAAGCAACAAGCCGGACACTTGGGTTCGCCGCCTCACTACAGTCTCCTCGACCGCTTGCGACGCCTACGGCGTGCATTGCGTTGCCTCCCGCGCCGATCTCATCGGCTGGGCGCGCAGCTCCATCACAATCCTTTCCTCCACGGTCGTGCTGACGGCGATGTTCGCGTGGATCTGCGCCTTCACAATCGTTCGATGGTTACGGGACTATTGGTCGTTCGAAGCGCGCTTCCTGCGCCGGCTCGATACCTCATCGGTGCTCGTGCTCTACCAACCGATCGTCGACATCAAATCCGATCAGGTTGCATGCGTCGAAGCCCTTGCACGCTGGGTTGATGTCGACGGCACTGTCGTAAGTCCCGCCAACTTCATAGACATTGTGGTGAAGGCCAATCGCACGGCCGAGTTCACGCAGATGGTGGCGGACCGCGCGTTCGCAGATCTCAACGAGCATCCGCCGTGCTCGCATCCGCTCGAGATCAACTTCAACGTCTTCGCCTGCGATTTCGACAGCGGGCGGCTGCTCAAGATCTTTGCAAAGTTTCTAGATCAGCCGCACCGTTTCCGCGTGGCCATCGAGCTCATCGAATTCCACGACATTGATCTGGAGAAGGCGCAGGCCACGGTCGAGTCTCTGGCCGCCGCTGGCGTCAAGACCTACATCGACGACTTCGGGACCGGTTACTCCAGCATTGAGCGCGTTGCGCGGCTGCCCGTGGACGGCGTGAAGCTCGATCGATCATTCGCGATGTCGCCGCCCGACAGCATCATGGGCCGGATGCTCGTGCAGGTCATCGAGATGGTGAAGACGACCGGCCGCTCGATCATCGTCGAGGGTGTCGAATCCCTCACGCGCCTCAACCTGCTCCGGGCCACGGGAATCGTGGGTTACGTGCAGGGGTATGTGATCGCCCCACCCCTCGAAATCGAGGCCCTGAGAGCGTTCATGCTCCGTGGCAATGCAGCTTGGAAAGCTGACGACGTCGCTGCCTGAATCCCACCATTGGGAAAATGTGCGAATTGGCGCGCCTAAGCCAAGTTGCACGGTGCCCATTGTTAACCGCAAAACTTCCGTCGACGCTGCGATCCGCCCGAATGCGGGGATATGGGCATCGTTTGTCAACGGAATGGCGGTTTCGCCATGATTTCAGCCAAAGTCCTGCCACTATGCTGCAATTGCAGCCGTTGCAGGATCGAGGGGGGATCTGGTGTTTGCCAACTGCCGTTTTGCCGTCGCCGCAGCGACGCTGTCGCTGGCCACCGTGCTGCTCGCGGCTCCGGCCGCGCGGGCGCAGACGCCAGCCGCCAAATGCGAGGACGCCGGCGTAGCGGTGCTGGCCTCTCCCAATGCCCCCTGGAAAGGAGCGCCGCTGCGGGTGATCTTCACCGTAGAAGACGCCCTTGAGGGCGAACTGTCGCTCGTTGCGCCGAATGGCAAGGTCGCTACTGCATCGCGCGAGCGCCATGGTGGACCGCCTTACTTCTGGTTCGCCGAGGTTGCTTCTCCCGCCGCCGGAACCTGGCAAGCAAAGCTGACGCGCGATGGCGCAACGGACGCGTGCGCGGCGATCACGCGCCCCATCGAGGTGCGCCGCGCCGCCGCTGCGCCGCCGCGGCAGACGAACGCAAGCGTATGGCCCGTGCGCGCGGCATGGGACCGCTCGATGGAGAACATCTACTCGGCCTGGATCGAGAAGCTGTTCGATGCGCCGCTCGAAGAAGCGCCTTCGTGGAAAGCGCTGCACGATGTGCTGCGTGACCGTCAGCGCAACGTGCTTTTCAATCACCTCGGGCTCGGCGAGGATCAGAAAAGCCTCGTGATCCGGCCCGACTGCGCCGACCTTCCCTATTTCCTGCGCGCCTACTTCGCGTTCAAGATGGGCCTGCCCTTCGGCTACGCGAAGTGCACGCGTGGCGGCGGCGGCAAGCCGCCCCAATGCCCTGTGTGGTGGAACATCGCCAACGAAGAGCCGCCGCCGGAGCCGCCTGCGCCTAAAGCGCCGCCGCCGGCGGACTTCTTCGGACTGTTCACCGGATCGACATCGGCGAAATCGCAGCCGCAGGCGAAAGTATCGCTGCGGCCGCCGGGTCTTGTTCCCTCGTTCGGCTACTACCTGCGCAACACGGTTGCCAACGGCGTGCATTCCGGCTCCGGCCGCACGGCCGCCGACGATGATCGCAGCGACTATTATCCCGTGCCGCTCAAAGCGGAAAACCTGCGGCCCGGCACCGTCTACGCCGATCCATACGGCCATCTGCTAGTCATCGCGAAACGCGTACCGCAGACGGCAGACAGCGCGGGCGTCATTCTCGCTGTCGACGGCCAGCCGGACGGCACCATCGCGCGCAAGCGTTTCTGGCGTGGCAACTTCCTTTTCGCGCAGGACCCTGCCCTCGGCAGCCCCGGTTTCAAGCGCTTCCGTCCCGTGGTTGCAGGCCGCGATGGCGGATTGCGGCGGTTGACCAACGCGGAGATAGCGAAGAACGCCGACTATGCGGATTTCTCGCTCGAGCAGTCGCAGCTCGGCGTTGAGGATTTCTATGACCGCATGGACGATCTCATGTCGCCGGATCCGCTCGATCCGCTGCGTGCGATCCACGAGGCGATCACTGCGCTCGACGAGCAGGTGCGTGCGCGTGTGACATCGGTCGAGAACGGCCGCCAATATCAGGTCAAAGGCGGCGGCGAAGTTTCGATGCCGGATGGCGCCTCCATTTTCGAGACGACTGGTGCATGGGAGGATTTCGCTACGCCATCGCGCGACCTACGCCTCCTCATCGCCATCGACGTGGTGCGCGGATTCCCTGAACGCGTGGGCCGCCGGCCAGAACGCTACGCGATGCCGAAGGACAAGACCGCCGCCGACGTGAAGGCGGAGCTTGAAAGCGTGCTCGCCAGTGAGCTAGCGGCGCGCAAGTTCGAATACGCGCGCACCGACGGTTCGGCGTGGTCGCTGACGCTGAAAGACGTGGTCGAGCGCGCCGGCGATCTGGAGATGGCTTACAACATCAACGACTGCGTGGAATTGCGTTGGGGCGCATCGCAGGACAGCGAGGAAGCCAAGACCTGCAAGAGGCGGGCATCGGGCGCGCAGCGCCAGAAAATGAGCGAATACCGCGAGTGGTTCAGCGAGCGCCGCCGCCCACCACGGGGCTAGTTTGCGTTAATAAATAGTTGCGCTGAGCACAACCTCGCGGCATCCTTCTCCTTGTATTGCGCGTAGGGGTGTGTGGGGGCGTCGTGTTCGGGGATTTAGCCTCACTCGCGAGCGAGTTTCCAAGCGGCTTTGGGTCAATCTTCGCTGCATTCGGAACAGCCGCTACGATATTTGGTGGTGGAATAACTCTCGGCAGACTGCTCGCCAGCAATTCCGCAAAGGTGCGTGTTCGCGAGGCGGAAGAAAAATCCGAGACCGAGTCCCAGCGGGCCGAAGCGCTGGAGCAGCGCTTCGGTGAGATCAAAGATGTCCTCGATGGCTCGGTAAACTTCTGGCTGCGTCCGACCGGTCATGACGTCGGACAGTATTTGAAGCGGCTGAACAGCAGCATCCCCGTCATCACCGTTGCAAATTTCAAAGGCGGGGTCGGCAAGACTACCGTCTCAGCCAACCTCGCGGCGTACTTCGAACTTCATCTCAACAAGCGCGTCCTGCTGGTAGATTTCGACTATCAGGGATCACTTACGGAAATTCTTTTGGCGGCTTCCAGGCTCGCGGATGTCGAGGCCTCGTCGAAGCGGCTTATTGCGGGTGAAGACACGCCAGAGATGGTCCTCGCAAAATCGTACAGCCTGCATCCGGAACTACCGCAGAGCCGGTTCTTCCCGTGCTTCTATGGGTTCAACAGGATCGAAAATCAGATTCTACTTCGTTGGCTGACACAGCGGGACACATCGGAAATACGTTTCAACACGCACAACTATTTGTCCGATCCAATATTCCAGCAGAGGTTTGACGTCGTCATCATCGACGCGGCTCCGCGGCTAATGACGGCGACCATCAACGCCGCATGCGCCAGCACGCACCTTCTTATCCCAACGATGCTAGACGGGCTTTGCACCAACGCCACCATCAACACCTTGGGCGTGTTTCACGAACTCAAAGCCGAGCTTAATCCTGCGCTGGATATTATCGGCATCCTTCCGACCTTCGTGGCTCAGAGGGATAACCTGAGCACGAATGAGATGGCAGCAGTCGAAGACATAAGACGACTGATGCCAACCTACTGGAAGAGACCGCCGTTCCCTGAAATCATCTCCGATGCCTGGGTATGCCGGAAGGCAGCCATCTCGAAAATTGCAGGACAAGGGCTCGCCTTCACCACCGACGGTCAGGTCCGCGACATGTTCGTCGCGCTCGGAGACAAGATAAGCGCAAGGATCTTCCCCAATGAAGGTAGGCCGGCTGCGGACGCTGATGTCGGATACGCTGCGAGCGTCACCTCAATCGCTTCAGCGCGCAGAGGAGGATAGCCTACGGACTTTCCTGGCCTCCCTCGCGCCGTTCGATGACCTCGATCTGGCCGCCGTATCCGACGCGCTCAAAAAGATTAAACAGAAGCCGGCGGCAAGAGGCGCAAGGGGGCAGGCAACGACATCGAAAAAGCCGGCCTCGACAAACGAGTCCCTGGTCGCGAAGTACGTCAAAGAGCTTCAGGATGCACAGACGCCGGAGAGCGTCTCATCGCTTTTGAAGCGCATGAAGTCGGACAAACAGGTGAAGGTTGCCGACATCAAGGCAATCGCGAATAGGTTCCGAGGCTTTGAAGCAAAGTTCGGTAGCAAGAAAGATGCGCTAGATGCGATCGAGGCTCGTGCCCTTACCGATATTCGTGCTCAAAATCGCTCTGATCGAATCCGCGAAATCTTCTGATCGGGAATGCTCGTTTTCTGACTAATTTTCGGTCAGGGCGTGAGCGATAATCTTGCGCATTACGGTCGGCACCGCGGCGGCATGGAGATCGCGGCGCGCGACCCACTGACAGCGGTCGGGCTCGGCCCAGAAGGTGAGGGTCGCGTCGGCCGGCACAAGTGCGCGATAGACGACGACCTCCAGCCGGAAGTGCGTGAAGACGTGCACCACCGTGCCCGGCACCGCCCACCAATCGGCGCGCACGGGCACGGTGCGAAGAGTTTCCCTCGCGGGTGGCAGAAGATCCCCCCACTCGGTGCCGGGAACCTCCAGCATGCCGCCGAGCAATCCGGCTTCGGGACGTCGTCGCAACAGCACGCGGCCGTCCTCGCTCAGCGCAACGAAGGCGTAGCCTACCCGTTGCGGGCGCTCGGCCCGCTCAAGCCGCATCGGCAGCGTCTCGGCTATGCCGTGCGCGGCGGCGGCGCAATCCGTTTGCACCGGGCAGACGAGGCACGAGGGCCTGCGCGGGGTGCAGATGCCGGCGCCGAGGTCCATCATCGCCTGGGCGAAGTCACCGGCGCGGCGCTCGGGCGTGAGCGTAGCGGCGAGACGCTTCAGCTCTGTCTTGGCGTTGGGTAGCGGCTGGCGCACGGCGAAGAGGCGGGCGACCACCCGCTCGACATTACCGTCGACAGGCGTTGCGGAAGCCCCGAAGGCAATAGCGGCAATGGCGGAAGCGGTGTAGGGCCCGATGCCCGGAAGCTTCTGCAGCTCGGCGACGGTTGCGGGGAACTTGCCGGCGCAATCCTCCACGACGGTGATCGCGCATTTATGCAGGTTGCGGGCGCGGCTGTAGTAGCCAAGGCCGGCCCAGGCCGCGAGCACATCATCCAGCGGTGCCGCCGCGAGGGCCTTCACCGTGGGCCAGCGGGCAAGGAAACGCAGATAATAGGGGATGACGGCCTTCACGGTCGTCTGCTGCAGCATGATCTCGCTCAGCCAGACGCGATAGGGATTGGCCCGTTTGCCCGGCGCCACGCGCCAGGGCAGCTCGCGCCGCTCCTCGTCGTACCAGCCCAGCAGCGCATCCACCGTGTCTGGACCGGCCGGCCGTAGCGGCAGTTGCTTTCGCGCAACAGCAGTCAAGGGATCATCTCCCGGCGCCCGCGAATCGATCCCCTGATGGTAAGCGTCGAATACCGCACTGCAACTCTCGACCGCGAACAAAGCCCCATGGCCAGCAACGTATCATCGGCGCGCCGCCCCTCAGCCCGCGCGAATTCATGGACAGGCAGCGCCCGCATCGAGGCGCGTGCGCGGGGTTATATCGCGGCCCGGGCAGTGGGAAGCTATGTCCCCAAGCTGACGCACAAGGCCTTCGAAAAGTACGGCTTCGCGGCCGCGGCTTTGATCACCGACTGGGTCACAATCGTCGGCCGGGACGTGGGCGCCTACACGGCGCCCGAGCGTCTGAAATGGCCACGGGGCGTCGATTTCGGCGGCGAGATCGAGGATGGCGCGACGGGCCGTCCAGGGGCGACGCTGATCATCCGCGTGGAGCCGGCGCGGGCTCTCGACGTGCAATACAAAGCCCAGCAGATCATGGAGCGCATCAACGCGCACTTCGGCTATCGCGCCATCGCGGAGCTGCGCATCCTGCAGGCACCGCTGCCGGAGCGTGAGGAGCGGCGGCTACCCGCGCCCATCGTGGCAGCGCCCGCTCCCGAGCTTGCGGGGATCACCGATGAGCGGCTGCGGCTTGCGCTGAGCAACCTGAAAAACGGCCTCATGGCCCGGCGCACAGCCGGCTAATCCCCTCCTTAAGCCGAGCTTAAGCTTCATCCACTTGGAGGGGGGCGGCTTTTGCCTTATTCCATCGCCCGATAGCGTGCTAATCGGGCCGAGGTCCCTACGCGCGCCATTGCGATCATCCGATTACGCCCAAGGAGCATGCACGTGTCCGCATTCAAGATCTCATCCGGCCGATTTGAGCTTGCGCGGCGCGCCGTGCTCACCGCCCTCTGTGCCGGCGCTGTCGGCGCGGCTCTGGCGCTACCGCTTGCAGCACAGTCGCGCGGGCCGAGCGAGGTTTCCGTTGCCGAGCTGATGAAGCCCGTCGGCCTGCCGGATCTCGCGCTCGGCGCGGATGATGCGAAGGTGACTGTCGTCGAGTATGCCTCGATGACCTGCGGTCACTGCGCGCACTTCACCACCGACGTGTTCCCCGAGTTCAAGAAGAAGTATGTGGATACGGGCAAGGTCCGCTACGTGTTCCGCGAATTCCCGCTCGACAACCTCGCCGCCGCAGCCTCGATGCTCGCGCGCTGCACCGGCACGGAGAAGGCATTCCCGCTCATCGAAGTGCTGTTCGAGAAGCAGAAGGAGTGGGCGTTCGGCGAGGGCAACCCGGTGCCGCGCCTGTTCGAGATCGCCAAGCAGGCGGGCTTTACGCAGGAATCCTTCGACAAGTGCCTGACGGACCAGAAGCTTCTTGACGACATCACCGCCGGACGCACGCGCGCAGCGGACGTGTTCGGCGTTTCGGCCACGCCCACGTTCTTCATCAACGGGAAGAAGCTGGACGGGGCGCCGACGATGGAGAAGTTCGATGCGGCCATCGAGCCGCTGCTGTCCAAGAGCTGAGCATCAAGCCAGTGAATAGGATAGGCGTTTTCGCCGCACTGCTGCTAGCCGCCTCGGTCGCAGGGTGCGGCGGCGCCACGCTGACGAATACGGCGGGGCTTTCGCCGGAGCAGGTGGGAGATGCCGGTGGCAGCTCCCCCTACCCTACCGCCGAAGATACAGCCTCATCCGGGCCGGCGCGTTTCCATCCGTTTGCGGACCCGACCGAGAAGCCGACGGGCGGGCGGGAGGTCATCCAGAACCCGACCTTTGCGGATGTGATGGAACCGGGACCGCTGCCGGAAATGGCGCTCGGGCGCAGCGATGCGCCAGTGACGATCGTCGAATACGCCTCCCTCACCTGCCCGCACTGCCGCAACTTCCACCTCCAGACGTTCCCGCAATTCAAGCGCGAATACATCGACACCGGTAAGGTGCGATTCATCCTGCGCGAGTTCCCCATCGGCAAGACGTCGGGTGCCGCTACCATCGCGCTGCGCTGCGCGCCTCCAGACAAGTATCTGGCGCTACATGGTAAATTCATGGAGCAACAGGCGAGCTGGGTCTCGCAGGAAGTGCGCCTCGACCCTATATTCAAGGTCGCCTCGCAAGTGGGGATGACGCGGCAGCAGTTCGACGCCTGCCGTGAGAATCAAGCCATGATCAACGGGCTCAAGTGGGTGAAGGACCGCGGGCGCAAGCTTGGCGTTATCGGCACCCCCAACTTCTTCATCAACGACAAGCTGGTGAAGAAGGAGCTCACGATCGAGGATATCCGGGCGATGGTCGATCCGCTCGTTTCGGCGCGCGCCACAGCATCGGCCGGCATCCCGAACTAACTGCCGGCTTCGAATGGCGACGCGGACGGGCTTTTCCGCCGCATCGCCTCGCCGGACAGATTAGCTGCGTTTTGGGAACCGCGATGAAGATCACACGCCTGCGGCTGTTGGGCTTCAAATCGTTTGTCGAGCCGACGGAGCTCATCATCGAGCCTGGCCTCACGGGCGTCGTGGGTCCCAACGGCTGCGGGAAATCCAACCTGCTCGAAGCGCTTCGCTGGGTGATGGGCGAAACCTCGTACAAAAGCATGCGCGCGGCCGCCATGGACGACGTGATCTTTTCCGGCACCACGGGACGTCCGGCGCGCAACAGCGCGGAAGTGACGATCTTCCTCGATAATACGGCGCGCCGTGCGCCAGCTGAGTTCAACAACTCCGATCAGATCGAAATCACGCGGCGTATCGAGCGCGAGGCGGGCTCTGCCTATCGCATCAACGGCCGGGAGGCGCGGGCGCGCGATGTGAAGATCCTCTTCGAGGATGCCGCGACGGGCGCACGCTCACCGGCACTCGTGCGTCAGGGACAGATCGGCGAGATCGTAAACGCGAAGCCGGAGCAACGGCGGCGCATCCTGGAGGACGCTGCGGGCATTGCCGGGCTGCACAGCCGCCGGCACGAGGCGGAGCTGCGCCTCAAGGCGGCGGAAGCGAACCTTGCGCGCCTCACCGACGTGCTCGGCCAGGTGAACAGTCAGGTTGAAAGCCTGAAGCGGCAGGCGCGCGCGGCGCGGCGCTACAAGGAAATCTCCGACGCAATCCGCCGCTCCGAGGCGCTCCTGATGCACCTTTCCTGGACCGACGCGCAGGCGCACGTCGATGGCGAGGAAGCGGCCCTGCGCAATGCGCTCGCCGTGCTCGCCGCGGCGACCGAGGAAGAATCGCGCGCACTCGCCGAGGAAGCGCGGCTTGCCGAAGCGCTCAATCCGTTGCGCGAAGAAGAAGCCAAACGCGCGGCAGCGTTGGGCCGGCTGCGCATCGAGCAGGAAAACTTCGAGCGCGAAGCCGAACGTGCTGCCGAGCGCGAACGGGAGCTACGCGCACGCGCCGAGCAGCTTGCGAGCGATAGCGCGCGCGAGGAAGCTTTGGTTGCCGAGGCGCGTGACATTCTCGATGATCTCGAGGGCGAGATCGAAGCTCTTAGCGACGCCGATACCCAGACGGAACAGGCTGAGAGTAACGCCCGCGAACGGCTGGAAAAAGCGCACGAGACGCTACGGGATGCGGAAGCTCAGCTCGCTGAGCTGACGACGAAGGTCGCCGATCACAATGCGCGCAGGCGCAGCGCGGAGGCAAACCTTGCCGAGCGGCAAGGCATGATCGCAAAACTGACCCGCCAGCTTTCCGAGTTGCAGGGGCAGGCGCGCGAGATCGCAGGCCGCGCGCCCGATGCAGAGAAGCTGCAGCAGATCACCGAGGCGGGGCAGCAACTCGCCGACAAGATCGCCAAGCTGGAAGTGCAGGCGCTCGCCGCAGAGGACAACGCACGCGCGCTCATCGGGACGGCCGATCATGCGCGGGAGGACAGCTCCAAAGCACGCCTGCGGCTCACCGCGCTCAAGGCGGAGCGCGAAACGCTGGTAAAGCTACTCATCGGCACGCGCCAGCCCGACTATCCGCCCATCCTCGACCGGCTGCGCGTTGCGCCGGGCTACGAAGCGGCACTCGGTGCGGCACTCGGCGACGACCTCGAAGCGCCCGCCGCCGAGGAGGCCGCTGTCCACTGGCGTCATGTCGATGTGGCGCGGTCCGACGCTGCGCTACCGGCGGGCGTGGAGCCGCTCGCAAACCATGTGCAGGGGCCGCCGGAACTCGACCGGCGTCTGCGCCAGACGGGCATCGTTACCGATACGGAGCAAGGCCGGAAGCTCCAGCTTTTGCTGAAGCCGGGCCAGCGCCTCGTGACGCGCGCGGGCGATCTGTGGCGGTGGGACGGTTTCACCGCAGCGGCGGAAGGTGCAACGCCCGCGGCCCAGCGCCTTGCCGAGCGCAACCGTCTTTCCCTGCTCGAGCTGGAGGAAGCGGAGGCGCGTACCGCCGTTGCATCCACGGCCGAGACGGAACGGGAAGCGAGCGAGGCGCTTACCGCCGCGCGCGCCGAAGAGCAGCGCCTGCGCCAGCTTGGCCGCGAGGCGCAGGCCATGCTGGCGAAGACTCGCGAAAGCCTGACGGCAATCGAACGCGCGGCCCGCGAGACCGAAAGCAAGCTCGCGGCGGTGACGGGCGCACGCACCCGCGCAGAGGAAGAGCTGGCACTCGCTCAGCAGCTCGCGCGCGAAGCGGAAGAAGCCGTTGCCGCCATCGCTGCGGCGGAGGATCCGGGACCCGAACTTGCCGAAGCGAAGAGGACCGCCGAAGCGCGGCGCATCGAGCTTGCCGAAGCGCGGGCTGCTGTCGCCGACATCGAGCGTGAGCGGCGGGCCCGCGCCGATCGCCGCGCCGCCATCGGCGTCGAGCGCGATCGCTGGACGATCCGCTCAGCTGGCGCGGAAAAGCAGATCGAGACTTTGAAGACACGCCTTGCGGAAACCCAGCAGGAGCTGCAGGACCTCGCCGACGTTCCGGCCATGATCGAAGAAAAGCGCGGCACGCTTCTGACCGCGCTTTCGCAAGCCGAGCGCGAGCGCCAGGTCGCAGCGGATGCGCTTGCTGAGGCGGATGCCGCCGCGAAGGCGGGCGTGCAGACGCTGCGCGCGGCGCAGTCGGCCGTCGCGGAGGCGCGCGAGGGACGCGCGCGCACGGAGGCCCGGCTCGAAGCGGCGCGCACGCGGCGTCAGGACGTCTCGCGGCAGATCCGTGAAACCCTCGATGTTGCGCCGGAAAGCTGCCTTGCCCTCGCGGAGGTGGAGCCGGGCGCGACGCTGCCCGATCTTCACGCCGTGGAGCGCAAGCTGACGAGCCTGCGCGGGGACCGCGAGCGGCTCGGCGGCGTCAATCTGGCCGCCGACGAAGAGCTTGAGGTTCTGAGCGCGCAGGCGACCGGCATGGAAAATGAGAAGGCCGACGTGGAAAGTGCCATCGCCAAGCTGCGCGGGGGTATCGGCCAGCTCAACCGCGAAGCGCACAAGCGGCTGCAGGAAGCCTTCGAAGCGGTCAACGCGCACTTCGGCCGGCTGTTCACGACGCTGTTCGGCGGCGGGGAAGCGCGGCTTGAAATGATTGCGGGCGAGGATCCGCTCGAAGGTGGGCTCGAGATCATCGCAAAGCCGCCGGGCAAAAAGCCGGCGACGCTATCGCTGCTGTCGGGCGGCGAGCAATCGCTGACGGCGATGTCGCTCATCTTCGCGGTATTCCTGACGAACCCGTCGCCCATCTGCGTGCTAGACGAGGTCGACGCGCCGCTCGACGACGCAAATGTCGACCGCTTCTGCAGGCTGCTCGAAAGCATGGCCGAGGAAACCGCGACGCGCTTCCTCGTCATCACGCATCACCCGATGACGATGTCGCGCATGAGCCGGCTGTTCGGCGTCACCATGGCGGAGAAGGGCATTTCGCAGCTGGTATCCGTCGATCTGCAGACGGCACAGAACTTCCGCGAAGCCGGCTAATTTTGCGCCGGTGGCCTCCCCCGGCAACCAGCATTCAAGTGCGGTCGCGGCGCGCCTGTGTTGCTGTGGGAACGAGCTGCGGCAGCCTTGCGCGCCGCGCCCTCGCCGGCTTGCCGATCGGCGCCACCAGTTCCTTGCTAGCCTCGAGATCAGCACGCCACAGAACGCAGGCGAGATCCCCTCGCCCACGCGCTCCCAGGCCGTTGCCGACCGCAATAACATGCGCGAGCCCAGCGGCGGGAAGTACATCGCGCCGCCCCAATCGCGCGGCGTGAACATTGCGCCTTCCAACAGCTGCTCGAGCTGACGCCGGCTATAGGGCCGACCCTGCCCGAAAGGTGTTCTGTCGAGACGCGCCCAGACACCGCGCCTATTCGGCACCACAAGGATCATGCGGCCTTCGGGCGTGAGCACGCGCCACATTTCGCGCAACAGGTGGCGCGTGTTCTCTGCCACTTCGAGACAGTGCACCGCGAGAAGACGGTCCACCGAGCCGTCGGCGAGGGGCAATCGGTCATCGTCAACGAGCACGCTGTGCAGATCGCCCTTCGGCGGCCAGCACACCGCACCCAGACTATCCGGCATGAGTACGCCGAGGCGCTGCACCTCGCCTCGAAACCCGCCAAGGAAGGGTGCGGAATAGCCTAGGCCGACGAGCGTCGCGCGATGAAGGCCGCGCCAACGGGCGCGGATGCGGTGGGTCAGCAGCCGCCGCACCGTCTGCCCCAGCGGCGTTGCATAGAACTCCACCAGATCTTCGATATCGAGTTGCACGGCCGGGCTCCGCTCCATAGGCGCCAATCTGACCGCTTCCCAGGGCAATTCAAGCCCTACGCCCCTGCTCGCATTGTCATTGCGCCGGGGCATCGCTAACTTTCCGCGCTGCGACCGCAAAACCAGTCAGATGAACGGGTAAGCATGCCGAAGCTCGAAGTTGAGCAGTTCACCTGTCTTTCCGATAATTTCGGAGTGCTGATCCACGACCCGGAGGGGGGCGTCACGGCTTCCATCGATGCGCCCGATGCGGACGTGATCCTGGCACGGCTCGCCGCGAAGGGCTGGACGCTGACGCACCTTTTCATCACTCACCGGCATTCCGATCACATAGGCGGCATCCTGCGGCTCAAAGAATCGACGGGCTGCACGGTGATCGGCCCAAAGGATGGAGCCGGACGCATTCCCGGCCTCGATCTGGAGGTGCAAGAGGGAGACACGGTGCCCTTCGGCGGCTTCGCACTCGAGGTACTCGAAACGCCGGGCCACACCGATGAGCACCTCACCTATTACATTCCCGCGGCGAAGGTGGCGTTCGTCGGCGATACGATTTTCTCACTCGGTGCAGGCCGCATCTTCGAGGGCACAGCGGAGACGATGTGGAAATCGGTGCAGAAGATCGCGCGGCTGCCGGCTGACACCGAGATTTATTGCGGGCACGAATATACGCAGTCGAACGCCCGTTTTGCGCTGACACTCGAACCCGATAATCCAGCGCTCATCGAACGCGCCAAGGAGGTCGATGCGCTGCGCGCGCAAAACCGGGCGACGCTACCGACGCGGCTCGACCGGGAACTTGAAACCAATCCGTTTCTGCGTCCGCACGTCAGCGCCATTCGCGCCAAGCTCGGCATGATGCATGCGCCAGACTGGCAGGTGTTCGCCGCGATACGCGAACGCAAGAACAAGAGCTGAGTGATGACCAATCTTTCCGCCGCGGATATCATCCGCATTCTCGAACTCAATCCGCATCCGGAAGGCGGGCACTTCCGCGAGACGTTTCGCGATGCGCCGCGCGAAGAGGGACGCGCGGCTTCAACGGCGATCTATTTTCTATTGGCGGCGGGTGAGGTTTCACGCTGGCATCGCATCGATGCGGCGGAAGTCTGGCACTGGCATGCGGGCGCGCCGCTGATGCTGTCGACCGCGCCTCCCGATGGCGAAGCCCGCGACATGCGCCTCGGCTGCGATCTTGCTGCGGGCGAGCGTCCACAGGGAATCGTACCGCCCGGCTATTGGCAGTGCGCGCGCAGCCTAGGTGCGTGGACGCTACTGGGCTGCACCGTCGCGCCCGGCTTCCTATTTGAGAAATTTGAGCTTGCAGCAGAAGGATTTGCGCCTGCCCGCGGCTGACACAGCCTGCTCCGTGCCAAGCGCCCACTGTTGCCCATTCGCCCCACAAATGCGTTATCCACCACCAATGCTCTACACGGATGGTCGCTAACCACCCGTTCGCGAACAGTTTTCCCGCATTCACTGCGGTGTGGCGGTTGCCGCTCACCTGCGACTCACCAAATGGTTCTCGCAATCGAATGTGTTGCCACGGCCATGCGGGGGGATGTCGGTTATGAAGCGCGAGTCGTCTGGGCCAATTTTGACGACGGTTTTCGTCGATTACGACAACGTCTACCTGTCGTTGAAGCGCAAGAACGAAGAAGCCGCGAAGCGCTTCTCGAAGGACGCTGGCGTCTGGCTCAAGGAAATCGCTACCGGCGCGCTGATGACGGCGACGAATGCGCCGGCAATGGAAGTGGAGCGCCGCATCGTCATTTGCCGCTGCTACGGCAACCCCGTGCCGCGCCGTAACCAGGGCGACAACTCCACCGACATGAGTTCGTTCCCCTTTGTGCGCCATCATTTCCTGCGCGCGGGGTTCGAGGTGGTCGATTGCCCGCCCCTGACCGCCCAGCTCAAGAATTCGGCCGACATCCGCATGGTCATGGACGTGCGTGACATCCTCACGCACGAGACGCGGTTCGATGAGTTCGTCATCCTCTCCGCGGACGCCGACTTCACGCCGGTTCTGCATCGGCTTCGTGCCCACGCGCGGCGCACCATCATCTATTCGAACGACCACACGGCAGCGCCCTACACGGCGATTTGCGACGCGGAGATCCGCGAAGCCGATTTCCTGTCGCTGCTGCTCGATGGTCAGATCGCAAATCAGACGTCGTCTGCACGCGGCGAGGCGCAGGCCCTGCCGAGCGCGGCTTCGATCGAGACGATCCGCAAAGACATCCTGACGGAGGTTGCCAATACGGTGCGCACGGCCGATCAACCCGTACCGCTCGAAGCGCTGGCGGATCGCTGCGTGCGTATTCTCGGTCACGACAAAACGGTCGGCGCGGCCTGGGGCGGTACGGGTAGTTTCCGCGACCTGCTCACACGCGGCCTGCCGGACGATATCCGTCTGACGCCGCAACCACCTTATTTCGTCTATGACGCCACCCGCGCCGCCCAGAGCGAAGCGCCGCGCATCGAAAGCCGCCCCGAGCATCGTGCAGAGCAGCGGGTGACCCCCGTTGTCCCCGAACCGGTCCGGGGCGAATCTCCGATGCTGCAGCGCGCCCTCGCACCGCTGTTCGGCGCGCAACCCACTCAGCGGCCGGCTACGCTGCAAACCGGAGCCCCCGCTCCGGCGCCGCGTGCTCCGCTGGCTCCGGCACAGCCCGAAGCCCTCTCGGGCCAGCCGGGGCTATCTCAGCAGCCGCAGGCGCCAGTTTCGCCGCGTACGGCGCAGGGCGCCGCATCGATCCAGCAGTCGATTGCGCGCATCCACGAAGCCAGCCAAGCGCCGACGCTGTCGCCGCAGGACTACCGCACGCTATTCGATGTGATGGCGCAGGAGATCGCGGCTAACGGTCTTGCCGGACAGCAGACCCTCGCCAACATCGCGAAACGTGCTGAAGCTGCGGGCATCGAGGTTCGCCGCGACGACGTGCGTTTCGTGCTCGATGTGGTGAGCGAGGCCGATCCGTGGTTCGACCAGGGCGCATCGCCGAGCCTCTTCGCCTCGCGCTTCCGCAACTTCGTCGTTGCGCGCTGCCGGAGCCAGGGCCTCAACCTTTCTGCCGATGAATTGGATCTCATCGAAGCCTGGTTCGCTGCCCCAGTGGCCCAGCGCGATCGTGCACAGCAAGAGGGTTACGCTCCTGCCCGCCAGGGTCAGGCGGGCATGGGAGGTGCTGGCCTGCAGCAGGACCCAGCCTTAGCGCAGGGTGACGCCGGGCGCGGCGGTCGCTGGTTGAACTACGACGAAGGCCAGGGAATGCCTCAGCAGGCGACCGGTACGGGCGATGACTTCCCGCGCATCATCCGCACCCGTCTACGCGGGTGAGGCCTCGCGCCGGCGGGGATAGGCGTCCCCTTTGCCTATCAATCGCGATGGACAACAAAAAACGGCCGGGCGAAATGCTCGGCCGTTCTCAGTTCAGATGAACCGCTGAAAGAGATCAGGTGGCCATGTAGTGGCCGCCGTTGATGTCGAAGCAGGCGCCCGTGATGAAACCTGCACCATCAGCAGCCAGGAACACGACAGCGCGTGCGATCTCCTCCGATTCGCCGAGGCGGCCGACTGGAATCTGCGGGATGATTTTGGTGTCGAGCACTTCCTTCGGCACAGCGGCAACCATCTCGGTGGCGATGTAGCCCGGCGCGATGGTGTTGACTGTAATGCCCTTGTTGGCGCTCTCGTAGGCCAGCGCCTTGGTGAAGCCGTGCGTGCCGGCCTTCGCTGCGGAGTAGTTCGTCTGGCCCATCTGGCCCTTGCGGCCGTTGATCGACGAGATGTTGATGATGCGGCCGAAGCTGCGCGAACGCATGCCATCGATCACGTGGCGACTCATGTTGAAGAGGCTGTCGAGGTCCACGTTGATGACCTCGTTCCACTGCTCTTTCGTCATGCGGTGGAGCATGGCATCGCGGGTGATGCCCGCGTTGTTGACGAGCACGTCGACCGGGCCAACTTCCTTCGTCACCTGCTCGATACCGGCGGCGCAGGCGTCGAAGTCACCAACGTTCCACTTGAACACGGGGATGCCCGTCTCGGCCTGGAACTGCTGCGCGGCGGCATCATTGCCGGCGTAGTTGGCGGCGACACGGTAGCCGGCGTTTTTGAGCGCTACGGAAATGGCGTGGCCGATACCGCGCGTACCTCCTGTCACCAGGGCGACACGAGCCATGAAGAACCTCCCTCGATCAAACTTTTCGTCGTGATGATGTGAGAAGCGGTGCAGCTACGGCCGAAACCGGCTGGAGCTGCACCGCGATTACTTGGTCAGTCGCGCGCGACGCACATGGCGATGCCCATGCCGCCGCCGATGCACAGTGTGGCGAGACCCTTCTTGGCACCGCGGCGCTTCATCTCATGCACCAACGTCGTCAGCACGCGGGCACCGGATGCGCCGATCGGGTGACCGATGGCGATGGCGCCACCGTTGACGTTGACCTTGTCCGTATCCCAGCCCACGCCCTTGTTGACGGAGCAGGCCTGGGCGGCGAAGGCCTCGTTGGCCTCGATGAGGTCGAGATCCTTGGCTTCCCAGCCGGCCTTCTCCAGCGCCTTCTTGGCGGCGGGAATGGGACCGGTGCCCATGATCGAGGGATCAACGCCGGCCTGCGCCCACGACACGATGCGGGCCAGCGGCTCAATACCGCGCTTCTTCGCCTCGGCGGCGCTCATCAGCACGACGGCGGCGGCGCCATCGTTGATGCCGGAGGCGTTGCCGGCGGTGACCGTGCCGGCCTTGTCGAAGGCAGGGCGCAGCTTGGCGACGCTATCCAGCGTGGCGCCATCGCGGATGTACTCGTCCTCGGAGAAGACGACGTCGCCCTTCTTGCCTTTGATCGTGACGGAGACGATCTCATCCGCGAACTTTCCGGCCTTCTTCGCGGCCTCGGCCTTGTTCTGGGAGGCGACGGCGAACTTGTCCTGGTCGTCGCGGCTGATCTGCCACTGGCGGGCGACGTTCTCGGCCGTGGTGCCCATATGATAGTTGTTGAAGGCGTCCCAGAGGCCGTCCTTGATCATCGTATCGATGAACGAGACGTTGCCCATCTTCGTGCCGTTGCGCATGTGGGCGGCATGCATCGACTGGCTCATGCTCTCCTGACCACCGGCAACGACGATGCTGGCGTCGCCTTCCTTGATCTGCTGAGCGCCGAGCGCCACCGCGCGCAAGCCGGAGCCGCACACCTGATTGATGGTGAAGGCGGGGCTATCGACCGGGATACCGGCGGCGATGGATGCCTGCCGCGCCGGGTTCTGACCCTGACCGGCGGTGAGCACCTGACCGAGGATCACCTCGGAAACGTCTCCAGGCTGCACGCCAGCCCGCTCCAGGGCAGCTTTGATGGCGATGCTGCCGAGCTCATGGCCGGGCAGGCTCGAAAGCGAGCCGTTGAATGAGCCGACCGGCGTCCGCGCCGCGCTGGCAATGACGATGGTGGCGTTGTCGTCGCTCATTCGGGAAGGCTCCTCCTCAAGCGGTGTGGATTTTGCGAATTGGGATAGCGCGCGTCCCAGCTGCAGACCCAGTTTTGGGCCTCGCCGGGTCGCGGTGTGTAAACCACGTATTACCAAAGCTTAGGCTTGCTGCCAGCTAATGCGTCATCTGGCCTCTGCGGTCAACACAAACGGCTGGTACCTTGCGCCGGGGGTGTGTTACGCTGCCGCAGTGCAAAAAACGTACTTGGCGGCCCCGCGATGCTGAACAAACCCGACGCACCTCCCGAAAAAAAAGAAGCGGTTGTCATAAAAAAATATGCCAATCGCCGACTCTACAATACCGAGACCAGCACGTATGTGACGCTTGAGGATCTGGCGGCGATGGTGCGCTCCGACCGCGATTTCGTGGTCTATGACGCCAAGACCGGCGACGATCTCACGCACTCGGTGCTCACTCAGATCATCGTCGAGCAGGAGAATCGCGTCGGCGGCCAAACGCTGCTTCCGGTCCCGTTCCTGCGCCAGCTCATCCGCTTCTACGACGACAGCATCGGCCGCATGGTTCCGGGCTACTTGCAGTTCAGTCTAGAGAACCTCGTCAAGGAGCAGGAGAAATTCCGCACGCAGTTTGCGACCGCGTTCTCCAATCCTGCAGCCGCGTTCGAGGTCTATCAGGACCAGGCGCGCAAGAACATGCAGATGTTCGAGCAAGCGCTCACAATGTGGAGCCCGTTCTCTGCCGGTGTGCAGGGCAAGGGCCGCGGGGAGGCACCCGTGAAGGGCGAGGCGCGCACTGCTTCCGAGGCGACGAAACCGTCTGATCCCAATGAGATCAGCGAGCTCAAGGCGCAGCTCGCAAACATGCAGCAGAAGCTCGACAAGCTATCTCAGAACCGCGACTGAGCTTCCGTAAAGACGGCGCTGCAGCTTCGACGATTGCTACAAAACCATCGGTTTAAGGGGCTTTTGGGGCCTTGGGAGACGCCGCGCATCGCGGCGTTAGGCCCAGGAAGCTTGCCAGCGTTGGCACGCGGCATCAGTGCGCGGCGCATGTCAAACGGCAGAGAGACCGCGCGCGAGCAGCGTGCGCGTTGCAAACCCTGCCGATGTTGTGGATTGGCGAGGCTGCCGGAGCGGGGCGCAATGTCGTGCGCTTCCCGCTCGCAGGAGGCGTAATTACTCGACGCCGCCGATGGACAGATCGCGCCGGGCGACGCGGATGCCAATGGTAAAGCCGGCCACAACGTCGATCGCGGTAGCGACCATGATGATGAAGAAGGTCGAAGTAGCGGCGAGCGGTGCCAGCATGAACTCGACGAGACACGCGACGAACACGATCATCGACAGGCCATGATCGATCAGAGACGACGTGCTGGTGTACGTCGCCTTGATGAGCTCGGCGAAGAGCAGGAACAGCGTAATGATGACGATCAGGTCGCCGACGGTGAACGTCCAGTGGCCGCCGCTGAGCATGTTCAGCTCGAACAGCGAACCCGCCAGCACGTCCGTGCTGCCGGCAATGAAGACCACCGCGTTGTAGAGGATGAACGCAAGGACAAGCGACGGAATGGACCTGAGCGACATAACGCATTCCCCCTATTGGACCGGACACGGCCCGTCGTATTCAGACCGTTTCTGCCACGCAGCGGTTTCTGCTGCAATGCAGAATGATCGTCCGGCGTGCCGCGATTGCGGCACGCTGTCCCATGCGCCTCAAATCAGACGTCGGCCTTCGGCTCGAGGATCTGACGACCGCGGTACTTGCCGGTCTTGAGGTCAATGTGGTGCGGGCGACGACGCTCACCCGATTCCTTGTCTTCGATATAGGTCGGGGAAGACAGCGCATCATGCGCGCGGCGCATGCCCTGCTTCATGCGCGATACTTTCTTTCGCGGAACTGCCATCGTCTTAAAACTCCGTGCTGAGAAACCGGGCTCATGCGGGGCGAAAGCACCGCCTGCGGGCCTCGCGCGCCCGTGCAATCCCGGCTGTGAAAAGCGAATGTCCTCTAAGACGCCCTTTAACGGTCGAGCCGGTGAGAGCGTGCGTGGGGCGCCTTATACTACATTCTTCGGGGACTTCTAGAGCCCTCCAATGCGTTAACGGACCGTGTCGACGCAGCTGGAAGCACTCCGGGCGCCGGCCGCCCGCTTTTGGATAACCGATGCCTTCTTCGCGGTCCGCGGCCCCGGGCGGCCTGCATTGCGGACAATCGGGTTGGGCAACGCGACCGCGAGCTGAGCCGCCTGCCGGGGCGAGAGGTTTGCGGCGGAGCGGCCGAAATGGGCCTTGGATGCGGCTTCGGCGCCGAAGACGCCGGGACCCCACTCCACGATATTGAGGTAGATTTCCAGAATCCGGGCTTTGGGCCATGCCAGCTCGATGGCGAAGGTCAGCGGCAGCTCGATCAGCTTGCGCACGTAGCTCTTCGTCGGCAGTAGAAACAGGTTCTTCGCCACCTGCATGGTGATGGTGCTCGCGCCCCGGGGGTAGCCATCGCCCGCCCGCTTCAACGCGTTTGCGGCTTCTATCAGATCTACACCCCAGTGCCGGCAGAAGCGGCCGTCCTCCGATACGATCACAGCGCGGCGCAGGTTGGGAGATATCTGCTCTAACGGAACCCACTGCTTTTGGATCGGCGTGCCGGTGAGGAATTGCTGCGCCATGAGCATCGAAAACGGCGGGTTCACGAAGCGATAGGCGGCGATCAGCACCAGCACGGCGATGAACCAGCCGGCGAATATGAGGAACGCCGCGTGCGCGATGCGGCGCACGAAATCGCGCCAATCCCGTCGGGGGTGGTCCCGTTCCGCCGTCACGTCCGAGATAGGCACGGACATCGGGGCGAGGGATGACGACGCTGCCATCGCCGCTGCGATATCGCTGGTCTGTCCGGCCGAAAGCTGCTCGTCCGGCCTCCCGAAGGCGGGGGGCACACGGCGGCTCTCGACAGTATCGAACGATGCAGCCCCGAAGGTTACCCACGGGTCTGGAGCGGCCGCAGGCACTTGCGCAAGGTCCGGCGGGTGGAGAAGAGGCTCGGGCGCGGTGGCGCCCGACCAAGCGGGCTCTGGACGAGGTCGATAATCGAGGAATCCGTCCCGCTCTCGCGGCTGGCCGAAAGATGGCTCCAGCTTCGGCGAGGAGTGGTCGGCCGACAGGGCCGAAGAGATCTGCGGGCCGGCCGCAGGAGCGCTTACGTGCGCTGAAGGGTCCGCCGAGGGTGTCGGTGGGATTGCCTCCACAGGCGAGGGGTCAACCGACAGATCGGGGGACAGCGCTGGCGGCGTTTCGATTGCCGACCGAGGCGCATCGGGGAACTGCTTCTCGGCTGCGACGGTAGCCAAACGGGACTTGACCGGTCCGAGAACGGGCCTCTGCGGCACGGGCGGGCCTGATTGAGATGGTGGTATGCCGAGCGGCGGCACCGCGAAGGGCGCTGGCTCGAATGTATGCCCGGGCCTCGCTTCAAGACGTGTCGTTTCTGAGGAGGCACTCTCCGCTGGAGGTACCTCAACGTAGCTCGCAGGAAGCTCGGGAAGGGTGCTCTGCGGCGCGTCTTGGTAACGGGGCAGAGCGTCGGGATTTTCGTCTTGCCCGATATGCGCCAGAGGCGGCACGCCGGAATCTTCCGCTCTTCGAATGCGCCGACCCGATGGCTGCGTCATTTCTAGAGGATCGGGCCACGGCTCCAGCCGTTCCACATCGGGTACGTCGGGCAGCGGCGAGATGGCGGCTCCGTCACCGGATTCCGACGGGGCTGCCTGTTGCCCGGCTTCGCATATATCCGCAGGGGCTTGGAGGGAAAACTGCTGCCCCCCGGCGAGTGGCGCAATACTTTCATCGCCGGCTGCGTCTGTGGGGCCGCCTTCGATACCGCCATGCGGTGCTGGTGTCTGTTGGGGTGTCTCGTGAGGCGCTGCCGACTGAGCCGTACCCCCGTCGAGATGGTACAGGTCAAACTGGTCCGCGGCACCGTCGCAACTTGCACCGGCTTCCGAACCATCGGGCGGCATGGTGACGACGGGCGCCGATTCAGCAGCTGGTGCAGCCCCGCCGTCAGATGGGCTCCCCACTTCCGCCGAGGGCTTTTTGGGCTCGTCTTTGGCCGCCACGGGATGGATGCCAACGGGCCTGGGAGGATCGGACCTTTCCATACTGTGCTTGCATCGCCCCGATGCTATATCCGCTGCTCATTCCACAGCGCCCCTCGTTCACCGCCGCTCGGTGCGCGACGGGCTGGCCCGACGCTAGTAGGTAATCCCAAATGACGTTCGTGCAAAGGCTCGCCGCCACGGCGGAGCGTATCGAGCAGCACCTTCGCAAGGTGCTCGCAGAATACGGGCCGCATGAGGGCAGCCGCCTCAGCGCGGCCATGGAACACGCGCTGCTGGGCGGGGGCAAGCGCTTCCGGCCGTTTCTCGTCCTGGAAAGCGCTGCGCTTTTTGATGTCCCGGCGGATCGCGCGCTCGATGCCGCTGCAGCCTTCGAGTGCGTACACTGCTATTCCCTCGCCCACGACGACCTCCCCAGCATGGACGATGATGATCTCAGGCGCGGGCTCCCCACGGTGCACCGGGCGTTCGACGAATGGACGGCGATCCTTGCGGGTGACGCACTGTTGACCCTCGCCTTCGAAATCATCACCAACGCCAAAACGCACGCCGACCCGGCGGTGCGGGCCGAGCTTGCGCTTGTGCTCGCCCGGGCGGCCGGCGGCCGCGGCATGGTGCTCGGCCAGATGCTCGACCTCGAAGCGGAAAAGCGTGGAGAACCCGCGCATCCCAGCGCCGATCACGTGCGCCATCTGCAATCGCTCAAAACTGGCGCGCTGATTGCGGCGTCCTGCGAAGCGGGCGCCTTGCTCGGCGGCGCATCACCAGAGCACCGCGCTGCTGTACGTCGTTATGGGGAATATCTTGGGCTCGCCTTCCAGATCGCCGACGATCTCCTCGATGCTGAAGGCAATGCGGAGACGATGGGGAAGGCTGCGGGCAAGGACAGCGCGGCGGGCAAGGCGACACTCATCGAGCTCATCGGCGTGGATGCAGCCCGCGCGCAGCTCGCCGAAGCCGTAGGTGGCGCCGAAGCGGAGCTTGCACGCTTCGGTGCGCGCGCTGCTGCGCTTATCGAGGCGGCGCGCTTTGCGGCGAGCCGCGAGCACTGACCAACACTGCGAAGCTCAACGAAAAAGGCGCCCCAACGAGGCGCCTTTTCAAATTGCGCGCAGTGTCTTTCACGTCAGAAGCGGTAGTTGAGACCGACGCGCGCGGTATGCAGATCGGTATCGGTGGTGAAGGTGCCGGCCGGCGTCGAGAACGACTCGTTCCCGAGATCAACGTAGAGGTATTCGCCCTTCAGCGACCAGTTCGGCGAGAATGCCCATTCGACACCGCCGCCCAGCGTGTAGCCCGACTTGAACTCGCTGCTGGAGATCGTCGCCGCGGGTGCGACGACCGTGTAATCGACATCGGCGAAGGCCCAGCCGCCGGTGACATAGAACAGTGCCGGACCGCTCGCGAAGCCGATGCGCCCGCGCAGGGTCGAGAACCAGTCCATGTCGCTCGTCACGCCGCTGAAGCCGCCGCTGAGCACAGTCGAGTCGCTGAAGTCACCGCCCTGGAGGTCGGCCTCGAGGCCGAGCACGAGCGAATTGAATTGCGCGTTGTAGCCGACCTGGCCGCCGCCGAACCAACCGTCCCCATTGAGTGAGCCGGTGCCACCGCCTACGCCGTTGAAGGAGGCGGAGTTATCGTTGCCCCAGCCGTAGCCGCCGTTCACGCCGAGGTAGAGGCCCTGCCAATTGTATCCGCTGCTGCGCACCGGTTCGTAGACCGGCTCGTAGGCACGCGGCGGATTATACGGCCCGAGGTCGGCCGCAAGCGCGCTACCCGACCACGCAGCGACGGCAAAGCCGGCAAGCAGCACTCTCTTCATGGCGATTACCCCTTTGATGTGGTGCGTGGTTAACGCGTCAGGCGGGCGCCGGTTCCGGGGCGCTATTTGCGCGTCGCGGAAAATCTAAGCAGCGCCAGTGGCCTAAGCTTGACGATTGAAGGGCGGATCGGCCCGAATTCGGGCCAAAAGATGGTAACCGCCCCCTCCGTAGAACAGGGCACCTAACAATCGGCTAAGGCGGGGGACCTCACGCGATGAAAGGGGTGCGCACATCAAGAGTATGGAGGCGCGCTGCTCGGCACACCGCGCGCCCCGTGCCGATCGCTCCGGAACGTCGCTTTTGGAGCGACGCCCTACATGCCGCCGACGCCAGGACCGCCCTTCTGGGAGTCACGGGGATCGCCCGACTGCGGCTTCTTGTTATCGAATATCTGCTCGGCGTTGGCGCGCGCACCGGCGACTTGCGCAGCGGTGAGGCGGCACTCGTTGGTCTTGTCGAGCAGGGCGAAGGCGCGGTTCGGCTTATCGACGAACTCGGTGCGGTCCACTTTGCCGTCGCCGTTGGCATCGTAGTAGCTGAAGTCCACCGTCTCGAACATGCGATCGATCGAGATGATCTTCGTATATTCGGTGCGATCGAGACTACCGTCGCCGTTCGCATCGGCGGCGGTGAACAGCTCGGCGGCGTATTCCTTCCACTCCTCACAAGTGACGACGCCGTCTCGATTGCGGTCCCAGCCTCCGGCGGCGGAGAGGAACACGCGGTCCGTATCGGGCAGGCTCGAGCCAGAGCACCCCGCAGCGGCCAGCCCGACGAGGCCCAGCGTGCCGATGGAAAATGCACGGCTCAGCATACGCGCAGGCGCGCTTCTTTTTGTTGTCATTGTCATCCCCCCAAGGGTTGCGGCCCGCCTCAAGCCGTATGCCGTTCCGATGCCGGAACCTCATCCTGCGCCGTCCCGCCGAATCGGCGCTCGATATAGTCCTCCACGATTTTCTGGAATTCAGCCGCGATGTTCGGCCCGCGCAGAGTTATCGCCTTTTTTCCATCGATAAAAACAGGCGCGGCAGGCGCCTCGCCCGTGCCTGGAAGCGAGATGCCGATGTCGGCATGCTTCGATTCGCCCGGACCGTTCACGATGCAGCCCATCACAGCGAAATTGAGTGTCTCGACCCCAGGATAGCGCCGCCGCCAATCGGGCATGCGCTCGGAAATCATGTCCTGAACGTTGCGCGCGAGTTCCTGGAAAACGGTGGACGTGGTGCGGCCGCAGCCGGGGCATGCCGTGACGACCGGCATGAACGAGCGCAGCCCCATCGACTGCAGGATTTCCTGGGCAACGCGGACCTCGAGCGTGCGCGCCCCGCCCGGCTCCGGCGTCAACGAAACGCGGATCGTATCGCCGATGCCGGCCTGCAGCAGAAGTCCAATACCCGCTGTCGAGGCTACGATGCCTTTCGAGCCCATGCCCGCTTCGGTGAGGCCGACGTGCAGCGCATAATCGGCGCGCGCTGCGAGCATGGTGTAGACGCTGACCAAATCCTGCACCGCGGAAACCTTCGCCGAGAGGATGATGTCATTCTTCGACATTCCCAGTTCTTCGGCGCGCACGGCGGAAAGGAGCGCCGATTGCACGATCGCCTCGTGCATCACGGCGCGAGCATCCAGCGGCTCGGACGATGACGCGTTCTCGTCCATGAGTCGCGTCAGCAATTCCTGATCGAGCGAACCCCAGTTGACGCCGATGCGCACCGGCTTCTTCCAGTGCAGCGCCGTCTCGATGATGGCCGCGAACTGGCGGTCTCTCTTATCCTTGAAACCGACGTTGCCGGGATTGATACGGTATTTGGCGAGCGCCTCAGCCGCCGCGGGATTATCGGCCAGCAGCGTGTGACCGTTGTAATGGAAGTCGCCGATGAGCGGCACGGTGACGCCGCGCTGAAGAAGGCGGTCGCGAATGTGCGGCACGGCCTTCGCCGCCTCGTCGCGATCCACCGTCAATCGCACCAGCTCTGACCCGGCGCGGGCGAGCGCGGCGACCTGGGCAACCGTCGCCTCGATGTCGGCGGTATCGGTGTTCGTCATCGACTGAACGACGACGGGCGCGCCGCCGCCCACCATGACGCCCGCAATGCGGACGGGTTGCGTGCGGCGCCTGGGGGCAATGAGTTGGGTGGCCGAAGCCTGCATGGGCTCAATTTCCGCCAAGGGCACCAAGCGTCTAACTAATCCAGCGCCCACCGATTGGCCAGGGGGCGTCGGCGGTTAATCCTTTATCGGCCGCGCGGCCGAACGCCCGCGGGCGGCCCAGCTCAGCGATAGACCGGCAATGATCGACATGACGATGACAATCGAAGGGCCGCCAGGACTATCGACGGTTGCCGACAGCCAAAGGCCGGCGAGAACGCTCCCCGCTGCGATGAGCGCCGTCAGCAGGACCATGCGCTCGGGGTCACGGCTCAGCGGTCGCGCCGCGACGGCCGGGACCACGAGGAAGGCCATCACCAGGAGAATTCCGACGATTTTCATGGCAACCGCGATGGCGACAGCAAGGAGCACAATGAAGACGGTGCGGATCTTCTCGCGGTTTACACCCTCCGCCTCCGCCAGTTCCTCATGGACGGCCAGACGCAGCAGCGGCTGCCACATCCAGGCTACGGCGGCGAGCACCAAGGCTCCGCCTACAAAGATGACTGTGACGTCCGTCGCGGTGACGGCGAAAACGTCGCCGAAGAGGAAACCCGCAAGATCTACGGGAGGGCCTTTGAGCATCGACGTTGCGATGACGCCCGCGGCCAGCGCTGCGTGGTGCAGAAGACCGAGAATGGAATCGAGGCCGACAACCTTCTGACGCCCGAACCAAAGCAGCAGCGCCGCCACGAGTAGCGCAACCGCCAAGACGCCCCACGTGACATCCATGTGCAGGGCAAGGCCGAGGGCGACGCCGATCAATCCGGCCTGCGCGACGGTCTCGCCGAAATAGGCGAGGCGCTGCCAGACGACGAAGCAGCCGAGCGGCGCCGCCACAGCGGCAAGGCCGAGCCCGGCGAGCAGTGCGCGCAGGAAGAAGGGCTCGAAAATCATGGCTCGCCCCGTCCGTCGTCGTCTGGCGAGCCGTGGGGGTGAGGCATGCCGGCGAGGTCGTGGCTGTGATCGTGATGGTGGCGGTAAACCGCAAACGCATGCGCGGCCTGCGGGCCGAACAGGCGCGCATAGGATGGATGCTGCGCCACGGCTTCCGGCATGCCGGAGCAGCAGACGTGATGATTGAGACAGATCACGCGATCGGAGCGGGCCATCACGACGTGCAGATCGTGGGAGACGAGCAGCACACCGAACCCTGCTTCGTCGCGCAGGCGGCCGATCAGGTTGTAGAGGTCCGCTTCGCCGCTGTAGTCGACGCCCTGCGCGGGCTCGTCCAGCACGAGCAAATTCGGCTGGCGCAGCAGCGCACGCGCAAGCACGACCCGCTGCAACTCTCCGCCGGACAACTCACCGATCTGCTGATGACGTACGGATGAGGCGTCCACCTGCTCCAGCATGCGCATGATGCCTAGCTTATCGCCTTCCATGCCCAGCGCCAGAAAGCGCTCAACGGTCATTGGAAGGACGGCGTCGCTGTCGAAGCGTTGCGGGACATATCCGATGCGCAGGTCTGCGCGCCGTTGCATCTTTCCGCGGTCGGGTTTTTCAAGCCCAAGCAGTACGCGCACGAGCGTCGATTTGCCGGCACCGTTCGGGCCGATGAGGGTGACGATCTCGCGCGGGGCAATGTCGAGGCTGACGTCGATAAGCTGGTCGCGGCCGTTGCGCGTTATGCCGAGCCCGCGCGCGGAGATGAGCGCATTGGCATCAAACGGCGCGTTGCTGTCGGCGCCCCGACTATGCGTACAGCCACGCCCGGCGCCGTGACCGCACGGCACGGACGCCGCCGCGGCCACTCCCTCGCTCTGCGGCATGGGCGGTTCAATCCTTCTTGGACTGGCAGCTACGGCACAGCCCGGAAACCTCGACGAATTTCACCCGCGGCTGAAACGAGACATCACGCGACAGCCGGTCGATGGTTTCGAAGATACCCTCCGAATCCACCTCCTGCACCGCATTGCATTTCTCGCATGAAAGGAAAATGGGACGGCGCCCGGTGCGATGATCCATACGCCGGCAGGCGAAAAACGCATTCTTGCTTTCCAGCCGGTGGATGACGCCCGCTTCCAGCAGCGCATCGATAGCGCGGTAGACGGAGATCGGCGCCAAGCGCGTGCCTTTTTCGGCCAGCTTGGCCAGGATGTCGTAGGCGCCGATGGAGGCGTGGGTGGCGGCGATTTCCTCGAAAACGTCCTGACGCAACTTGGTGAAGCGAAGGTTCTTTTCGGTAAACGCCTGGTTCGCTCTTTCGACGGCTTTTGCCAGCTTGCGCTCGGCCTGGGTGAGTGACAACGCTGCGTTTGGCTTGATTGTGGCCTCAGTCATCGCTTCTTCCCAGGCGTTTTCTATTTGTGTCACTGTATACCACAGCGAGGCGGCGGCATAGGCTCGCGGGAAACGGATCATAAACCTACCTAGCCGTCATCCGCTTTTCCGCCAATATCATATGGTTCCTGGCGTTCACCGGACAATGGAAGCCGGGAGCGTGCGCCAGCGTCGAGGCGCCATCACGCAGCTCTCTGCGCGTATCAATTTTCGAGAGCCTGAAGCGACACAGATGTCTTCTCAATCCGCGTACATCGTCGCGGCCCGCCGCACAGCCGTCGGCCGCATCGGAGGCCTTCACAGGAACAGGCGCATCGAGGAGCTATGCGCTCCACTCGTCGGCGCCGCGCTTCAGGATAGCGGCCTTCAGTCCGAAGCGGTCGACGAATTGATCGTCGGCAACGCAACCGAGGGGGCCAACCCTGCGCGCCTCATCGCGCTCGCCGCCGGATTACCCGAGACGGTGCCAGCCGCGACTATCGACCGGCAATGCGGTTCAGGCCTCGATGCCATACTAGCAGCCGTTCGCGCCGTGACACTTGGCGATGCGCAGGCGATCGTCGCGGGCGGCGCTGAAGCCATCTCGACAGCGCCCTGGCGCGTTGCCAAGCCCCGCAGCTTGCAGCAGCTTCCCCGTTTTCTCAGTCCCGAGCCCGGCTCGGGGGATGAGCGCGAGGGGCCGGCCCACATCGATTCCAGCGAGGCGCTCGCGGCGCAACTCGGCATCGGGCGCGCCGATCAGGACGCTTATGCGCTGCGCTCTCACCTCAAGGCCGAACAGGCGCGGGACGCCAAGCGCTTCGTCGGCGAGATCTTTCCGCTACGTTCCAATGCGGAGGAAGCGCGCGATCAGAGCTCGGTTGCGCCCGACTTCAAGGACCTCGCGCAACTGGCTCCCTACCTGCGGCCCGACGGAACGCTCACGCCCGGCAACACGTCGAGCCTTCACGATGGTGCCGCCATGGCCGTCGTGGTCTCCAAGGATGTATGGGCCTCGCTCGGCAAGCCACGGGGGCTGCGGTTCCTCGCGCACGCGGCACGGGGCGTTGCTCCGGACAACGAAGCATCCGCCCCAATAGAGGCGATGCGCGCCCTTGCCCAGCGCTTCGAAGGCTACAGCGCTTCCAATCTCGGCGTCATCGAAATGAGCGAAACCTCGGCGGCACAAGCCATCGCGCTCGCCCGCAGCCTCGATATCGACGAGGAGCTGCTGAACCCCGATGGAGGCGCGCTGGCCCGGGGCCATCCTTTCGGCGCAGCAAGCTCGGTGCTGGTGGCACGGCTGTTCAACCGGCTCGCACGGGGCGAAAACAAGGGATCCGGGCTCGGCGTCGCAACGCTCGGCGTCGCCGGCGGCATGGGCCTCGCTACCCTTTTCGAAGCCGTCTGAATTCAAGGCTTTGACGGTCTCGCACGTCGAGCCGCAACACGCTCTCCGCGATGCCCGCGCATCCCATCACAGCGACAAAAACTGCGCCTGTGCATGGGATCGCCGCATTCCTGCCGCGAAGTGGCCAGCCAGCTGTGGTCATCGTGCACCGACGCGTGGCCTTTGCGCCGCTATGATGCAAAGGGGTGCGGATCGTCCGGCAGCTGCCGGTTGAGCGGGAAATGCAGATGGACTTCACACGGTCTCTCGATGCGGTATTGGCGAACCCGGCTGCGTCCGCACGCAGCGTTCTTCTCGCCGTCCTCGTCATTGGCGCGCTGATCGCGCTGTTCAAGATCGGCCCCCGGCTATGGCGGGTAGTCGAAGATATCTTCTTCACCAACTGGCAGCTCGCCATGCTCGGCAGCGCGGCCCTCGCGCTGTCGCTCGCGGGCGGCTGGACCACGTGGGACGGCATGACGAACTTCACCGGCGAGCCGGTGCTGTCGCTCATGTTCACCTTCGGCATCCATTGCGTAATGCTCATCGTCGCTTGGCTGATCGGCGAAAGTTTCGCCACTGGCATGAGCACGGTTGCGCGCAGCGGCGTGGCGCGGGCCACTGTGCCGCTCGTCATGGTGCTCATCGTTGGCGCCATCCTGCTGGCGGCGGGCGTCGGCATCTATCAATACAAATACGGCGTCAACGCCGACTACGTCATCCAGTCGCTGATCGCTGCGGGCGCGCTCTGCACGCTGCTTGCACTGGTAACCGTGTTTGCGCGCACGGACGTCGTTGCACCCTACGCGCAGGCGCTGCGCATCATGGCGAAAAACTCCATGCTGTGGGTGATGTTCCTCGCGTGCATGGCAACCTCGGTGTTCTTCTCCTTCGACAGCCGCTTCAACGTCGTCTTCCCGAAGGAGCAGCGCGAGCGCGTATCGGAGCTGCGCGCGACCAATCAGGTTTCCGCGATCATTGCCGATATCGGCGCAACCATCGCCAGCGAGGAGCAGACGCAAACCGCCGCGCTGTTCCAGAGCGAAGGCTGGCACGCGTATGAAAGCCAGCTCGACCGTCTCGCGTCCGCTGCGCAAAGCTCGACCGGCGAGATCGAGCGATATTTCAACGACCAGATCGAAGTGCGCAACCGCGCCATCAAGGAGCAGCAAGAACGCATCACCACCGCGCAGAGCGGGCAGGCGGGCATCGCGGGCAAGAAAACCTCACTGACGGATGAGCTGGCGCGCCTCGAAGGCGACCGGGCCACCCTTGCCGCCGACTATGCCGCCACCAAGAGCGAGCTCGACACGCGCGCCAAGGCGATCGATGCCAAGCGCGTCGAAGCCATGGCGGAAAGCAAAGGCGTCGAAGGCACGCTGAAGGAAGGCCGCGGGCCCGTCTATCGCCAGCTCATGGGCGACCTTTCGAAGATGCAGGCGGCCTACAAAATTCAAGACGACCGCGTGAAGGACGCCAAGAAGCGGCTCGACACGGCGGAGACGCGCATTGCCCAGATCAAGCGGGAACTCGCTTCGATCGATGGCGAGCTGGCGAAATACAAGGGCGAGGAAGCCACCGCCTCCGAGCGCATCCGCATGGCGCAAGAAACCACCGGCGAGGACGCCAGCCAGCGCATCGATCCGGGCCGCGTGCTGCCCGCCTTCGAGACGGCGCGGGCGGAGTTCCGGCAGTCGCCCACGGCTGAACGCCTTGCCGCCGTGCAGCAGCGCTGCGGCCAGCTCTATAGCGCGATGTATGCGGCGGACGTGACGAAGGCGAAAGTCTCCGGCATCGACTGCGATCCGAAGCAGGCGAGCGAAGCGGCCGCGGTGCTCTTCACGCTGCAGGCCGGCACGAAGGCTTTCAACGGCAACTGCGTCGGCGGCGACAAGCTCGCGGCGCAACGCTCGACGGATGCGCTGTTCGGCTTCGCCGTGAAGTGCCTTTCCGATAGCGGGCTGCCCAGCCAGAAGACCGACGAATTACGCGGCACGATCGCGTTCGCCGAGATGAACCGCGATGACAAGGCGCACCGCTTCGTCGTCTCCTGGAACGCGTTCCAGGACGGCAACCGCCTCGCCTACCTGGCGCTCGCAATCGCGATCGGTATCGACTCGCTCATCTTCATGACGGGTCTGTTCGGTGCCAACGCGGTGCGCTCTCCGCTGGCCGACGTTCCTTCGAGCAAAGGGCGCAACTCGCAGCAGCTCGAAGCCATCATCGAGAACGCGCTGCTACCCGACACGCTCGACAATGCGCGCGCCACGCTCAACGCCATGCGCCCGATCACCAATGCGGCCGGCTTCATGGCGGAGGTGCGCCCGGAGCAGCTGGAGCCGCACATGCGCCATCAGGTGATGGGTGTGCTCAATGCGGGTGCCACAATCAGCGCCGTGGAATACGACACGACGGCCGACCGCTACCTCGTGCGCGCAGAGCTTTACGAGTTCCTCTCCATTGTCGCGAAGCGCTCGTTCGAGGCGAACCGTGCAAACGTCGATCTTGCGGAGCTGGAGAAGATCGTCGGCGTGGCGCTGCTCCCGGACATCAACGCCAACGCCGATACGGTGCTGTCATACATGCATCCCATCGACGAGGACCGCGGCTTCACGGCCGAGATAAATCTCGGCGAGGTGATCGACGAGCACCGACGCACGGTGCGGTCCACGCTGAACGCCGGCGCTACGCTCGATCGTGTACAACGGCGCGGGAAGGGCTCCGACGAGTTCTGGATCCACCGCGATCTGTATAAGACCCTGGCGCGCATCCGCGCCCGCACGCTGATGGCCGACGCCGGCATCGCACGAATTGGGCAGTCCGCACAGGCGGCGCCGGCGATTGCGCATCAAGCGACCGAGCGTTTCGGCGGATCGCTAACGGAGCGTACGCGTGCCATCGCCCACCAGGATGAGAGCACTTCCGAGCTGCGCACCGGATATGTCACGAAGCTTCTCGCTGCGCTCAATCTGAAGCCGGAGACGTGGGCGCGCGTGTCAGGTAGTGCACATATGGCGGCCGTCGCGGCCCATGAAGCGCTTACACGTGCGCGCCGTTCGCAGCCTACACTCGATGAGCTGCTGCGCGAGCGAGACGACGAAGCGCGCCGTTCGTTTGATGAAGCTTATTCGCTTATTCAGAACACGCTGCACCCGCAGGCCGCGTGGGAGCGGCGTATGCTCGATGATGCCTATCAGGAACTCGACCAGCACTGGTCCGTGTTGATGCTGCTCCCGAATGGTCCTTACGAGCAGGTGTTGCGCGAAGCTGTCGAACAACTTGAGCCTGACTCGGGCGGCGGCCAGCTTTCGGCGGAGCAGCAGTCGCTGTTGGAAATCGCACGGACGCTACTCGAAGCCTTCCAGGCCAACTCGCGCGCCGACGAGACGGCATGGCGCCGTCTCAGCAACAGCATCGCCACCGCGCAGCAGCCGCAGGCGCACATTGCCGACAACGGCCATCAGTTCATGAACTGATACATACCGGCATTTGCCCTATCCGGGGCATGCCGGACAAAAAACGCCCCGCGCCGTACTGGAGCGACGCGGGGCGTTTCGTATTTTTCGACTGCCGCAGCTCAGGGCTGGAAGGGGACAACCTTTGAGCGCTGCTCGCCGAGGCCATCAATGCGCAGCACGAGTTCGTCGCCGGCCTTCAGATATTCGCGTGGCTTACGCGCGGAGCCCACGCCCGGAGGCGTGCCAGTCGTCACGACATCCCCGGGCTCCAGCACCATGAACTGGGTGATGTACGAAAGCAGGTAGGGAATGGAAAAGATCATCGTCGACGTGGAGCCCGTCTGCTTACGCACGCCATTGACGTCGAGAGACATGGCAAGGTTCTGCACGTCTGAGATCTCGTCCGGCGTCGCGAGCCAAGGGCCCAGCGGACCGAAGGTCTCGGCGGATTTGCCCTTCACCCACTGCCCGGCGCGCTGGACCTGAAAGCTGCGCTCGGAGACGTCGTTGCACAGACAGAAGCCCGCGATGTGTGCCATCGCATCCTTCTCTTCGACGTAGCGGGCGCGCGAGCCGATCACAAAGGCGATCTCCACCTCCCAATCCATGTGGCTCGAGTTCTTCGGATACATGATGTCGTCGTTGGGGCCGCAAATGCAGCTCGGCGCCTTATTGAAAAGGATCGGCTCTTTCGGAATTTCCTGGCCCGTCTCCTTGGCGTGGTCGACGTAGTTGAGGCCGATAGCAATGAAGTTGCGCGTGCCAGCGACCGGAGGACCGATGCGCGTTCCGGCGAGAACCTGCGGCAATCCTGTCGGATCGATCGTGCGCAGCTTGTCGAGGGATGCCCGGCTGAGGTTTTCGCCCGTGAAGTCGGTAATGTGACCGGAAAGGTCGCGGATGTTGCCTTGGCTATCGATCATGCCCGGCTTCTCGCTGCCGGGGTGGCCAAAACGCACAAGCTTCATGGATCAGGGCTCGCAGATTGTGTGTGAATTGAGTGGGGAGGGGGTACCGGACGTTACTCGCTAACGCACAACGCGCTGCGCGGCAACTGTCTGGAGGGCAATGGCGCGCCTTACGTGCATGACCGGCATACTGTACCCGCCCAGCGAATGTCGCAATCAGCGGCCGGCAGGGGCGGAGGTAGCTGGCATGGAAACATGCAGCGTTGAAGGGACGCCAAGGAGGCGGCCCTCGAGGATGGCCTGCGCACGCTGGGGAGACGGAAGGCGTCCTAAGGCGCCGGCGACATCACTTGCTTGATTCAACAATTCTTGTATGATGCATTTATGAAAAGCAAAGATGCCGTCGCTTGCCTGTCAGCGCTCGCGCATGATCAGCGTCTGGCGATTTTCCGCCTGCTGGTGAAGGCGGGCCCCTTGGGCCTGCCCGCGGGCGAGATCGCAGAAGCGGTGGGCGCCACGCCTACTTCTGCTTCCTTCCATTTGAAGGAGCTGGATAGGGCCGGCCTGATCCACGCTACGCGGGCCGGGCGTTACATCCGCTACGCCGTCCAGTTCGATGGCATGCGCCGGCTGCTCACGTTCCTCACGGAGGATTGCTGCCAGGGCCAGCCGGAGCTGTGCGGCACGACCGCCAAGAAAGTGCGCATCTTGTGTAAGGGCGGATCAAAATGATGATTCTCGCCGGCCCGTGTTGCGTCTTCGCATTCCTCTTGGGCTCGCCGCCGGAGAAGGGGTGACGCGTGGGATCTTACACACCCGCCCAGCGCTTCGCCGCCGAGTTCATCGGTACGGCGCTGCTGCTCGCTACTGTTGTCGGGTCTGGAATCATGGGGGCAAAGTTGTCGGGCGGCAATGGTGCGCTCGCCTTGCTCGGAAACACGCTGCCCACCGGAGCCATCCTCATCGTGCTAATCACGCTGATGGCCCCTGTTTCCGGCGCACATTTCAATCCAGCGGTTTCGGCAGTGTTTTGGCTGCGCGGTGAGATCGGATACCGGCTTGCCGCCCTGTACGTGCTCGCGCAGCTTTGCGGCGCCCTAGCCGGAGTTGCGGTTGCGCATGCGATGTTCGACCAGCCGCTGCTCCAGACGGCAACCACGGTGCGTGCGGGCGCCGGCCTGTTGTTCGCAGAAGCCGTTGCCACTTTCGGGCTTATCTTAACCATTCTCGGGACACTTCGATCCAAGCCCGAGGCGGTAGCGGTGAGCGTAGGCCTCTACATTACCGCCGCGTACTGGTTCACCGCATCAACCTCGTTCGCCAATCCTGCGGTGACGATTGCTCGCGCGTTTTCCGACACCTTCGCCGGCATCCGTCCGAGCGACGCGGCACCCTTTATCGTGGCGCAACTGGCCGGTGCGGCGGTTGCACTGCTGGTCGTTGGCTGGCTCTTCCGAGCCGATAACGCAAGACACACAACAGCACCTGCGGAATAAATCTATGGCCATCATTATCTATCACAACACCAACTGCGGCACGTCTCGCAACACGCTGGCAATGATCCGGCAGAGCGGCGAAGAGCCGGAAATCATCGAATACCTGAGCGCGCCGCCGTCGCGGGAGACGCTCGTGCAACTGCTGAACCGCATGGGACTCAACGCACGGGATTTGCTCCGCGAAAAGGGTACTCCCTACGCCGACCTCGACTTGGGAAATCCGAAGTGGACGCAGGATGAGCTAATCGACTTCATGGTGCAGCACCCCATTCTGATCAACCGGCCGATCGTCGTCACACCGCTCGGCGTTAAGCTATGCCGGCCGTCGGAAGCGGTGCTCGACATTCTGCCCAACCCCGACATCGGCACTTTCACCAAAGAAGACGGAGAGATCGTGCCGGGAAGGACGACGCGATGAGCAAAATCGGCACGGACAATCTGCACAACGTCGTCGCCCAGCATCTGCATATTCCGGAGGCTGACAAGCTAGCGACGATAGCCACGCACAAGCCGCGCATCCTGATGCTTTATGGCTCGCTGCGTGCCCGCTCCTACAGCCGCCTTCTCACCATGGAGGCGGCGCGATTGCTTGAGCACTTCGGAGCGGAAACGAGGATATACGATCCCAGCGGCCTGCCGCTGCCGGACGATGCGCCCGACACGCATGCGAAAGTGCAGGAACTGCGCGAGCTGATGGCGTGGTCCGAAGGGCAAGTGTGGTGCTCACCCGAGCGTCACGGCGCGATGAGCGGCGTCATGAAATCCATGATCGATTGGATCCCGCTTGCGGCGGGCGCTATTCGTGCCACGCAGGGCAAAACCCTGGCGGTGATGCAGGTGAGCGGCGGATCCCAGTCCTTCAACGCCGTAAATCAGATGCGCGTTCTCGGACGCTGGATGCGGATGATCACCATTCCCAACCAGTCGTCTGTGGCGAAGGCTTTCCAGGAGTTCGACGACGACGGCCGCATGAAGCCGTCCCCCTTTTACGACCGCGTCGTCGACGTGATGGAGGAACTCATGAAATTCACGCTGCTTACGCGGGATCGCGCGGCCTATCTCGTCGACCGCTACAGCGAGCGCAAGGAAAGCGCTGCGGAACTCTCGAAGCGCGTCAATCAGCGTTCGATTTAGCTTGCCAAACCCGGCGGCTGTTGGGGTCCACATGCTCCGCATGGCCATGGCTTAAGAGCCACACTGGCTTTCTGGGGTGCGAGCCACCACATGGGGTCGAGGCATGTTGTTCTAACAAAAGCGGGAGTGAAAATTGGCTAAGCGTAAGGGAAAGGGTCGCAACCAGTCGGTTCCGGCGCATCAGCCCAAATATGAGGGCCGCAATAATACGAAGCGTGGGAAAAAGGCGAGCTCGGGTGGCGCTCATCGATCGGTTTGATGATGCAAATGCTGGTAGCTCGCTTGTAGCACCGCTCCCCACACGACATGCGCAGCAAGCATCAGGATGTTGCGGTTTGGGGGCTGCTCTGTCGCTGGCGGCAACGCGCTAATGGCGGGCACCCATCCAAGATAGCTCCCGCGCCCGATCAACAGTGCATACGCGACGCCATTCGTAGGCGGCGCGTTCCGCCGCGGTACACTCCATACAGCGCCCCGCATGCAGCGCCGAATAGGAAATGCGCAAGGTAGGCGCTCGTCTCGCCAATGGGCGCGTCCTCCCTACAGGGGGGCGCGCGGCCGAGCAATGTGGTCGGCAATCGAACGGGGCGGCAAAGGATAGCGCTCGCGGCGTAGAAGAAGCCTGCGCGCAGATGCCATGAAGAGGCTCATGGCGGCCGTGGCGACCAACCCCGCTACCATTCCATCGAGCGCGTCTCTCCCTCGGTAGGTTGCTGGAACTCCGCGTGCCTGAAGCATGGGCGCAGTTATCTCCCTGATTGAGGGCGGGGTGGTTCTCCATGCTGGCGCGGATGTCCAAACTCTGAACGTTGATGAGCGTTGCTGCGCCCTTTGCGGACTCGGCGTCTCTATCGGAAGGTCCGGAGATGCCCGCGTGTTTCGCGACAAACGCGATAGCTGCGTCAAGGTCGTGCCGAAGCCATAGGTGCGGATGATCGGCGATCACGCGATCTGATCGAACGTGCATTGACGCGGCGCCTTGTCGGGGCGCCATCGGATCAGCCGTGTTCCATGCCGGAATCGATTACCGGTCACGTGATCATAGCTCACCTCGGCCACGAGCTTTGGCTTCAGAGGCTCCCACTCGGCGGAGCGATCCGTTGCCCAACGGCTGGGACCGCCGGGCGCATCTCCGGTGAAACCCGGCGGAGCGATCAGCTTCTCTAACTTTGCCGTCAGCTCCGGCTTATCGACCCGAGCGAGCGCGGACGTGAAGCCAACGTGGTTGAGCAATCCATCCTTATCGTAGAGGCCGAGCAGGAGCGATCCGACGACCTTCTTTCCGCGCTCATAACGAAACCCGCCCACAACACAATCCGCGGTGCGGATACGCTTCACCTTCAGCATCGCGCGCTCGCCGAAACGGTAGGGGAGGTCGAGCCGCTTTGCGATGACGCCATCTGTTCCAGCATAGCCGTTCTTCAACCAGCGCCGGGCTACGCTGATGTCTTCCGTCGACTCGCTCATCGAAAGACCATTCTTGAACTTACGTGCGATCCGTTTCAGCTCCGATTGCCTGTTCTCGAGGGGCAACTCATGGATCGGCGCGCCGCTCGCGTCGAGAAGGGTGTCGAACACCACCAGCGTGGCGGGCGTCTCCTCGGATAGCTTTTTGATGCGCGTGGCAGCGGGATGCAGTCGCATCTGCAGGGCATCGAAAGATGCAATGCCATCGATCTCGATGCGCAACTCGCCATCGAGCGCAGCGCTGGCCAATTTCATTTCGGACAACGTTTTCACGACTTCAGGGAAGTAGCGCGCCAGCAACTTGCCCGACTTGCCCTGCAACTCCACGCCATCGCCATTCTTCAAGGCGAGGCAACGGAAGCCGTCCCACTTCGGCTCGTAAAGCCAGCCGCCGCCCACAGGGAGCTCGCCGACGGATTTCGCTTCCATGGGATAAATCGGTTCGCGCACGCTGAGATCTCGCATTAAAATGTTCGGCGGTGACAAGGGTGGCCGAGCCGCCGGACCACTGCCCGGCCGTCGCTGTATCAATGGCGGGGGGCGGCTCCGGGTTCGCGCGCTTTCACCACGCGAATGCGACGCGAAGAACGTTTTGGGCGGATGAACTTTCCTCCCTCGCGCGCCGTTGGAACGGGAGAAGGAGCAGAGCGATGCGCACTACCGGGAACCGCAGCAGCAAAAAGCCGATGCAGAGGCGGTGGGTCGTATTTCGCGTTGGGGATATGGCGCGGATGGGTCGGTTCGCCACCGAAAGCGAAGCTCTCGCCGCTATCAGCCGCTTTTCCTTGGACCGAAGCGGGTACACGGTCGTTGAAGAGATTGCGTCGAAGCCCATCTGGGATTTCGACGACAGCTGGATCGATGCGGTGACTTAGGCGGCGGCTCGCGGATGCGCGTCGGGCGTCGACTGTTCGGGCTCACCGCAACATCCGCGGGGCGACTACTTAATGCGCTGAAATCGCTGCATTATCGCGCGCGAAGGCGCTGCGAGATGTTCAGGGTGCAACTGGCGGAGAGGGTGGGATTTGAACCCACGATACCCTTGCGAGTATGCCGCATTTCGAGTGCGGTGCTTTCAGCCACTCAGCCACCTCTCCCACTCCGAACACCGGCAAGGCGCACCGCGCACGGGCGGGATTGCTGGAGTTCGGAACGGTGCTCTTAAGAGAAACGCCCGGGCCTGACAAGCCTCTAAGGTGGATAGAGCCGCAGGGCCCCAATCTCCTCGCGAACCACACGGTGGGCGCCCCATCGCTCACCTGACGTTGGTAGAGCGCCCAGCTAGCGCTGGCAGGTCTTGCAGCCTTAAAGGCGCATCAGTTACCCGGCTCGATATAGACTTCTCCGTCGCGGACGGTTGCGACGTAACCACCGGATTCGTTGAGGATTTGCATGAACTCGGCCATCGGAACCTCCATCGGGCTGACAGGGGGACGATAGCTAGGGCTCAGGTCCGCGACTGTTCCGGAAGAAACAGTCACAATTGCAAATAAGTCCCGCGCACCGGGGATTGCGGGGATAAGCCCCCTCTGCAACTGTTCGCACAACTGCGCGCGCCCACAGAATGCCCCAGTCGCATTCGTGGAGGGCACCAATGTTGAATACGCAATCACTTGCATGGCTGATGGCCTGCGAGCGTCTCAAGGATCAGGCCGCTGCCATCGAGGATGAGGGCGAAACCATCCTGCTTGCTTTCGAACACCTGCACCGCGAGCCCACAGCCGCGGAGCGCGATGCGCGCCGCAAGGCCTACCTCGAAAACCGGGCGCGCCTGCATGCCGTGCACGACGAGCTTGAGGCCATCAATGCGCGGCTCGGCATTGAGGCGCACTAGGCGCCGCGCTCGATAGAATTACCCCCAGCGCGTCCCTTACGCGGCATTTCCCGGCGAAATGCCGCGTTTTTTATTCCAGTAATTTCAATGGACGCTCAGGCCATCTGTACGCCGACAAAGCCCCAGACTTCGCCGAGCACATTGCCGAACAGGAAGGCGGTCCAAAGATAAAGACCGACGCCGGCCCACCAATGACGATCGCGCGAAAGCGCCATGCTTCCAACCTTGTCAAAGCATGCCGATGCATATTCCGATGCGACTAGTTTCAATGCTTCAGCCATTGCTGCCCCCTTCCGATTGCGGTGCAAATCAAAGTCTCAACCATACATGGTTAACGCATTGCAAACACGTGATTTGTTTGCGCCCAGCCATCAGCCTTTTGCGGTGCATATGCGAGGGGCTAGGCGACCTTGCGGTTGGAGAAGCGGCAGACTGAGAAATGCACAGTTTCCAGTCCCCATGTGCATAGCGTGCAAAACGCGTCCGCATGCATTGGTCGGCAGCCAACCGGCGTGTTAACAAATTGGCATCGCCGCTCCGATGTAAGAGGTGGTAAATTGAAAGCGTATTTTCTTATTTTTGCATTTGCCCTGGGATCGGTCCCGGCAGCAGCCGATGAATTGCCGCAATCTAGTAATGCGTGGCGTGCATCCGAGGGAAACCTGGCACAGCCTGGAAGTTTCCACTGGACTGTAGAAGACGGAGCGGAGGGCGCCGCGCGCCAAGCCGCGACCGGGCCGCAGGCCCGCAACGACGCGCCGGCGCGAGCCGCACTGGCGCAAATGCGTGCGGAGACAGCACGCATTATGGGCGAGGCACAGCGCAGCTCCGCCAAGGTGGAGCGCATCCGCTACGAGCTGCATGTAAAATGCGTCGTGCAGCAGATGGACGCAGAGCCCGACCCGCTCGCCAACGTATCCATGCCGTGGATCTGGAACTCGCTGCGCGACGCGGACGAACCGGACAGTGCCACCGTCGAGGTTTGCGAGGTCGATTACTCGCAAAGGGTGCGTTCGCAGGCCGGAGATGAGCCGCGAATGCGCGACTATGCGGTTTCATTTCCAGTGGAATGAAACTTCGCGATCCCTTTGGTCTCTCGGGATTGCGACGTGAGAAGCGCGTCGGGGCTTGCGGGGTGCTCCGGCGCGCTGTGCCGTTCAGCAACGGATAGCCCCTGCGTTGCGGCGAGCGACCGCGACGGTGAAGCAATAGACGCGTGTCTTCAGCTGCGGGGGCGCCGCCGAGCCCAGTAGATGGCGAAGATGCCCATCCACAACAGCAACGCTACGACATCGAGCAGGGTCGACAATTCCTGCACGGCGCGCTGCCAGGGCTGATCGGGAGCGCCGAGCCAGATGGCCGCGCTCGCAATGACGCCGGCCATAAGGCATAGCCCGGTCATCCCCCAGATCGTGCGTATGGTGCGGCGTGTCATGCACTCATCATAGCGTGGCGCGTCAGCGTTCGCGAGTGCGTCCACGCATCACGTTAGATTGCGCACTGTCAGAGTGGGTCGTCCGCAACACGCCGGCTTGGGAAGATTGACGCGAAGCAGACGTCGTTGGCTCGACCTTCGGCGCTCCGGCGGAGCGGCGTTATGTGGCCCCACGGACGGGGGCCGGACGGGTTCTTCGACAAGCCGGTTCGCCTCCGGCCAGCGCCAGATCCGTTTACAGCGGCTTAGCAAGCGCTCATCTGTGCCGGCATCATCATACCCGTGGCTGACAGACTTGCACGTACCTGTTCCAGACGGGACAGCGGCCCACGGCGCAATTCCCTAGGAGTCTCCCTCAGCCGTCCACGGCGCCGATAATACAGGGAGAGTTCACATGAATATCGTCGACACACCGCAGTCCATCGTGGGGCCCGCTCCAATTTCAGTATGCGCGTTGAGACTTATTCGCGGGGAGCGCGGCGCAATTTCTTCCGACAAAATTGCCTCTTCCGACGCGGGGGAGGGCGAGCAACGCCCGACCGCCACTCACCCGCCTCACATTCCGGGCGGCTTCGATTTTCATCTCGGCGTCTACGCAGTTTTTTGAACAACGGGCGCGATGGACCTCGCGCGCCAGCCACCGGAGGACAATCCTATGAACATCATGCCGCAAGCGATGAACCGGATACGCGCCAAGCTGGATCGCGACCTCATCGCGGCACCCTTTTCGTCGCTGCCCGAATACAAGTCGATCAACTACCATCAGAGCCTTGCAAACATGCTCGGCATCGAGAATCCGTTTTTCCGCTCGACCGAGGGACCGCAGGGACGGCGCGCGCTGATCGACGGCAAGCCGGTGCTCAATTTCGCGTGGTGTGACTATCTCGGGCTGAGCCGGCACCCCGATCTTATCGCAGCGGCGAAGGAAGCCATCGATACCTACGGGACGTCCGTCTCTGCGAGCCGGATGGTCTCCGGTGACACCCCGCTGCACCGCGAGCTGGAAGCGGAGATTGCGACGACGATCGGCGTCGAGGCTGCGCTGGCATTCGTCTCGGGTCATGCTGCGAACGTGTCGACCATCGGCACCATTATGGGCCCTGACGATTTCATCGTGCACGATGAGTTTGTGCACAACAGTGCCGTCGTCGGCATGCGCCTCTCCGGTGCGACGACCAGGGCATTCAAGCACAACCGCCTCGATGCGCTGGAGAAGATCCTCCGCGACGAACGCGCCAACTATAGGAACGCGCTGGTCGTGATCGAAGGGCTCTACTCCACGGAAGGTGACACGCCCGATCTTGCACGCGTCGTCGAGCTGAAGGAGCGTTATGGCGCGTGGCTGATGGTAGACGATGCGCATGGCTGCGGCGTGCTGGGGAGAGCCGGCGCCGGCCTTGCTGAGCACTGCGGCATCGCCGGCGACAAGGTCGACATCTGGATGGGCACTCTGAGCAAGGCATATGCCTCGTGCGGCGGTTATATCGCCGGGAACCGCGCACTCATCGACACGCTTCGCTACTCCGCGCCGGGCTTCGTATTCTCCGTCGGCCTGCCGCCGTGCATGACGTCAGCGGCGCTCACCGCGCTGCGCATCGTGAAACGCGAGCCGGAGCGCATTGCGCGCTTGCATGCAAACGGCGCGCTGTTCCTGCGCGAGGCAAAGGTGCGGGGGCTCGATACGGGACGGGCCATCGGCATCGGCATGGTACCGGTGATGGTGGGTGCAACGACGCGAGCTGCCAAAGCGGTTTCACAGGTGCTGAAGCGCGGCGTCAATGCATCGCTGATCATGTCGCCTGGCGTGCCGGTGAATGCTGCGCGGCTGCGCTTTTTTCTTACCAGCGAATTCACGCCGCAAGAGATCACCCATGCGCTCGATCTTACGCAAGAAGTGCTGAGGCGTTAGGGTTTTGTCCGGCCGTCACGGCGGATCGAGCACCAGCGGCGCCGTAGCGGGCGCCGCTGTACGGCCGGCCGGCTCATAGCCTCGCGCGACGAGCCGGCCTTCGCGCGCGTCGGCGATCATGGCGAGCCGCGTGTTCCAATTGAGGATCGGCGGCGCCAGCCATTCGAAACGCGCATCAAGCTCCATAGGTATGCGGTGCATCTGGCACGCCCGGCCCGGGCTGTCATTGCCGCGTGACAGGCCTCTCCATCCGGGCGTCTGCCAGTGGTTGGCTGACGTATTGTTGCCCTCGTGCACACGCCCATCATGCTCGGTGCGCTCAATCACTGCGGTTTCGTCCGGCCGCACGCCCGCAATGGAAAAGATCGCGGGTGTCGAGATGGGACGCTCCGTCAGCATGCGCTTCGCCTCAGCGAATGTCGCCGCGGTCTCGAACACCTCGCGAAGCAAGTGGGCGGGCGCGGGATGCGTTATGCACCAGACGCGGCCGCGGCCAAGCGCCCAATCGAGATGGAACAGCCCGAACCACGAGCGCATCGGCGCCTGATTGAGCGCGGCGGAAAAACGACCCGGCGCCATGGCCTGCAGAACGCCGGTGTATCCCGGCCAAGTGAGGGAAACGAACGGTCCGGCCGGACCCGCAACACGGGCGGCAACGACATAGCGGCCGAGCCCCCCAGTGATCCAATCGAGCACGCGCACGAGCCGGGCGCTGCGGCCGTCCGGCGATGGCCCGACGCGGAACGTGCAGCCCCACTCGTAGTTGACCGAAAGGAAATAAACGCCGGGGCGCGCGAGCCGCGCAGCGATCGCGTCGATCTCTTCGAGGTAGATGCTGCCCTGCTTGGCGAGCCAGCGGCGCGAGACGGCGTCGAGCATGCGCAGCAGGCGAGGCGAAACGCCGGCCGTTGCACAATCCATCAGCGCGCGGGCGCGCGGCTCCTGAAGCGCCAGCGTCTCCAGCGGAAACGCGGCGCCCGTATCAATGATGGGTATGGGTGGGAACTCGGCGTTGGGGGCTTCGCGCTGCATCGACCTATCGCGTGCGTTGGAGACGGCACGCATCAATGTGGGCGGTCGGGCGCGCGATTGCACGCAATCGAGTGCCCCGCTCTACTTGTACATGCCTTCGCGCAAGTTGATGCCGTACTCGAGATTGGCCTTCAGGGCGCACAGCATCTGGCTCCACCCTTGGCAATTGCCGTAGGAGGCCTTGAGACCCGCGGGCGTGGAGCGCCAGCCCTCCTCCGTGATCGAAACGAGCGTGCGCCCCCCATCGAGCGGCTCGAAAGTCATCGTGACGGTCGTCATGTAGCTCGGGGCTGCGGTTTGCGCCTCACCTTCGGCCGCCGCGCCCTCGTCGGCCGCCCAGCGCAGGACGATCCTGCGGTTCGGTTCGACTTCGGCCACCTCGACAGGAAATGCGCCGGGAAAATCGTGAAAGTCCCACGTCACGGTGGCGCCGGCCTCCAGCCGTCCTTTGGCGCCGCCGGTGGTGAAGTAGCGGGACAACTGCTCCGGGTTGGCCACCGCCTCGAAAACCTCTTCGACCGGCCTGGCGATGCGGGCGGATACGCTGAACTTGATATCCATGGGTCTCTCCCCTTGCGATCAACGGATTATGTTATAGATTTATAACATGTCAATCAAAGAAGAAGACGACCGTATTTTCAAGGCATTGGCCGCGTCGACGCGCCGTGAAATCCTCGACGCTCTGCGTGACCATGCGCAGACGACGGGAGAGCTATGCGGCCGCTTTCCCGCCCGGGACCGCTGTACGGTGATGCAGCATCTGAAGGTTCTGGAAGAGGCCGGGCTCGTGATCGTGCAGCGGCGGGGCCGGGAGCGTTGGAATTACCTTAACCCGCTGCCGATCAAGCAACTCTACGATCGTTGGATCGGGCCCTATGCCATCCATGCGGTGGATCTGCTCAGCCGGCTCCAGAGCGATCTGGAAGTCCAGGATCGGTAGCCCCAAATTCCGCAGATTGCAGCGGCACAATGGGCGCTTCCAATTGACAAGTCGCGGGCATTCGAGGATAAACCCGCCTTCTCGCGCCCCCTGAACCGGGGCGCGCAATGCGCTGCCCGAGGCCTGTTCGCCCCGATTTCCGGAGGCGATCTCATAAAGACCGCAGCTCGCCTGCGGCGCCATAGGGCGCGGAGAACGCTGAAGGAAAAGCCATGTACGCTGTCATCAAGACGGGCGGCAAGCAGTACCGTGTTGCTGCTGACGACGTCATCACCATTGAGAAGATTGCCGGGGAAGCCGGCGCCGAGGTCGAGTTCGGCGAAGTTCTGCTGATCGGCGGCGACAGCCCCAAAATCGGCACCCCGCTCGTTTCGGGCGCTAAGGTCGTTGCCGAGTTCATCGAAGAGACGCGCGGGCCGAAGGTCATCGCCTTCAAGAAGCGCCGCCGCAAGAATTCCCGCCGCAAGCGCGGCCACCGCCAGGACCTCGTCAAGGTCCGCATCAAGAGCATTGTCGGCGCCTAAGGCAGCCGCCCGAGATTGAGGATCTGATCGATGGCACAAAAAAAGGCAGGCGGCTCGTCCAAGAACGGCCGCGACTCACATTCCAAGCGCCTCGGCGTGAAGCGCTTCGGTGGTGAGCATGTCATTCCCGGCAACATCCTGGTCCGCCAGCGCGGCACCCAGTGGCATCCGGGTTCCGGCGTCGGCATGGGCACGGATCATACGATCTTTGCCGTTGTCGAAGGCGCCGTAGAGTTCAACACCAAGCGCAACGGCCGCGTCTACGTGTCGGTACGCTCCCGCGTGGCCGAAGCGGCCGAGTAATCGGCAAAGGCTCGCCCGAGATTCGAGGGGGATGTCCCACGGCGTCCCCCTTTTTCATGACCGGTTTTTCACCATGGCCGGCGTCCCGCCTGTCGATGCGCAAACGGAGCGCGCCGCGTATGCGCTCGCCACGACTGACGTACCGCCCCATAGACGCCCGCGACGCAGGGCGCATCGCCATGCTAGCGGGCGATTGGGACATCGCGCGCATGACGTCCCGCATCCCGCACCCCTACACTATCGTTGACGCGGACCTCTGGATCGCCTCACTCGATGAGGACGAATTCGTCCGTGCCATACTGCTGGGTGGCGAACTCATCGGGGCCGTCGGCTATATTCGGCACGAGCCGACGCAGGCGGAAATCGGCTACTGGATCGGCAAACCGTGGTGGGGAAATGGGTACGCGACGGAGGCGGCGCGCACGCTCATCGAGCATTGCTTCAAGCAAGCAGGCTTCGATCAGCTCACGTGTGGGCACTTCGTCGATAATGCCGGCTCGGCACGCGTTATTCGCAAATTAGGATTCCGTCCCATCGGTACAGGCGCGCAATGGTGCGAAGCGCGCAATTGTGAGGTGGACACGGTAAGGTATGCGCGCGGTCGCCCGCTGCTCGACCGCTGGCGGAGCTTCATGCGATGAAATTTCTCGACCAAGCCAAGATCTATATCGCTTCGGGAGCCGGCGGAGACGGCTCGCTCTCGTTCCGGCGTGAGAAGTTTATCGAGTTCGGTGGACCCGACGGTGGCGACGGCGGCAAGGGCGGCGATGTATGGGCCGTATGCGTCGACAACCTCAACACGCTCATCGATTACCGCTACCAGCAGCACTTCAAAGCAAAGAGGGGCGGACACGGGGCGGGGCGCAACCGGGCCGGTGCGAACGGCGAAGACTGCATCATCAAGGTGCCGCCGGGCACGCAGATCTTTGCTGAGGACCAGGAGACACTGCTCGCCGATCTCGAGAAGCCCGGCGACAAGGCGCTTCTCGCCCGGGGCGGGAACGGCGGCTTCGGCAATGCGCATTTCAAATCCTCGACCAACCAGGCGCCGCGGCGTTTCAATCCCGGTCTGCCGGGCGAAGAGCTTACCATCTGGCTGAGGCTCAAACTGATCGCCGATGCGGGCGTCATCGGCATGCCGAATGCGGGCAAGTCGACGTTCCTCGCAGCATCCAGCGCGGCGAAACCGAAAATTGCCGCTTATCCCTTCACGACACTCCACCCCAACCTCGGCGTCGTGCGGGTGGGTGATGTTGATTTCGTGCTGGCGGATATCCCGGGTCTCATCGAGGGCGCGAGCGAAGGCGCTGGCATCGGCACGCGTTTCCTCGGGCACGTGGAACGCACAAAAGTCCTGCTTCACCTCGTCGACGCGACGGAGGAAGACGTCGCAACCGCTTATCGCACTGTGCGCCGCGAGCTGAAGGCCTACGGCGGAGGCCTCGACAGAAAGAAGGAAATCGTCGCGCTGTCAAAGTGCGACGCGGTCGATAAGGAAACCCTTGAAGAGCGCTTCGAGGCGCTGAAGCGGGCCGCGAAGAAGAAGCCGCTCGTTCTTTCGGCGGTTTCGGGCGAGGGGGTGCGTGAGGCGCTGTTCGCACTGGCGCGCGAAATTAACCGCGCCAAGAAAGAGGATGCTGCGGCATCGGACAAGCCTAAGGAAGCTTGGCGTCCTTAAGTCCGCGGGCTGGCGAAAAGCCGCATTCTTGCTGCGCGAGATCAGTCTACCCGTGCCGAGCCCCGTGCGCGACCAGGTAGCGCCGGGCCTAGTACGTTGTTCCGTTTCTCTGCAAATCCGCTCCGTTAACGAAGCGCTCACCGCGCCCGCAATCGACACTGTCGAACTTGCTAATTGTTCGGGTACGGATTGTATTTACCGGGAGGGGCCAAGGTAGCGCAGCTGCGCAGGACCGGAGCGATTGCTGAAGCGAAGCACCGCATTCGTAACACTGCCGATCGTGGCACTGGCTGCCGCGTCTCTGGGCGTTGTGCTCGCGTCGCTTTTCATCGGCGCGAGCGAGACGGACACTATTGCGCTCGCCCGCCAACGCGAAACCATAGAGCACGCGATCTCACAGCACGGCCGCGCTCTGGCGCGTGAGTTCCGCGCGCAGACGATCTGGGGCGAAGCCTACGAGAAGACGCAAGCCGGCGACAACGCTTGGATGCGCGCCTTCTATGGCGATTATCTCGGCCGATTGCTTGGTTATAACCAGATCTATGTGCTCGACGCCAACAACACGCCCGTGTTCGGATTTTCTTCCGATGGCAAGGCGATCCTCAACTCCGCCGATATGGCAGCTGAGCTAGATGATCTGATCCGCGCTGCACGCGATCCAGCGTCGATGCCCGATTACGACGCCATCGTCACGAACATTCCAATGATAAACGGGCATGTGGAACGCCACGTCGCGGTGGTTGATGCGCGATCTTTCGGGGGGCATCCCGCAACGGTGGTGGTGTCAACGATCCTGCCCGACCGCGGCTATCCAAAACCACCGAATACGCAGCCCATGCTGCTCGTCGGCGTCGACTACATAGACAAGGCGTTTACCCGGCAGCTCGGTGAGAATTTCGGTTTCCGCGACATGCAGTGGGTGACGCACGACACGCCTTCCGGCGATACGAGCGATGTCATCAAGGCCCGCAATGGTGAGCCGGTGGGAACGCTCGCGTGGCGGACGGACCGCCCAGGGCTCGAGTTCATCCGCCACGTGGCGCCGGGGCTAAGCCTGTCTCTCGTGCTCGTCGGGCTCCTCACATATCTGCTGGTCATGTGGGGGCGGCAGCAAGCCAAGCGCATTCTCGACAGCGAAGAGAACGCGAAGCTTGCGGCCCGCACCGACAGTCTCACTGGGCTCCCAAACCGCATCGCCATGCGCGAAGAGCTGCGCTGCATGCTTGACGATGCACAGGAGCACGCGCGGCCCATGGCGGTATTCGCGATCGACATAGATGATTTCAAGGCAATCAACGAAGCCTTCGGAGCGGCGGTGGCCGATGGACTGCTCGTTGCCTGCGCACATCGACTTGACCGACTTCGTCCGTCAGGCGCCTTCATCGCACGGCCGGAGGGCGACCATTTTACGGTGCTGGCGCCGGGGCTCGACGCAGACTCCACGCGCGAATTCGCCGAGGACCTGATTGCGTCTCTCGCCGAGCCTTTCGATCTGCCGGGCGGTACGAGCGTCTTCGCTACGGCTTCGGTGGGATACGCGATCAGTCCCGCTGACGGCAACAAAGGCGACGATCTTTTGCGCCGTGCCGAACTCGCCGTAGAGCGGGCGAAAGACCTAGGGGGCAAAGTTGCCGTCCCATTCGCGCCGGAAATGGACGCTGAAGCCTCCTATCGCCACATGCTGGAGATCGCTCTGCGCAATGCGGTGGCGGACGGAGCTATCAACGTTTTCTATCAGCCATTGTTGGACGCCTCGGGCAGCGTCGTCGTCGGTGTGGAGGCGCTCGCGCGCTGGACAGATCCGACGTACGGCTCGGTCTCGCCGGACATTTTCATTCCCCTGGCGGAGGAAACGGGCCTCATCCAAAACCTTGGCAAGCTGGTGCTGCGCCGTGCAGTGGAGGACGGCAAGGCGTGGCCGAGCGTCAATGTCGCCGTTAACGTTTCTGCCTCGCAGATCCACCATGGGGACCTCGTGGAAGTGGTGCGCGAAATTCTGGAGGAAAGCCAGTTTCCAGCTCAGCGCCTTGAGATCGAGATCACGGAAAGCGTACTGCTTGCGGACGAGCGGCGGGCCAATGAACAGATGCGCGGTTTACAGGGGCTCGGCGTGAAGGTTGCGCTCGATGATTTCGGCACGGGTTATTCCGGCCTGCAGTACCTGCGCCGCTTCGGGTTCGACAAACTGAAAATCGACCGCAGCTTCATCGATGGCGCAGGCGAACCGCAGGACAATTCGGTCATTCTTGCCTCGATCATTAAGCTCGGTCAGGCGCTTTCGCTCACGATCACCGCCGAGGGCGTTGAAACGGTGCAGCAGCAGCGTTGGTTGCAACAATCAGGCTGCCATCAACTCCAGGGCTATCTCTTCTCGCGACCTATTCCCGCCGACCAGATGACGGCATTCATTGCCGCTCACACGCGCCATAACGCGGTGGCGAGCTGACGCGCGCTTGCGTCGCACGGGCTGCGACTGCACTTTCCCCCGCTGCCTGTCTCTACTAAGCAAGCGGCGGGCGGAAAGATTTAAGGACATCAGCACGGCATGGGCACCCAGTACGACGTGATCGTCATAGGCGCAGGCCTTGGCGGTCTCACCGCGGCGGCGAGCCTTGCGCAGGATGGATGCCGGGTCTTGCTGATCGAACGCAACTACGGCGTCGGCGGTGCTGCCTCCACGTATAAGGCGGGCGATCTCGCCGTCGAGGCCTCGCTGCACGAGACCGCGAGCCCCGAGGATCCGACCGACCCGAAGCACGACGTGCTCGGCAAAATCGGCGTGCGCGACAAGGTCGTGTGGGTTCCTACAGGGTCGGTGTATGAAGCGCGAGGTGGCCCGCTCGGCACGCCGTTCGTCTTGCCGGAGGGATTTGGTGCGGCGCGGGATGCGTTGATCGATCGCTTCCCCCAACGACGCGCCGGGATCGACGATCTCATCCATGACATGGAACACATCGCGACGGGGCTCGGCACGCTCAGCCGGGGCTGGGCCGCGTTCGACAATCCACTCGCTGGGCTAACCTCGATCGCCAAACTCATGCCCGTCATGACGGGCTGGCGCCGCTCGCTATCGGACCAGCTCGTGCGGGTATTCGGCGACGATGAAGCGGCGAAATGCGCCGTCGCGGCGAACCTTCTCTACTGGCACGACGATCCCGATACGCTGTGGTGGATCCTCTTTGCGGTGGCGCAGGGCGGTTACATCGGATCGGGCGGCCGGTTCATCCAAGGCGGCTCGCAGCGCCTCAGCAATGCCATTGCGCGCGCAATGAGAAATGCCGGCGGTGAGTTGCTGCTGCGCCGCACCGTCACCGAGATTCTGCTGAATGAGCGCGGACAGCCGGTGGGGGTGGCACACGAAGGCAAGCAAGGCGGCGATCGCGTCGAAGCGCGCGCGCCAGTCATCATCAGCGGCGCAGCACCTTCGCATATGGCGCGCATGCTGCCGCCGGAAAAGCGCGGTGCCTTCTTCGCACCCTATTCCGAAACGCCGCTATCGATTTCGCTTTTTTCGGCGACGTTCGGCATGAGCCAGCCGGCTGCACACTTTGGGCTCAGCTCCTATGCAACGATGCTGCTGCCCGAGTGGATGCAAACGCTCGCCGATTACAAGCGCGGTGCCGACGTGCTGGCCGGTGCGCCGGGCGAAGCGATGCCGCCGCTCGCCGTCGTCAATTATTCCGCCGTCGATAGCGGCCTCGGCGGACCGCCCTATCCGGTTTCGGTCGTGGGCGTCGACCGCATCGCCAATTGGCAAGGGCTCGACGCGGAATCCTACGAGGCAAAGCGCACAGCCTGGGGCAAGGCGATCATCGCCGCCCTCGACCGCACCTATCCGGGGTTCGCCGGGGCGGTGGAAACGACCGTGTTCAACACGGCAAGCTCGATTGAAAGCTACCTCGGTACGCCCCGGGGCGCCGTCTACGGCTTTGCACCCTTGACGCCCACCGGCTCGATCCGGCACGGCTGGAGGCGCTCCCCGCGCACGCCGATCAAGGGGCTGCTGCTGGCCTCGGCCTACGCCGGCTGCGGCGGCTATACCGGCGCGATACTCGGCGGCGCCATGGCCGCCCGGCAGGCGCTCAGCGTGCTACCGGTTAGCGAAAAATAGGCAGTTGGCGTGCTAGTGCCCCGCGGAACGTCATCTGAAACCGCAGGGCGAGAAAAATGACTGAGACACGGGGACTGCGCTCGACGCTCCATCAAAGCTGGGGCTGGCTCCTGGCCCTTGGCGTTGTTCTCATCCTGTTCGGATTCCTGATCCTCACGACGCCGATGGGCGTCGTCACCGCCTCGCTGACGACGGAGATCTGGATCGCGGCGGCGATGGTTGCGGCAGGCGTGCTGCAACTGATGCATGGACTACGGGCGGGCCACTGGAGCCGCGCCGCATGGCAGATGCTCGGCGGGGCGATATTCATTGCCGGCGGCATCATGATCTTCCTTTATCCGACGCTCGGCCTCGTCTCGCTCACGATGATCATCGCCGTGACCCTCGTTGCACAAGGGATCACGTCGCTGATGGTGGGCGGCGGTATCAATAACGCCGGCAGCCGCCGCTGGCTGATCCTGTCGGCGGTGATCTCGATCGTCGCGGGGCTGCTGATCCTGTTCGACCTGCCGTCATCGGCGGGCTGGACGCTGGGTACCATCGTCGGTGCGGCTCTGCTGCTGCAGGGCATCAGCCTCACGCTGCTCGCGCTCGAAGTGCGTCGCGGCAACGACTGATGATGAGGCATGCAGGGCGGCAGCTAGAGCCGTCCCGGCTTTCATAGAATCGCAGAACGGCTCTGCACTTTTGTTTTTGCGTGCTTCTTGTCGGAAAACCGGTGCCCACTTTTCCGGAAGCACTCTAGACCGCCTGCGCCAGCCACACGGTGTGGCGGCCGCAATCGGGGTCTTCCACCACGTGGCGCAGCACACAGACGCCGTTTTCGGTGAGAAGGCTGCGGTATTCCTCTGCACTGAGGCTCGCGTGATAGAGCGCGGAGCCATAGAGCTCGCCGATCGCTTCGCCGTGCGCTGGACCTGATGTGAAAAGCAACACCCCGCGCGGCGCGATGTGCCGGGCGAAGATCGGGAACATGCCGCGCTGCGCCTCGGCGCTGAGGTGAAAGAAGCTGTCCCAGGCGATGATTGCGTCGAAGCGCTGGCCGAGATCGAGGTGACGCATGTCGCCAACGCGCCAATCCATCGCGGGGAACTTCCTTGCGCAGATTTCCACCATGGCCGGCGCGCCATCGACGCCGGTTACCTGGCATCCCTGCTCGATCAGATAGCGCGCGATAGGATCGCCCGCGCCACAACCGACATCCAGCACGCGCCGGCGTGAGGTATCGAGGTGTGCGAGGAGCTCATCGAGATAGGGCTTCTCCATGAGCTCCCGGCCGCGGTCACTGTCGAACGCGGCCGCATTGGTCTCATAGATGTCTAGCACTTCGCCCATAAGGTTCCGTCAGGGTTTCGAATAGGGTGACACGTCCCATATCCGGGCGATTCCGTCGAAGGAAGCCGCCAGAACGTGCTTGCCATCGGGGCTGAACCTTGCACTCTGCACCTCGCTGCCCTCAGTCGATAGCGTTGCAAGCAGATCGCCAGTAGCGGCATCCCAAACGCGCACCTTCTTGTCGTGGGAGCCGGTCACCGCGAGCTTTCCGTCGGGGCTAAAGGCGCCGTCCATCACCGGGCGTCCGTGGCCTGGTAGGATGAGAAGCAGTGCTCCGGTTGCCGCGTCCCAAATGCGCCCGGTACGGTCGCTGGAGGTCGTCAGGATTTTTGCACCGTCGGAACTGTATTCGATGTGGAGCACACCGCGCTCGTGGCCTTCCAGCGTGGCGAGGCGCTTGCCCGTCGCTGAGTCCCATATCGCGGCCATCTCGTCGCTGCCGGCGGTTGCCACCTTCTTGCCATCCGGACTGAATGCGGCGCCCAGCACCATGCGGCGATGGCCTTCGAGCGTCGCAATGGCGGCGCCCGTCGCCCCATCCCAGACGCGCGCGGTCTTGTCGGTCGAAGCCGTGACGATGCGGCTGCCATCAGGGCTGAACGTTGCACGCATCACGGGACCGGTGTGGCCCTTCAGCTCGGCGATCGCCTTGCCGGTGGCGGCATCCCACAGGGTCGCGATCTTATCGCGGGACGCGGTGAGGATGCGGGCGCCATCGGGGCTCCACGCGGCCTGCTCCAGCATACCGCCGTGGCCCGAGAGCGCCGCCAGCTCAGCGCCGGAGGCGGCATCCCAGATGCGGGCACTGCCGTCCCGCGAAGACGTGACGATGCGCTTGCCATCGGGGCTGAAGGCGGCGCTGCGGACCGCCTCCGTGTGCCCCTTCAGCTCGACCACGAGCGCGCCCGCAGCCGCATCCCAGACGCGCGCCGTATTATCGCTGGAGGCCGTCACGACGCGGCTGCCGTCGGGGCTGTATGCCGCCTCGGCGAGATCGCGCCCATGACCCTTCAGCACGATATCGGCGCCGGTGCCATCGGGGGTGATAGTGCCTGCGACCGCCCCGATGGACTGCATGACCGAAAGGACTACACTTGCCGCAGCTGAAAGAAGGGCGCGCTGGCGTAAATTCATGGGCTTCCCATGTGTGCGTCACCACCCCGGCGGAACGGGGCGCAGGTTTCATCGGTGCCACGCTGAGGGGGCGAACAGCCCTTCTTTTCCGCCGAGGCTACCGCTTTTGCCGCGCCTGCGCTATCAGGCGAGCCACCAACCGGACGCAACAGGCGGCAAGCCCGCGACAAGACATGGCCACGCAAGCAGAAACAGCCCTGAGGATAGACCCGCGCGCCGAATGGGCCGCCGCACGCCGGATCGTGGTCAAGATCGGCTCGGCGCTGCTGACCGATAGCGCGACAGGGGCGCTGAAGGCTGAGTGGCTTGCCTCGCTGCTCGATGACGTGGCTGCGCTCGCGGCCGAGGGCAAGCAGGTGGTGCTGGTCTCCTCCGGCGCCATCGCACTCGGCCGGCACACCTTGAAGCTTCCGAAGGGCCCGCTTGCGCTGGAGCAGAGCCAGGCCGCGGCGGCGGTGGGCCAGATCAGCCTTGCGCATGCCTATCAGGACATGGCGCGCGCCCGCGGCCTCGTCGCCGCGCAGATCCTGCTGACGCTCGGCGATACGGAGAAGCGGCGGCGCTATCTCAACGCTCGTCGCACTATCGAGACGCTGCTGAAGCTCAACGCCGTTCCGGTGGTGAACGAGAACGACACGGTCGCAACCACTGAGATCCGCTACGGCGACAACGACCGGCTTTCGGCGCGCGTTGCCTCCATGGTCTCGGCCGACTGTCTCGTGCTGCTATCGGACATCGATGGCCTTTACACGGCGCCGCCGCAGCAGGACGCCAACGCGGTTCGACTCGATATCGTGACGGCGATCACTGCGGAGATCGAGGCGATGGCCGGCGATGCCGGTACGGAGCTTTCCAAGGGTGGTATGCGCACCAAGGTCGAGGCTGCCAAGATGGCTCTTGGGGCGGGGACACATATGGTGATCGCCAGCGGCAAGGTGCTCAATCCGCTGCGTTCGATCACGGACGGCGCGCCATGCACGTGGTTCCTGGCGCATTCCGATCCATTGACCGCGCGTAAGCGCTGGATTGCAGGGCAGCTCGAACCGAAGGGCACAGTGCACGTGGATGCAGGCGCTGAAAACGCGCTCGGCGCCGGTAAGAGCTTGCTGCCTGCCGGAGTGGTACGGGTCGAAGGCGGTTTCGACCGCGGCGATGCGGTTATCATCCGCGCGCCGGACGGACGCGAGCTGGGCCGCGGACTTATATCCTATTCCCGTTTCGACGCAGAGCGCATCATCGGCAGGAAAAGCTCGGAGATTGCCACTATATTGGGTGTGTCGCGGTGCGATGAGCTGATCCACCGCGAAGACATGGCTCTGCACCGGAAATGAAGCCTGACCGGAAGTGAATGACACCATGAACAAGCCCGAGCGCATCGATACCTCCATCGAAGATTCGATGTTCGCTATCGGGAAGCGGGCGCGCGCTGCCGCGCATGCGCTGGCGCTCGCGAGCCCGGAAACCAAAACCAAGGCGCTGCACGCCGCCGCCGAGGCGCTGCGCGCGGCTACGCCTGATATCCTTGCGGCCAATGCGAAGGATATCGCTGCTGCGCAGGCCGCTGGTCGCCCTGATGCATTCATCGATCGGCTGCTGCTCGATGAAAAGCGCATCGATGCGATGGCGCAGGGCGTCGACGAGATTGCGGAGCTGCCCGACCCGGTCGGGACGGTGCTGGCCGAATGGACGCGGCCCAACGGGCTGCAGTTCCGGCGCGTGCGCGTGCCGTTGGGCGTCATCGGCATCATCTACGAGAGCCGTCCGAACGTAACCGCAGACGCCGGCGCGCTCGCCGTAAAAGCGGGCAACGCCGCAATCCTGCGTGCGGGCTCGGAAAGCCTCAACTCGTCCCTCGCCATTCACGCTGCGATGGCGTCAGGTCTCAAGAGCGCCGGATTGCCGGAAGCCGCAATTACTCTGGTGCCGACGCCCGATCGCACGGCAGTTGGCCTTATGCTGGCGGGCCTTGGCGACAACATCGACGTGATCGTGCCGCGCGGCGGCAAGAGCCTCGTGGAGCGCGTGCAAAAGGAAGCGCGCGTGCCGGTGTTCGCGCATCTGGAAGGGCTTTGCCACACCTACGTCGACCGCAACGCGGATCTCGGCATGGCCGTCGAAATCGTCCTCAATGCCAAGATGCGACGCACCGGCGTGTGCGGCGCCACCGAGACGCTCCTGGTCGACAAAGGCGCGCCAGCGGAGTTCATGCCGACACTGGTGAAGGCGCTGCTCGATGCGGGCTGCGAGGTTCGCGGCGATGAAACCGCCCGCAAGGCGGATGCGCGCGTCACCGCCGCCAGCGATGAAGACTGGTCGACGGAATATCTCGACGCCATCATCTCGGCCAAAGAGGTCGACGGAATCGACGGCGCACTAGATCACATTCGGCGTTATAGCACCCAGCACACCGACGCCATCGTCACAGCCGATGCCGATGCCGCCGACCGCTTCCTGCGGGAAGTGGATTCGGCCATCGTGCTGCACAACGCCTCCACGCAGTTCGCCGATGGCGGTGAATTCGGGTTCGGCGGCGAAATCGGCATCGCCACCGGAAAGATGCATGCGCGGGGGCCCGTGGGCGTGGAGCAACTCACGAGCTTCAAATACGTTGTCCATGGCGCCGGCCAAACGCGGCCGAAGTAGATAGCCCAACGGAGATAGCCCCCGATGTTGCGCCCATTGAGCCTGATGATGGCGTTCGCCATCGCTCTTTCCGCGGGTTTCGCCGCTCCATCGGACGCTGGCTCGCGCCGGGGCATGCGCACCTACTCGGCCCCACTCAAGGATTGCACGCGTCTAAACGGGCGTTTCGGGTACTACGGCAATCCGTGGTGCTCGCCCGCCGAGCAGCGCGCCTGGGACCGCGCTCAGGGACGCCGCTCCCGCTAAGCCCACCAAGATTTTCACTGCACGAAACGGACCGCGCCGGTAACGTGGGCCCGATAGGGCATTCATGTCCGAAGCACTCTCAACGACGAGGCACCTATGATCAATGCCTGGGCCGCTATGGGGGCCAAGCAGAAGCTCGAACCGTTCAACTACGATCCTGGCCCGCTCGGCGAGGAGGAGGTGGAGGTCGCGGTGGAGCATTGCGGACTGTGCCACTCGGACATTTCCGTCATCAACAACGAATGGGGATTTTCCAGCTATCCGGTGGTTCCGGGGCATGAAGTCATCGGGCGCGTCGTCGCCGCCGGCCCCAACGCCAAAGGGGTGAAGATCGGGGATCGCGTCGGCATCGGCTGGAATGCCGGGAGCTGTCAGCATTGCCACCAATGTCTCGGGGGCAACCAGAACCTCTGTGCTGAGGTGCAACCGACCATCGCAGGCCACTTCGGCGGCTTTGCCGACCGTGTGCGCACGCAGTGGCCGTGGGCCATACCTATCCCAGACGGCCTTTCACCGGCGGATGCAGGTCCGCTCCTGTGCGGGGGCATCACCGTCTTCGCTCCGTTCAAGGTCTTCGACATCAAGCCGACTGCGCACGTCGGCGTCGTGGGCATCGGCGGTCTTGGCCATCTTGGCCTGAAGTTTGCCAATGCGTGGGGGTGCGAGGTGACGGCCTTCACTTCGACCGACAGTAAGGCCGACGAGGCACGCTCGTTTGGAGCGCACAATGTCGTCAACAGCCGCAATGCCGACGACCTGAAGCGCATGGCCGACAAACTCGACATGCTGCTTGTTACTGTAAACGTGCCACTCGACTGGCGCGCGATGCTAGCCACGCTGCGCCCGCAGGGGCGGCTTCATGTCGTCGGCGCCGTGTTGAAACCGATCCCGGTGATGGCGTTCGATCTCATCCAGGCGCAGAAAAGCGTCTCGGGCTCGCCCACCGGATCGCCGGTGAGCATCGCGGAAATGCTGGCATTCTCGACGAGACATAACATCCTTCCACAGACCGAGCACTTCCCGCTCGCGAAAGTGAACGACGCCATCCAGCATCTGATCGACGGAAAAGCGCGGTACCGCATCGTTCTCGACGTTTAGAGTCGCATTATCTCGCGACGAACCGACATCCACTTCGTCAGAACATGCTCTGGACACAAACGAACGCGCGGCGCCCGCGTGCGCCGCGCGTTCTTTGTTGACCTTCGTCGGTAGACTAGTGCTTCCACTCCGGAAGTGTCGGAAGCTGATCCTCCGTCAGATCAACGGTGACGTTGCCGTCTTTCGGATGCACGCGATCAATCATGATGATGGCATCCCGGCTGCCGAAGCCAAGAAAGCCGCCGTGCTCAATAACGAGACCTTTGACCTCGCCATTTCCGTCCACGAGGACGGCCTCGACCTCGGCAATCTTCTTTCCGCTAGCGTCATAGACATCCATGTCCTCGACGGCATCGACGCTGGCATTGAGCTGCGGCACCATCCTGTCCTCGTTCTCCTCTTCACGCAAAGCGCCTGAAGGAGCGGCAGCCTGCCGGTCCATGGACGGCGACATCGATGGTGTAGAGGGTGACGTGGGTGCAGAAGGCGTCGTCGTGGGCGCAGCGGGATTTGCGGCTGGTGGCGCTGCGGGCGGCATAGTATCCGGCCTAGCCTGATCGCTCTGCGGCGTTGGCTTCGGCGCTTCCTGAGCCAGGGTTTCCGCCGCGAAGGCGGGCGCTGTCAAAAATGCAAGCGCGGCGAGCGTACTTATTCCGGCTTTCATGTGACTCCTCCTGGGAGATTTTACATTCGCAAGAACAACAACGCCTCTGATGCCCTTTCGGTTCTATTCGTCACTGCCTGCTACACGCCCGGGCGCCTCGTAGGCGATGTAGCGGACAATTTTCCATTGGCCATCAGCGTCCTTGCGCAGCACATCCATCCCCGGCTCGATTGAGGTGACCGTCTGGCCGTTGGGAAGTCTTACCGTCAAAGTCCAGGAGAGACGCACGACCGCCAAATCGCCCTCGACGATGACCTCGTGGATGTCGAGACCATAGGCATAGCGTCGGCTGGCATTGTTCAACGAACGGTGCAGGCGATCGCAGATGTCCTGGTAGTCGCGCTCGGGGTAGCCGCGAAAATCGTATTTGAGATCCTTGGAGAACAGCTCGCAGATGGTGCCGGCTTTTCCGGCGTTGAAGTCGCGCGTCCAATGATCGAGCCGCGTGCGGATATCGTCCTCCGCGGTGCCAGCCAATGCGGGCGGCGCTTGCATCGCCAGCAGTGCCAGCGCAAGCGCGAGCACATTCATCGCGCACACCGTGAGATGATTGGCGCCGCCTGACATCTACGTGCCCGCCTCCAGCAGCCTCCGGTTGACCTTGGCGAGCACGTCGGCGACGGCGCCCTTGTATGCGGCAACGGTCTTCGCCTGGTCGCCGTCGCTGTCGTTCCAATTCAAGGTGAGCGCGAACGTCACCGGTGTGCCGCGCACGATCATCTGGCCGGCGGATGCCATACAGTGGAATCCATTCCAATCGACTGAGCCGCCCTTCATGTAACAGGGCGTGTCGGGAGGCACGACAACAGCGATGGAATCGGCCATCGACTGGATGCGCTTGAACTCTCGAAGCGTATCCGGCTTGGTGAAAAACTCACCTGCGAGCGCGCGTTTGTAGTAAGCGACGAGCTCATCGGCAGGCGCGGCCATCGTCGCAACGTCGTTGAGAGGGTGCCGGAATTTTGCGGCATCGGTATTCTGATTCTGCAAGAGCTCGTGCAACGGCTTCCAGCCGAGGTCTTCTCCAGCCGCTGCGCCGGCGACATAGGAAAAGAAGCGGCGCGTCGAATCCGGAATCCGTGTTTTCTGAAGCCCGGCGCCGGCAATGAACTTGCGTACGCGCGAGGCGCCGATCCGCTTCATGGCGGCGTCTGTCGCGGTGTTGTCACTGTGGGCGATCATCGCCTCAAGAACGTTGCGCGCCGCGGTCGTGCCGGTGAGGTTTTCGAATACCGATCCGCCTGGAGAACGCACGCCTTCGTCTATAGCGAGTTGCTCGTTCTCATCGACGCGCCCCGCCTCCACTTCTTGCAGGAAGGCAGCGAGAACGAACGTCTTGAAGCAGCTTCCGCAGAACAGCGGCTCGTGGGGCTGGAACGTCGCGCGCCAAGGGCTCTCCGGTGTGTCGACATCCACCTGTGCGCTTTTGGTGCCCGGCAGCGTCAGAAAGCTCTCGAGCAGATCGGGAACGCCGCCGTCTGCTCCTTGGGCCGCCGGCGCCTGGGGGAGCAATGTCAGCCCCGCCGCTCCGAGAGCTGAACCCAAGAATTGGCGTCTGCGCATGTGAATCTCCTGCCGAAGAGCCGATCAAGAAATGGCAGAGCAATCGTGACCGCGCCGTTACTGCGGTTGGGCACCACTGAAGTTGCATGTCGCAACCGGAGTGGTCGCAGTTTCAAATGCTTGGTAGGACGCCAACTGTGCCCGGAGCGGGTATGTTGAGTTTCCTGCTTGGCGGCTCTCGCAAAGATTCACCCGGCGGGTTACTCCCCCCGCTCGTATCGCTAACCGGTTCACTTAATCGAATGGCCCGCCCGACCGCTCAGCTCACTCCTTCCGATACCCGTCTGCCGCTGGCCTTCCCCGGCGAGCGCATCGGGTTGATGGGCGGGACTTTCAATCCACCGCACATCGGGCATCTGGTTTGCGCCCAGACTGCCCTGCGCCGGCTGCAGCTCGACAGGCTCTGGTGGATGGTCACCCCCGGCAATCCGCTCAAAGAAAACAACCACTTGCCTCCGCTGGAAGAGCGAATCGCGGCTAGCCGCGCCCTCACTAGCGATCCGCGCATCGTGGTGACGGGGTTGGAGGCGGGGATTGAGACGGCATACACATACGAAACCCTGTGCTTTCTCAAGCGCCGCCTGCCGGGCGTGCGTTTCGTGTGGGTGATGGGGGCGGACAATCTCGCCGGCTTCCATCGGTGGCAGCATTGGCGCCAGATCGCGAATCTGGTGCCGATTGCTGTCGTCGACCGGCCCGGCAGCCGCCACGCTGCGTTAGCCTCGCCGGCGGCGCGAACGTTCGCCCGATCACGATTGCCGGAAAGCCAAGCGACACTGATTCCAACCACGCGCCCTCCCGTCTGGACGTTCCTGACGACGCGACTCTCGGGAGAGTCCTCAACCGCTTTGCGGAGCAACGGCGCGACATAAGTTCGCGTAAAAGCGCAATATTTCTAGGTCTGCCGGAAACCAGCATCGAACCTTTATCGGCATTAACTATTGCTGGAACGGCATCCGCCACCATATGCTTTGCTCCGGTGGCAGGCCGTGCTTGCCACTGAAGAGTGTTGGCGGTGGCTCGATCAGGCGAGCAGTCGCAACACAGGCCCGAAGGGGTGCATGAGGAAGGGACAACCAGCACACGATGCGAACCGCACTAGAGGGTGCCCGCCAGGGCGCGCCTCGCACTGAACTTCTGTCTGAAGGACGGGAGTCAGCAACCCTGCTGAAACAGATCGTTCACTGGCTCGACGAGGCCAAGGCCGAAGAGATCGTGACGATTGATCTGGCGGGTAAGTCTTCCATTGGAGACTTCATGGTGGTCGCCACCGGCGGCTCAGACCGGCACGTCGGCGCGATCGCCGATCAGATCGGACGCAAGTTGAAAGAAAATGGCTTCGGCAACCCGCGCGTCGAGGGGCTCGAGGCTTGCGACTGGGTACTGGTCGACACCGGTGACATCATCGTCCACATATTCCGTGATGAGGTGCGGGAATTCTACAACCTCGAGAAAATGTGGTCGGCGGAGCGGCCAGGCGAGCCGTCGCCGTCGCACTGACACTCCCGGAGCGCCGGCCCCACTGCCGGCACACCGTCCATTTGCACACGCCGGGGCGCGGACAATGCCGCCCCGGCCCGGGTTTCATTTATGCGCTTCACCGTCGCCGCCGTTGGCCGGCTAAAGGACGCCGAGCACGAGTTGTGTGAGCGCTATGCCAAGCGCTTCGACGCCGCGGGACGGCCGCTTGGCCTCGGGCCGCTGAAGATTTGCGAACTGAACGAAAGCCGCGCCGCAACGGCCGATGCCCGCAAGGCCGACGAGGCTTCACGTCTCATTAAGGCGGCGGGCGCGGCCATCGAGATCGTGGTGCTCGACGAAGGTGGCAAGATCCTTTCGAGCCAAGCCTTCGCGACGTGGATCGCGCAGCGGCGTGACGGCGGCTGCCGAACGCTCGCGTTTCTCGTCGGTGGCCCCGACGGTCACGGGCGTGAGGCGGTCGCTGGTGCAGCTCTCAGGCTTTCCCTCGGGTCGATGACGCTGCCGCACGGTTTGGCGCGAGCCGTTCTGATCGAGCAGCTTTATCGCGCGGCGACGATCCTCGCAGGACATCCTTACCACAGGATTTGAGACGCGCTCGGGGGGCGCGCAGCGCGCCTTAACCGGCGGTCCTTAACGCAGCGTATCCGTTGCCTATCCAGGGTGGCGGGGATATTTCAGCGAGTTTTCATGGCTTTCGGCGAAAGTGGTTCATCGTTGGCAGGTTAGCCGACATCCGACCACGGAGCAGGGACCATGTGGAAATTGAAGCCGCTCATGGCAGCAAGCCTGGGCGTTATGATGGGATTGGCGGCGCTGGCGCCCGCGGCCGATGCCCGGGGTTTCGGCGGTGGCGGCTTTGGGGGCGGACACGGCGGCGGATTTGCCGGCGGGGAGCGGGGCGGCGGCTGGGACCGAGGCGGGGGTGAACGCGGCGTGCGTCCCGATGGTGACCATGGCCGCTGGGGAGCCGACGGTGGCGCATACGGACCCGTTCCGGGGCGCACAAACCCATACGCGCGCGATGCCGTTCCGTGGATCGGGATGGACTACAACGATCTGCTGCAGACGCCGCCGAACAATTCCGGTTCGTCGATGCCGAACGACTGCAACTATCTCTATCAGCGCGCCATCGAGTCCCCGAGCCCGCAAATGTGGCAGCTCTTCAACGATTGCGCGCACAATCGCTGACAGCCCGGAAGCGCAACGGAGCGCTTCTTACCCAATCGTTTCGCTCCCGGCTTATTCAGTGCCGCCGCCCGGTGATCATCGGGCGGCGCTTTGCATTTGTGCACCGGGCGATTGCACCCAAAAGCGTTCCGCGTTGCATCAGCCGGATGCACGCAGCGTAATGTGTGTGTTTCAGCGATACGTAACTGCACAAGCGCAGTGCATATTGCAGCTCAACAACAATGCAAACACGACAGACTAATTCATTGTTAGGACTGCACTCCTATAGTTAGCGGCATGGCAGATTGGTTGAGCGCCTCGCGCCGCCAAAGAGCATGATGCCGCTCTGCCATGCCGGTGCGAGCCCGGTATGTTTTGCGTAACCGCGAACAAGGGGCCGCCGCCAAATGGTGCTCGCGAATTTGAAGGTCTCGCGCAAGCTTGCGTTGGGACTGATGTGTGTTCTCGTCGTGTTTGCTATCACGGCGACGGCATTCTTCTTCACTCTCCTTTCCATCGATCGCGCGAATGAGAACGCGGCTGCCGCCACGGAACTCAACAAGCATCTCGTGAGTGCAACCGCCGCTCTCTACGACGAACAGCAGGCGCTTACCGAGAACGCTGGCGCCAGCGCCCTACAGGCTGCGGCCCAGCGCTTTGCCGACAACCTCAGGACGGCGCGCGCAATCATCGATGCCCACCCCTCCCAGGTTGCCGTTGCGGGCGATATTGAGCGGATGGAAACGAATGCTGCCGCGTGGCGCCGACAGGCCTCCACCAATGATACGAGCAACGCCAGCTCGATAGCCGCGTTCAACAGCACCCGCACCGCTGCTGAAGCGGCGAAGGCCAAGGCGTATGCCTGGGTCGATCATTCCAGAATCGAGCTCAGCGACGCGCTCTATTACACGCGCGCTACCCAGCTTATCGGAAGCCTTCTTGCAATCGGTATGGCGCTTCTTTCGGGCTGGTGGCTGTCGCGAATGATTGCGCATCCCCTGGACCGCATCACCGAAGCCGTCGGGGGCCTCGCTTCCGGCAACAACAACATTGAAGTGCCTGTGCTCAATCGCACCGACGAGATCGGTATGATGGCGAAGGCAGTCGAAACGTTCAAAAAGGCCGCCATCGAAAAGCAGCGCCTTGAGGACGAGACTGCCGCTGCCGCGGCCGCTGCTGCCGAGGCGCGCGCCAAGGCGGAAGTCGAGAGCCAGTATTACGTCGAGGCGCACAATACGTTCATGCGCGACTTCTCCAATGCGCTGGAGCGCCTGTCGAAGGGAGATCTCACGTTCCGGCTGAACACGCCGTTCTCCGAGGACTATGAGAAGATCCGTCACGACTTCAACACGACGGCTTCGAGCCTGCAGGAAGCGATCCTGACGATCGCCTCAAGCACCCAGGCGATCCGCTTCGCCACCACCGAAATCTCCACCGCAGCCGACGATCAGTCGCGGCGCACCGCCCAGCAGGCGGCCAGCCTCGAAGAGACCGCCGCTGCCCTGGACCAGATTACGGCTACCGTGAAGAAGACCGCTGACGGTGCCGGCCATGCGCGGGAGGTTGTCGCCTCTGCGAAGTCGGATGCTGAGAAGAGCGATGAAGTCGTGCGCCAGGCGATCTCCGCCATGGGTGACATCGAGCGTTCCTCGCAACAGATCAGCCACATCATCGGCGTCATCGACGAGATTGCCTTCCAGACCAACCTGCTCGCCCTTAATGCCGGTGTCGAAGCTGCACGTGCTGGTGAAGCAGGCCGCGGATTTGCCGTCGTAGCCTCCGAAGTGCGGGCGCTCGCCCAGCGCTCGGCGGAGGCTGCAAAGGAGATCAAGGGGCTCATCTCTGCCTCCACGAAGCAAGTCGAACAGGGCGTCGATCTCGTTGGCCAGATGGGCAAGGCGCTCGACAGAATCATGACCGAGGTGACAGAGATCAACACGATCGTCTCCGAAATCGCGGCCGGTGCGAAGGAGCAGTCCGTTGGCCTGCAGGAGATCAATACCGGCGTCGGTCAAATGGACCACGTCACCCAGCAGAACGCCGCCATCGTCGAGGAAACGACGGCAGCCAGCCATGGCCTGGCCCGCGAAATCGAGAAGCTGCTCGATCTCGTCGGCCGCTTCGAGACGGGACAAGAACTTGCCGCAGAGCCGGCCGCGCGGGAAACCCGCTCGGCCAACCAGGGCAAGACACGTACCGCTCTGAAGACGGTTTCGGTGCGCGGCGTCCCCGCCGCAGTGCGCAAGCTGGAGGCGATCGCCAATGAGCAGGACTGGGAAGAGTTCTAAGACCGGCACAAGAAAGACCGCGAAAAAGCGGCTGCAGCTTCCGGAAGTTCTCGACCTGACGGCCGCAGCTCCTCTCGCCCAGTCATTTCTTGCACGCCGTGGCGCCGATCTGAGCATCGACGCAAGCCAAGTCCGCCGTGTCGGCGCGCAATGCCTGCAAGTTCTCCTTGCGGCGGCCTCCACATGGCAGAACGACGGCATGCGTCTCTGCCTGGAGAAGCCAACCGAAGAGTTCCTCGAGGCGAACCGCCTCCTGGGCCTCCATTTTGAAAAAGAACTGGCACGACCGGAGCCCGCGTGATGAGCAAAACGATTCTTACCGTCGATGACTCGCGGACCATGCGCGAGATGCTCTTGCTTGCGCTTCAGGAAGCGGGATTTCACGTGCTGCAGGCGGAAGACGGTCTCAAGGGACTTGAAGTTCTGCAGGACCAGCGTGCCGACGTCATTATCACGGACATCAACATGCCTCACCTCGACGGCTTCGGCTTCATCGAGCACGTGCGGCGCGACTCGACGCACCGCGCGGTTCCCATCCTGGTGCTCACCACGGAAAGCGACGCGGAGAAGAAGAACCGCGCGCGCAGTGCCGGGGCGACAGGGTGGATCGTGAAGCCCTTCCATCCCGTGAAACTCGTGGATGCGATCCGCCGCGTTTCGGCCTGATCGCGCAACGAATCGAACCGAATGGTGGCGGACGCAATGGACTCGTTACGTCAAATATTCTTCCAGGAATGCGAGGAGCAGCTCGCCGAACTGGAGTCCGGACTGCTGGAGATTCAGAGCGGCGGTGCAGACGATCCTGAGATCGTCAACGCGGTTTTCCGTGCGGTTCATTCGATCAAGGGTGGCGCGGGCGCATTCGCTCTCGAGGATCTGGTTCGTTTTGCGCACGTCTTCGAGACCGTTCTCGATGAAGTTCGCAAAGGCAGGCTTACGACATCCAGCAACGTCATCGAAACTTTGCTGCGCTCGGCCGACGTACTGTCGGACCTCGTGCGAGTTGCCCGTGATGGCGGCACTGTCGATGATGGACGCATCCGTACCTGCAGCGATGAGCTTGCGGCGCTGAGCGGTGTGCCTGCGCCGGCTGGTGGTGCGGAAGAGGCCGACGAAGGCTTCGACGATATCGGCTTCACGCCGGTGACCGTAGCTCTGCCGGTGTTCGATGACCTCGACATTTCGGCTGAGCCCGAGGGCGGCACGGAATATACAATAGAATTCAAGCCGTATCCCAGCCTCTACAGCAACGCGAACGAGCCAGTTGTGCTTTTGCGCGAGCTTAGCCGCCTCGGCGAAGTGACGGCGACGTGCGACACCTCGGCGGTTCCGAACCTTGAGGAGATCGATCCGGAAGGCTCTTATCTTTCGTGGACGATTCAGCTCAAGACGGAGCAGGCCGAAGACGAGGTCCGCAGCATTTTCGAATTCGTCGATGGCGACTGCGAACTCACCATCAGCGATGCATCTGGCTCGACGGCATCGGCGGAGCCGGTGGATGACGAGATTGAAGCGTTGCTGGCGCGGGTGCGCGGCGAAGTCGAGGAGGCTCCCGACGCCATTCGCGAGGACAACAACGCGGACGCTGCGTTTGGCTCGTTCGGGAGTTCGAACGCAGTAATGGGTCAGCTCGAAGCTGTCGAAGCTATGCAGGCCGAACAACCCAAGCCTACTGCCCCCGCCCCGCAAGCGGCGGCGAATAATCTCGTGCCGCCACCGGCAGCTGAGAAACCGGGAAGCCCGCAGCCCGAACCGGCAAAGCCCCCCGCACCAGCGAAGAATGAGAAAGGTGCCACCAGCGAAGCCGCACAGACGATCCGCGTTGATCTCGATCGTGTGGACCGCCTGATGAACCTCGTGGGCGAGCTCGTCATCAACCAGGCCATGCTCTCACAGCGCCTGAGCGAAGCCGGCCTCTCCCGCTCCTCAGAGTTCGCGACGGGCCTCGATGAGTTCGAGCAGCTCACGCGCGACATCCAGGAAGGGGTGATGGCCATCCGCGCGCAGCCGGTGAAGTCGGTGTTCCAGCGGATGCCGCGCCTCGTGCGCGAAGTTGCTGCCGCTACGAACAAGAAAGTGCGTCTCGTCACCGAGGGCGAGGGCACCGAGGTGGACAAGACGGTGATCGAGCGTCTCGCCGATCCGTTGACGCACATGATCCGCAATGCGATCGACCACGGGCTCGAAAAGCCCGAGGTGCGCGTCGCCAACGGCAAGCGCGAAGAGGGCCTTGTGCGGCTCTCCGCGACCCATCGCTCCGGCCGTATCGTCATCGACATCGCGGACGACGGGGCCGGAATCAACCGCGCGCGCGTGCGTGCGATTGCGGAGGAGAAGGGACTCATCCAACCGAGTGCCCAGCTCACGGACGAGGAGGTGGACAACCTCATCTTCCTACCCGGGTTCTCCACGGCATCGACCATTTCGGACATCTCTGGCCGCGGCGTCGGCATGGACGTCGTCAAGCGTTCTATCCAGGCACTTGGCGGACGCGTGTCGATTTCCTCACGGCCGGGCGAAGGTTCGACCTTCACCCTCAGCCTGCCACTCACACTCGCCGTTCTCTACGGCATGGTCGTCACGGTAGCCGATCAGACGCTCGTGGTGCCGCTGACGTCGATCATCGAGACGCTGAAACCGAAGCCCGACGACGTGCACGGATTTGGCGGCGACTCGCGCGTCATTGGCCTGCGCAACAACTTCGTGCCGCTTGTCGACGTCGGCCGCGAACTCGGGTTTCGCAGCCAGGCTGCAGATCCGGGCGCAGGCGTCGCTCTGCTGGTTGAATCCGATGGCGGTGGGCACAGCGCCCTCCTTGTCGATGCCATTCAGGGGCAACGCCAAGTGGTAATCAAGAGTCTCGAAGCGAATTATGGACGCGTACCCGGCATAGCTGCGGCGACGATCCTGGGTGATGGCCGCGTGGCCCTCATTCTCGATGTGGACGCCGTCGTAGCCGGAGCTCGCATAGGAAACCTCGGCCAAGAAGCCGTGCTTGCAATGGCAGGATGAAGATGAGCGAAATGAGCGCAGCCCACGTCCTCGATAAGCACGCCGGCACCGCACGCGAACTGATTGCGTTTGCGGTTGGCAAGCAAGAGTTCTGTATCGACGTCATGTCGGTGCGAGAGATCCGCGGCTGGACGCCGGCCACGGTTCTTCCCCATTCGCAATCGTTCGTGCGCGGCGTGATCAACCTGCGCGGCGCGGTGCTACCGATCATGGACCTCGCGGTCAGACTTGGCTTTCCACCCACGGAGGCGATGGGACGCCACGTGATCATCGTCGTGCAGGTGGGCTCCCAACTGGTCGGCCTGCTAGTCGATGCCGTCTCCGATATCCTTACCGTTACGGACTCGGACATGCTGCCGCCGCCGGACGTCGCCTCCGACATGGCCAAGCGGTTCGTCTGCGGACTGCTCGCCATGGACGGGCGCATGATTAGCATCCTCTCGGTAGACAACATCCTGCCGGAACGCGATGACGGGGAGGTGCAATGAAACCGGCGATCGCCAGCGCCCCTCTGAAGAGGGACGCGTCCATCATCGATGGCGAATTCCCCTTCACGCGTGACGATTTCCGTCATATCGCGGACATCGCCTACGCCGATGCGGGCATAGATCTGGGCGAGTCTAAGGCCAGCCTCGTCTATTCGCGGCTAGCGAAGCGCCTGCGCGCTCTGCAGTTGGCCAGCTTCCGTAGCTATTGCGCTCTGCTCGAGCGCGAAGAGGGCGGCGAGGAACGCCAGCAAATGGTCGCTGCACTGACGACCAACGTCACGCGTTTCTTCCGCGAGCCGCACCACTTCGAGCATCTGAAAACGCACGTCATCCCCTCCCTCATCGGACCGGCACGGGCGGGCAAGCCTATACGCATCTGGTCGGCTGCCTGCTCAAGCGGCGAAGAGCCCTATTCGATCGCTCTCGCGATCCTTTCGGTGATGCCCGACGCTGCTGTGCATAACGTGAAGGTGCTCGCGACCGACATCGATCCGAACGTCCTGCAACGGGGCGAAGCCGGCATTTACGGCGAGGCGGCCATGACGGCCGTGCCGAAGGACATGCTCCATCGCTGGTTCAGCCTGGGCGGCGATCGCGACGGCAACAGGGCCTGGCGCGCGGGCGAGGAACTGCGCAAGCTCGTGACCTTCCGCAAGCTCAACCTGATCGGGCACTGGCCAATGCGGGGCCCGTTCCAAGCCATCTTCTGCCGCAACGCACTCATTTATTTCAAGGAAGAGACGCAAATCGATATCTGGTGCCGCTTCGTGCCGCTGCTGGCGCCGGGCGGGCGCCTTTACATCGGCCACTCCGAGCGGCTCTTCGGCGAAGCTGTGCCCTATTACGTCAACGAAGCCATCACCACCTATCGGCTGCGAGAGGATGCGGCATGAAACCGATACGCGTTCTCGTCGTAGACGATTCCGCCACGATGCGCGGTCTAATCTCCATGGCCTTGCGACGCGATCCAGAGATCGACGTCGTTGCGACCGCCAGCAATCCACTGACGGCTCGCGACGCCATCAAGGCGCACAATCCCGACGTCATCACGCTCGACGTCGAGATGCCGGGCATGAACGGTCTCGAGTTTCTCGAAAAGATCGTGCGGCTGCGGCCAACGCCGGTGATCATGGTCTCCAACCTTACCGGAGAGGGCACGGAAACGGCCATCGAGGCCATGCAGATTGGCGCTGTGGACTGCATCGCAAAGCCCGCACCGGGCGGTGGGGAGCCCTTCGCAGAGCTACCGGCTAAGGTGAAAGCTGCAGCGGGTGTGCGCGTGCGTCCGCGCGCGCTCGGCAGCGGCGACGCCAAGCAAAGTGAAAAGCGCCGGCCGATGATCGCCGCCTATGAGCCCGACGGGAAAATCCTTGCGATCGGCTCATCGACTGGCGGCGTCGAGGCGCTCTCCGCGCTCATCTCGCAAATGCCGGAGAACTGTCCGCCGACGCTCATCGTGCAGCACATGCCGCCGGACTTCACTGCGAGCCTCGCTGCGCGCCTCGACCGCCTTTACGCGCCCAAGGTGATGGAAGCCCGTGATGGCGCGCCCATCGAGCTTGGTCACGTCTACATCGCGCCTGGCGGTGCGAAACATCTGGAAGTGCAGGACAACCGCGGCCTGCGCTGTCACCTCAGAGCCGGTCCGCCCGTCAGCGGGCATTCGCCCTCAGTCGATGCGCTGTTCAGCTCTGTTGCACTTGCGGCCAAGGCAGACGCCATCGGCGTCATTCTCACCGGCATGGGACGTGACGGCGCCCAGGGGCTCCTATCCATGCGCGAAGCCGGCGCGCGCACTATCGGACAGGACGAGGCATCGAGCCTCATCTACGGCATGCCGAGGGCGGCGTTCGAGATTGGGGCCGTAGAGCGCCAGCTCGCACTCGACCGGATCGCGAACGCGGTTCTCGTCATGACCAATTTGCGTGGGCGCCAGGGGAGGGAGAACAACAAATGTCACTCGCTGACCAATTAAAAGTCCTCATTGTGGACGACACGACGACAAGCCGCATGCTTGTGCGCGACGGGTTGCAGGAGATCGGTATCAAGAACATCTCGTTCGCCTCCGACGGCGAGCAGGGCTTGAAGCACGTAATGACGCAGCCGACGCATCTGGTGATATCCGACTTCAACATGCCGAAGCTGGATGGGCTTGGCCTGCTGCGCGCCATACGTCAGCACGCGCCGACGCAGAAGATGCCCTTCATCATGCTCACCGGCAAAGGCGATAAGGAGCTCGTCCAAAAGGCGATCCAGTTCGGCATCAATAACTACCTGACCAAGCCCTTTACCGTTCCGGCGCTCAAGACGGCGCTAGAGGCGGTTGTCGGTCGCCTAAAATGAACCACCATGCCGTCACTCGCCGGCACGTGATGGAAGGCCAGTTCCATGTCTCTGACGAGCCCGGTCTCGTCCTGACAACGGTGCTGGGCTCTTGCGTTGCCGCATGCTTGCGCGACCCCGTCGCGCGCATAGGGGGAATGAACCACTTTCTCCTGCCGGGTGACGCCGAGCGCGTGCAGACTCGCGACGCGGAGCGGTATGGCGTCCATCTGATGGAGCTTCTGGTCAACGGCTTGATGAGCCACGGGGCGCAAAGGAGCCGCCTCGAGGCCAAGCTGTTCGGCGGTGCACGCACGATCTTTAAGAGCTCCGATGTCGGTGAAATGAATGCAGCTTTCGCCGAGCGCTTCTTGAGAAACGAAGGTATCGGCATCGTGGGCGGCAGCCTTGGCGGCAACTCGGGGCGCCGCGTCGAATTTTGGCCCGTCAGCGGACGCGCACGGCAAATCTTCGTAGGCGATCCGCGAACGGTTGCACCGGTGCCTGCGGCACCTGCCAAGCCGATGCCCGACGGGGATCTGGAGCTATTCTGAGGGAGGACCGCCGTGTCCGGCATGGGCAATAATATGGAAAAGCATTCGAACGGCGCCCAGGAGCACACGCCGGTCCCCGCATTGCTGAATGTGGTGGCAGACGAGTTGCACAGCCTCGCCGTCGATGTCGAACGGTTGCACGACATCGTCGAGCTGCCCGGGGTGAGGGATTCCCTGCGTCAGGCGCAGTGCTTCGACGTGCTGCAAGGCATCGACCACATCACGCAAAATCTAATGGGCCTCGCCGATTTTCTTAAGAAAGTCTCAACGTCCGTCCCAGAAAACTGGGGGCTCGATGCGCGTGCGGCCTGCGATAGCGTGCTTCTGGCTTCCCTCAGCGAACGGCTGAAGCAGCCCGATATGCCGAGGCAGGCAAGGCCCGGAGGCGATGAATGCGAGTTCTTCTGAGCGGGTCATCTTCCACGTTGGATTTCGCGGACGTGTTGGAGAGCGCATCTCGCTCGGCCGGGATCGCGCTTGAGAGTGCGGCCTCGATGCGTGAGCATCAACTTCGTAATGTACAGGTGAGTGTCGACGCGGTGGTCAGCAGCCTGCGCGATACGCGCGCCGCAGCGCCATCGGCCTCGCTCGATCACTATCTCGAGCATCAGGTCGTGAAGCACGTGCAGCCGCGTGCTGCGCTGAAGACGGATCCGCACGCAATAGCAGCTGAGCTTGCGATTTCCGATCGCATGAGCATCGCCGATCTCAACCGCCTGCGACGCGAGTTCGCTCTTGCCAACCATCCCGATCGCTTTGTCAATGAGGATCGGGATGACGCCAGCCGCCGCATGACGATCGCCAACATGCTCATCGACAACGCGGTGAAGCAGCGACGTTAGAGGTAGGCGCAGAAAACAGCACTCCAAATCGGAAAAATTCGAGCAATTGGTTTGAGGGGACGCCAACACCTCTCCACTAGGATCGGCAAATGCGCATCGCGCGCCAAGAATCCGATCAGTGGGGATCAAGCAGAATATGTCGGCAGACGGAAACTTGGCTCTCCTCGCCGAGCGCAGGGATCGCATTCGCGAGTGGCTAGCGCAGGAGGGCGAGCATGCGGATTTCGAGCAGCGGCACCTCGATGCCGGGTCGCCGGAGCAGGCCTATTGGCACCATGGTTATCAGGCCGCTCTCGACGACATGCTGAAGCTGCTCAATCGCTAGCGGCACGGCAACCACTGACAATCCCGGCTGCTTCTCCCGCTATACCGAAGAGCGACGGTCACGCACCGGTATAAAAAATGCGGCAGCGCGGGCATTCCCAGTTCGAACCCTTAGTGCGGCCTGGATGGATACGATTTCCAGGCGGCGCGAAATCGTGGAACAGCTCGCATTCCTTCTCGAATGCTGCCTGCGCCGAGCCGTAGAAGCTGAATTTGAACAAGACATCGGAGCCGATGCACTCGCAAAGGCGGCTGCGCACATCGCTGTCGGAGCGGCCGACGTGCTTCACCTGAAAGTTGCCGCTCGGGTCTGCGCTCCCGAGGACGAAAACCCCCGCCGAGCGCCGCGCAACGGCGCTGTTTATGCCATCGAAGCTGAGGCGATAGGGCCCGAGCAAGCCTGTCTTCGCAGCCATCGTTCGTATCTTTCCCCCCTCACGTTGCGACATTAGCCACTCAATTCCCATAGCGACACGATGCGGTGCGCGCCAACGACTAGGACCGTCCGCAATAGCTACGTGCCTCGTCTGTCCAATCGCCGAATCCGCTTTCTACCATTCGCGATATGACGCGACACACATAGGTCTTTTGGGCCGCGACGTTAGCCGGCCCGGCGTGATAGCGCGCGATGGCCTTTGTCCAGGTTCCTTCGCGCTCTTTCAATTCGCTGAGGAAGCGCGCCGCATAGGTGACATTCTGCGCCGGGTCGAACATGTCCTCGACGGAGGAGAAGTTCTTGGCGTGAAAGTAGTGGTTGATCTGCATGCAGCCGACGTCGATAAAGCGCGCTCCGTCGCGTTGTGCCTCATAGAACGCTTTGATCGCCGCCGCCTTTCCGAGGTCGTAAATGGCGCGACCATCGACGTTGAGCGCATAGGGCCGCAGACCGTCGCCACGGCCGGTCTCCGACAGCCCCACGGCATAGAGCATGCCGAGCGGAACGTTGTGGACCGCCGAGGCGCGAACCATCTCGCTCTCGCATGCGTTGAGCTCACCGGCGGCAGTCGCGCCGATTGCAACGGCGTTAAAGATAAAGGCCAGAGCCAGTGCGCGGCGTAGTCGTCGCATGGATTTCGTTCCGTCGTGCCTGTTGGGCGTCACCACCGGTGGTCGGGCCGTTGCTACGCTGTTGAGCGCTCCCATCGCGGTGCGAGGCCCCAGGGTGTGACTGCGCCTGCGATTGCAGATTCTGATGGCCTCCGCCCTGTTGATTATTCTGTTGTGCAGCGGCCCCCCGATCGCCCTCGACGACGCGAATTGAGCTGGCATCCACGTTGTAGCCGGACGCGCGCAGCAGCTTGGAAAGCGAATCCTGATCGCTGCGAATCATATCGGCAGTGGCGGCCCGATCGGCCTCTACGTGCAGGACGAGATCGGCATTCTTCATCTCCATGCGCACGGTGACGGTGCCGAGATCGGCCGGCCGCAGCTGGATCTGAAGGATCTTGAGAGCGGGCTTTCCGATTGGCTGATCGGCACCTGTAAGATGGCGTGCAAAGGCCGGTTCCAACGCAGCCTCGGAAACGATCCGCTGCGCGACCTGTTGTGCCGGCCGCATATTGCCCGAGCCAAGTTCACCGAGGTCCAGTTGCGGACCATCGATCAAAAAAGTGCCCTGCTCGGCTCCGTCCGCCAGAACTGGCTCCGCGACGGGAGCGAAATGCACCTCCTGGCGCACAACATTGGCGCGTGTATTGCGAACGATATTGACGTTTTCGTCGGTCTCCAGGTCCGTCGGTATTTCCGCTGCGCCGGGCGCGGAAACACTCGTAAAGTCGCCTTTGCTGCCTTGCTTCTCCTTCACGCCATTCGCTGTGGCGGCAATGCGCGCGATATTTGGATCGGCAGTTCTTGCGGTGTTCGCCTCTGCGACAGCTGTTTCCGCGACCACACCGTCCTTCGCTGCGACACTTGGGACCGGGGGCTTTGCTGCCCCGGTATCTACCGCGTCGAGCGTTTCCACTTCGGCGTTGGGCTTATGGGGCTCCCCGACCGGCGTATCGACAGCGTTTGCGGCAGATCCTCGGCTCGCGGCGTTCAGTGCGGCAATCACAGCTAAGCTCGCCTGGGTGCCATCCGTCGTCGTTGCTGCCGCAGCGGGAGAGGACAGCGTAGTATTCGCGTCCTGCTCGGCGTCGACGGCAACCAGCAAATCATCTTGCAAAAGGGCGAGCGCATCGGCAGCAGCGTCCGGACGCGGTGCCGGATCCACCGTCTGCGAGTGC
>Ga0180223_1000204_pt1 | contig 101754 bp, 94 predicted proteins | sample eDN5th30CKraftOP_FD_151337 | JGI IMG/M metagenome (GOLD analysis project Ga0180223, IMG submission 151337) | Enriched Organic Plus compost microbial communities from Emeryville, California, USA - eDNA 5th pass 30_C Kraft OP (version 2) (version 2) ...
CGGAAGACCATCGAACACCGACGCTTGCAGCACCGCAAGCTCGCCGCTTAATATCAACCCCAGGACGAGGCCCGCGCTCCGCTAATCTACGCCGCGATCTGCGCCAAATGTTCTGACGACAGACAAGGTCGAGGCCTTCAACGGCAGCCATGGAACGTCTCCTCTTCATGCAACTGGACTATGATGCCGGTCTTTCCCGGGTCAGCCGTTCCGCACCATGACGGTCGGGGTCGGCTGGTCATTCGAAGGTCCGGCGTCGGCCGCCACCGCGCCGGGCCGAATAGGCTTCAGGAAGATGGCAAAGACGAGCATCGCCATCGGATAGGCAATCGCCACGATCCAGAACGGAACGACATACAGGCCCTTGTCCGCGAGGACGCCGACCAGCGTGGTGAACACGACGCCGGATATGGACCCTGCCAGTCCGGCGATCCCGGTGACCGATGCGACATTGCCATAAGGATAGATGTCGCCGGGCAAGGGACCGAAGCTCGAAATCTGCATGCCGATGCCGAGCATCGCGAAAGCCATCAGGATGACGATCGCATAGGGGTTCGCGACCTGAAGGCCGGCGATGACGCTGATCGGCACGATGACGGCGCACGCGAGCACCACCGCCTTGCGCGTCCAGAGCGGACCATATCCGCGGCCGATGAGGTAGCGGGCCACGGACGAGCCCAGCAGCAGGCCCAGAAATTCGCCCAGATAGGGGATCCACGTCGTCCGGCCGATGAGTTCCATCGAAAAACCGCGCGCCTGCGCCAGATAGCTCGGCAACCAGAACATGAAGAAGAAGAAGACCGGGCCGGCCACGGCATGAAGCAGGATGATGATCCAGGTCTGGCGCAGGCGGAAGAGCCTTGCCCAGGCATAGGGCTCGGCCCGCTCGTGCGCCTCACTCTCGAAAACGAGCTGGTCGCCCAGATCCTCATCCTGCGGGCGGTAGACCATGAACCATGCCAGCAGCACGAGGAAGCCCAGCAGGCCGGTGACCAGAAAGGCCATGCGCCAGCTCGCGTTCATGAGCAGCCAGACGACCACCACCGGTGCGAACACCGCGCCGATGCCGGCGCCGCCCATCACCATGCCGATGGTGAAGGCGCGATCCCGCGGCGGAAACAGCCGGGTGAGGATCTTGACCGCCCCCGGATTGATGCCGGACTCGGAGAAGCCCAGCAGGAACCGGACCGCCATGAGCGACAAGAAGCCGACCGCAACGGCATGCAGTGACGCCGCGATGGACCATATGGCAACGCAAAGCGCCACGCCGATGCGGCCTCCGAGCCGGTCGACCATGTAGCCGCTGCCGAGATAGGAGATGGCATAGGCAGCCAGGAACGCATTGACGATGAGGGAATAGTCGACATTGCTGAGGTGCAACTCGTGCAGCAGCACCGGCGCCAGAATGGAAAGGGCCTGGCGATCGATATAGTTCACGACATTGGCCAGCACGAGTAATATGAAGATTACCCAGCGCTTCCTTTCCATCTCCATGCGCATATCATGTCCTCTCCGCGGGCGGATCGCGCCTGATCTGTCATGCCCGGTCGGTCGTCGATCACGCCACTGACGCCGAAGCCGCGGCAGACCGCCAGATCGCGCATCGACCTCATGGTCAATTCCGACCCGACATCTCCGCGCCGATCACCGGAACCAGTCGATAAACATTAACACGATAAATAATATCGGCAAGCGAAATTCCTGCTCCGGTCCTGACCGAAAGATCCTGACCGACACGCGCCGCGTCCCGGCCGATAATCGCTGTTCCTCGCTCTCGGCGAGCGGATCGGTCCGCAGATGGACATCGAACGAGGCACGGAGGCCGCTTCTCTATATCGCAGCTTAATGAACAGCGCGGGCCGCCGACCCCGTGCGAATCGTCGTGCGGAGAAATGCTGAAGCGCACCGCGCCCCATGCAAAGCCATTGGAAAGTCTAAAGCCTCCCCGCGCGCCAACGAGCGGCCGCAATGATAGACATGCAAATTGTCGCACCGGGAAGCCATGGAGCCGCGCGAAGCGAGATGCCGTGGGCACCCTGCTCGCCATGGAACAGTCGCGCCGGACCACGCAATCCCGATGCCGGACAGAATCGCATTGCTTCGATTGCCGCACCGCGCCGCCCGTCACCGCGCCGGGGAGGCACTCATGGAAATTTCTCTTGCAGCAATTATTTATCGTGTTAATTTTTATGGCCGATGATGCGGCGCCAGCGCCCGCCTGTCGATCCGGCGCGGCGATCGGGTTCGCCCGGGCAACTCGGGCAGGCGGCCGGACCATCTTTCCATGCCAAGAAAGGGACGCCAACATGACCATGTACAGCGAAGGCCTGGACCTCGACAGGATGGACGAGCTGTCCAAGGAGGAAGCTGAGCAGAATCTGCTCCATGTCTGGAGCTGGCGCGGCCCCATGTATGAGCTGGGCGCGAACAGCCTGATGCTGGACTATGCCAAGCCCCGCTTCAACAAGGCGCACCGCTGGGGCTCCGATTTCTACGGTCGGCCCGACAAGGTGAATATCATCCTGCTCGGAATCCAGAATCTGGCCAGCTACATGATGCTCGGCTGGGAGACCGGGATCTTCAACCAGTTCAACCTGCAGCGCCGCAACGGGTTGCCCAAGCAGCAGATCATGGAAGTCGTGATGTTCACGCAGCTCTATGCCGGCATGCGCGGCCTGGGCCATGTCTATCGCGCGATCGGCGACATGCTGCCGGCGTTCGGCGAACCCGTCGGCGATCCGGCCCCCTTCCCGTCCAACTGGAATGTCGACCCGGAGGCGTTCAAATGCGGGCTGGACCTCTCGACACGCGCCTTCACCGAGCAGGACCGCCGCGGCATCACCGACTGGTATGAGCGCAATATCGGCTATGTGCCCGAATCCATCGCCTTCGGGCTGGAGATGCACCCCGAGTTCGTCAAGATGAACCGGGTGAAATGGGAAAGCGCCATCGTCACCCTGCCCAAACAGGTCGCGCCCCATGTCATGATCCGGCTCAACATGATGTCCGGCAATGTCCAGGGCCTGCGGGAGGCGGTGCTGCTCGGGCGGAACTGGGGCATCAGCCGGCAGCATGTCATCAACGGCATCAATGCGAGCGTGATGTATTTCACCGCCTTCGAGGGCCTGCACACCGCCGCGAATGCCGTGCGCGACCTCCTGCAGGATTGGCCGGGCGAGGAGCAGGCCTGACATGGCGAGGATCAGCGAGGGACTGGACCTCGACACGCTCGATCGGATGTCGACGGGGGAGCTCGAGCATAATCTGCTGCACGTCTGGGACTGGCGCGGGCCGCTCTATGAAATGGGCGCGAACAGCCTGATGCTGGACTATATGCCCCCGCAATTCGCCAAGGCGCATCGCTGGGGCTCGGATTTCTTCGGCCGCCCGGATCTGGAGAATATCGCCCTGCTCGGCGTGGGGACGCTTGCGGCCTATCTGGTCCTGGATTGGGAGACGGGCATCCTCAACCAGTTCCAGGTGCTGCGCCGCAATGGCATGTCCAAGCAGCAGATCATGGAAATCGTGATGTTCGTGCAGCTCTATGGCGGGATGCGCCAGTTGGGGCATGTCTACCGGGCCGTCGGCGACCTGCTGCCGGCCTTCGCCGAGCCGCCGAACCCGCCGGCCAGGTTCCCGGCCAACTGGACCGTCGACCCCGAGGCCTTCAAGGCCGGGCTGGATCTCTCGACGCGCGCCTTCACCGCGCAGGACGGGCGCGCGCTTACCGGCTGGTACGAGCGCAACATCGGCTATGTGCCGGAGTCGATCGCCACCGGCCTCGAACTGCATCCCGAGTTCATGAAGATGAACCGGATGAAGTGGGAAAGCGCCATCGTCACCCTGCCCAAGCAGGTCGCCCCACAAGTGATGATCCGGATCAACATGATAACCGGCAATGTCGAGGGGCTTCGCGAGTCGATCCTGCTCGCAAGGAACTGGGGCATCAGCCGACAGCATGTCATCAACGGCATCTTCGCGGCGACGATGTATTTCACGGCCTTCGAGGGCCTGCACACCGCATCGCAAGCAGCGCTCGATATTCTGCGGGAATGGCCCGCCGATGGCTGAGCGCGGGGAAGCGAAAGGACATATGCCTGAGCCCGGCCGCAACCGCGCCGTCCTGATAACCGGGTGCAGCTCCGGCTTCGGCAAACTCATCGCCATGACGATGGCCGCGCACGGCTATCATGTCTACGCCACCATGCGGGACATCCATGGCCGCAATGCCGACGTAGCCCGCGAGCTACGCGAATGGGCGGCCGACCAAGCGGTCGCGCTGGACGTCATCGAGCTGGATGTGGACAGCGAAGACTCCGTGAATGGCGCCGTGCAGGCCATATTGGCTAATGGCGGCGAGATCGACATCCTCGTCAACAACGCCGCCATCACCGCATGGGGGCCGACCGAAGCCTTCGCGTTCGACCAGCTGCTCAAGGTCTACAACACCAACCTGTTCGGCCCCTGGCGCGTCAGCAAGGCCGTGCTGCCGCACATGCGGGCGCGCGGCTCGGGCCTCATCATCCATGTGACCAGCGTGGTCGGCCGCGTGTTTGCGCGCGAGGGCGGGCTCTATCCGGCGTCCAAATGGGCGATCGAGGGGCTCGCCGAAAGCATGGCCCATGAGGTGCGTCCGTTCGGCATCGACGTGACGCTCCTCGAACCCGGTGCCTACCCGACAGCCTGGGTCGGCCGGGGCATGACGCCGGCCGACCGGGACATCGCCGCCGCCTATGAACAGGCGGCCGGTCCTCCGCCGAAGCCGGTCCAGCCGGGTCCCGGCTATCGCCGTCCCGATCCGCAGGAGGTCGCCGGTGAGGTGCTCCGGCTGGCCGGGTTGCCCGCGGGCCAGAGGCCGTTGCGGACCGTGGTCGGTCATATCTTCACGGAAGGCGTCGCCGCGTATAATCGGGCTTATGAGACGATGCGCCTGCGGTTGAAGGCGGCGCTGTCACGCCCCGATCAGGCCACGCCGTGGCTGTGAGGTCGCGGGCTCCCGGCCGGGCTTGCACAAGCGCCGGCTATCACGCCACCGAGGCGTCATCCAGCCCGAGGGCCGCGAAGACGGCTTGCATCACGCACTGCGCGGCGCTCGGCCGCGGTCGATCCGGGGTGACGATGGCGGTGCGATAGACGAAATAATTCTTCGCGAAGCCGACCGCCAGACGCCGGCTCGGGTCGGCATAGCCGAACGACCCGCCGCCGCCGATATGCCCGAACGCCGCCGGGGATGCCAGCGGGCCGGTGTCCGCGCCGAGGCGATATCCCAGGGCGCGCCGCGTCCGCACATGATAGATTTCGTCCCTCTCGAAGCTTTGCAGTTCGACGGCCTCGCGGATACGCGACGCGGGCAGGATGCGAACGCCGTCGAGCACGCCGAATCCGGCCAGCATGGCATAGTGGCGCGCAAGGCCGCGCGCGCTGAACACGCCGCCGGAACCGGGAATGGAGGCCTGCGCAATCTCGCGCCGGTTGAAGACCGTGGCGACCGCGCAGCCGGCCGGCTCACCGACCATGCGCGCCACATAGTCCGGCGGTTGCGCCGGCGCGTCGACGAGGCGGGCGACGCGGTGCATCTCGCTGTCGGGCACGCCGAGCCAGGCGCCGTCGATCCCGAGCGGCGCGCAGATCTCCTCGGCAAGGAACCGGGCGATGGGCCGGCCGTCCACGCGACGCAGGATTTCACCGATGATGTAGCCGAAGTTGAGCGAATGATAGGCCGTGCGCGCACCGGGCGGGAACATTGGTTCCAGAGCGGCGATGCCGCGGCACATCCGATCCCAGTCGGGCAACCAGTCCGGCGTGTAACCGGGCGGCGTCTGCGGCACACCGGTCTGGTGGCAGAGCGCGTGGCGCAGAGTTGCCTCGCCTTTGCCATGTGCGGCAAAGTCCGGCCAGATCTCCGCGATCGGCATGTCGTAGCTCAGCCCGTGCCGCTCCGCGCAGACATGCATGCAGGTGGCCGTGACGCCCTTCGTGGTCGACGACGGCATGAACAGCGTGTCGCCATCGACGGGCTTGCCCGTTGCCGGATCGGCCATGCCCGCCCATGCGTCAACCACCAGTTCGCCATCCAGATAGGCAGCGACCTGCAAGCCGATCTCGGGCGTATCGCGCACCAGCGCGTCGAGCACAGCCCGAACCCGAGCATTGGCATCGCGGCGCGTCATCGCTCGCCGATCATGGAGCCGGCGGCCGCCTCGACAGGTAACCGATCCGGTCACCGTCGAAATTGCCGATCCAGAAGCGGTCGCCCGCGGTAATCACGGCGCTCGCCGCGTGCAATATCGCCGTCTGATCGACGCCGGCCACCCGCTCCACGACCAGGCTGTCCGGATCGAGCCTGACGATCGACCAGCCGGTTCCGCAATTCAGCAGCGGGCAATTCGTCCCGTCGGCCGAAGGGACGTAATTCCGTCCGATGGCATAGAGCATGCCGTCGTCGCCCCAATGGATATTGTCCGGATAGATGGGGATGCCGACGGGCTGACCGGTCATCGGCGCGTGCCGATCGAAGCGCACCACGGCATGCGTCCCCATGGCGGCGACATAGAGCCAGCGGTCGTCCGGCGACACCACAAGGCCGTTCGGGCCCGACAGTTCGGTTCCGGGGACCTGCGTGACCGGTCCGCCGGGATGCCATTCATAGACGGCGCCCGTCAGCCGCGCCTCGACGAGATGCGCGAAGGCATCCGGATTGGTCGAATCCTTGGACTTGGTCGCCAGGAAGCCGCCATCCTTCAGGATCGCGACGCTGTTGCCCCACATTCTTTCCGGAAGCGGCACGCAGCCGATCCAGGCGATCGCCGGCTTCGTGCCTCGTGCGTCGACATCGAAAATCTCGATCGCCTCGCGTCCGCCATGGCTGGTCATGTAGAGACGGTAGCGCCCCGCCGACATCTGCTTGAGCGCGAGGCCATGAGCCGAGAAATGGTCCGGATCGATCGGCCCCGGACAGTCGGGGAACATGCGCCTGTCCTGCCTGAATACGGGGTTGCGGCCCGGAAACAGGACCTCGGAGGAGAGGTCCAGCCGATTGACCAGATAGATATGACCGCGGGAAGCGGGATCGTTGGTCCAGCTCAGCAGGCCGGACAACAGGAGCCATTCGCTATCGCCGATCTGAAGGATATCTTCCGGATTCTGGAGACCGACGACATAGCCGATGCCATTGGCAGCGGCGCCATCGGCGCTGGCCGGCACGCTGCTGATCCAGAGCATGCCCATCGCCGCCACCGAGAGGATGCGGACGCCCCATGTCCGGATCGCCGAGCCGCATCTGGATATCATGGCCCCTCCTTGCCCCGGCCCTTCCGCGCCGGCTGATAAAAATATTTAACTCGATAAATAATTATGGCAAGAAGATTCTCTGGCTGGACAACCGTAACGGCGGCAACCGCTCGATATCTCATGCCGAAACAGGGGAATTCCTATCATGCTCACCAGCATCGCAGTATAAGGGACATGGCAAATTTTATTTATCATATTAATTTTATTATCTTGCGCCACGAAGAACCCCCTGTGCAGGATGAAGCGCGATGACTCGCATCCAGCTCACTGAGACGGCGCTGGAACGCCTCCAGCCGCGCCTCGATGCGCTGGAACAGCCTTTCGACTATGTCGTGATGGACGAGGCCGGCATCCTGCGCCTCGATGGCCGTGCCGTTTCGCCCGAGCAGGCAGGCGCCGAATGCGGTCTGCTCAGCAACGACCTGTTCTTCGCCGCATGCCAGATGGATTATGTCGACGCGCTGGTGGCATCGCCCGCGCTCAAATGGGTGCAGAGCTGCGGCGCGGGGCTCGATCACCCCATGTTCGTCAACCTCGCCCGGCGAAGCGACATCCGCCTGACCACCAACCACTCCCAGGACGTGGGCATCGCCGAATATGTGCTGTGGGGCGTCCTCGACCATTTCCATGGCGGCGGCGCACAGCCCATATGGCCGGCCGGACAGGAAACACACCAGTGGGTCAGACGGCGGGCGCGTGAGATCCATGGGACGCGCTGGCTCATCCTCGGCTTCGGATCGATCGGACAAGCCGTCGCGCGCCGCGCCAGGGCATTCGGCGCCCATGTGACCGGTGTTCGGCGGAAGATTCTGCCCATGGACTGCGCGGATGCCATGGCAACGCCCGATGACATTCCCGGCCTGCTCGGCCAGGCGGATGTGGTCGTGCTCTGCATGCCGCAGACCCCGGAAACCGTGAATCTCGCCGACGCGCGATTTCTCGCCGCGATGAAGCCGACCGCGATGCTCATCAATGTCGGCCGCGGCAGCGCGATCGACGACATGGCATTGCTCGACGCGCTCGATACAGGCCGGCCCGAGCATGCGCTGCTCGATGTCTTCCGCGTCGAACCGCTGCCCGCCGACCATCCCTTCTGGAACCATCCCCGCATCACCGTCACGCCGCATACCGCCGCGGTCTCCACGGGATGGGACACGCGCCTCGACGAACTGGTGATCGATAATATCGGCCGCTATCTGGCGGGCGCGCCCCTGCGCAACGAGGTTCCCATCGCCGACATACTCCGGGACCGGGTCAGCTGACGATCAGGCCCGCCCGATCGCCGCTTTCGCGATCCCGGAGGGCAGGTCGTTGACCGGGTCCAGCATCGTGCCCGGCGGGCACAGCGCATCGATCCGGTCGAGCGTTTCGGCCGAAAGCCTGACGTCCGCGCCGCCAAGCACGCTTTCGAGATGCGACATGGTCCGCGGCCCAAGGATGACGGAGGTGATCGCCGGATGCCGGAGCACGAAGGCAACGGCCATTTCCGCGATGCCGACGTCCAGCGCATCAGCCATCCCGGACAATGTCTCGACCAGGGCGATCTTGCGGCGGATATGGTCCGCATTCGGATCGAACGCGCCATGCGAGAAGCGGGCAAAGCGCGCGATCCGGTTATTCCCCCCGAAGTCAGCCGGGCCGCGATATTTCCCGGCGAGGAAGCCCCCGTCGAGCGGACTGTAGGACAGGACGGCCATGCCATATCGCCGGCACGCCGGCAGCACGAAACGCTCCACGTCGCGATTGAAGATGGAATAGGGCGGCTGCTCGCTGCGGAAGCGCATCGTGCCCCGTCTTTCCGCGATCCAGTGGCTCTCCACGATCCGGTCGGCCGGCATCGTGGACGAGCCGAAATAGCGAATCTTGCCCTGGCGCACCAGGTCGGTGAGCGTGAAGAGCACCTCCTCCATGTCGGTGTCGATGTCGAAGCGGTGGAGCTGGTAGAGGTCGATATAGTCGGTGCCCAGCCTGCGCAGGCTGTCCTCCACCGCGCGCACGATCCAGCGACGCGAGGCCCCCCGCATATTGGGGTCCGTGTCGCTCATCGTCGAGAAGAACTTGGTCGCGATCACCAGGGAGTCGCGCCGCCCCTTGATCGCCTTGCCGACGATTTCCTCCGATTCCCCCCGCGAATAGACGTCCGCCGTGTCGATGAAATTGATGCCGGCATCCAGCGCACGGTGCACGATGCGCCGGCAATCCTCATGGTCGGGATTGCCGACGGCGCCGAACATCATGCTGCCGAGGCAAAGCGGGCTCACACGGATGCCGGTGCGTCCAAGCGTGCGAAAGTCCATGGCAATTCCCTCGCGAGGCGGTCATGCAATTCATTCGCGACGCTTCAGCCGCGCCGCCCGAAGGCAGAAGGGAAGCTGGACACAAACGATATCCAGCCTCCCTGAACCATCAGCCTGTCCGCACAGGCGATCAGAATTCATAGCCGACGGTCGCCCCGAATGTCCGCGGCGGATACAGGGACACTTCGCGCGTGCTGCCGGCGGCATTGATGTAGGTTATGCCGGTCTTGAACTGCTGGTTCGTCAGGTTCCTGACCCACAGGGACACGGAAATTCCGTTCTCGTTCCGGTAGGCCAATTGCGAGCCGACGATCGCACGCGCCCCGGTGCTTTCCACCAGCTTCTTGAACTCGGTCAGATAGGTGCGGCTCTGATAGTTGACGTCGCCGCTCCAGGTCAGCGTGCCGTCGCCCGGCAGGCCAAGAGACCGGAACTCGACGGCCAGCCGAGCCGAGCCCGACCAGTCCGGCGCGTTCCTGGTCGGATTGCCGGCCAGGTTCTGGAGCAGTTCCGAATTGGGAGGCGCGGGTGTGGCGAACAGCCTCGGGTCCGCCGGGTCGACCGTCGTGTAGTTGGTGAAGCACGAATGCTGATAGATGAGGTTCGTATCCAGTTCGATTTTCACATTGTCCGACCAATAGGGGACTGCCCGGATGTCCAGTTCCCCGCCGCTCGCCTTGGTATCGGCGGCATTTTCGAACACGTTGAGGAAGCCCAGCCCGTTCGGGTCCGGGAAGGAGCGCTGATACTGCGCGCCCGTCAGATGGTAGGTATAGGCGGACAAGTTCAGCTGCAGCCGGTGGTCCGCGAAGGAGCCCTTGAAACCGATTTCATGGTTCCTGATCTTTTCCGGACCCGCCAGATTGGTGTTGCCCGGAACCGTCAGGCCCGTGCCGGCCTTGAAGCCTTCCGAATAGGTGTAATAGAGCAGCATGTCTTCTGCCGGCCGCCACTCCAGGCCGACTTCCGGCGAAAAGTCCGTGAACCGGCCATAATTATGCGCGGCCTCTGGTTTGTTCCAGATGAAGGTCGTGACATTCTCGACGACGGGATTGGCGTTGAAGTCCGCGTTGTAGCCGAAGAAGAAGTTGGGATTGTAGACGTCGTTCGTCTGGTTGCTGTAACGCGCGCCAAGCTTCAGCGTGAACTGCGACAGGGAATCCCCCAGCATGCCGAGATCGATGTTCGCATGGCCAAATATGCCGAACGCCTCGACATCCTGTTTGCCCCAGCCGCAAATACGCGGCGGATAGGCGCCCGGCTGGGCAAGGATCTTGGCGCCGATCCCCTTGCAGAAGGTCAGGACTTCGACAGGGTCATAGCCATTTTGCACGAGATAGTCGTAATTGGCCGAAGTCTTGTAATTGGCGAAGGCGCCGTCCGATCCCAGCGTCTGGTTTTCCGTCTGCTTCTCGTTGAAATAGGTGAAGCCCAGGATGCCGTTGATCCAGTGGGTGTTGACCTTGAACTGCAGCTCGGTGCTCAACTGCGGCTCGTCGCCGATCCGCCGCGTCAAGGGCACTGACGCCGTATAGAGAAAGACCGTGCTCTTGGAGTTGTTCTCCATCGTCCAGGATGTGATGCTCTGGATGTTGTTGATGCTGGTGATCTTCAACCAGTCGGCGAGATCCCAGTCGAACTGCGCCGTGACCGACCAGCGGTTCTTCCTGTTATAGGGATCGAGCGGTTCGGACGTATCGCGCGGATTGAAGGCAAATCCGCCGATGCCGACCGGAACGATGGCGAACTGGCCCGTGGCCGGATCGATGATGCCGGCCGTGGTCGTCTGCTTGCCGGTCGCCGGATCGATTTGTGCGCCGCCGTCCAGCGTCAGCACGCCGGCCGCATCATCCTGACGAAAATATTCTGCGCTCAGGAACGCGCGGAACGTGCTGCTCGGCTCGATGATGAGGCTCAGCCGGCCCATCTGGCGATGCTCGTCGTTGATCGGACTCCCCGTGACGACATTCTTGCCGAAACCGCCGCGGTTCTGCATCTGGAAGGCGACACGCGCCTTGAGCCAGTCCGTGATCGGCCCGCCGACGGCGGCGGAAAGCTGGTTGGCGTTATAGTTGCCGATGCCGAACCGCATATAGCCCTCAAGATAATCCGAGGGCTTCGCGGTGATGTAGTTGACGGCGCCGCCGATCGCGTTGCGGCCGTAGAGCGTGCCCTGCGGCCCGCTCAGCACCTCCACCCGCTCCAGGTCGAACATGGATGCGAGCTGAGCCTCCTGACGCTCGATCGGCGCGCCATCCGCATAGATCGCCACGCCGCTCGACGAGCCGGGATTCTGGACATTGGTGCCGACGCCGCGAATATAGACCTGAGCAATATTGAACACCTCGGTGACGGTCAGGCTCGGCGCGAGGATCGAGAGATCCTTGATGTCGTTGATATTGGCATCCCTGAGCTGCTCCGCCCCATAAGCGGTGATCGCGGTGCTGACATCGTTGATCGATTGCTCGCGCCTGTTCGCGGTGACGACGATCTCCCTGATCGCATCACCGCGCGACTCGGCGGACGCCTGCTCGGAATCCTGGGCCATGGCCGGCGACTGGACCATTGTCAGCGCGGCCAGGACATAGGCGGACACCGCGCCCGCCGTGCGGAAGACTCGCGTTACCGCCGCACCATTGAACTGTAATGTGTTTAGCATTTCCCATCCTCCCCGATCGACACCCGCTTTTTCCGATCTTATCATAATATATTGATATATATGAGAAATTTATCTTATTATTGGCTTATACCGGATTGCCTTATCGGCATATATCGACGGCCTTCGCATTTAAATATTAACATGATAAATAATGCAAGCAAGCAGAATCTGAGTGCCGGGCTGGCGGGCCGGCGCCTGCGTGCCGGCGCCGGCAGCAGACAAGATCACCCGAGCCGCATCGCTTGGAAGCGGGGCCGGGAACGCAGAAAATCGGTCGCCCGGACCTTGTGCGTCAGGTCATCGCCGGGACGATCGCATCGAGCCAGATGGCCACGGCCCAGGCACCGGGATCGGGATGGCCCAACGCGCGCGTCCCCACATAGGAGGAACGGCCGAGTCTGGGCTCCATCGTCTTCGTCGCCTCGACGCCCCGTTCGGCCGCCGCGACGGCCGCACGCACGATCGCGGCCGCATCCTCGCCCCGGCGCGCGGCTTGCTCGATGGCATCGGCTGCGGGCAGCAGCGCGTCCAGCATCGTGCGATCACCGGCCTTGGCGCCGCCAAGCGACTGCATCGCCTCACAGCCCGCACGGAACGCCCCTGCCCAGCTCGCCGCGCGACCGGGGTCATCCATCTCCGCAAGATGCGTCGCGACGCGCAGCGCGAAGACGGCATAGAGCGGCCCGGACGTGCCGCCGAGCGAACGCCGCAACGTGGCGGCGATCTCGCGAAGCGCGGCGGCCGGATGGTCCATGTCCAGTCGCGGCAGCATGTCCCTGACCGCGCTCGCGCCGCGCGCCAGGCTGATCCCCATGTCACCGTCGCCCACGACGGAATCGAGGGCGGTCAATTGCGGCTCGGCCTCCTCGAGACATGCGACGACATGCGTGATGGCCTGTGCGAACCGGGCCTTGTGGTCCGCAACGCTCCAGCGCGCGCCCAGCGCGCCGGCCACGCCGGCCTCGGCGGGCAGCCGGATCGCCTCCAGCGATGCGGCCGGCCTCGTGGGCGGCACCCAGGCGCCGGCGGCGCTGGGCGCAAGCAGCCGCTCCAGCCGCAAGCCGTCCAGCCCGAGCAGGGATATCGAAACGCCCGGCATTTCGAGCGCGGTCAGGAAATGTCCGACAAGGGCGGCTTCCGCGCTGATCCCGGCCTGCTGAAGTCGCATGAGGGCGCGGCGCGCGACGATGTTCATCTCCTGAACCGCCGTGCCGCCGAGATTGTTGACCAGCAGCGCCACCCGATCGGCAGCCACGAAGCCGCCACGCGCGATCAGACGGTCGAGCAGTTGATCCAGCATCGCGTCGGCCGGCCCGATCGGTCCACGCCGCGCGCCCTTTTCGCCATGGATGCCCAAGCCATATTCGACTTCGTCCTCGGCCAGATCGAAGCTCCGCCGGCCCGCCGCCGGCACGATGCAGGTGCCAAGGCCAAGCCCCATGCTGAACAGCGCCTCGCTCGCGGCCTCCGCCTCGGCCCTGACCTGCGCGAGCGGGAGACCGGCTTCCGCCGCAGCGCCCGCGACCTTGTGGACCAGCACGGTGCCGGCGATCCCGCGGCGGCCGACCGCGCCGCCATCGTCATCCAGTGCGACATCGTCCCGCACGATCGCCATCTCGACCGCGATGCCGTCCGCCCGCGCGATCTCCGCGGCAAGCCCGAAATTGAGCCGGTCGCCGGTGTAATTCTTGATGATGAGCAGGACGCCGGCCGGCCCCGCCACGGCCCTGATCGCCGCCAGGACGGCATCCACGCTCGGCGAGGTGAACACCGCGCCGATCACGGCGGCCGTCAGCATCCCCGCCCCGACATAGCCGGCATGCGCAGGCTCGTGCCCCGCGCCGCCGCCGGAGATGATCGCCACCTTGCCGCTGTCGGCCAGGGCGCGATGGTCGCGCCGAAGCACGACATTCTCGCCTTCGATGCGCAGGAGGCGGTCATCGGCGAGGAGGAGTCCCTCGACCATCTCCTCGACGACCAGAAGCGGATTGTTGACGAGCTTCTTCATGGGATTTCCTTTCTCGGATCCGAGTTGCCGCCGCGCAGGCCGAGCCTGATCTTCCCGGAGAGCCGCCCGCGCCAATCGGCTACACATGATGCTGCGAGCCGGACCGGCGCGCGTATCGCGAACCCGCGCCGGTCCGCGAAGAGGCAACTCGTCGCGCCGGCATCGAATAATTCAAAAGCCCACGCCATGCTCCATCTGCGTACCGGCAGATTGCCTCACCGGACGCCCATATGGAAAGGCGCTACATGCTGCTTTCGGTCGGATAGTGGATGAGCGTCGGCGGCACCGATGCGAAATTCGGCACATCGCCGGCCACCGCCTGGCCTTCCGGCGATCCCATCGCGGCGCCGAGCGCGGCGCCATCGGCAAACTCCGCCTCGAACACGCAGAAATAGGGGGACTCCCCTCCCACGCCCTGCACCGCGAAGCTGTATCGCAGCGCGATCAGTCCGGGCAGCTTGCGCGCCAGAGGAATGTGGGTCGCAACATAATAGGCCTTGAACGCCTCAGGGTCGGGTTGCGGCGGATAGAGAACAACGATCTTGTGCAAGGCTGATCCTCCTCAGAATGTCCGGAGCCGCGTCGACAAGACGCCGGCGCCCACCACATGAATTTAACGTGATAAATATTTTCAGGCAATGGCGATTGTGTGGACCGTCACCGTCAATCCTGCAGATAGACCATCTGTGTCTGGGTATATTCGCGCAGGCCGTGCTTGCCGTCGGCGCCGCCGATGCCGGACTTGCGCATGCCCGCATGGAAGCCCTGCATTGCCTCCATATTCTCGCGGTTCACATATGTTTCGCCGAAATTGAGATCGGCCGTGGCCTTGAGGATGTTCGAGAGGCTGCGCGTGTAGATGGACGAGGTGAGGCCGAAATCGCTGTCATTGGCCTTGGCGATCGCCTCATCGAGATCATCGACCACATGGACCGGCAGGACGGGGCCGAAAATCTCCTTCTGCATCATGTCCGAGGCTTGCGCGCAGCCGGTGAGCACGGTCGGCTCGATATAATGGCCGCCGCCCATCTCGACATGCCTGCCGCCGGTGAGCAGTGCGGCGCCCTCCCCGGCCGCGGCCTCGACCATGGACGCGATGCGCCGCGCCGCCTTCTCGTGGATCATCGGCCCCATGTCGACCGCGACATTGCCCAGCGGATCGCCATAGCTGGTGCCGCGCATGGCCGTCACCAGCCGGTCGGTGAATTCCCCGGCAATGCCGCGCTGGACATAGACGCGCTCCGCGCAGTTGCACACCTGGCCGTTGTTGAGGATGCGCGAGATATGGATGGCGGGAATGGCGACGTCGAGATCGGCGTCGTCCATCACGATGGCCGGTGCCTTGCCGCCCAGCTCCAGATTGACCTTGGTGACGTTGGCGGCCGCCTGACGCATGATCTCGATGCCGGTGGGCACGCTGCCGGTGAAACTCACCATGTCGATGCCGGGATGGCCGGCGATCGCCTCGCCGACCGTCTTGCCGGTGCCGTGGACGATGTTGAACACGCCGGGCGGCAGGTCGCACGCATCGAGCAGCCGGGCGAAGACATCCGCATTGCCCGGCGTCTCCTCGCTCGGCTTGATTACGATGGTGTTGCCGGTGAGCAGCGCGGGTCCGGCCTTGCGCGCGATCAGGAACAAGGGGAAGTTCCACGGCAGGATGCCGCCGACGACGCCCATCGGCTTGCGCAGCATGAGGATGGTCTCGCCGCGCCGCTCGCTCGGCACGATCTCGCCTTCCAGGCGCAGCGCCCACTCCGCCATGTAATCGAGGAAATTCGCGGTGGTGGCAACCTCGCCGCGGGCAAGGTCGAGCAGCTTGCCGACCTCCTCCGAGAGCGTGCGGGCGAGCGCATCGGCATTGTCGCGCAGCCTGGCGGCGATCCGGCGCAGATAGACCGCACGCTCGCTGTTGGTGCGCCTGCCCCAATCGGGCTGCGCCCGGCGCGCCGCCGCCACGGCCTCATCGACCGTCGAGCGGGGTGAATCCGGAATCTGCGCGATGACGGAACCGCGCGCGGGATTGAGCACCGGGATCGGCGTCGCACCCGTCGCCTCCACGAAACGACCGTCAATATAGTTGGCGAGCATGCGGACCTCTCCCGGCTGTCATGGATTCGATTAACATGATAACATTTTTGGACGCCTTGGGAAGACAATGGAGAACTGGCCGTGCGGCCTGGCACCGTCATGCCATGCCATTCGAGCACGCAGCGGATTTTGCAGCAACGTCCGCCAGCTCGGTGGGTCTGGGCAGGACGTCGCCCCCGTGAGCACATTCTCGCGACGGTTCGGATGGAATATGATGGAAGCAGGCAAGAGGCGACGCCTGGCCGGCAACGATCAAGTCCGCCCTTCATTCACGCGATCAGGTCGTCACCGAACCTTCATGATGGACGATCGAAACCCAGCAAAGAGCCTTTCCTTTGCCAGGCCAGGCTCAGGACCTGTTCAATTGGTTGCGGAGTGGGTGATTGGTAATCGTGGGAGGCGCAAGCCTGGAATGCCGCACATCATGCCTCGATGCCCCCCGCACCCCGGACATTTTCCAGAGCGGACAAGTCACTGCCCGTCGGGCGCTGGAACAGGCGCAGGCCGAACGCAGGCATGATGGCGATCAGGTGGTCGAAGATATCGGCCTGAATGCCTTCATAATCAGCCCATGCCGTGGTGCTGGCGAAAGCGTAGATCTGCAGGGGCAGGCCATGTTCGCTCGGCGCCAGTTGGCGCACCAGCAGCGTCTTGTCGGGGGCGATGTCCGGCCGGGCCTTCAGATAGGCGGCGATATAGGCGCGGAAGGTGCCGATATTGGTGAGGCGCCGGCTGTCGAGGACCTCCCCGCCGGCATGCGCGGCGTTCCAATGCTCCACCTCCTGCCGCCTGGCACGAAGATAATCGCGCAGCAGCCCGAAGCGCGAGAGGTCCGCCACGTCCTGCTCGTCGAGAAAGCGCACGCTGTTCTGATCGATCATCAGCGCGCGCATGATCCGCCGGCCGCCCGATTCCGACATGCCGCGCCAGTTGCGGAAGCTGTCGGTTATCAGCCGTTGCGTGGGGATGGTGGTGATGGTCTTGTCGAAATTCTGCACCTTCACCGTATGCAGCGCGATGTCGATGACGTCGCCATCGGCATTGAGCTGCGGCATTTCGATCCAGTCGCCCAGCCGGATCATGTCGTTGGAACCGATCTGCACCGATGCGACGAAGGACAGGATCGTGTCCTTGAACACCAGCATCAGCACGGCAGCCATGGCACCCAGGCCGGAAAGCAGCAGCAGGGGCGAGCGATTCATGAGCACGGCGATGATGAGGATGGCAGCCGCGCCATACACCAGCAGCTTGGCGATCTGGACATAGCCCTTGACCGGGCGGTTCGCGGCGTCGGCGCGGCGCTGATAGATCTCGTTCGCCAGTTCCAGCGCGCTGCTCAGCGCGATCGCGATGGTGAGGATGACGAAGCCCGCGCACAGGCTCTGGACGAGGGCGATAGCCCCAAGCGGCATGTGCGGCACGGCGGCGATGCCCGCCTGGATCACCAGGGCCGGCACGATGTTGGAGAGGCGCGCCACGATGGCGCCGAGATGCTGCGCGCCTAACTGGAAGGAGAAGCGGCCCAGCACGCGCATGATGATCCGCAGCACGATGCGCTTGGCGATCCAGTTGGTCAGCCAGGCGAAGGCAAGCAGCAGCAGCAGGGAGAGGCCCGTCTGCATCCATGGCTCCTGCACCCATCCGCCCGTGAGACGGTCGACGGGGCCTCCGGCATCGAGAAGAGCGAACATCAGTCTTTCGTCCTGTTGGCAAAGGGATCGTCACGAAGGGAGCAGCCCGCGGTCTCCGGCATGAAGCGCAGCGCGAACAGACCCACGAGACAGGCGGCTATCATGTAGAAGGCCGGCATCAGTTCGTTGCCGGTCGCGGTGATGAGCCCACTGCCGATGGCGGGCGCGGTGCCGCCGAAAATGGAGGTGGCAACATTATAGGCGATGGCGAAGCCGGCAAAGCGAACGGACGTGGGAAACAGCGCCGGGAAGGTCGCCGATATGGTGGCAAGCTGCGGCACGTAGAGCAGGCCGAGCAGGATGAAGCCCGCAATCGCCCCGGCAAGACCGGTCGCCATCAGCATGTAGAGCGGCACCACGGCGACCAGCAGCCCGATCAGGGAGAAGGTCCACATGGCCCGCCGGCCGATCCGGTCCGAAAGACGGCCCGCAAAGGGAAGGAAGACCATCATGAACAGCATGCCGATGATCGGCACGATCAGCGCCTCGTCCGGCGACAGGCCGATGCGGCGCTGGAGATAGGTGGGCATGTAGCTCAGCAGCGTGTAGTTCACCACATTGAGGGCGACGACAAGCCCGCTCACGACGAGCATCGGTCGCCAGTGCCGACGCATGAGCCTGGAGAGGCTCACCGTGTCGGTGCGACGGCCGGCTTCTCCCTCCTCACGGAAGATCGGCGTGTCCTCCATCCGCGCGCGCAGATACATGCCGATCAGGCCCATGGGCGCGGCGATCAGGAAAGGGATGCGCCAGCCCCACGCGTGCATCGCCGCATCGCCCAGCATCAGGGAGAAGGCCAGCATCAGGAAGGCGCCGAAGGAAAAGCCCGCCAGCGTGCCGAACTCCAGGAAGCTGCCGTAGAAGCCGCGCCGGTCGTCGGGCGCATATTCGGCCATGAAGGTGGCCGCTCCGCCATATTCCCCGCCGGTCGAGAAGCCCTGCACCATCCGCAGCAGGATCAGCAAGGCCGGCGCCCAGAAGCCGATCGTGGCATAGTCCGGGATCAGCCCCACGCAGAGCGTCGCGGCGGACATGAGCAGGATGGTGAAGGCCAGCACGGACTTGCGCCCCAGCCGGTCGCCCAGCGGTCCCCAGAAGAGACCGCCCAGCGGACGCACCAGGAAGGAGATGGCGAAGGTCGCCAGCGCGAACAGCACCGCATCGTCCACATCGCCGGGGAAGAGCGCGGCGGAGATATAGGTCACGCCATAGGCATAGATGCCATAGTCGAACCATTCGGTCGCATTGCCCAGCGCCGAGGCGGCAATGGCCCGGCGAAGCGTCGCGCGATCCGTCACCGGCTGCGGCGGGCGGGCATCGGCAAGATCAACGGGGGAACTCATGTCACCTCTCCTGGGGTCGGTTCATCACCGGTCGTGTTGGGATCGAGCAGCGAGGCCACCGGCGTCGTGCGCGGCACGATCTGGAAGTCCTGCTGCACCGCGGCGGGCACGGCCTGCGATGCGGCCTGTCGCCAGAAACCGAAAACCAGCGTGACGGCGGCGCAAAGCGCGACGAAAAGGAACAGCCCCATCGTCCCGGCGACTGTCATCATCGTCGCCGCGCCAACGGGGCCGAGCGCCGCGCCCACGGAATAGAGCAGCACCAGCCGGCCGCTGGCCGCCACGCGCTCGGTGAACAGCAGCCGGTCATTGCAGTGGGCGACGCAGAGTGGATAAAGCGCGAAGCTCAGGCCGCCGAACAGCGCGCCCAGCGCCATCAAGGGCAACCCGCCCGTGGCCAGCAGGGCCAGCGCCACGCTGACCATCAGCGTGGAGGCGAAGCATCCCACGATGACGCGCCGCCGGTCATAACGGTCGGACAGCCGCCCCAGCGGCCATTGCAGCGCGACCCCGCCCAGGATCACGATCATCATGAAACCGGCGGTCTGCGTCAGGTCCAGCCCCAGCCGACGGACATGCACCGCCCCCAGACCATAGAAGGCCCCGAGCATGAGCCCGGTCGAGAAGGCGCCCATCGCGCCCAGCGGAGAGGCGGCCCAGAGCGACCGGATCGAAAAGCCGCCCGGCTCGGCCGGCACCGGCGCGGTGCTGCGCGTCAGGCATAGAGGAATGATCGCCAGCGAGATGAGGATCGAGGCGATCTGGAAGGGGATGGCGGGCAGTGTCCCGCTGGCGCCCAGCAGCAACTGGCCGACCGCCTGCCCCGAATAGAGCGCCACCATGTAAGCCGCGAGCACGCTGCCGCGCGTCCGCGCGTCGGCCTGATCGTTGAGCCAGCTTTCCAGGCAGACGAACACGCCGGCCACGCAGATCCCGTCGATCAGGCGCAGGCTTGCCCAGAGCAACGGATGATCGAGCAGCACATAGGACAGGGTGCTGGCCGAAAGCAGCGCGACGAAGGCAGCGAAGGCCCGGATATGCCCGACGCGCCGCACGACGGCGGCGGAGCGCAGCGCACCGATCACCAGCCCGGCGAAATAAGCGGTGGCGACCGCGCCGATCGCGAGCGTGCCCGTACCCGCACGTTCCAGCCGCAAGCTGATGAGCGTGGCGAGAAAGCCGCTTCCCGCCATCAGCATGAAGATGGCGAGCAGCAGGCTGCGAACGGGTCGGATGACGGTCAGCACGGGATCTTGCGGACGTTCGCGGCTCAGGCCGCGCGCGACGTTTGCGCCCTGCTTCGATCCTCTTCCACGAGGGCGGCATGCAGCGCGCGGACGGCAGCGTCGAACATGTCGACATCGACGATGAACTGCACGTCGACATTCCGAATTTGGTGCTGCATCGCAATGATCTCGATGCCGGCCTCCGCCAGCGCGGCAAGGGCGTCAGACACCAGCGCCGGCCGCGAAATGTCGCTGCCGATCACGGAGACCATGGCGACAGGATGCGCGGCGATGGAGGCATCGGGATGCAGCGCCTGAAGATCGCGGATCACGCGGCTCACCGTCGCCGCGTTGGCCGACAGATAGTGGGTGATGGTATTCGCGTTCGACGATTTGCTGACGATCCAGGCGCCGTGACGCGTCAGCGCCTCCAATATGGCCGCGTCATAGCCCTTCACGCCGACCATATCCTGCTCGAAAAATTCGAGTGCCTGAACATGACGAATGCCGGTCACGATCTCGACGCGAGGCGTATCGGACACATAGTCGCCGCAGATGAGCGTGCCGCCGTCCTCCCGGTCGAAGGTGTTTCGCACCCGCAGCGGAATGTCCGTCTGGCGCAGGCCGCGGCCCGCGCCGGGATGGATCGCCTCCATGCCGAGATTCGCAAGCTGATCCGCGACGTCATAGTTGGTCCGGCCGATCTTGCGCGCCTTGCCGATGCCGACGAGCCTTGGGTCGGCGCTCGACAGATGGAATTCCTTGTGGATGATCGCCTCGCGCGCCTTCGTCAGCACGGCGATGCGCGAAAAGGTCATTTCCGAATAGCCCCGCGCATAACGGCGCACCATGCCCTCGGCGCACGCCGCATAGCCGGTGACGATGGGCAGCATGGTGGAGAGGTCGAGAGGCTCCAGCGCTTCCGCGATGCATGCGTCCAGCGAGCCCATTTCCTGCTGATCGCGCGCCGTCAGGTCGACGAACGCCGCGTTGACGCCCCGGTCGCGAAGCAGCAGCGCCGTGCTGTGTGCGCTGTGCGCCTCGCCCAGCCCGGCAAGCAGTTCGCGCACCGTGACAAGCTGGTCCTTGAGGCAGAAGCGGTCATGGCTGCGCAGCCGCGCCAGATCGTCGAGGCAGGCGGAAAGCGCGTCGATCCGCTGGTCGACGAACGCATCGGCCGCTTTCAGGCTCTCGCCGCGTGCGAACATATCCGCATTGCGTTCATGCATGGCCCGCCGCACGTCCGCCATGGACTCGCGCCACGCCTCGGCGCCGTCATCCGCGATGAAGCGCGCATAGACGCCGGGCCTGCCGCTCTTCTTGTGCTCCAGCAGCAGGTCCGTCATCCCGGCATAAGCCGATACGACGAAGATGCGATTGTAGAGATCCGGTCCCTTGCGTCCGGCGATCAGCACATTGTCGAACAGCGTGGCGGTGGCGGCCATCGACGTGCCGCCGATCTTCTCGACACTATGCGACCCTCTCATGCCGGCACCTCATCCAGAAGCGAACCGGACAGGGGACGGATCGGCTGCGGCATGCCGCGCGCGGCAATGAATTCGGGGCGCGGCTTCTCGACGCCGAAGGGCGCCTCCAGGGCATTGCTGACCGCATTATAGACCAGGAAGGCATTGGCGCGCGGGAAAGGCGTGATGTTCCCGTTCGAGCCGTGCATCACGTTGCAGTCGAAGATGACGACCGTGCCGGGCTTGCCGACCGGCGCGACGATCCCGTGACGATGCGCCAGCTCGGCCAGGCTGTCCTCGTCGGGAACGCCATATTCCTGCTTCTTCAGCGACACGCGATAATGGTCCTCGGGCGTCTGGCCGACACAGGTCAGGAATGTCCGGTGCGAGCCGGGTATCAGCATCAGCGGGCCGTTGTGCGGCATATTCTCCGCCAGCAGGATCGACATGGACAGCGCCCGCATACGCGGCATGCCATCCTCGACATGCCAGGTCTCGAAATCGCTGTGCCAGTAGAATTCCTTGCCCTGGAACCCCGGCTTGTAGTTGAGCCGCGACTGGTGGATGTACACCTCGTCGCCCAGCAGGAAGCGGGCGACCCCGGCGAGGCGCTCGTCGGCCGCGAGCCGCGCGAGCACCCGGCTCTGGGCGTGGATCCTGAAGATGGAACGGATTTCCCGGCTGCCCGGCTCGGTGATGACCGTTTCCTCGTCCAGCACATCGGGATCGCCGAGCAACCTGCCCGCTTCACCTTGCAGGAACGCGACTTCCTCGTCCGAGAAAATATCCTCGAGCACCAGATAGCCGTCCCGGGCGAACAGGGCTGCCTGTTCGCCGCTCAGGGGGGCATCGTCCCGCTGCTCGCTGTGGAGCACCGGATCGAGGCGCGGCAGAAACTCCGCCACCTCGGCGTGGCGGGACGGGTAGACGTCTTTCATGGGACTTCTTCCTTTCCAGCTCAATTCAAACTCAGTCGGCCAGCGCGGCCTCGGCGGGATAGGCGCCGTTCTCGTCATGCACTTCGCGGCCCGTCACGGGTGGATTGAACACACAGGCGCACAGGATGTCGGTTTCCGGGCGCACCACATGCCTGTCATGCGCGTTGAGGGCATACATCACGCCGGCCGCGAGCTTGTGGGTGACGCCCGTATCGAGATCCTCGATCGTGCCTGTGCCCTTGAGGACAAGAACCGCCTCGAGATGGTTCTGGTAATGCATGCGCAGTTCCTCGCCCGCATACATGGTGGTGACATGGAAGGAGAATCCCATGTCGTCATCCTTCAGCAGCAGGCGGGCGCTTTCCCAGCCGTTCGACTTCACGTTGCGATCGGATTTGCGGACATCCTGGAGTTTGCGGACGATCATTTGGGTCTTTCCTTTCCTTATTCTGCGGCCAGGCCATAGGCCGTGGCGAGGACGGCGCGGATGCCCTCCTCCAATATGTCGAGGCCGGCCGACAGCACGGCATCCTCGATCACGAGGGGCGCCAGCACCTTCACGATCTCGTCATGGGCGCCGCTGGTCTCGATGATGAGCCCCTGCGCGAAGCAGGCGGCGGTGATCGCTTCCGCGATCTCGCCCGAGCCGACGTCGATGCCGCGCATCATCCCCCGGCCGCGGGTCGAAAGCTCATGCTCCGCCGCCATGGCCTCCAGCCGCCGTTCGAGCAGGTCGCCGCGCCGGGCGATGTCCGCCTGGAACCGCGTGTCGCTCCAGAAATGGCGCAGCGCGGCGGTGGCGGTCACAAAGGCATGGTTGTTGCCCCGGAAGGTGCCGTTATGCTCGCCGGGCCGCCATTGATCGAGCTCCGGGCGGAACAGCGTGAGCGCGAAAGGCAGGCCCATGCCGGAAAGGGACTTCGCCAGCGTGACGATGTCGGGCGTGAAGCCCATGCCCTCGAAGCTGAAGAAGCTGCCGGTCCTGCCGCAGCCCGCCTGGATATCGTCGACGATCAGCAGCGCGCCATGACGCTTTGCGATCTGCGCGATCCGCCGCAGCCATTCGGGCGACGCGGCGTTGAGGCCGCCTTCCCCCTGCACCGTCTCGACCAGAATGGCCGCGGGCGCGTCGAGGCCGCTCGAGGGATCGGACAGGCGGCGCTCCAGCAGGTCCGCCGTGTCGACGTCGGGGCCATGATAGCCGTCATAGGGTTCATGCGCGACATGGTTGAGCGGCACCCCCGCGCCCGCGCGCTTGGCGGCGTTTCCGGTGCAGGCCAAAGCGCCGAGCGTCATGCCGTGAAAGCCGTTGGTGAAGGCGATCACCAGTTCGCGGCCCGTCACCTTGCGGGCGAGCTTGATCGCGGCTTCGACTGCGTTGGTGCCGGTCGGCCCGGTGAACATGGCGCGATAGTCCAGCCCGCGCGGCTTCAGGATGATCGTTTCGAGCGCCTCGAGGAAATCGGCCTTGGCATCGGTGTGGAGATCGAGGCCATGGGTGATGCCGTCGGCGGCGACATAGTCCATCAGCGCGCTCTTCAGCACAGGATGGTTGTGGCCGTAGTTCAGCGTCGAGCAGCCCGACAGGAAGTCGAGGTAGCGACCGCCCCCATTGTCGTGCATCCACACGCCTTCCGCGCGGGCGAACTGGCGCGGCATGGCGCGGGCATAGCTGCGAACGACGGATTCCCGCCGCTCATATATCTTCGTGTCCGGCGTGGCGGACGTGGGTTTGGGACGTGTGATCGTCATGTCGTCAAGTCTCCCGGAAGGATGGACCGTCCGCCGGCAGCGGACCGATGCGCGCCTGCCATTCGGTGGCATGGGCGCCTGAAAAATGGGCGTCTCGTTCGAAACGGGCGTCCTTGCGCAGAGGCGCCTGCCATTTGCGCGCCAGCCCCTCGAACAGGGCCCAGGACGCGCGATTGTCGTCGGTGATCGTGGTGACGAGATGCGTGACCCCCGCGCTTTGCGGGCGCGCCAGCAACTCCCCGACCATGCGTCCGGCAAGGCCCTGGCCGCGCGCGGCCGCCGCCACCGCCACTTGCCAGACGAAGAAGTCGCCCGGCGCCGCGGGGAGCCGATAGCCCGACACCCAGCCCATCAACCGGCCCTCCCGCTCCGCGACGATGCAGGAGTCGGCGAAATCGGTGCATTGCAGCAGCGTGCAATAGGCTGAGTTTGCATCGAGCGGAGGGCAGGTCGCGATCAGTGCCGACACGGCCGGCCCATCCGTCGCGACCGGTTTACGAAGGTCAAAGTCCTGCCCCCTGCTCCGGCTGGAGCGCGCAGAAGCCCGTGACGGCGTGGAAGCCGTCCCAGCTTGGCGATCAACGATTGTTTATCTCCCGAACTATTATCAGATGCGAGGAATCCATCCCCTCCCCATTTCGTGAGAAAATATATTGATCGGGAGCCAATTTTCAACCCGAGGGTCGAAATTATATTTCGGTCACCGAAGGAAATGCAGCGCGAGTCCGGTCAAATCCCCCATTCCTGTTGGTGTCGCTTTTCGTTGCGGCTATGCCACCGATCATGGCTTCCGAAATCGCGTCTCTCACCCTCCGCGCGCTTCGCCGCGTCTTGCGAGCGACCGAGATCGGCAGCCGCCATCTGGCGTCCGCGACCGGCCTCACGCCCTCACAACTGCTTGTATTGCGTGAAATCGACATGCGGGGCTCGGCGACCCCGGGCACGATCGCCCACGCGCTCCAGTTCAGCCAGGCGACAATCACCGCCATCGTCGATCGGCTGGAGGCGCTCGGCTTCGTTCAGCGCCAGCGCAGCGAGAAGGACAAGCGCCAGTTTCATCTGAGCGCTCTGCCCGCCGGCAAGGCCGCGCTGGTTGATGCGCCGGACCCGTTGCAAATGACCTTCACCGAGCGTTTCGTCGCGCTGCCACCTTGGGAGCAAGCGATGATCCTGACGGCGGTCGAGCGCCTCGCCACCTTGATTGACGCCCAGAATATCGACGCCGCGCCGCTGCTCGACAGCGGATTGATCGACCGATCAACGCCGAGTTGAAAGAGCAGCGATGACACGGGGCGGCCGGCTAGAGGCTGTTATGGACCTGGGGCGGTTGCAACAGCTTGCTTCATCATGAGTGACGTGCCCCCCCCCCAAAGTGGCGAGCGTGGGTTCTTCCGGCAGGACAATCTCGGTTGGGATGGTGATCCGCCCGCCGGAACCCGTCAGTGCAGGCGACTGCTACCCTGGCCCTGGTCTCCCCGGCGGTGGAACTGCATGAGTTGGATGACCAGCTCGGAGCGGTCCGAAAGCCCGTCCGTCTCCAGCAGCGCCTGCTTGGCGGCGGGATCGAACGGGGCGATCTGGGCGATGGCGTTGACGAGCGTCTCGTCGTCCAGCGTGGTGACCGCGTCCCACTCCACCGCATAGCCGAGCGCCTCCGCGAAGGCGCGTGCCTCCAGCTCCAGCGCGGCGCGCTCGGCCGGGGCGAGGGCGGGGCTTTCCTCCGGCTCGGCGATCGGCTCCGCCTCCACCTGACGGAAGAGGGTGGAAACCTCCAGCTCGCGCGCGATGCGGAAGCGCGCCTCGCCGATGAGGATGATGTTGAAGCGCCCGTCCTCCAGCGCCTCGATCTCCGCGATGCGGCCGATGCAGCCCACGGCGTAGAGCGGCGACGGCTCGCCCGGGCCGCTCGGTTGGATCATGCCGATGCGCTGGTCGCGCGCCATCGCCTCGCTCACCATCGCCCGGTAGCGCGGCTCGAAGATGTGCAGCGGCAGATGCATGCGCGGGAAGAGGATCGCGCCGCCCAGCGGGAAGATGGCCAGGCGACGGCTCATGCCGCCCTCGCGATCATCAGCTGAAGAGGATCGCGGAGAGCCGCCGGCGCTGGGCCGCGACCCAGGGGTCCTCCAGCCCGACCACGTCGAACAGCTGGAGCAGCTGGCTGCGCGCCTGGCCCTCGTTCCAGTCGCGGTCCTTCGCGATGATGTCGAGCAGGGCATCGGCGGCCGCGTCGCGATTGCCGCCGGCCATCTGCGCGGTGGACATCTCGAACAGCGCGTCCAGATCGTCCGGATTGGCGGCGATGCGGGCCTGGAGCGGCGCGATGTCCACGCCCGGCGTGGCGCTGCGGGCGAGCGCGATGGCGGCGCGGCCGCGATCGATGGCGGCCTCCTTCGCGATTTCGGCGGGCAGGGCGGCGATCAGCGCCTCGGCCTCGTCCAGCCGGCCGAGCGCGGCGAGCGCGCGGATCTGGCCGCCCAGCGCCTCGGCATTGTCCGGGTCCATCTCGCCGATCTGGGCGAAGACGGACAGCGCGCGCTCGGCATCGCCCCCGGCAAGCACCTCCTCGCCCATGGCGAGCAGCGGGGCGAGATCCTGCGCCAGCTGGCCGGCCTCACTCTCGATGGGGAGTTGCGGCAGGATCTGGTCGAGCATCTGGCGATACTGCCCCTCCGTGCGCGCCTGGGAGAGGTCCGCGACCGGCTGGCCCTGGAACACCGCATAGACGGTGGGGATCGACTGGACGCGGAACTGGCTGGCGATGAAGCGGTTCTCGTCCACATTGACCTTGACCAGCAGCACGCCGCGATCGGCATATTCGGCGGCGATCTTCTCGATGATGGGCGAGAGCTGCTTGCAGGGCTGGCACCATTCGGCCCAGAAATCGACCAGCACCAGCTTGGTCTGCGACGGCTCGACGACATCGCGGCGGAACGCGGCGACCGCCTCTTTCTCCTGCTCGCTCAAGCCCAAGGTCGCCACTTCTCATCTCCTGCTGCACATGCTGCGTGGCTCGCCATATGGGGGGAGAAGCGCCCGTTTCGCAAGGGCATGGCGAATTCTTTGGGCAAGGCCGCAAAAGGGGCTTGCCGCCCCCGAGGCGCTTTGCTAGGTGCGCGCCTCACCCGTCGCCGGGCCAACCCCGAGCGACCGCCAGAGCGGGCGTAGCTCAGGGGTAGAGCACAACCTTGCCAAGGTTGGGGTCGAGGGTTCGAATCCCTTCGCCCGCTCCAGTTTTCTCTATGGAAATCAGTGGATTAGCGGCCTTCGGGCCGCTTTTTCGTTGGAGACAACGCCCTCTGTAAAGCCCGTTGTCTCCATAATGTCTCCAGAAAATCGCCAAGAATGGGCCGCCCCTGGCGTTGGCTGGCGCAGGTTGCGCCCGATCTTTTGCGCCCCCGCGCGGCCATTTCGCCCCTTCCACGCGACCCGGTGGCTGGAGACAATGGCCCCGCCGACTGGAGACAATCGGGCCGAAGCTGGAGACAACGCGCTTATCCGCGACCATGCGCTCGGACCCAGGAAGCCTCGCGGCTGTCGAATAGCTGATGATCCACGCCGCTGCGCTCGGCAACAGCCAGCCGGTCAGCGTTGTGATGCTGGCATAACGTGACGCTTGCCTCCATTGCGGCTATTGCGGTGATGCCACTCCCGGGGGAAGTTGTGCGGAAGTCGAAAGGATATCGAGTCGATGTGGAGTTTGACTGTCCTGTAGTGGATGCAACTCGGCTGGAGCAGGTTCTACGGCATCATTTTGGAGCTACTGAAGTGCGGGTTGCCGTGCGTGCGGTAACGTCCGACAAATTACCTTCCGCGCCGCCCCGATGGGAACCCAATCCAGGGACTGGTGCGCACACCATGCTTAAAATCGTCCGGGAGCGCGGCGTGGTGCGCTGGCGTGACATCAAGCATGTGCGCAATTCGCGCGCCGCGCTCGAACTGCTGCTGATGGACGGGCACCTTGTGCGCGTCAGTCACGGCCTGTTTCGAGATGGGAGCCGACCGCTCGATGCGGAGATCGCGGTGAAGCAACGCGAACCCTATTTTCGGGGACAGCTCGGGACGCGGCAACAAACCATTTATGACGCTCTAGCAAAGCCGGCCACGGCCGCAGAACTTCGCCAGCGAGAGGGTGTCAGCCGTCAAGCGGTGGACCAGATTCTCAAGAAGCTGATGAAATCCGGCCTTATCCGCCGTCTGCCTACACCCGGTGAGTCCTCCGAATGGGTCTATGCACAAAGCGGGAAAAGGACGCTCGACGTCCTGGTGGATCGCGAACCTAAGATGGGCTCGCTCGAAAAGGCGACGTTGAGGCTCATTCCGCCAGTCGGCGGCGCGCGCCGAGCAGCACTCGTCGAGCGGCTCGGCCAGTCGACCCACAGCGCACTCAAGCGTCTTGTCGCCAAGGGGCTTGTCGAGAAGGCTGGGACTCCCAAACGCCAGCTTATCCGGCTCACTCAGAAGGGATTAACGCACAGCGCCTATGATCTCGAAGGTGAGCACCTACCAGGCAACGACGTCTCCGCAGCGCTGAAACCCGAACAGGTGCGTCTCCTACTCGCTCTCGATGCGCTCGGACCAGCCCGCGCACTCGACATCAGCGCCGCAGCGGGTGTCCGGTCAAAGCGGGCTCCAAGCGCGGGTCAGTATCTCCAGCGATTGCGGATGTCGGGTTACATCGTTCAGGAAAGGCCGATGCCGGGACGCGCGCCGATCTATCGGCTCACCAAACAGGGCACGACCGCAATCGCGGCCGCGAAGCTCGCCGGCAAGGCGATGAGTCCCAACAAAGCGCGCCGTGCAGTCGAACGCGATGCTGCGGATCGCGCCCAGCAGGCTGCGTCCAGGCACTATTCATCGCCGGGCCAGGGGCGCACGCCGGAAATCCTCGCGCTCCTCGAATCCGGCCCGCTTACCAGTCGCGAGATTCAGGATCAGCTCAGCAATCCGTTCAAATTCTACCGATCCGTTGGTCTCGCGGCTTCCGATTTACAGAAGCGCGGATGGGTTCGCTGCATTGGGTCGGGCGATCACGCAGCGAAGCGCTGGGAGTTGACGAGCGCTGGCCTGGACTGGCTGGAGGCCCGACGGGCTCAGCACGAGGTGCAGCCAATCGACCTGGCTCCGAGCGAGGCTCATCACCCTTGATCCGGCCCGGCTGCCACCGCCACTTCGGCGGCAATCCGCGCCTCGATCGCCGCCGCGATCTCGGCATAAAGGTCGACGTCCTGATCCGGCGCCGAGATGGAGATCGCGAGCGCATAGCGGCCCTTGTCGTTCATGCGGTTCTGTCCGATGTGCGATTTCCACCAGCCGCCGACCGGATAGATCGCGATCTGGTCGTGCGCGGCAAGGTCGATTGCCGGACCTCGCCACAGGTCGCAATGAAGCGACCCAGCCTGAACGGCCTGCGGCCCGAGCAACCAATAGTCGGTCTCCTGACCGGCCTTTTCCGCCTTCTCCTCGGTCTTGCTCAATCGTGTCCGAAAATCATTGGCCGTCTCGCGCCGTTTCTTCAAGGCGAAGCGCAGGCCGTAGGAGCGATAGGTGTCGGGTCGGGTGCTGGCCCGGCCTGAAAGGTTGGGTTCGATGAAATAGGAGAGCGTCACCTTCATCATCACCGAAGCGTTTTCCAGCGCTTCTAGCGCTGCCTTCGGCCAAGGCAGGGCGTAGAAATGCACCTCGTTGAATACGGCCGAGCGCCCGTCGGCCGAAGCGGCATAAGGTTGAATCTCGGCCTCGGCGAGCAAGGTCACATCATTGCGCGCCGACGCGGCCGCGCGAACCAGGTTGGGCACGCCAAAGCCCATGCTGCGTAGGATTTGCTGCTTCGTGCCCTTGCTGCCCGTCTTCCAGCTACGGCCGGTGCCGATCAGCAGCTTACGAATTGGCCCAGGCCATTCGGCGGAATGAACGGTGAGAGCGCGGTAGGTTTCCGGCCACCGGCCGGGTAGATCGGCCTTGAGTCGCCCAATGAAATTGCCGGCCACGCCCGTCGCGGCGCTGGTCGCCCAGAAGGGCACCAGCGGCTCCGTAGCCACATCCCTGCCTGCCGAGAGCAGCGAGACCGCCGGGTGCCAGCCGCAAAACTGGGCATTGTCCATCATCATGTTGCCGGCCTCGAACAGCACGTCGGGCTTGATCGGCGTCAGGTCAGCCGGAAGGGTCTGCGATCCCCGGCTGAATGGGCTGCGCTCGTTCGGCGCGACCAGCGGAATCAACTCGGGTTCGTCTTGCGCCTGGTCAGCCTTCGCCGTGTATCCGCCGATAGTGAGCGCATTCCAGCTCTGCGCGGGGTCTTCGAGTGCATGATGCTGCTCGACCACGGCCTTGAGCCCGCCGTCCATATTGCCGGTGGCGATCAGCACGAGACGCTTGGGGTGATCCTTGGCGGCGAGCCCCGCCTGCTGCTCACCCGGCATTGAGCCGGCGCAAATCTGATCGACCGCGCCGCTCCAGCTTGATGGTGCCTCCGAAGAAAGATCGGGCGAGGAGGTGGCGATGCAGAAGCTGCGCGGGATATTGGCCCGTTCGATTTCGGCCACGGCCACGGCTGCTTGCGTGATAATGCCATAGCGCGCCGGCTCGGTCGCCGGAAAGCCGCCGGGCGGAAGGAACTTCACGGATTCGACGGCATGGCCGAGCACGACCTGGCGTTGGCCGCTCATAGGCCCAAGCAGGTCGCCATGCAGGACAAGGCTCGCCATGCCCGTTCCATGCCCGCCGGCGCCGGCGTGATCGTCGGTGCCCCAGGCATCGTTCACAGTCCACGCACCGGCCAGCGCGGGAGCGATCAGCGGGTGCGCTGCCGCAACGCCCGTGTCGATCACGCAAACCACCGGCGCATCCGCTGGCGGAGGCGTCACCCGCCCGCAATATTCGGCCACAAGCGCGTGCTGCCCCAAGCTCTTGTCGCCTTGGTCAAGGAACGGCTCGATGCTCTGGCTGGCGCGCCGCACTTCGCTGATCGCGCCGTTGAGGCGGCCGACGAGCCCAAGGGTCGCCTCGGCTGTTCCGAGCACGAATATGACCGAGGTTTCAGGAAATTGCAGCCGGTCGGGATACACGTCGAGTCCCGCCTGCTGCGCGGCCGCCACCACCGCCTCCACGATCGCATCGGGGCGACGCAGCCAAAGCTCCCACCACTGCGGCGCTGGCGATGCCAAGTCCGGCGTGCCGACGACGAGCGTGCGCGCCGCAGCGGCGCGGATCGCCTCGATCACCTCGAATTTGTCGATGTCGGGACGCTCGTGATTGCCGAGATCTTCGGAGCCATAGGCCGCGATCCGGCCGGTCAGGAATGCGCGAGCGTCATCGGGAACGAACACTACCGCCCGCTCTGTGCGATCCTCGCTACGCTCGGAACGGAGGACGACGATCTCCTGCGCCGGGAAATCCAGCGCCGGTATCTTCGTGGCCTTGGCGCGCTCGCTCGGCACCATCGTCTCGACCTCGACGAGAACGCCGCGTTTCAGCCCGTCGACCGGGATGCGGACGTCCTCTTGGGGCGGCGGGAGGTTGCCTAGAGCTTCCCCCAACTGTCCGAGCAGGGCTTCGGCATGGGCATGGTAGTCTTCACGCCGCTCGCGTCGTTCGCGCCGAAGTCGGGGATAGACATACTGCGCTGCCTCGCGCCATCGCGTGATCGAGATATGCGGCTGGCGTGGCGCCGCACCGGCTTCATTTTCGGGCATACCCCCCTCAAGTCATTCCCACCGCTTCCCCACGCGGCCTCTTCTCGCCGACGGACGACGCCGGCGCTTCAATGTCCAAAGCTCTGTCGAAAGATTTGGCGGTCTTGGAGCGCGATGCGCAAATGGTCGGCCGAGATCGACTTAGCCCCTTCGAGGATAGCGTCCTTCACGACGGCATCGGCCGCGCGCACCAGCTCCCCCTGGCTCAAGCCTTCCGTGATGGGAGCGATCGACGCCCAAGCCTTGGCGGTCAGGCGGTAGCGTCCCAGCCGGCGTGAGAGGATCGCGCGCGCGGATTCGGGATCGGGCAGCCGATATTCGATGACTTCATCAAACCTGCGTGCCAGCGCCTTGTCGAGTATCTCGACATGGTTGGTCGCCGCGATGACGATACTGTCGGTTGAGTTAGGCTCCTCCATGAAGGAGAGCACCGAGTTAAGAACCCGTCGAATCTCGCCGACGTCATTGGGATCGCCACGACGCGAACCGATCGCGTCGAACTCGTCGAGCAAATAGACGCCGCGGGTCTGCGCAATCTGATCAAACAGCAAGCGCAGCTTGCCGGCCGTCTCCCCAAAGAAGCGGCTGAACAACGAGTCCAGCCGTGCCGTGAACAGCGGCAAGCGCAGCTCTCCCGCGAGTGCCGAAGCCGTCATGGTCTTGCCCGTGCCCGGAGGCCCGACAAGCAGCAGGTGCGTCGCCGGAACCTGCCCATGATCGCGCAAGGTCGCCCGCTCGCTTTGCTGCCGGACAACGCGCTGCAACCGCGAGCGAATGGCCTCGCCAAGCACCATGTTGTCGAGCTTGGTCTTCGGATAGCTGCTCTCGACCAGCCCTTGCAACTCGCCGCGCGGCCGTGCCAGAGGGATTGGCGCTTGGCCGGTAGGCGCGTTGCCAAGCCGTTCGCGCGCCTTTTGGACGAGGCGCTTCAACTGGTTCGCCTCCTCGGCATTGCCTTGGCGCGCTTGCTGTGCCGCGACCTGGAGCGCTATCGACAGAAATTGCTCTTCGTCCCCAGCAACGTGCGAATTGAGCAGCGCGACGATCTGCTTGGTTGACATCAGCGCTCCTCCTTTCCTGCAAACTGACGGGTATAGGCACCGAGTCGTCATGACAACCGCGCAAACGGCGCGGCGCTCTCATAGTGTAATCAAGTCACCGAATATCGGGGAGAAATTTGTTCAGCTCAGGCCGCGATATTGAGCGAACTGGTAGCATGGGCTCGCAAAGCGCCGGTGGAGACGGGCGCTGTAGAACCGCCCGGCAGATGAACGTAGGCGCGCAGCGGTGATCCTTGGCTTTTCCTCCCCGATCATCCATATGGAGCCGGTATCCCCCGGTGGTCCCTGCCTCGCATACCGCCGGGGCACTTTATTTCCAGCCACAGCCGATAGTCTTCTTAACGCGCTTCCAGCGTGCGGGTTATGCTGTTGTTGTCCTCATCCTATACAGTTTGAGGGGAAAGCCTTCCCCTGACCGGGAGCCCATAGGTCTCCCGCTACCCCTTCGAGCGGGGACACCCCGCAACGCCCCGATAGTGAGCGCGGGGATCTAGGGAGCGCACTCTGGCGGCTGACGCCGCGCAGGGGTCGCGCGTCATTTTCCCCAGCGCAGCACTCTCGCTCTGGCCGGAGGGCACGGCGGCGGCTGGCCCACAGGCCCGCGCGCACGCCGCCGCGCCGGCCGTCCGCCGCAAGGGTGCGTCATTTGTGGCGCCGCGAGCGGCGCGGTGCTTGGGGCTCTGCCCCTGGCGCACTTCGGAGCGTCTTCCGCCCAGCTTCCTCCGCTTCGCTCCGTGCAGCCGGTTCCCCGCGAAGCCGCCCCTCCGTTTGCACCCCCGGTCTCGCCGACGGGCAGGGTTTCAGCGCGGCGCTTCCCGCTGCGCGGAAACCCAAGGAGTAGGAAGATGACCAAGACCGTTCAAATCGAAACCACCGCTGCCGAGCCTGTGTCGGGCATCGAGATTTTCGTGCCCCTCAACAAGCTCAAGAAGTCCCCGAAGAACGCCCGCAAGGTGCCGCATGGCGAGGCCGCCATCGAGGCGCTGGCCGGTTCCATCGAGCATAAGGGTCTGATCCAGAACCTTGTGATCGAGCCGGAAATGAAGGGCGAGAAGCCGACCGGCGCCTATTTCGTCACCGCTGGCGAAGGTCGCAGGCTGGCCTATCTGTTGCGCGCCAAGCGCAAGCAGATCAGGAAGAACCACCCGGTTCGCTGCCGTCTCGACACCGAGAACGACCCGTCCGAGATCAGTCTGGACGAGAACGTGACCCGGACCCCGATGCACCCCGCCGATCAGTTCGAGCGGTTCCGTGAGCTTGCGGACGGCAAGGGATGGGGTGCGGAGGAAATCGGCGCGCGGTTCGGCGTGTCGGGCGGTGTGGTGAAGCAGCGGCTTCGCCTTGGCGCTGTCAGTCCGAAGCTGTTGCAGGTCTATCGCGAGGACGGGCTGACCTTGGATCAGCTTATGGCCTTCGCCATCACCGAGGACCACGCCCGGCAGGAGCAGGTGTTCGAGAACCTGCATCACAACCGGGAGCCGTGGATCATTCGGCGCGACATGACCGCCAACAACGTGCCCGCCGATGATCGCCGTGCGGTGTTCGTCGGGGCCGACGCCTATCTTGAGGCGGGCGGCAACATCATCCGCGACCTGTTCAGCGAGGATCGAGGCGGTTTCTTCGAGGATGCGGGCTTGCTCGACATGCTTGCCGTCGAGAAGCTGCGCGAGGTGGCGGACGGAGTGCAGGCCGAGGGGTGGAAGTGGGTTGAGGCCCATATCGACTATCCCCACGCCCACGGTATGCGGCGCTTCTATCCGCAGGCCGTAGACCTGTCCGACGAGGACGAGGCCCGGCTTGAGGCCCTGTCCACCGAGCATGACGAGCTTGCCGAAGGCTATTCGTCCTATGACGAAATGCCCGAGGACGTGGCGGCGAAACTGGAAGCGGTGTCCGATGAGATCGACGCCATTTCGGCCAAGCGTTACGCCTACGATGCCAACGTGATCGCGCATGGCGGGGCGTTCGTGGTGCTTCACCATGACGGCACGGTCAGGATCGAGCGCGGTTTCGTCCGTCCCGAGGATGAGGCGCTGGCCGACCCGCAGCCCGAGGACGAGGCAGAAGCCATCGACCCGGAGGCCGTGGAGGACGAGCAGGCCGAGGACGGCGACGAGGACGTGCAGGATTTCGAGGATGAGGACGAGGAACCGGGCAAGCCCATTTCCGACAGCCTCATTCGCGACCTGTCCGCCCACCGGACGCTGGCCCTTCGCGTGGCGCTTGGCGAGCAGCCCGGCATTGCGTTGATCGCCCTGACCCACACGCTTACGGCGCAACTGTTCTACAGCTACGCCGAGGCCGGTTGCCTTGAAATCCGTCCGACCGTGACCCCGCTTGGCGGTCATGCGGCGGGGATCGAGGATACACCGCTGGCGACGCGAGCGAGCGAGGCGCATGACGCATGGGCCGAGCGGATGCCGCGTGACGTGGCCGACCTGTGGGGCTTCATCGTCGCACTGGACGATGAGCAGCGGATGGCGTTGCTGGCGCATTGCGCGTCCCGCACCGTCAACGCCCTGCGCCTGCCGTGGGATCGCAAGCCCCGGACGCTGCAAACGGCGGACAGGCTGGCGACCGCGCTGGCGCTGGACATGGCGAAGGACTGGACGCCGACCGTGGACAGCTACCTTGGCCGTGTCACCAAGGCGCATATCCTTGAGGCCGTGGCCGAAGGGGTATCGGAGGATGCGGCCCGCCGTATCGCGGACAAGAAGAAGCCGGAAATGGCCGAAGCCGCCGAGCAGCGTCTTGTCGGGAAGGGCTGGCTTCCCGCTGTGTTGCGGACGCCGGAGCCGGAGGCCGAACCCGTCGAGACGGAGGACGCCGAAGGGATCGCGCAGCCGTCCGAAGCGGAGGCCCCCGATACCGGAGCGCGGGACGGCGAGGCCGTGGAGGTCGAGGCGGTGGAGCAGCCGACCGAACCCGAAGCGGTGGAAGCCAACCCCGATCCGGTGGACGAGGAAGCCGCCTACTCGGTTGCCGCCGAATAGAACGGCGTCGGGCCGGGGCCGCATTGGCGGTCCCGGCCTTCCTTTCGCAGCCCGCAAAAATTCGCGGCCGCGCCCGGTTGGGGCGCGGCCGCTTTTCCGTTTGGCAGGACCGTGAGTTTGGAGCGGCTACGCGAACAGGCCGGGCAACTGCGGCATGGGCTCGCCGTGCGCCATTGCCCGCGCCGCGTTGCCTGGCGCGGCCACCGTCACCCATTCCACGCGCCAGTCGAGCCGCAACACATCGCTGTCGCCGTCGCGCTGAATCCGCACGATCCCCGCGCCTTCCTCGCTGACAGCGAACCGGCAATCGTGATCCTCGCCATAGGCCGCTTCGATCAGCGTGCCGTCCGAGAAGCTGAGCCAGCAGCGGCCCGCGCTGTCGGCCGGAACCGCCAGCTCGGCCTCGACATCGCCCATCACCTTCAATCTCGTGCGGTCCTGGCCGCGGATCATCACGCTCATACGCCGTTCCTCGATCTCGATTCGCAAAGCCGCATCTTGGAACAAATAACGAACATAGGGCAAGGGAAAGAGTCCCCATAGCCGGACGCCGGGGAAGGGAGCGCCCCGCCCATCTCGGGCGAGCGCTGCGCCGACCAGCGCGGACAGCCCATAATCGCCAACATCCCGGTCCCGAATCCGGCGCTAGGCCGGCATCGCACAGGCTGGGCCTGAACCTGTCCGGCACGCAGGCCGCGTCCCTCCCGCCGATTTCCGCATGGCAGCGCCGCGCTCCGCTGCATCGGCCACGCCCCCACGAAAGCCGGGGCCACGTCGCCCTTGCACCTCGCTCGCCCGAAACCCTCCCGTCACGCCCGCCTCGAACACGAGACCATCGCCAGCACCGCCACGGCCGGCGGCGGCAAAGCTCCTCCGATCTTCCCGTCAGGCCGATGTTCTTGCACGGCACCGCCGCCACGCGGCCTCTCGAAAGGCTTGTCTGGCCGAAGCCCGCCCGTCTTCCCGCAACGGCGCCGGGCGATTTTTTTCCGCCGCCGGCCATGCCGGCTTTGCATCGCGAAACCAAAAAAACCGCCCGCCGCCGCCAGCCACTTCGTTCCGCCCTGCGGGTGCGGGCCGGCCGTCCCCCGTCCGATCGACAGCCATCGAGACCGCGACAGGCGCGGCTCCGAGGCAAGAAAGGACTGACGTTATGATCTGCGGAAACTTCACCTCCACCGACGAGGGCTTCACCGGCGAAATCCGCTTCTTCGGCAAGCGCGAACAGGTCGTGCTCCTCCTGATCGAGGACCAGGACAACGAGAAGGCCCCTCACTTCCGCATCGTCGCGGCCGACGACGAACGGATCGAGTTCGGCGCCGCCTGGCGGAAGACCAGCAAGGAGGGGCGCAAATACATCTCGTTCAAGCTCAATCCCGTCGTCGATCAGCCGGTCTATCTCCGGCTTTTCGAGTCCGAGACGGTGGCCGGCGAATACGAGCTGCTCGCAAGCTGACCGGCTCCGCGCCCCGCCCGAGATGGGCGGGGCGCTCCTTTTTCCCACTCCCAAAAAGGATCTTCGCCATGCCCGACCGCATTGGCCATAATGGCGGCCCGCCGCTCGACGATCGCAGGCCAGGCCCCGCAGACGGCGCGAGCTGCCGGCGATGTCGACACTGGCGGCCGCCGAGCGAGCGCGAGGAAAGCGATTATCGCGCCTATCAGATGGGCGTGATCCGCCGCCGCATCGCGGAGCCTTCGGGCGCTTGCGACCGAGTGATGTTGCGGCCGGGCGGCCCCGTTGCTTTCGCCGGCACCAAGGGCCGGTCCTGGTGCTACAATTTCGAGGCCAAGCCGCCGCCCACCGACGAGGAGCGGCGCGGATGGGGTTTCGTCACGATCTACGAGGGCGACCGTATCGTCTGGCAGGGCCGTGAAGGCGAGGAACCTGCCGAATATCGGCAAGGCGACCTGTTCGACTGACGGTGCAGTTACCGGCCTGACGGCCGCGCCGGTATCCCGGCTGTCGTTTGCTTGAGCGGGAATCAGGGCGCTCCGCCCCCGCTCCCCAGCAACAACAATCAGCCGAACCGTGGCTCAGTCGCTGCGCTCCCTGCGCCCGCACCACTCCGGCAGATTCTTGCTGCCCCCCACACCCCCGGCTGCTCGCCGCGAAGGCAGGGTCGATGGCCTGGCCATCGCCCTGCGGACGATTTGCAGAAGGGAAAAACAGTCATGGACAAGATCAAGCATGTTGACGGTGGCAGCGCAGAATATTGGCGGGAGCGCCGCGAAGTCTTCGCCCTGATCCGCGAAGCCGAGGAAGCCGGTGAGCGAGCGAAGAATGCGCCGACCTATCTTCACGGCGGTTTTGACGAGGACGGCGATGTGATCCCGATGGAGAACCTCGGTCCTTGGGATGACTTCGAGGATGCGGTGCAACGGCTGGAGGCGAACGAAACGGCGGTGAGCATCCTTGTCGCGCAGCGCCGCACCGAAATCTACATTCGCCGCCTGTGGGCCGTGATTGCCGCGCTGGAGGCGCTGGAAGCTCCGTTCTACCCGGAGAACAGCCCGCTTTGGGGACCGGATACCGATTGACCGGGACGGCAGGCGGCCCCGAGCCGCCTGCCACCACCGCCCGCGTCCGTGTCGCGCGGCGGGCGGGATCGACCCGCCCGCCGCGCTGACGAAAGGGGGCTGGGGCGCCCCCTCTCGCCGCTCTCCCCATGAGGGGGCAGGGCCAGGCCCCGCCCCCTCAAACTCCCCCACCCATGAGGAAAGGGGGACGGTTCCCTCCACCCCTTTCCCCAAACCCCTATCCCCCCTCCCTTCGGGAAGGATGGCGCGTTGATCGGCAATCCACCGCGCGGGCGCGGCGGGAAGCTTGGGGCTCCGCCCCCGGCGCCCTTCGGAGCGGCTTCCGCCCAGCTTCCTCCACGCGCGAGCGCGTTCCGTGCAGCCGGTTCCCCGCGAAGCCGCCCGCTCCGGTTGCACCCCCGGTCTCGCCGACGGGCAGGGTTTCAGCGCGGCGCTTCCCGCTGCGCGGAAACCCAAGCCCAAGGAAGGAAAGACCTATGAGCATCCATCACCTTGCCACCCGGTTCGGCCGCAACAGCCATCAGATCGGCGGCTATGAGGCGCTCGACAACGAGGCGCTGTATCGCAACGTCCCGTCCATTTTCGCCCGCGAGGCGCACGACAGCCGTTCCGAGCGCTATGTCTATGTCCCCACCATCGACATCGTGGAGGGGCTGCGCCGGGAAGGATGGTTCCCGTTCTTCGCGGTGCAGTCCGTCCCCCGCGACGGCAGCCGCCACGGCCACGCCAAGCACATGCTGCGCCTGCGCCGGGATGACGGTATCGGCAAGCCGGAGGCCGCCGAGGTCATCATCGTCAACAGCCATGACGGGACCAGCGCCTATCAGATGTTCGCCGGGATGCTGCGTTTCGTCTGCACCAACAGCATGATTGCGGGCGAGCGGTTCGAGGAGGTCCGCGTGCCGCACAAGGGCAATATCCAGCATGACATCATCGAGGGCGTTTACACCGTGGCCGAGGACTTCCCCCGGCTGATCGACGCCAGCGAGACGATGAAGGAGGTTCGGCTTTCCGAGGATGAGCAGCGGTTGCTAGGCGAGGTCAGCCTTGTCGCCCGCTACGGCGACGACGAAAGCCCGCTCACCCCCGAGCAGATCATCGAGCCGCGCCGCTACGAGGATCGGGGCGATAGCCTGTGGACCACGTTCAACGTGATACAGGAGAACGTCATTCGGGGCGGATTGCATGGCCGCAAGCACAACGCCGAGGGCCGTATCCGCCGCAGCCGTTCGCGTCCGATCAACGGCATCGACCAGAACGTGACGCTCAATCGCGCGCTCTGGACGCTGGCCGAAGGGATGCAGCGCCTCAAGACGGGTTGAACCCCATTGCCGCAGGGCCGGACCGTCCGGCCCTTCGGTTTCCCTTCCCATCGCTCGTATGACGCCGCCGATCCGTCCCCCCGGATCGGCGGCGGCCGCGCGTCCCGATGGTCCGCGCGGCCGCAGGGCGGGCTCGCCGGGCATTCGCCCGGCTCGCCGTTAGCCTATTCCCATTCTCGCAAGACGACTATAATAGTCGTTTTCGTAGCGAATGACCCGAAGGTTGTGGAGGTGATCTTGCATGATCACTTCCCGCCAGGTGCGGGCCGCTCGCGCACTTCTCGGCTGGACACAGGAGATGCTTGCCGACGAAGCCCTTATTGCTCTGACCGCGCTCAAGCGGCTGGAATCGGAGAGTTATAAGGCCGTGAACGACAATACTCGGCATCAGGTGATGAAGGCGCTTGAGGGAGCAGGGATCGTCTTCCTCGATTCGGATCGAGGTCGAGGCGTGCTGCTCGTGACCAATTCAAGTCCCGAACAGCGCAAGTAACCAGCGGCGGCGTGCGGCCGACTGTCCGCGCGTCGTCAGACGGCCATAGCAAAGACGGTGCGATTACTTCGCTCCATTATGGTGTATATTCGGTGAATCAGCAGGCGCAGGGGGCTATGGCTGAAAGCGGAACGAGGCGATGGCGATAGCCGCTTTCGAGGATCGCGCCCCGGACGCGCCCCATGTCACCGACTATGATGAGCGCCATCATCGGACCTATTGGCGGCTGCTCGACGCGGCCGACGAAAATGCCGATTGGCGCGAAGCCGTCCGCATCATCTTCGGCATCGACCCCGCCGCCGAACCGGAACGCGCCCGCTGCATATATGACTCGCATCTCGCCCGCGCGCGCTGGATGACCGAGACCGGCTATCGGCACTATCTGCGCCCGCCGCCAAACTGAGAGCGGCCCCGGAACACGCGCGGCGGCGCCGATAATCCCTTCAAAACGCTGACTTGAATCCGCTATGCGGCCGCCCTCTCGGCAGGTCTTCTCCGGGGCGGCGGGCTGGCGAACATCTTCCAACGCGCTCCGCAGAGGGCCATGCTTGGGAGGGTTTCGATGCCGCCTGAGAAGGACTGGCGCGCGCCCCCGGACGAGGCCGGGGACGACGCGCTGCAATATTCGGACATCGCCATCGGCTATCTCGGCCGCAACGCTCGTTATCGCGCCGACTACCGCCGCGCGCTCGGCCGCGTGAAGCGCGGCGCGATCTCCGCCGACGAGGCGACCGCCAGCCTCGTGCGGCGCTGGGGCATCAGCTACCACGCCGCGCCTGGCTCGGCGTTCGACCGCAAACTGGCGGTCGCGCGCCCCGACCTCTCGCCGGCCAGCATCGTCCTCGCACCCGCGGTCGTCGGCATCGGCGCCGGTCCCTTCGACATGGAGGCGCTGGGCGATATTCGCGCACGGATCAGGATGGGCGACTTCCTGCATGTCATCCTCGCCGATCCCGATGGCGACGAGCATCTGTGCGTCTGCGGTTCGTGCCAGCGCCCGATGGCCGTGATGCTGCCGATCGAACCCGATCCCCTCGCGCGCCTCGCGTCCGCCGAGCGCCTGTGCCGCCGCCTCAGCGGCATGGCGGCTGGCCCGCCGGCGCTGCGCCCGCCGCCGTTCCGGCGCGAGCATCTCCTGACCCTGCTGCAAGTGCTCGACGGCAACCAGGCGGGCGCGAGCCAGCGCGAGCTTGCCGCCTCGCTGATCCACCCCAAGGTCCGCCGCTACACCAACGCCGAATGGATCGAGAGCAAGGAGCGCAAACGCATCAGGCGTTGGCTCAAGGAAGCCGTCGAGCTGCGCGACGGCGGCTATCTCCGCCTGCTACGCGGCGGCTGACGGGGGACATCGCCGTCCCCCTCGGCGCTGTCCCTTCTCCGCGCCGGGGTCGTTTCGCCACGATCGCCTCCTGTCCGCCGGTCCCCGCTTTCCGGGGCCGGCCATCATCAGGAGGATCATCATGGCCGAGCCTGTCGCCGCCACAACGCCACGCTATCTCAAGACGCCCGACGCGGCGATCCACCTCGGTCTCTCGGCTCGCACGCTGGAAAAGCACCGCTGCTACGGCACCGGCCCGGTGTTCCGCAGGCTCGGCGGCCGGATTGTCTATGCGATCGACGATCTCGACTCCTGGGCGGCGCTCGGCACCCGCCGCTCGACATCCGATCCCGGCACCGGCGTCGTCCATCCCGCCAAGCGCCTGCCCACCGATTGCGTGCGTCGCTGAGCGCCGATGCCCTCTGCACGCTCCCTTTCCGGCCGATCGAGCGCCGAGCGCACGCAGCTTGAGCTGTTCCGCTCGGTCCCCGGCGACCTGGCGGCCCGCGATGCGCAGGACTTGATGGCCTGGCCGTTCTTCTCACTCGCCAAGGCCCGTCGCACCGCGCCCATCGACTTCCGCCTGGGCGCAACATGGATCTCGGTCGAGGCCGTGCCCGAGCATGGCATGGCGACTATTTGGGACGCCGACGTGCTGATCTGGGCGGCGAGCCAGCTCATCGACGCGCGCGATGCCGGACGGCCGACCTCGCGCCTGATGGTGACGACGCCGCACGAGATACTGGCGTTCACGCGGCGGGGCACCGGCAAGGCGAGCTACGAGCGGCTGAAGGCCGCGCTCGACCGCCTGCAATCCACCACCGTCGCCACCTCGATCCGGCAGCAGCACCAGCGCCGCCGCCATCGCTTCTCGTGGATCAACGAATGGCGCGAGCTGGCGGACGGCAACGGCCGTGCGCTCGGCATCGAGCTGATCCTGCCCGATTGGTTTTATGCCGGCGTGCTCGACCGCGCGCTCGTGCTGACTATCGACCGCGCCTATTTCGACCTGACCGGCGGGCTCGAACGCTGGCTCTACCGCATCGTGCGCAAGCATGGCGGACGGCAGAGCGGCGGCTGGAGCTTCGACGTTCCGCACCTCTACCTGAAATCCGGCGTGCTCTCGCCGCTGCGCCGGTTCGCGTTCGAGCTGCGCGCCATCGTCGCGCGCCAACCGCTCCCCGGCTACGTCCTCACGCTCGAACATGCGCTTGGCCGCGACCGGCTGAATTTCGTTCCCGTCCCCGTCGATCCGTTCGACGCCGCCATGCGCCGCGTCGGCCTCAAGCCTGTGGAGAACTGGCCATGAGGTTCGGACTATCGGGAACGGCGCGATTCGGACGATCGGGAACGCCGGGCACGGACTATCGGGAACGCGCGGGCTTCGCAAAGCCGCAGAAATCCTCGCGGAATCGCACCCCTACTAACGGTGCTAATAGAAAAGAATCCTTCGGATTCTTGCTAACGGCGCGCGCGGCTGTGGACAGCACGGCCTTGCTCGCGGGCTCGGCGCTCGCTCGGCGGCCAGGTCGCCGCCCTCGCACCGCTCCTGTCGCGCGCCCCATCCCCGGAGACCTCCCATGATCGACGACCGGCCTCCCGCCGTGCGCGGCGGCGGCGCGTTCAGCGCGCTGGCCCGCGACGACCTCACCCATGTCGAGCTGACCTGGATCGAGAAGAAGCTCGAGCACTGGATACGCTTCGGCCGGATCGCCCAGGACCGCATCCTGACCCGCCGCACCCGCGTCGTCGGCTTCCGACCGGGCGCCGTCTTCGCGTTCGTGCGCTGGGCGTCGAACGACTTCGGCACGATCGTCTCGCGCATCGACGTGGTGCGCGCGGTCGCGGCGAACGAAGCCTATACGACATTGCCGTTCGTGCGGCCGGGCGGCGACATCCTGCTCAAGATCGAGGGCTGGCCCAAGGTCCAGCAGGTGCTCGCCGCAATCGACGCGGTGGAGGCGGCCGGCGTCGATCCCTGCGACGCGGCGGCCGACCATTGGCGGCACGTCCACAACCGCATCGCCGCCGGCCATCAGCCGCGCCTCTACACGATCGAGCGCCATCACGCCTGGCTCAAGCGCTGGGAGATCGAGGGATGACGCGCCGCCGCTACGTCATGGCGACGGCCATCGCCGCATCCACCTTCGCCGCGGCCTTCGTCGCCATCGCCGTCGCCGATCCGCTCCCGCGCGTCATCTGGAACGCCAGCGCCAGCGCACCCATCGGCCTCTACCGCATCCATCCCGAGAGCGATCCGCCCACCGGCGCGCTGGTCGCCATCGCGCCGCCGGAACAGCTTTCCCGCTGGCTTTCGGCGCGCGGCTATCTGCCCGAGGGCGTGCCGCTCCTGAAGCATGTCGCGGCGAGGGCCGGACAGCGCGTGTGCCGTGTCGGCGCCGTGGTGAGCGTCGATGCCCAGCGCGTCGCCATCGCCCGCGCGCGTGATGGCCGGGGCCGTCCGCTGCCGGTCTGGCAGGGGTGCCGCACGCTGCGATCGGGTGAGCTGCTGCTGCTCAATCCCGCCCATCCCGACAGTCTGGACGGCCGCTATTTCGGCCCGCTGCCGGCCTCGTCCGTCATCGGACGCGCGACGCCGCTCTATCTGCGCGCGCCGTCCCCAACGCCTTCCACCCCCGAAGCCAAGGAGATCGGCCATGCAAACGAATATCTTTGAACCCATCAGCGACGGCTTTGCCGGGCGCGTCCGGCTGTTCGGCATCAACGAAGCGATCGTGCTTGTCGCGCTCGATCCGAGCGACGCCGAAAACGCGCCCGACTACCGCGTCCACCTCGACGACGAGGACGGCCCCGAGGTCGGCGGCGCGTGGAAGCGGGTCGGCGAACGCGCCGGCAACTACATCGCGCTGGAGATCGACAGCCCGCTTTTCAGCTCGCCGTTCCGGCCGGTGCTGTTCCGCGCCGATGACGACGGGCGGACCTTCAGGCTGTCGTGGAAACGCCCCCGGCCCCGCGACGATCGGAGCTGATCGGTGCCTTCCCCGATCATCCCTCTGTTCGCGGAAAGACCGTCTCATCCCTCCGTCCCGCTCGGTCGCAGGCCGGCCGGCGCGCGCAGCGAAGGTCAAGGGCGGCCCCCGGCCGGCGCATCGCGCGCACCCTTTACCGGAGCGAGCACGCTGGCAGGCTGGCGGCGGAGCGGGGGTGGACCGGCCGCCATGCTCGCGGTCCTGCTGCTGCTCGCACCGGGCGCTGCGCCCGTCGCCGCGCTGGCGCAGGACGCGGCGGCCGAGGGCTCGGCCGCGCGCCATCCCTATGCCGTTCACGTCGCGGACGCGGCCCGGCGCTTCGGCGTCCCCGAGCGCTGGATATGGGCCGTCATGCGTGTCGAGAGCAACGGCGATGCTCGCGCGGTCTCGACGGCCGGAGCGATGGGCCTGATGCAGATCATGCCCGGCACCTGGGCGGGCCTGCGCGCACGCCATCGCCTCGGTTCCGACCCGTTCGACGTGCGCGACAACATCATGGCGGGCGCGGCCTATCTGCGGGCGATGCACGACCGCTACGGCAACGCGACGGCGATGCTGGCGGCCTACAATGCGGGGCCGGGCCGCTACGACGAATATTTGTCGCGCGGCCGTCCGCTGCCCGCAGAGACACGCGCCTATCTCGCAAAGCTGGCGTCGATCACAGGCGGTTCGGACGACACTCGGCTTGCCGCCGCACCGCCGTCCGATCCCTTCGCCTGGCGTCGCGCCGCGCTGTTCGCGGTGCGGCCGGGCGCGGTGTCGCCTGCGCCGCAATCGGCCGATCGCTCGGCATCCGAAGTGCAGCCGGAACGACCGGCCGACGACCGCGCCGAGCTTGTCTTGGCCGACGCGCCGCCGACCTCGAACGGCCTGTTCGTCCGTCTTTCCGGGCGGCCTCCGCCGTGAGCGGCTCCCGCGCTCTCTGGCGGGTTTCGGCGCAGGCTTTCGCAGCGCCGGAAGGGAGCAGGGCTGTCTTTCTGAAGGGGGAAGGCCGAGGGCAAGATAAAAGGCGGCGAGGTGCGAAGCCCTCTTGCCCCGGTTGTAGCCTTGATTTTCAAGGCTTTGGGACATCGCTGCGCGATGTGCGCGAAAATCGCGCGATGTGCGGCAAGCGCACAGATTCAGCGAAACGCCGGGTTTGGCGCACCTCGCACGGCTTTGTGCCGTGATCCGCGACGACGATTTTCGTGTCCGGCCTGGCCGCATCCGTTCGCGTGGCAGCCTACGGGCACGGCCGATCATCGCCCAGGCGCTCGCCGCCGCACAGCGCGCAGGCGGTCATATCTCGCGGCAGGGCAGGATCGTTGCGCCGGGCCGCTCAACCTTCGGGCGCGGCCGCGTGGCGAGCGTGCGCGCGACCCACCGGCTCGGCCACCGATCGCGCCAGGTGGTCATCAAGGCGCGTGTCGTTCGGCACTTCGGCCGTGCGTCGCTTGCCGCCCATCTCAAATATCTGCAACGCGATGGCGTCACCCGCGATGGCGAGCGGGGCGTGCTGTTCGGGGCCGAAGCGGACGGCCTCGACCGCAACGAGTTTGCGGCGCGGTGCGAAGACGACCGGCATCATTTTCGTTTCATCGTGTCGCCCGAGGACGCGGACCAGATGCGCGACCTCAAGAGCTTCACCCGCGACTTGATGACACAGATGGAAAAGGACTTGGGCACCCGGCTCGCCTGGCGGGCCGTCGAGCACTGGAACACCGACAATCCCCACATCCACATCATCGTGCGCGGTGTTGCCGACGACGGGCGGGATCTGGTCATTTCCCGCGACTATATCCGCGAGGGGATGCGGGCGACGGCGCGGGAGATCGTCACCCGCGAGCTGGGGCCGCGCACCGACCTTGAGATTCGGCGATCGCTGGAACGGCAGGTCGAGGCCGAACGCTGGACCGAGATCGACCGCGACTTGTCACGCACCATGCAGCACAACGGGTTCATCGACATGGCGCCGGAGCCAGGCGTGCAGCCGGACGGCGACCATGTGTTGAGAATGGGGCGGCTGCGCAAGCTGGAGCATCTTGGTCTCGCCAACGAGATCGCGCCCGCTCAGTGGACGATCGCCGGGAACGCACAGGCCGCATTGCGCGAGATGGCCGAGCGCGACGACATCATCAAACGGATGCACAAGGCGATGACCGGCCGTGGCATCGACCGTGGTTTCGCGAGCTATGTGCTCGACGCCGATCCCACTCAACCCGTCATCGGCAGGTTGGTCGATCGCGGCCTGCATGACGAATTGAGCGGCAGCGCCTATGCGATCGTGGACGGCATCGACGGCCGCATCCATCACATCCGTTTCTCCGACATCGAGGCGACCGGCGATTGCAAGCCCGGCGCGATTGTCGAACTGCGCCATTTCGAGGATCGCAAGGGCCGGCAGCGGGTGGCGCTTGCCGTGCGTTCGGACATGGATTTGTCCGCGCAGGTCCACGCGCCCGGCGCCACCTGGCTCGATCGCCGCAATCTGTCGAGCGATGGCCGCGACCTGGGCGGTGGCTTCGGGTCCGAGGTGCGCGCCGCGATGGAGGCCCGCGCCGAACACCTTGCCGACGAAGGGCTGGCGCGGAGGCAAGGCCAGCGGATCATATTCGCGCGCAATCTACTCGATACGCTCAAGCGCCGGGAACTGGACGCCGCCGCCAAGGAATTGTCGGTCGAGATCGGTCTGCCGCATACGCCGTCCAAGGCCGGCGAGTATGTCGCGGGCACGGTGCGCCAGCGCATCACACTCGCCTCGGGCCGCTTCGCCATGATCGACGATGGCCTTGGTTTCCAGCTTGTGCCCTGGTCTCCGTCGCTCGACCGTCAGATGGGCAAGCACATTTCGGGCGTCATGCGAAGCAACGGCGGGGTCGATTGGTCGTTCGGGCGAGGCCGGGGGCTGGGATTGTAGCGTGCTGATAACCGGACGCACCGCAATCACTCAGCCGTCAGGATAGCTTTGATTTGATCGATGCCTTCCTGATACCAAAACCATTGCCCTCCGAGCTGTATGGCCAGACCTTTACCTGGGGCTTTTAGGTCATTCGCTTTCCATGCTCGCGTGAATGTATGCGAGGTGACATTGGGAACCCCCTCATCAGTGAGCATTTGGATCGCTTCAGTCATCCGAAATTTGGGCCGCTCGACCTGTTTGATAGCGACTTCGACATTAGAGCCGACAGGACTGTAAGAAACAGCTTGGTCTGCTTTTTTCGAATTATTGGTAACTTTTGGAACGACATACACTCGAAAGGCATAGTCTGGATCGTTGTAATCTGCGGATGACATCGGATTTTCGAGAAGCGCATTTACAGCGGCAACCGATTTCGCGACAACACCACTGCCCTTGATCATGTTGGGCGCACTGAGAGTTAGAGCTTGTAGCTGAATAGTGAATGAAAGATCGTGCGAAAAGTCAAACTTATTTCCGAACTTATCTTTTGCGAATCTCAAAAAATTAAGAGCATTAGCTTGAAGCTTTGATTGAACATCTGCGTTTATATCTTCATATGTTCTATGCTCAACTTCATTCCGAATGGCTATGATATACCTGAGATTATTCTTTTCTCCATTCGTTAATGACGATTGTGGTTGGTTTATACAGTATCCTAACTCCCAAAATTTGGGCTTCCCGTCTATCATAACCTCAGTGCCATCAGCATTGCGATATATGGGCACAATCGACTGTTGAACGAAATGAGCGTGCAGCAGGTATGTCCAAGCAATCACAGATAGGACGATAAATGTCTCAGATCGGGTGACGATCATGTTATTGTTATATATAAGTATGGCTGTTTTCATTATTTCGACCGCTTTGTGGACTTGCGCCGAAATCGGGTCCATGTCGCAAAATCCAAGCCGATCAGCTAGCGAAGCTATCTTCGAATAATGATATAGAAGGCCCTCAATGTCTTCAGCAGAAGCTGCAGGAATTGCAGCGTAGCGAGGCTTATCACCTCGCCTTATTGCACCAACTTCGCGATGGTTAAAGTTGCGATCGAGGTAGCTAAAGACTGAGAGAATCTGCTGGTCATTATAACCTTTATGAGCAGCTAGCCCCTTTATCAAACTGATCTCTTTATCTGACAGAACAAGCCTAGCCATCGTCCCCCCGCCGTGGTTTTATGCCCCCGCATCACGCCGACATTCACTTCATCCGTCCGCTCCCTAGCATAGAATTGACTATATAGAGTCATGATCTCTCTGTATCGACGTGGCTGGCGACGCGGCCGCCATAGCTCATCCAAACGGACCGATTGAAGCGACGCCAACCTAGGTTTTCAGGGCCGAGCCTCTTGATTGGAGCCAGCGCAAATACGCTATTCCCTGTTTTTCTGCGCTAGACTTTCCTCAATAATAACAGTGACTTGATTTTCCGTCCGGCACGTATCGACTTCGACGCCATGTCGGCAACCAAAATCCTCTGGGGTCAGGTCTTCGCGGTCTTCCTGATCGTGCTCGCAGCCATATGGGCGGCGACACAATGGACCGCCGCGGCGCTCGCCCACCAGCCTCAGCTTGGCCGACCTTGGTTCATGCTGGGGGATTGGCCGATCTATCCGCCGCCGGCCTTCTTCTGGTGGTGGTTCAGCTACGACGCCTATGCGCCTGAGATATTCCAGACCGGCGCGTTCATCGCCGTGTCGGGCGGGTTCGCCGCCATCATCGTCGCCATCGCCATGTCGGTATGGCGCGCGCGTGAACTGACGAATGCCGAGACCTATGGCTCGGCGCGCTGGTCGGAACGCGGGGAAGTGCGCTCCGCCGGTCTGCTCGGCGACAATGGCGTGGTGCTCGGGCGGCTCGGCCGCGACTATCTGCGCCACGACGGGCCTGAGCATGTGCTGTGTTTCGCGCCCACACGGAGCGGCAAGGGTGTGGGTCTTGTGGTGCCGACGCTCCTGACCTGGCCCGGCTCCGCCATCGTGCATGACATCAAGGGTGAGAACTGGCAGCTCACCGCCGGTTTTCGTGCCCGGCACGCGCGGGTGTTGCTGTTCGATCCGACCAACGGCGCCTCGGCCGCCTACAATCCCCTTCTCGAAATCCGCAAGGGCGCCTGGGAGGTGCGCGACGTGCAGAACGTCGCGGACGTGCTGGTGGACCCGGAAGGCAGTCTCGAAAAGCGCAACCATTGGGAAAAGACATCCCATGCACTGCTGGTCGGCGCGATCCTCCATGTGCTCTATGCCGAGGCCGACAAGACGCTTGCGGGCGTCGCCGCCTTCCTGTCCGATCCGCGCCGCCCGATCGAAAGCACGTTATGGGCGATGATGACCACGCGGCATTTGGGCGAGGCCGGGGTCCATCCCGTTGTCGCCAGCGCCGCGCGCGAGTTGTTGAACAAGTCGGCGAACGAGCGATCGGGCGTGCTTTCCACCGCCATGTCGTTCCTGGGCCTGTATCGCGATCCCGTCGTCGCGCAGGTTACGCGCACTTGCGAATGGCGCATCAAGGATCTGGTCGAGGGCGACGAGCCGGTAACGCTCTATCTGGTCGTTCCCCCCAGCGACATCTCCCGCACCAAGCCGCTCATTCGGCTGATCCTCAACCAGATCGGGCGTCGGCTGACCGAGGACTTGAATGCCCGGCAAGCGCGTCACCGCCTGCTGTTGATGCTCGACGAATTTCCCGCGCTCGGGAGACTGGATTTCTTCGAGTCCGCGCTGGCGTTCATGGCGGGCTACGGCATCCAGAGCTTCCTCATCGCCCAGAGCCTCAATCAGATTGAAAAGGCTTACGGGCCGAACAACGCGATCCTCGACAATTGCCATGTGCGCGTGGCGTTCGCGACCAATGACGAACGCACCGCCAAGCGCATATCGGACGCGCTCGGCACGGCGACCGAGATGCGGGCGATGAAGAATTATGCCGGACACAGATTGTCCCCCTGGCTCGGCCATTTGATGGTGTCCCGACAGGAAACGGCCCGCCAGCTTCTTACCCCCGGCGAGATCATGCAGCTTCCGCCTGACGACGAAATTGTCATGGTCGCGGGAATCCCGCCGATCCGCGCGAAGAAGGTTCGCTACTACAAGGATCGCCGGTTCACGGAGCGCGTGATGCCGCCGCCGGACATGAATGTCGGCGGCGGCCCGCCGCGCCCGGACGACTGGAGCGGCCTGTCTCCGATCGAAGCCCCGCCCATGCCCGAACCTATCGGGCAGGACGCCCCGAAAAAGCCGAAGAAGAAAAAGGCCCGCAAGAAAACCGAGACGGATGACGACGCCGCGAATGCGGACCTGCGCCGCGATCCGCAGTTGGAGCGCCATATCGACATCGCGCCGCCGCCCATGCCGGCGCCGACCAATGAGTTCGAGCTGGACGAACCGGAACAGGATACCGACGCGGCGAGGCAAGCAGCGACGCGCCGCCAGATGCAGCGTATCGCACGGCAGGCGTCGCTCGATCCAGATGACGGCATCGAGCTATGACCACCAAAAGCCGTCTGTCAGTCTATCTCGATCACGACATCATGCAGGCGCTTGCCGCCTATGCCGATCGGCGCGGGCAATCCCGTTCGCTCATCGCCGAGGCCGCCATCGCATCCTTCCTGTCCCCGGACGCCGACGAGCAACGCGAGGCGGCTATCGCCAAGCGGCTTGACCGACTCGACCGGCGCACGACGCGGCTGGAACGCGATGTCGGAATCGGTGTCGAGATGATCGCGCTGTTCGTTCGCTTCTGGCTGTCGAACACCCCGCCACCGCCCGAAGCGGAACGGGCGGCGATGCGTCGCCAGGGCGGGGATCGCTACGATGCTTTCATGGATGCGCTTGGCCGCCGACTCGCGAAGGGTCCGAAGGTTGGCCAGGAGATCAATGAGGATTTTCCTGCTCAGGACGATTGAGCGCCTACGCTGCTGCTTGTCTTTCTTCGCTAGCCTGCGACGCCCCGATTTCCTTGTTGAATCGCGGCCTTTCCTGTCTCTTTTGATGTGCCCCTGACGCCGGGCAGCGGTTCGCCCGGCCCAATGCAGGGGCCTTTTCGTGACCGTTCACCCCATCCGTTCCGAGGCAAAAACACGCGGCGCGCGAATGCTGCGCACGGCGTTGGGGCCATCGATCGCGGCCTGGCTCGACGATGCCGCCGTGATCGAGGTGATGCTGAACCCGGATGGCCGGTTGTGGGTCGATCGGCTCGGCGAAGGGGTTTCCGACACCGGCATGACGCTGACCGCCGCGGACGGCGAACGCATCGTTCGCCTGGTCGCGCATCATGTCGGGGTCGAGGTCCACGCCCGGTCCCCGCGCGTCTCGGCCGAACTGCCCGAAGGCGGCGAGCGGTTCGAGGGGTTGCTGCCCCCGATCGTCGCGGCCCCGGCTTTCGCCATCCGCAAGCCCGCCGTCGCGGTGTTCACACTGGACGATTATGTCCGCGCCGGGATTATGGCGGCGCGCGAGGCCGAGGCGCTGCGCGAAGGTGTCGCATCCCGCGCCAATATCCTCGTGGCGGGCGGCACCGGCAGCGGGAAGACCACGCTGGTCAATGCGCTGCTGGCCGAGGTGGCGAAGACCGCCGACCGCATCGTCCTGATCGAGGACACGCGCGAGCTGCAATGCGCCGCGCCCAACCTTGTCGCCATGCGGACCAAGGATGGCGTCGTCTCGCTATCCGATCTTGTCCGTTCCTCGCTGCGCCTGCGCCCCGATCGCATTCCCATCGGTGAGGTGCGCGGGGCCGAGGCGCTGGATCTCCTCAAAGCCTGGGGGACGGGACACCCCGGCGGCATCGGCACGATCCACGCCGGAACCGCCCTCGGGGCGCTGCGCCGCATGGAGCAGCTTATTCAGCAGGCCGTCGTCACGGTCCCGCGCGCGCTGCTGGCCGAGACCATCGACCTGATCGCCGTGCTGGTCCGCGACGGACACGGCCGGCGCCTCGCCGAACTGGCCCGCGTCGAAGGGCTCGACGCCGCGACCGGCGACTACCGCCTCAGTCCCTTCACCCCCCAATCTGGAGACGCATCATGATCCATGCCGTTCGGCATGGCGCACGCCGCGCCATGCTCGCCGCCACCGCCAGCGTCATTGCCCTGACTTTCGCCGTTCCCGCCCATGCGGGCGGATCGTCGATGCCGTGGGAAGCACCGCTCCAGTCGATCCTCGAAAGCATCGAGGGGCCGGTCGCCAAGATCATCGCGGTGATCATCATCATCGTCACCGGCCTCACCCTGGCGTTCGGCGACACCAGCGGCGGCTTCCGGCGCCTCATTCAAATCGTCTTCGGGCTCAGCATCGCGTTTGCGGCCAGCTCCTTCTTTTTGAGCTTTTTTTCATTCGGCGGCGGGGCGCTGGTCTGATGGAAGCCGGCGAACCCATCCCCGGCTATTTCGCACCGGTCCACCGGGCACTGACCGAGCAGATATTGCTCGGCGGCGCCCCGCGCTCGCTCGCTATCGTCAATGGCACCCTGGCCGGCGCGATCGGGCTGGGGCTGCGGCTCTGGATCGCCGGGCTGGTTCTCTGGGCCATTGGCCATGCGCTGTCCGTCTGGGCCGCGCGCCGCGATCCGCAATTCGTGGATGTGGCGCGTCGGCATCTGCGTTATCCGGCGTGGATGCGGCCATGATGAGCCTGCGCGAATACAGGAACCGCGCCGCCCATCTGGCCGACTTCCTCCCTTGGGCCGCACTGGTCGGCGAAGGCGTCGTGCTCAACAAGGACGGCAGCTTTCAGAGGACGGCGCGCTTTCGCGGCCCCGATCTCGACAGCGCCACGCCCGCCGAACTGGTCGCCACCACGGCGCGGCTGAATAACGCGCTCCGCCGCCTGGGTTCCGGCTGGGCGATCTTCGTGGAGGCGCGGCGCGCGCCCGCGCTCGACTACCCGGAATCGGAGTTTCCCGATCCGGTCTCGGCGCTGGTCGATATGGAGCGGCGGGAACAGTTTCGCGAGGAAGGCGCCCATTTCGAGAGTGCCTATTATCTGACGCTGCTGTGGATGCCGCCGGCCGAGGACGCCGCCCGCGCCGAAACCTGGCTGTATGAGGGCCGTTCCGGCGCGGGCGTCGATCCGTGGGAATTGCTCAGAGGCTTTTGCGATCGCAGCGACCGTCTGCTCAATCTGGTCGATGGCTTCGTGCCCGAGGTCCGCTGGCTCGATGACGGCGAGACGCTGACCTACCTTCACTCGACAATCTCGACCCGGCGCCAGCGCGTGCGCGTGCCGGAAACCCCGATGCACCTCGACGCGCTGCTCGCCGACGAGCCGCTGACCGGCGGGCTCGAACCGAAGCTGGGCGAGCATCATCTGCGCACGCTCTCCATTGTCGGATTCCCGAGCGTCACCTTTCCCGGCCTGCTCGACGAGTTGAACCGGCTCGCCTTCTCCTATCGCTGGTCAACCCGCGCGATCATGCTGGACAAGACCGACGCGACGAAGCTGCTCACCAGGATCAGACGGCAATGGTTCGCCAAGCGCAAGTCGGTCGCCGCCATCTTGAAGGAGGTGATGACCAACGAGGCGTCCACGCTGCTCGACAGCGACGCCTCGAACAAGGCCGCCGATGCCGACACCGCCTTGCAGGAGCTGGGCGCCGACTATGCCGGCATGGCCTATGTGACGGCGACGGTGACCGTGTGGGATCGCGATCCGGCTATTGCTACCGAGAAGCTGCGGCTGGCCGAGAAGATCATCCAGGGCCGCGACTTCACCGTCATCCCCGAAGGCATGAACGCCATTGAAGCGTGGCTCGGCTCAATCCCCGGCCACACTTACGCCAATGTCCGGCAACCGCCGATCTCCACCCTCAATCTCGCCCACCTGATCCCCCTGTCAGCGGTATGGGCGGGGCCGGAACGGGACGAGCATTTCGACGCTCCCCCCTTGCTCTACGGCAAGACGGAAGGCTCGACCCCGTTCCGGTTTTCCCTCCATGTCGGCGATGTCGGTCACACGCTGATCGTCGGGCCGACCGGCTCGGGCAAGTCCGTGCTGCTCGCGCTCATGGCGATGCAGTTCCGCCGCTACGAGAACGGCCAGGTCTTCGCATTCGACTTCGGCGGCAGCATTCGCGCCGCCGCGCTCGGCATGAGCGGCGACTGGCAGGATCTCGGCGGCGGTCTATCCGATGACAATGACGGCGGGGTGCAGTTGCAGCCGCTCGCCCATGTCGACGATCCGGCCGAACGGGCTTGGGCGGCCGAATGGCTGGCCGCGATTTTCGCGTCCGAAGGCGTCGCGGTCGATCCCCAGGCCAAGGAGCATATCTGGTCCGCGCTGGGCTCGCTCGCGTCCGCCCCCCAATCCGAACGCACACTGACCGGGCTCGCGGTCCTCCTGCAATCGCAGACGCTCAAGCAGGCGCTGGCGCCCTATTGCATCGGCGGGCCGTGGGGCCGGCTGCTCGATGCCGAGTCCGAACGGCTGGGCGAGGCATCGGTTCAGGCATTCGAGACCGAGGGGCTGGTCGGCGCGGGAGCGGCGGCCGCCGTGCTCTCCTACCTGTTCCACCGGATCGAGGGGCGGCTGGACGGCTCGCCGACGCTCATCATCATCGACGAGGGCTGGCTGGTGCTCGACAGCCCGGCCTTCGCCGCCCAGCTTCGCGAGTGGCTGAAGACGCTCAGGAAGAAGAACGCTTCCGTTATTTTCGCCACGCAGAGCCTTGCCGACATCGAAACCTCGGCCATCGCGCCCGCCATCATCGAATCCTGCCCGACGCGCATCTTCCTGCCCAACGAGCGCGCCGCCGAACCGCAGATCGCGGCCATTTACGAGCGGTTCGGGCTCAACGCGCGGCAGATCGAAATCCTCAGCCGGGCGACGCCGAAGCGGGATTACTACTGTCAATCGCGGCGGGGGAACCGCCTGTTCGAGCTGGGGCTGGGCGAGGTCGCCCTGGCGTTCGCCGCCGCCTCGGCGAAGACCGATCAACTCGCCATCGCCGAGATCATCGAAACCCACGGCGCGGACGCCTTTGCCGCCGAATGGCTGCGGCATCGCGGCTGCGCCTGGGCCGCCGAGCTGCTGCCGGAATCGGCATCCGACCGCCAGCCCGAACTTCCCTTCACATCGAACATGGAGATCGACCTATGAACCTGCCACCCATCCGCCGCGCCCTTATGGCCAGCGTCATCGCCGCAACGGCCATCACCCCGATCGTCGCGCCAGCGCCCGCTTATGCGCAATTCGGCGGGATCGTCTATGATCCCACCAATTATGCGCAGAACGTGCTGACCGCCGCCCGGTCTCTGCAACAGATCAACAACCAGATTCAGCAAATCCAGCAGCAGGCGACGAGCCTTATCAACGAGGCGCGCAATCTTGCCAGCCTGCCGCTTTCGACGGTTCACACCCTCCAGCAGCAGATTCAGCAGACGCAGCAATTGCTCGGGCAGGCGCAGCGCATCGCCTATGATGTGCAGGACATCCAGCAGGCGTTCGACGGTCGCTATAAGGGTGCGGCGCTGACCGGCGATCATGCCCAAATGGTCGCCAACGCCAATGCGCGCTGGGAAGATAGCGTCGGCGCGTTTCAGGACGCCTTGCAGGTGCAAGCCGGCGTCGTCGGCAATATCGACGGCGCGCGCACGACCATGAACAGCCTGGTCACGGCCAGCCAGTCGGCGACGGGCGCGCTACAAGCGGCACAGGCCGGCAATCAGCTTCTCGCCCTGCAATCGCAGCAACTCGCTGACCTGACCGCCGCGGTCGCCGCGCAGGGACGGGCACAGTCGCTCCAAGCCACTCGCCAGGCCGCTGAGGAAGCCGAAGGCCGCGAGCGGTTCCGCCGCTTCATGGGCAACTGATCGCTCATGTCGCGGACGGGCAAGATCGCAGGAATAGCCGCTCTTGCAGGCATGATGCTGACCGTCGGCATCGTCAGCCTGCGAGAGCAGCCGGCCCCGCCGCGCGAGATCATCCCGATCGCTGGCGGTGAGGAAGACGAGCATCTGGCAAGCGAACTGAAGCGCTGCGCAACCCTCACCATGCCCGACAGCGGTTGCGAAGCGGCATGGGCGGCAAACCGCCGTCGCTTCTTCGGTCAAGACGAAGAAAAGGAAACGACGCCATGAACGATACCGGCGTCATCGACACCTTCTTCAACGTCTTCCAGAGCTACATCGACAGCGGGTTCGGGCTCCTGGGCGGCGAGGTCGCGTTCCTTTCGACCACCCTCATTGCCATCGACGTGACGCTCGCGGGCCTGTTCTGGGCATGGGGTGCCGATGAAGATGTGCTTCAGCGCCTCATCAAGAAGACGCTCTACATCGGCACCTTCGCCTTCATCATCGGCAATTTCTCGCTTCTTGCCACCATCGTTTTCGAGAGCTTCGCCGGTCTGGGCCTCCAGGCAAGCGGTAGCACGCTGACGATCGAACAATTCATGAAGCCCAGCGCGATCGCGTCCACCGGGCTCCAGGCCGCAAAGCCGCTTATGGATGCCGCAGGCCAATTCTCCAGCCTCTGGGCCTTCTTCGCCAACGCCGCGCTGATCTTCGTGCTGCTCCTCGCGTGGTTTATCGTCGTGCTCGCTTTCCTCCTTATCGCCGGGCAAGTCTTCGTCACGTTGCTGGAGTTCAAGTTGGTGACGCTGGCCGGGTTCGTCCTGCTGCCTTTCGCCTTCTTCAACAAGACTGCCTTCATGGCCGAGAAGGTCTTGGGCTATGTCGTTTCAAGCGGCATCAAAGTGCTGACCTTGGCCGTCATTACCGGCATCGGCACCACATTATTCAGCCAATTCACCAATGCCGGCCTTGGCAGCGAGCCGACCATCGAACAGGTCATGGCCATCGTGCTGGCCTCTATCTCGTTCCTCGGCCTGTCGCTCTTTGGCCCCAGCATCGCCAATGGCATCGTCTCAGGCGGCCCCCAGCTTGGCATGGGCGCGGCCGCCGGAACCGTGCTGGCCGCAGGCGGTGCGTTGATCGGTGGCGCGGCGGCCGCCAAGCTCGGTTTGGGCGCGGCCGGCGCAGCGATGGGCACAGCCGGACGGGCCACGGCCGCGACCGCGCAGGCCGGCGCTCGGGCGGGCGGCGCAGCGATGGGCGCCTACAGCGTCGGCTCTTTCGGCAAGACGGGTGGCAGTGCGGTTGCGGGCGGGCTTTCGACGGCCGGACGGATGGCCGCGAGCGGCGCGGCCAATGCGGCCCTGTCGCCGCTGCGCAAGATGGCCGGAAAGGCCAGCGCATCCATGAAAGACAATTTCCGCACCGGCGCCCGCGCCGGTCTCGGCGCCGCTCCGCAGGCAAGCAGCGCAGCACCGGCTGGAGCCGCGTCCGCCCCAGCGTCCGCTCCCCCGGCATGGGCGGCGAGGATGAGGCAGCGTCAGGCCGTGAGCCACGGCGCCACCGTCCTCGCCCACACCATGAAGACTGGCGATAGCCAGGGCGGCGGAAGCGGTCCCGACATCAAGGAAAAGGACTGAATCCATGTTCCGACGACCCTCCATTCGTTACAGCCAGATGCCCGAACCCGTCACGCCCTATCAGCGCGCGGCCCAGGCATGGGACGACCGCATCGGCTCTGCGCGCGTGCAGGCGCGTTCCTGGCGAATGGCCTTCTTCGGCGCGCTGGCGCTCTCGGGCGGGCTTGCTGTCGGCCTGGTCTGGCAGTCGACACGCGGCCATATCGTGCCGTGGGTGGTTGAGGTCGATCGGCTCGGCGAAGCGCAGGCGGTCGCCCCGGCCGAGGCAGGCTACCGGCCGACCGATCCGCAGATTGCATTCCACCTTGCTCGCTTCATCGAGCAGGTCCGAAGCATTCCCGCCGATCCCGTCATCATCCGCCAGAACTGGCTTCGCGCCTACGACTTCACGACCGACAAGGGCGCGCTGGCGCTTAACGACTATGCGCGCGCCAACGACCCGTTCGCCAATGTCGGTCGGGTGCAAGTGGCGGTGGACGTGTCGAGTGTCATCCGCGCTTCACCTGACTCCTTCCGCGTGGCCTGGACCGAGCGGCGCTATCAGGACGGGCAACTGACAGCCACCGAACGCTGGTCCGCCATCCTCACGATCGTCGTGCAGCCGCCGCGCACCCCCGACGCACTGCGCAAGAACCCGCTGGGCGTCTTCGTCAACGCCCTCAACTGGTCAAAGGAGCTGTCACAATGACGCCTTTCCGTCGCTCCGCTTCGGCGGTCCTGCTTGTCTCCGCAACCGCGCTCGCCGGATGCGCCACCACATCGGCAAAGCCGCCCGCTATCACCTATGACGATCCGCCCGCCGGGATCGCCGCGACACCCGCCCCCGAACCGCCGCGCGCCGTCGAGGTGGTGACGATTCCCGAACCGCTGCCGCTTCCCGGCCAATTGAAGCCGGTCGGGGGTAGCGCTTCACCGCCAGAGCCCGCCGATCCGCGCCGCCGTGTAGGCGCCGCCAATGCCGCCGCCCGTGTCCAGCCGACGCGCGACGGCTATGTGAACGCCATCCAGCAATATCCGTGGACCGAAGGCGCGCTTTATCAGGTCTATACAGCGCCGGGCCAGGTGACGGACATCGCGCTACAGGAAGGCGAGCAGCTTGTGGGCGCGGGTCCGGTCGCGGCCGGCGATACGGTCAGGTGGATCATCGGCGATACGGTGAGCGGCGCCGGCCCCGCGGCGCGCGTGCATATCCTCGTGAAGCCGACGCGGCCCGACATCGCCACCAACCTTGTCATCAACACCGACCGGCGCACCTATCATCTGGAATTGCGCGCGACGCCCTCGACCTACATGGCGTCGGTATCGTGGACCTACCCGCATGATGCCCTGATAGCCTTGCAGGGACGCAACGCCGCCGCCGCGAACGCCGCGCCGGTCGCTGCCGGTCTCGACCTCTCCGCGCTCAACTTCCGTTATCGGGTCGAGGGCGACCGCACGCCCTGGCGTCCGGCCCGCGCGTTCGACGATGGCAGGCAGGTCTTCATCGAGTTTCCTCACCAGATCTCGCAGGGCGAGATGCCGCCCCTGTTCGTGACGGGAGCGGCGGGCGATGCCGAGCTGGTCAACTACAGGGTGCAGGGCCGCTATATGGTGGTGGACCGTCTGTTTGCCGCCGCCGAACTGCGTCTGGGAGACCGCCGCGAGCAGCGCGTGCGGATCGTGCGCGATGATGGGCGGGAGCGCCGGCCGTGACCGATCCTGTCGATACACCCGCAACCGAACCCGCAGCACCGCAGCGTGCGCGATCCGATCCGGGCGCCTTTCAGCTTCGGGGCGATCCCCCCCGCGTCATGCGTCTCTCGCGCAAAACACTGGCTGCTCTCGGCATCGTCGCCGGGCTCGGCATTGGCGGTTCGCTCATCTATGCGTTGAAGCCGCCCGGCGAGAAGCAGGATAGGGAGCTTTACAGCACTGAGAGCCGCGCCACCGCCGATACCATCACATCGGGACCGAGCGACTATAGCCAGGCGCCGCGCCTTGGTCCGCCGCTTCCGGGCGACCTCGGCGGCCCGATCGTCTCGGCGCAGCAACGCGGCGAGGATGTGCCGGTGCCGCCGATCGGCGCGCAGCCGGACCCGCGCGCACAGGCCGAGGAAGCCGCCCGGCAGCGTGCGCAGCAGGAACGCGAGTCCGCGCGCATGAGCGGCGTGTTCCTCGGGGGAGGCGGCGGGAGGCCGGCGCCTATGCCTTCGCTTCCCGCGCTGCCGGGCATCGCCGCGGCCGATGCCGCTGCGCCGCAACCGGACCAGGCTCCGCAGAGCGATCAGGCCGCCAAGCGCGCCTTCATGGAGCAGGGCGCGAGCCTGCGCACGGTGAGCGCCGAGCGGCTTATCGCGCCGGCATCCCCCAATATCGTGCAGGCCGGCAGCATCATCCCGGCCGCGCTCATTACCGGCATCCGCTCTGACCTTCCCGGCCAGATCACCGCCCAGGTGACGGCCAATGTCTATGACAGCCCCACCGGGCGAATCCTGCTCATCCCGCAGGGCGCGCGGCTGATCGGCGAATATGACAGCGAAATCGCCGCAGGCCAGAATCGCGTGCTGCTCGCATGGGATCGGCTGATATTGCCGGACGGCCGCTCGATCGTCCTTGAGCGCCAGCCCGGCACTGATCCGGCCGGATTTGCGGGACTGCAAGACGGCGTGAACCAGCATTGGGGCAATCTGCTGCGCGCCGCCGCCATTTCGACCTTGCTTGGCGTCGGGGCCGAGCTGGGCGCGGACAGCGAGGACGATCTTACCCGCGCGTTGCGGCGAGGCTCGCAGGACACCATCAACCAGACCGGCCAGCAGATCGTCCGACGACAATTGAACGTCCAGCCGACGATCACCATCCGGCCGGGCCATCCGCTGCGGGTAGTGATTACGCGCGACCTTGTATTGGAACCGATCGGAGGTAGGCGATGACGAAATTGAAGCTGGGACCACTGGCCGACGATCGCCCCGTCAAGCTGTCCGTAGAGCTGTCCGCGCCCGTCCATCGCGACTTGCAAGCCTATGCCGCGGCGCTTGCGGCCGAAACCGGAGGAGCGCCAGTCCCGCCCGAAAAGCTGATCGCGCCGATGCTTGCCCGGTTTATGGAAACCGACCGGGCCTTTCGCCGGCATCGTGCGCAAGGGAATTGAGCGTTTCAGTTCCCCATGAAGCGGCGGAACCGATCCTTGCCCTCCGCTTCGATCACGGCCTGTTCGGCATTGGCGCATTCATCCCCGCGCACCGAGCCTTCCGCGCATTGCGCCCTGACCTGTCGCGCTTCATCGAGATGCGCCGCGAAATACTGTATGCCGCGCGGATCGGCCGGGGCGGCGATAGCTGGCGGTGGGCTCGCGACCACGACGGCTTGCTCGGCGGGCGCAACGATCGGGCGCACGACAAAGCCCGTCCCGAACCCGACGACCAGCGCGACCAGCACGATGATGATTGTCCTGCCTTGCATCATGACGGCTCCTTTCCCGGTTGTGGCGATGATAACGGCGGCCTCGAAATAGCTGGCTGAGAATAGCGGATCGCCACGAAATCCAGAAATCGGCGCAGGACCGGATTTTCATTATCCTCGCGCCAATAGCCCGAGAAGCCGATGCGGGCATGGCCGTTGGTTTCGTGGACTTCGCGGAAAATGACTCCCTCGACTTGAATGCCGAGCGCGGATTCAGCGACGATGGAAATATGGTTGCCAAGGGCGATGACGCTCAACACTGTGTCGCGTCTGACATCCTCGACGTCGATCTCCGGCATGTAACCGGGCGTCCCGAGCTTACCCAGGAGCATGTTGCGCGTCTCGAGGCCGGGATCTCGCTCGGTCAGCAGGAACCGCTCCCCGGTCAGATCGGGCCAGTAAATGCGTTCGCGGGTTGCGAGCGGGTGGCTTTCGGGCATCGCGACCAGAATGCGCTCGCTCCAGAAGGGCCGGGTTACAAGCCCTGGATATTGGGTTTCGCCAATCATGATCGCGATGTCGAGCAGCCCGCTTTCCAGTCCGGCGAGCAGCACATTGCGGTTACGCTCGAAGCCCCGCAATTTCACGTCGGGAAACCGCTCTCCAAACTCGCTCAGGGTTGCCCGCAAATTGCCGGCCGAGAATGAGGTATAAAAGCCGAAGGCCAGCCTGCCGGCTCCCCCTTCGCGGCTCGTGCGGACCCAATCGTTCAGCTCCTCCCAATCGGTCACGATCCGCTGGGCTGTCCGCAGATAGGTCTCTCCGTCGCGGGTAAGCGTCGCGCCGCGCGTCTTGCGGTCGAACAGCGTCATGCCCAGCCGTTTCTCGACATTGAGGATATGTCGGCTGAGCGTCGCTTGCTTGATGTTGAGATTGCGCGCTGCCCGGCTGAAGCTGCCAGCCTCGGCCGCCGCGATCAGATAGCGGAGTTGGCGCAGTTCAATCACAACGCAAATCGGAGCGTGCCATCTGACCGATCGGGCTGTTCGGAGAAGACAAGCGAATTTGCATGACGGCTGTAGTTCCGCGCGAACCTTAAGCGAAGCTTACTTGCTATCCGGAGCAAGCGCTGATGGTCAGAACTCTCAGCGATACTAACCTAATCGCTTTGCGTTATATGTGCAGGCTCGATACAAATTGTGGCAACAAGACCAGAGGGTTCCGCACAACGGAGGACCAAACGGCCGCCAACCGAGGCGATTGCTGCTTCGACTATCGAAAGCCCAAGCCCGCTGCCCGGAGCATCGGTGCCGTCACCACGCTCGAAACGCCGCCGGAGCCGATCCCTGTCTTTTGGCGCAATGCCGGGGCCAGCATCGGCGACGCGCAACTCCAGTTCACGATCCTTCGCGCATGAAATCCGCACGCTTCCCCCGGATGCGCCATGAAGGATCGCATTCTCAACCAGATTGCCGATAGCGAGCACCAACACTTCCGGCTCGATCGCGACCAGAAGATTGCGGCAAGTCGTCTCGATGTGGAGCGTTACGCCGTTCGTGCGTGCAAGCGGCTCATAGGTTTGGGCAATTTCATCAAGCACGATGCCAAGTTTGGCGCGGGGAGGGGGATCGCTGCGCACGCGCCCTTCCTCCCGCGCGAGGTCGAGAAGTTGGCGGACGAGGCGGCTTGTTCGATCCACCGAAAAGGTGATGCGTTCGAGGGCATGATCGCGCATCGCGCCATCGCTTGCCCGGCGTGCCACTTCGGCCTGGGTTTTGAGGCCCGCGAGCGGGGTCAGAAGTTCATGGGCCGCGTTCGCTACGAAATCCCGTTCCGCGCGGCGAGCGGCATCGAGGCGAGACAAGAGACCATCCATCGCGTTCACGACAGGAGCCAGCTCGTTTGGCGCATTGGTAATTCCGAGAGGGGAAAGCATGTCCGGCGAGCGCACCTCAATTGTCTGTGCCAGCTTGTCCAGCGGACGCAGGCCGCGCGAGATGCTGAGCCAGAAGAGAATGGCGAGGGCGATCAGCCCGACGATCGCAGGCAACAGCAATCCCATAATCATGCTGGAGATCAGCTTGTCGCGAACGATCAGATTGTCGCCGACCATGACGCGGATGCCGCGTTCGGGATCGACATGGGTATAGACACGCCAATGCGCGTCCCCGATCGCGCGTTCGGAAAAGCCGGGCTTACCGCTGGCGAGCGGTGTTTCGGGTGAGCCGCCTGAGTGGCTGAGAAGTTCACCGCGCAGCGACCAGATCTGGCAGGATAGTTGCCGGTCGTAGGGCGTGCGAGGCACGCTCTGAGCTATAGCTGAGGCGGGAACATTGAGCGCCGCGACCATTCGGGCCGCTTCCACCAGACGGCTATCCAGCACCTTTTCCACTTCGGCTCGCGTTGAAAATGATGTCCAAGCGGCCGCGCCGGACCACACGAGCATGGTGACGGCCGCGACCAGCGCGAACAAGCGAATACGCAGCGAGTTCATGGGCGGGCGATCCGATAGCCCTCGCCGCGCACCGTTTCGATCCAGTTACGGCCGAGCTTGGAGCGGAGCTTATGGATATGGACTTCGACCGCGTTGCTCTCGACTTCCTCCTGCCAGCCATAGATGCGATTTTCGAGCTGGGCGCGTGAAAGGATATGGCCCGGATGCGCGACGAGCGCCTGGAGGATTGCATATTCACGGCGGGAGAGAGGAATTTCCTGCCCTTCTAGCCGGACCTGGCGGAGCGCTTCATCGATCGTCAGTGTGCCCAGGACAATCTCGTTATGCGCGCGTCCGTTGGATCGGCGCAGCAGCACACGCAGACGGGCCGACAGCTCCGCAAGATCGAATGGCTTGCCAAGGTAATCATCTGCGCCGCCATCCAGTCCGTCGATGCGATCCGAAACGAGGTTGCGCGCCGTCAGCAGGAGAATTGGCGTCGTGATGCCCTCCGCTCTCCATTCGGCGAGCAGATCCAGCCCCGACCCATCGGGCAGACCGATATCGAGCACGATTGCAACATGATCGCCGCTGGCGATTCCAGCGCGCGCGTCCGCGCAGCTCGCGACGGCATCGACCTCAAATCCATCGAGGCCAAGCCCGGCGACCAGTCCGTCGCGCAGCACATCGTCATCCTCGATCACCAGTATTCGCATCGTTCCTTCCGATCAGGTGGCAAGCTTACCGCACACTTAAGGCGCGCGCTAAGCCTGTCTTAAGTTTGCCATCCAATCAGGGAAGCGATGGACGGCGTAATTCAGCTTGGCCCCTTGATGCTCGCGAGCGATCGGTTGTTCGCGGTCGTAGCGCTGTGGCTGTTTCTCAGCTTCGGCACCTGGATCGGCACGCGCACGAAAAGCCGTGCGGGACGTGCAGCATGGATCGCCGCCATTGTGGGCATCCTAGCTGCACGCCTCGCCTATGTCGTAGAGAATTTTACGGCGTTTGCGGTCGAACCCTGGACGGTCCTTGCATTCTGGCAGGGTGGATTCACTGTCTGGGCGGGCGTTGTCGCCGCGGCCGTCGTGGTCGCCTTGCTGCTTGGACGGCAGCGCGCGACGGGAGGGTTGCTTGCGTCGCTTGCCGCGCTGGGACTGGCGCATATGGGCATGACGCACTGGCTTGCACCGTCCGCCCGTCCGCTGCCTCAAGGCATAGTTCTGGCCCATATGGACGGTCAGCCATTGCCGCTCGACAGTTTGCGGGGGAAGCCGTTCGCGCTCAATCTCTGGGCGACCTGGTGCCCACCCTGTCGCCGCGAAATGCCGATGCTGATCGATGTGGCCAGCGGCTCAAAGGTGCCGATCCTGCTGGTGAACCAGCACGAAGGGCAAGCCGCGATCACCGCCTTTTTGAAACGCGAAAAGCTCGCGGGGTCGTCAATCGCTGTCGATCCCAGCGGTGTATTAGGCGAAGCCGTCGCCGCCCAGGCGTTCCCTACAACCCTTTTTGTCGATGCTGGTGGACAGATCCGCACGATCCATGCCGGTGAAATCTCGCGCGCCGCACTGATGGCCGCAATTCGTGATCTTGAAAGGAATCCGAGATGAAAAAATTACCGCTCATAGGTGGGATTGCCGCTATCGCGCTTGTCGCCGGCGTCGCTGCCGTGAGGGCGGGCGATGATGGCGCTCACGCGCAGTCGACAACGGGCACAGCGAATACGCAGACATCGGCCGAAGGGGAGCGTATCCGGCATGAGATCCAAAACGATCCGGTCGCGCCGACTGTCGCTCCGCAAGGTTACGACGTGACGATCGTGTTCTTCACGGATTACCAGTGTCCCTATTGCCGGAAAGTGCATCCCGTCCTTGAACAGTTGCTCAGCGAGGACAACAAGGTGAAGCTGGTCTATCGGGATTGGCCGATTTTCGGCGCGCCTTCTGTGGAAGCGGCGCGCGCGGCGATTGCCTCCAAATATCAAGGTAAGCATGCAGCGTTCAACGATGCTCTCATGCGCTCGCAGGGGAGACTCAGTTCGGAGTCCATCCGTGCGGCCGCCAATCAAGCCGGGGTCGATTGGGCCAGATTGCAGACGGATTTGGCTGAGCACCGCTCCGAGATCGATCAGACATTAGGCCGTTCGAGCAATTACGCGGCCATGATGGGCCTGTCTGGAACACCGGCCATGCTTGTCGGGAACTATCTTATTCCCGGCGCGGTCGACCTGCCCGCCATGCGCGAGGCGGTCGCAATGGCGCGTTCCCAAGGCCAGCAGCCGCAAGCGCAATAAGGGTTGAGGTGAAATCCCTGCAAGCCGCGTCCCAAACCGTCAAGGGAGGGCGGCTTGCAAGGGTGTGTCAGTCCCGCCACCGATCGCCCGCACCAGCGCAATCGCGGCCCTGCGCTGATCGACCGAGACCCTGATGTTGTCCTGTTGGGCTGCCAGCGATGCCGTCTGCGCGGTGGTGACTTCGAGATAATCGGCCGCCCCATCGCGATATCTGTCGAGTGCGAGATCTTCGGTCCGCTTTGCAGCGGTGGCCGCCTCCTGCTGCCGGATATTCTGGCGATAGAGAGCATCGATCCGCGCCAGGGCATCCTCCGTCTCTTGAAAGGCTCCGAGCACGGTGCCCCGGTAGTTGGCCGCCAGTTCCTCATATTGGGCTTTGCTGAGCGCCAAGCGGGCCTTGCGCCTTCCGCCGTCAAACAAGTTCAGCACCGCGCTTAGTGGTCCCAACCCCCAAAAGCTGGTCGGCGCACTGATAATCGGTGCGCCGGTCGCCTGATAGCCGCCGGTCAAGCCCAACGTGATATCCGGAAAGAAGGCGGCTCTTGCTACACCGATCCGGGCATTGGCGGCGGCAAGACGGCGCTGGGCCGCTGCGATATCGGGACGCCGCTGAAGCAGCTCGGCAGGTAATCCGCTGGGAAACGCCGGAAGGGCCGAAAGACGCTCTTGTGGCGGCACAGAGAATGTCGAGGGCATTTCGCCGATCAGGACGGCAAGTTGGTGTTCGACTTGCGCATGGTCGGCCTTGAGCGCTTCAGCGCGGGCGGCCACGCTGGAAAGCTGCGTCTGTGAGCGGCTGACATCGACGCCAGAGGCGATGCCACCATCATGGCGCGTAACGATGAGCTGGTGCGCGCGCTCATAGGCCGATACGGTCTGATCGAGCAGTTGCTGTTCCGCCTCGATACCGCGCAGCCGGATATAGAGATCCGCGACCATGGCCTGAAGGCTGAGGCGGGCCGAGCGCAGATTGGCAGCTTCGGCTTCCGCATCCTCTTGCGCCGCACGCACGGAATTGCGGACGCGGCCCCAGAGGTCGAGTTCGTAGGATAGGGAACCGCCTACGATAAACTGATTGGCCGTCACAGGATTGCCGGGGCCTATGGGGCGTCCCGCCGACAATCTCTCGCGCGAAGCCGAGCCCTGTGCGTTAAGGGTTGGATATTGCTGTCCTCCCGCCTCGCGCGCGTTGGCCAATGCCTGATCGTAGCGGGCAAGCGCGGCCGCAAGGGTAGGCGTCGTTGTATCCACCTTTACCATCAGCCCGTCGAGAACGGGATCGCCAAAAGCGTGCCACCAATCGCCGCGATCGAGTGCATCGGCAGGCGTCGCGGTCGTCCAGTCTGCGCCGTGATGGAATGACGCCGGGACCGCCATCTTCGGGAGTTCAGGGGGATCGACCGTCGCGCATCCAGCAAGGATGAAGGCGAGAGGGCTGAGGGCAAGGAAAGCCGGGAAACTAGCTTGTCGCATTGTTGGCCTTCGGCGTGTTTGCGCGGACCACGCGAACCTGTTCGCCTTGAACGAGGGAATCGGGCGGCGTCAGGACGATCCGGTCGCCTGCGGAAACGCCGGACAGGATTTCGATCGTCTTGCCCTGGTCCCTGCCAACTTGAACCGTGCGCAAGGAAACCCGGCCCCTGCCGTCGACAACAGCAACCCGCGCGCCATCCGATCCGAGGATCAATGTGCTGGCCGGAAGCTCGAAGGCCCCGGCAGCGCCCGATACGGGTATCCGGACATCGGCATAGGTGCCAGGGCGCAGGCGCCGAGCGCGATTGTCCACGAGAAATTCGACAAGCATCGTGCCCGAGCGCGGTTCAACGGCGTCAGCCATGCGAACCAGTGTCGCTTCGAATTGCTCGCCCGGCTGTCCCGGCAGCGAGAATTGCGCGCGGAGACCTTCGGAAAGACCATACATGGCCGTCTGCGGAACGCGAACATAGAGCCGCAAGCGACTGACATCGGCAATCGTGAACAGCGGTTCGCTCGCCGCGCTTCCGGCATTTACCAGCGCGCCGAGCTGCGCTGACCGATTTGTCACCACGCCGTCGAAGGGCGCCTTGAGCTGCGTGAACCCGCGCATGGCGCTCAGGCGGCCGACATTGGCCTGTGCAGCCCGCGCGCGCGCGTCAATCGAGGCAAATTGTCCGCGCTTTTCGTCGCGTTCCTGCCGCGACACCGCATCCTTCGCCAAAAGGCCCTCCCAGCGATCAGCGCTGATCCGGGCCAGATCGCGATCGGCCGCGGCGGTCTGGTAATCGGCCTGCGCCTGGGCAAGCTGCTGGTCGAGTTCGGGGGCTTCGAGGATAGCGAGCGTCTGACCGGCGCGCACCCTGTCGCCGATATCGGCACGCCAGGCCCTGACATAGCCGCTGACCCGCGCATTGATTTCGGCGCGGTTCCAGGCTTCGAGCGAGCCGGGCAGCACGATTTGCCCGGCCTGGGCAGGTTGAGGCTGCACAATGCTCACATTGGTCATGGCATTTTCTGCCGCTATGGCCGCCTGATCGTGTTCGGCGGCGCTGCGCGCCATCAGGCCGCCGCCGACGAGGGCGAGGACAAGGAAGGCACCAGCACCAGCATAATACCAGCGCCGCTTTCCGGAAGGTTGGTCAGACATGCTTGAGTTCCAGTTCCCGTGCAGGTGAGGCGGGCGCACCCTTGCGGTGCGCGAAGCTGAAGAGGGCGGGCACGAACACAAGAGTCGCGACCGTTGCGAAGATGAGGCCGCCGATGACGGCCCGGCCAAGCGGCGCATTCTGTTCCGCACCTTCGCCGATTCCGATCGCCATCGGCGCCATGCCGATGATGATGGCGAGCGCGGTCATGATGACAGGCCGGAAGCGGACGGTCGCGGCATCGAGCGCGGCCTGGATCGCATCGCCCGTTTCGGCGAGGCGTTCCCGCGCGAAGCTGACGACAAGGATGGAGTTGGCTGTTGCGACCCCCATGCACATGATCGCGCCGGTCAAGGCTGGCACGGAGATCGTCGTGCCGGTGAGGAACAGCATCCAGACAATGCCCGCAAAGGCTGCGGGCAGCGCGCCGATGATGACCAGCGGATCGACCCAGCTTTGGAAATTGACGACGATAATGAGATAGATGAGCGCGATCGCACCGATCAGGCCGAATGCGAGGCCCGAGAATGCCTGGTTCATCGTTTGATATTGTCCGGCAACGGTGACGGTAACGCCCTTGGGCTTTTCCTTCTCCAGTCCCGCAATGGCGCGCTGGACATCATTCACCACGGCTCCCAGATCACGCCCCTGTGCAGTCGCGTAGAGATTGACCATTGGCTGGATGTTGGCGCGGCTGACCACGGAATAGGTCGTATCGCGCGAGACCCGTCCCAGACCCCCCAGCGTTTGCGATTCGCCTCCCGTCGCCGATGAGATCGGCAGCGATTCCAGCGAGGCAAGCGTGTCCAGCCGCATTTCAGGAACCTGCGCGACCACCGGATAGGAGACGCCATTCTCCGGGTTCAGCCAGTAAACAGGCGCGGTCTGCTGGGTGCCAGCAAGCGCCGTGGCGACGTTGTTGGTGACGTCGCGCTGGGTGAGACCATATTGGGCAATGCGCGCGCGGTCGACATCGACGTTAATTTGCGGCGCGCGGGACGATTGCTGGATGCGCGCGTCGGCCAGACCGGGGATGGCACGAACGCGTTGCAACAGCTTCTTGGCATAGGCTTCGTTCGCGACGAGGTTGCGACCGCTCACCTGAATATCGATCGGCGCCGGAGAGCCAAAGTTCAGGATCTGGCTGGTGATATCGGCAGGGAGGAACGCGAAATCGATGCCGGGGAAGCTCTTGGGGAGTTCGCGGCGCAAATCCGCGACATAATCCTCTGTCGGTGCGTGGCCCCTCTGAAGCGTAATCATGATGTCGCCCTCATGGGGACCGACCGTGCCGGAGTTATTGTAGATGACATTGAGTGGCGCAGTCGAAAGGCCGATATTGGCCACCATCGATTTGATGTCCTTCGCAGGCACCAGCTCGCGCACCCGCTTTTGAATCTGGGAGAACATCGAGGCGCTATCTTCGAGCCGTGTGCCCACCGGCGCGCGAACATGCAGGGTGATTTGCCCGGCATCGACGCTGGGGAAGAAGTCGCGGCCGAGTGTCGGGATCAAAAGAAGCGAGGCGACCATCGCCGCCAGAAAGGCGGGCATGAAAATCTTGCGAACGCCAAGAATGCGAGAAAGGAAGCCGCCGAAACGATCCTTCTGCCGGTCGAACCAGGTCGAGAAACGATGCTGGAAACGCACCAGAGGGTTTGGCGATGCCGCGCGCTTCTCCTCATCCCCGTGGTGATGAGGGCGCAGCAGATACATTGCCATCGTCGGGATCAGGGTGCGCGAGAGGATGAAGGAAGCGATCATGGCGAAGATCACGGACAGCGCCATGGGAACGAAGAGATAGCCTGCGACGCCGGGCAGGAAGAACATCGGCACGAAAACGATGCAGATGCAGGTGACGGCGACAAAGGCGGGCGTGACGATCTGGACGGCGCCGTCCATGATCGACTTGAGCACCGGCTTTCCCTTCTCAAGATGCCAGTTGATATTCTCGATCGTGACGGTGGCGTCGTCCACGAGGATGCCGATCGCAAGGGCGAGGCCGCCCAGCGTCATGATGTTGAGGGTCTGTCCGGTCGCGCCGAGTGCGAACAACGCGCCAAGGATCGCCAATGGAATGGTAGTGACGATGATGATCGTCGATCGCCATGAGCCGAGGAACATGAGGATCATCAACGAGGTCAGCACGGCCGCAAGCACGCCTTCATAGGCGACGCCGGACACGGCCGCCTTCACCAGCACGGATTGGTCGCCGATCAGCTCGACTTTCAGACTATCGGGTAAACCTTCCGTGATCGCCGGGAGGCGCTTTCGGATCGTATCGACGATGGTGAGGGTGGAGGCCGCACCGCTCTTGAGCGTAGTCATCAGCGCCGAACGCTGTCCGTCCACTTGCACGATGTTGGTCTGGGGCGGAGCACCATCACGCACCTGGGCAATGTCGCGCATGAAGATGGTCGCGCCGTCGACGACCTTGATCGGCAGGTTGTTGAGCTGTTCGACCGATCCCGGCGCGTTGTTGAGGCGAACATTATATTGCAGTCCGCCGATCTTGGCGAAACCCGCGGGCGTGATCTGGGTCTGTGCGGCAATCGCGGCAGCGACGTCGCCGGCGGACAACCCTTTGGAGCGCAATGCTTCGGGATTGACGTCGATCTGGATCTGCCGCTGTTTGCCGCCGAAGGGGAAAGGCATGGCAACACCCGGCACGGTCACGAGTTGCGGGCGGATCTGGTTGGCGCCGAGATCATAAAGCTGCTGCTCGCTCAGTCCCTCACCCGCAAGCGCAACCTGCACGATGGGAACGGTCGAAGCGTCATAGTTGACGATCACCGGAGGCGTCGTGCCTGGCGGCAACTGGCGGAGCATCGTTTGGGAGATCGACGTGACCTGTGCCGTGGCGGTGCGGATATCGGCGCCGGGCTGGAAATAGACGCGCACGACCGCGATGCCGTTGAGCGATTGGCTCTCGATCCGGTCGATGTCGTTGACCGTGGTGGTCAGCACGCGCTCGAAGGGATTGACGATGCGCCCGGCCATGTCCTCGGGCGACAGGCCGTTATAGGTCCAGGCGGCAGCGATGACCGGGACGCCGATGCGCGGGAAGATATCGACGGGCATCCGCAGCACGGAGAGCAGGCCGAGGCCGAAGATCAGGATGGCCATGACGATGAAAGTCAGCGGCCGCGTCAATGCGACCCGCACCAGTGCGATCATCGGCCGGTGCTCCCCAAGGGGCTGTAAGTGCAAAGCATATTGATAATTCCTCCCGAACTTCGGGGGGAAAACAATTCCTAGCTTAAGGCTGTCTTATCGGGGGCAGGATTTTCCACGGAAGCGAAAAGTCCACGGGGAATGCGGGCGCTTAAGTGCCTTCCTTGGCACGGTTAAGGCGGGCAAAGCCGCGCGAAAGATCAGCAATCAGATCATCCGGCTTTTCCAGCCCGATATGCAGGCGAACAAGCTGACCTGGCTCTTCCCATGTGGTGGCCGAGCGTAAAGAGCGCGGGTCGATGGTCATAACCAGGCTCTCGAAGCCTCCCCAGCTATAGCCGATGCGAAACAGATCGAGGCCATCTATCATCGCCGCGACGGCTTCGGGGGGAGCCGCGCGGGTGACGAACGACAGCAACCCGGTTGCGCCTCTGAAATCGCGGCTCCAGAGATCGTGACCCGGATGAGAGGGAAGTGCAGGATAAAGGACGCGGGCGACGTCCGGTTGCGTTTCGAGCCAGCGCGCCACGGCAAGGGCATTGTCCTGATGGCGTGCAAGCCGGACATCGAGCGTGCGCAAGCCCCGCAGCGCAAGTGCAACGTCATCTGGCCCTACGAACTGACCAAGCTGAAAATGCATGTCGCGCACCTTGTCCCAGGCGCGTTGACCGCAGGCTATTGTGCCGAGCATCGCATCGGAATGACCGACGATATATTTTGTAGCGGCCATGATCGAGATATCGACGCCGAGCGCGAGGGGTTTCAGAAACAGCGGGGTTGCCCAGCTATTGTCCATGAGAACGAGCGCATTCCGGGCATGAGCGGCGGCGGCGATCGCCGGAATATCCTGAATCTCGAACGTGTGCGATCCGGGCGATTCGGTGAACACCGCCTTCGTATGGGGCTTGATGAGATCGGCAATGCCCTCTCCGACGAGAGGATCGTAATAGGTCGTCTCGATACCCATGCGCCGTCCCGCTGTATCGCAGAAATGACGCACTGGCCCATAGACGCTATCCGGCACCAGCAGATGGTCGCCTGAGCCGCAAACCGCGAGTATGGCGGTAGTGCAGGCGGCAAGTCCCGAAGGGCACAAAACCGTGCCTTCGGCGCTTTCCAGTGTGTTGAGCGCTTCGCACAGCGCGTCGGACGTGGGATTGCCCCAACGGCCATAGCGATAGCGTTGCGTGCCTTGCGCCATCGCATCGACGCTGGGAAAGGCGACTGTCGAACCGCGATAGACTGCCGGATTGACGAAGCCATGATGCGCTTCAGGATCGATTCCGGCATGGGCGAGCAACGTGGTGTCGCTGATTACTTTGTGCATGAGGATTGTTCCGTCCTGCGCGCTTCTTGTGGAATTGTGCGTTCGATCCGTTTCAACGGTCGGCCAGTGTCTTGCGAAGCGCTGCCAGCACCTGTTCGAAGCCTCTGGCACCGCCGAGCAAGCGTTCGACCATCAACGCTCCGCTCAGGCTGGACAGGATCAGCCGGGCGGTTTCGGCCACGTCGAGCCGTTCGCTGATTTCCCCGCTTCCCCGCCCTTCGGTCACTATCCGTTCCAGCCAGTCCAGATGATCGCGGAAGAATAACGTCACAGCGTCGGCCAGCTTCGGTGATATGCCGTCCCGTTCCGCTGCCAGCGCTGCGCACAGACAGCCGGTGCCCTCGTTGACGCTGGCGAGATAGAGGCGGCCGTAGGCCACGATCCGATCGACCGCATGGGAATGGGCTTTCTCGATCTCCGGAAAGGCCAGATCATAGCGTTCGCGGTAACGGCCCAGGGCGGTTTCAACGAGCGTTTCCTTGGTCGGAAAGTGATGATGGATGCTCGCCTTGGTGATGCCTACTGCTTGCGACAGGTCCGCATAGCTGAACCCGGCATAGCCGCGAGTGCGGATCAGCCGTTCAGCCTCTTCGAGCAAAGTGGATCGCGTGTCGGTCATCATCCCGTCATGTCGTCATTGGTTGTTTGTCGAACCTATAGGTCCAAACGGGAAGCTCCATAAGCCTCCCGTTCGATGTCGCAGGCCCGCGATCAGCAACCCTTGCCGTCGATACCGCACATCTGGCCCGATGGTTCGGGCATCGATGCGTAGCGGCGCAGCGCTTCGTCCAGATTGGTCTTGGTATCCTCGAAGGGCATGAAACCGCGTGCGAGCAGCGCCAGCTTTCCGTTGTCGAGGCGCATCAGCAAGGCGGGGAAGCCCTGGATGCCCATCTCCTGCACCATGCGCCGTTCGTCCATGACGCCAAGCGCGATATCCGGGCTGTCCATCAACTGACGGAACGCCGCGAAATCGATCCCGAAATGCGCCGCCATCGGCTCATAGGTCTGGATATCCTGAAGATCCTTGTTGTCGGCATAATAGGTCCGCTGGATCTCCGAGGCGATCGCCACGCCATCCGACACGCCGAGCCGCTGAAAAGCGATCATCGCGCGGGCAGGCATGGTCGAATTGAGGACATGCTTCGAGGTCTGGAGATGGCGAATCTCATTCAGATAGTCCGCGCCAAACTCCTGGCCGGAGAGCTGGGTGACGCGCTCATGCATCCCCATGGGATCGGGAAACCGGCCGAACATTGCGGGAAGGGGCGTGTCTGTGGGGATCATGCCCCCGTTGATGACCTGGATATCCAACCGATCCGCATAATCCGCCGCGATCTTGCCGATCACACCGCTGAAACCGTAGCACCAGATGCAATAGGGGTCGGTGATATAAAGAAACTGCGCTTTCATGATGTTCCTTCCCAAAATCAGGCGTCAACCCACACCGAGCGCATGGTGAGCTTGGGATTGAGGCGGATGGCGTTCGCGACATTCCAGCGATTGGGCGAGGTTTTCACCACAGCGTCGTGAATCTGCTGGAACTGTTCCGGCGTGAAATCGCCGTCCATGATGATTTCATAGTCGATGGAATCGTAGCCCGGCTTCACCGCATCATCGAGGCCGAGAAAGCCGCGCAGGTCGAGCGCGCCCGAAGCGCGGATGGTCAACGACTTGAGAGTGACGCCCATCGTCGCCGCCGTCGCCACGATCCCCACGGTCATGCAGGCGTTCATGGCCGCGAGCAGAAGTTCTTGCGGATTGGGAGCGGTGTTTTCGCCAAGCAGCTCCACCGGCTCATCAGCGGCGATCTGAAATTCGCGGGCGATCTGCGTTCCGGACAATTCATATCCGGCAACCTTAGTGACGGATTTGGTGCCGCCCTGCCATTCGGTCGCCACGTCGAATTTGACAGCGCCCACAGCGGTGTCGGCTTTCACCTGTTCCGCAAAGCCCGCAAGAGCGGTGGTGTTGATGCCATTGAGTACCGAATCAGTCATACATGCCTCCTTGATTGCTAACCATCCAACTAGTAGATTGGTCGATAGGTGGCAAGAGGCGGTGACGTAGATGAGAGCCAAGGAAGGGTTTATGGGCAGGACGCAGGGCGCGGCATGACAAAGCGGGACGTTGCACACATGCCAAGGGTTTTGCTGACCGATCATCCATGGGAAGATCTGTCAATCGAGCAAGGCATACTGCGCGCGGCAGGCGCGCAGCTTGTGGTCGGACCAATCGAAGCACCATCCGGGCAAAGGGTGGAAGAGATGGTGCGTGAGGTGCGCCCTCAAGCCATTCTGACCTGCTGGGCGCCTGTATCGGCGGCGGCAATTGCAAACGCTCCCGATTTACGGATCGTGGCGCGGCTTGGCGTTGGCCTCGACAATATCGATGTAAAGGCGGCGATGTCACGGGGGGCTTTCATCACGAACGTGCCGGACTATTGCACGCAGGATGTCGCAGACCATGCTGTGGCGTTGATCCTGTCCTGGCTCCGGGGAATCGTGCAGTTCGACCGGGCGGCCAAGCAAGGATTGTGGCAACCTGAAAGCGCCCGCTTCGACCGGCTTGCTGACCTCACGATCGGCATCGTGGGCTATGGCCGGATCGGCCAGGCCGCCGCGCAGCGCCTTGGCGGCTTTGGCTGCCGTGTTCTGGCCCACTCCCGATCATTGCGCTCCGGGGATGAAACCGTCGAACCTGTCGATCTTCCTACGCTCTGCACTCAGGCCGATGTGATCCTGCTGATGGTGCCGCTGACCAGCGATACCCGACATATGATCGACGACGCTTTCATCGCGGCATGCCGTCGGCGGCCGCTGATCGTCAACGTCTCGCGCGGCCCTCTTGTTGACAATGCTGCGTTGTTACGTGGCCTCGAAAACGGCGCGATCCGGGGTGCGGCGCTGGATGTGATAGAGGGAGAGCCGATTCCCCCACGTGAAATCATGGTTCACCCGGCAACGGTGATTACACCTCACATTGCATTCGTCTCAGATGCCGCGCTTACCGAGTTGCGGACCCGCGCCTGTGAACAGGTCGTGGCGGCGCTTGGCGGCCTGGAACCCCCAAATGCGGTTTGTCTATGAGGCGCAATGCGCAAGGTTCAAGACGCTGAGGCGGGCACGATCCAAATGGCTCCGAGATCAGGCGCGCCCACGGCCTTTCTTTAAGTGACGGTCGGATATTATCGCGACACCAGACTTGTCGTTACTTCTGATCCTCGCACCAGCGTAAGATCCACGGGGCAGCGATCCGCGATCGATACAAGTTTGGCGCGCTGCTCATCATCGAGCGGGCCTTCGAGCGTTATGACGCGCTCAAACAGGTCGGCCGGAGTTTCGCCCGGTCGCTTGAGATGCTTCACCGTCGTGCCCGCTCGTTCGAGCGGAAAACCCTTTCGCCCGGCATACATGCGAATAGTCATTACTGTGCATGCCGCCAGCCCGGCAGCTACCAGTTCGTAGGGCGAAAGGCCGCTACCAAGGCCGCCGACCGACACCGGCTCATCTGCCAGAAAGTGGTGTTCTCCGCTCCGTATAGTTAGCTGAAACGCGCCTTTGCCAGTTTCGAGAGCCATGACGCCTTCACCATGAGAGACATCTTCAATATCCTCTTCAATGGGTGGCAGGTAACGGGATGCCCATGCCGCGATAACGGTTGCAACATAATCGGCATCTGCATGGCGGGTGAGAAGATGATCGGCGTCATCGAGCGAGATGAAGCTTTTGGGATGCCAGGCAGCTTGGAAGATGCTGGATGCGTTGCCGATGCCTACGATCTTATCGCCGGGCGCGTGCAGGATAAGTATCGGGCGGCGCAGCTCGCGCACCTTGGTAAGCAGATCCTGTGCACGTACATCATCGATGAAACTGCGATGAATCACATAAGGTCTGCCAGCCAGTTCGGTTTGCGCCGTACCTTTCTCTTCGGCCCTCGCCAGCGAGTCGGGATCAAAATGGCGCAGCACATCGCCGACGTTCGCAGGCGCCCCGATGGTCGCAACCGCCTTGACCGTATCGACGTCAGAAGCAGCCGCCAGGATCGCCGCGCCGCCGAGGCTATGACCGATCAAAAGCGATGGCGGCATGCCAGCTTCGGCCATGGCACGAGCGGAGGCTACCAGATCATCAACGTCGCTTGCAAAAGTGCCTTCTCTATCGCCGCCCAGACCGGCGAAATCAAACCGCAACACGCCGATCCCCGAGCGCGCCAGCGCACGCGAGACACGGACAGCTGCGATGCTGTCTTTCCCGCATGTGAAACAGTGCGCGAAAATGGCCCAGCCTCTGGGTGTCGCCTGAGGTTGCTCAAGACGGCCCACCACGCGCTTGCCCGAGGCGCTGTCAAAATCGAAGGTCTGTTGAACCATAGGTCACTTTCTCAGGATGTATTGCCGGAAGAAGCGGCTTGCTGGATGAGAAGATCACTTGTCAGGATTTGGGGCAATTCCCGCGTCTCGCCCGACGGGGTGACGAAGAGATAATAGGGGATCGAATTGCGGCCGCGCGAAGCAAGGAACCGCGTGATCGCGGGATCGCCGCTCGTCCAGTCGCCTACGAGCGTGACAACGCCGCCCTTGTCGAACGCCGCGCGCGTATCGGGGCGATCAATGGCGACACGCTTGTTGACCTGGCAGACGAGGCACCAGTCCGCGGTCATGTCGACAAACACCGGCTGTCCGGCCGCCTGTAGCTCCGCGAGCCGCGTTTCGCTGAATGGCTCCGTCTTGCCGGTGCTGGCGATCGGCGTTGCCTCGACGGGACGCGGCAGATCGATCGCAATCGCTAACAGCAGCGCCGCCATGATGGGCAGAGCCGCCGCGCCTGCCCTGGTTCCCCGACTTTGACGGTGCCCGATCCACCAGAGGCCGAGCGCGCCGAGTGCGGCGATGAGCAAGCCGAGAGCCAGCCCGTCGACGCCGCTTTGCCGTCCGAGCACCCATGCCAGACCGATCGCGGTCAACAGCATCGGGATCGCCAGCAGGCGCCGGAAAGTTTCCATCCACGCCCCCGGCTTGGGCAGGAGCCGTTGCAACGCTGGCACGAAGGCAAGCAACAGGAAGGGCAGGGCCATGCCGATGCCCAGCCCGGCAAAGACCGCAAGGGCGGCGGGCGTCGGCAAGACAAGGGCGGCGCCGAGCGCGACACCCATGAAGGGGCCGCTGCACGGCGTCGCGACGAGCGCGGCGAGAGCGCCGGTGCCGAACGCCCCTGACCATCCCGGTTTACCCATGACGCGATTTGCCACCGAAATGCCCGTCATTTCGAACAGCCCGGCCAGATTGAGCGCGATCATCAGCGAAAGCAGCATCAGCAGGAGAATGATGTGCGGATTCTGGAGTTGGAAGGACCAGCCAATGTCGTGGCCCAGGGCACGCGCGCCCACCAGTATCGCACCGAGCAACAGGCTGGTGACGACGCTGCCCGCAAAATAGGCGACGCCTTCGAGCCTCGCCGTGCGCCGATCGACACCGGCCCGCGCCAGACTTAGCGCTTTCAGCGACAGGATCGGAAAGACGCAGGGCATAAGATTGAGCAACAGACCGCCGAGCAGTGCGCCCATGAGCGCGATTTTCAGTGCGGGTGCATCCCCCGTCGAAGGCGCGGTGGACTCCGGTGCGCTGCCGATCGTCTCGCGGCCAGTCGCCGGATCGGGAACACCGGAAACCATCGCTTCTTCTGCGGTTGCGGTTTCAGAAGCGGGCGCGACCGCCTTGTCGGGCTTCAAACCTGCGAGCATGAAGCTTTGCCGCCCATCCGATATTACGCCGGTGAAGTTCGGGGAGGGGGCCGAGCCGGGCGCGGCGACCTCAATCCGGATTGTTCCGTCCGCTTCACGGGTCACATGCTGTTTCGCGCTGGCCTCGAACCAGCCATCTTCCACCGGAAAGAGATAGGTCCGGGCAACATTCAGGCTCCGTGCGCCGGACACGACGAACGCCCAACGCCCGTCGGCGGCTTCCAGACGCCCTTGCGCCCGCCCGGATGATGGTAAGGCAGCTTCGGCCGCCGAGAATAGCGACTGGCGGCTCCGGTCGACGGCGCCATCGCCAGCGCTGAGGGCGAGCTGAAGCGTGGTTCGTTCCGGCACGCAAAGGCTGTCGGAGCAGGCCAGCCATGTCAGATCGACCTTGACGGGAAGGGCGGTTCCCGACGCGACGGAGCGGTCGACTGCGAGATCCGCGAGTAGGGTGAACGCACCTTCATAGACGTAGCTGGCGAGGCCGCCTAGTTCGAGCAGTGTAGGTGTGGGCTGTTCGAGCGCCCCAGCACGAACGCCGTTGGGCAGATGCCATTCGGCTTCGACCGGAACGCCGCTGTCCCCCGGATTGATCCAATAGCCATGCCAGCCCGATTCCGGCGTCATGCGGATCGCGATGCGGGTGGTTGCGCCGGGACGGGGGGTGTCGCTTTTGGCGACGATCGATGCCTGGATATGCTGCTGCGTCTGCGCCAGCGCCGCCGTGGCCGCCAAAGCCAGCCAGAGGATCAAGACTGTGCCCAGCACACGGCGTAGAGCAGTTGCAGGAACAACCGGGAGTGCCATGGCGGCAGATGAAAGTCGAAGAGTCCGCATCATCGCGTGGCTGTCGCCCGCCAAGCTTAAGACTGCCTTAGCCGATGGTAGATCCTCGCCCCGGCTCGTATTCAGCCTGGCAGGCTCTTATCCGGGGATGACCGCCCAGCCTTTCAATTGCAGGTTGGCAAGCGTGACCATGGCGGCGAGGTCGATCGTTACGTCCTTCGCGACGGTATCGCGCTCAATATGCTGGTTCGCGAGCGCATAGCTGCACACATGAATAGCGACGCCAGCGCGTTGCAGTTCCTCAATCAGCCGCGTGTTCGGGTTGGCACGATGAAACCGCGCCTGATATCCGGCATCGTTCAGGATCGCCGGGGTCGCAGGGCCGTGAATGACGACCACGATGTCGCCCGGAGCGGGACGGATACCCGATGCGCCGAGCAGGTTCACGAAGCGCGCCACCCGATCGAGCGCCGGATTGATCTGTGCATCGTCGGTTCCCGTGCGCGTGACTTCAAAGGCGACGTGGTAACGAAGCGACGGGTCCGGCAGACTGGCAACGTCGTGCGCTGGCATAATCGCGCCATAGCCGGGGATGACAGGGTGGCTTGCATCCTGTGCCATCGCGCTACCGGGGACTGCCAGCGCGACCGCCAGCCCCAATCCGGCTCGTTTCCATGGAAATGCCCGTGCGCGGGCCGTGCTCGACTGCATATATGTCTCCTCTCGTAATCTTTGGAATGACAGGTGCCTCTCTCGGTGTCGCCGTCATGATATGACCAGACGAATGCCATAGGCGACGACGCCGAGCGCCGCCACGCTCATTACCCAGATCGCGGCGAACCACGCGAGGCGTTTCCAGAGAGGGCCGGACGCGGCCAAGTCAATGATATCCCGCTTCATCGACCTTCCCCCGGAATACCCAATAGGCCCAGATGGTGTATCCGAGGATCACCGGCACCAGCAGGCCCGCCCCGATCAGCATGAATATCTGGCTGCGTTCGGGCGCGGCGGCTTCCCAAATGGAGACGCGGCCCGGAATGACATCCGGCCAGATCGAAATGGCCAGTCCGACCATCGACAGCCCGAACAGGAGCAGGATCAGGCAGAAGGGCATCCAGTCCCGCCCCCTTTTCTGCCCAATATTGTCGATCGCACGCCACGCCAGAAAGCCGACGATCGCCACCAGCAGCGGCATCTGCGCGCTCGCCAGCACGCCCGGCCATTGGAACCAGCGCTGATAATATTGCGCTTCGAGAAACGGCGTCAATGCGCTGACGAGGCCAATGGCGATCAGCAGGGCTGGCAGGAGCAAGCGCGCCATTCGGCGGGCCTGTGCCTGAAGCGCACCTTCGGCCTTCCAGATCAGCCAGCCCGCGCCGAGCAGGGCATAGCCGATAAGCAGGCTGAGGCCGGTCAGCAGCGAGAAAGGCGTCAACCATTCCCACCAGCCACCGGCATATGCGCGTCCCTCAACCGTGATGCCTTGGAGCAGCGCCCCAAGCGTGATCCCCTGCGCCAGCGTGGCAACGATCGAGCCGCCGCAAAAGGCGAAATCCCAGAAACGGCGATGGCCGGGATCGCGCCAGCGAAACTCGAATGCTACACCGCGAAAGACCAGGCCGAGCAGCATCGCGATCAGCGGCGCGTAGAGCGCGGGCAGCACGATCGCATAGGCCAACGGGAAAGCGGCCATCAGACCGCCGCCTCCGAGCACCAGCCATGTTTCATTGCCGTCCCACACCGGCGCGATGCTGTTCATCGCCATGTCGCGATCGCGGCCGACCGGGAAGCGAGGGAACAGGATGCCGATACCGAGATCGAAGCCGTCCATCACGACATAGGCGGCCACGGCGAACGCGATGATCCCGGCCCAAACGATGGTAAGGTCGATCATGGCTGGCCTCCCTCGATCGCGGGGGCAGGCGTGATCCCGGCGGTCCGCACCGGGCCGTGCGTTGGAACGGCCTCTTCATGCGGTTCGGGAGGCTTGCCCATCAATTTGAGAATATAGAGCGTGCCCGTTCCGAACACCGCGAAATAGACGACGATGAACGCTAGGAGCGACGCGGCGACAGCGGGTGCATCGAGCGGCGATGCCGACTGGACCGTCCGGAGCTGGCCATAGATCGTCCAGGGCTGGCGACCCACTTCCGTTGTCACCCACCCGGCGATGACGGCGATAAAACCCGAAGGCCCCATCACGATCGCGGCCCGATGCAGCCAGGACCAATCATAGAGCTTGCGGCGCGCGCGGGCGACCAGACTCCACAGGCCCAGACCCAGCATGGCGAAGCCGAGGCCGACCATGATGCGGAAGGCCCAGAACACGGTGCCAACGGGCGGATGCTGATCTTCTGCTATGGTATCCAGCCCCGCCAATGGCGCGTCCGGATCATGCTTGAGGATCAGCGAAGATGCCTTCGGAATCTCGACGGCATAATCGACCCGCCTTTCAGCGCTGTTGGGAATCCCGAACAGGATCAGCGGCGCGCCATCGGGATGGCTTTGATAGTGACCCTCCATCGCCATGACCTTGGCGGGTTGATGTTCGAGCGTGTTGAGGCCGTGCATGTCGCCTGCGAAAATCTGCACCGGCGCGACCAGCGCCGCCATCCACATCGCCATGGAGAACATCTTGCGCGCGCCGGGATTGGCCCGATCGCGCAGCAGATGCCAGGCACCGACCGCGCCGACCACGAAGGCCGTGGTCAGATAGGCCGCGATGACGGTGTGGACGAGACGATAGGGGAAGCTGGGGGTGAAGATGATCGCCGCCCAGCTTGGTCCCGGCAGGAATTGGCCGTTCGCGCCTATCTCATATCCGGTAGGCGTCTGCATCCAGCTATTGACCGACAAGATCCAGAAGGCGGAAATGAAGGTGCCCAGCGCCACCATGCAGGTCGCGGCGAAGTGGAGCCGTGGCCCCACCTTGTTGATCCCGAACAGCATGACGCCGAGGAAGCCCGCTTCGAGGAAGAAGGCGGTCAGCACTTCATAGGCCATCAGCGGCCCGATGACTGGACCGGCCTTGTCAGAGAAAACCGACCAGTTGGTGCCGAACTGGTAGGACATGACGATGCCGGAAACGACGCCCATGGCGAATGCGATTGCGAAGATCTTCAGCCAATAGCGGTAGAGGTTGGCATAGACGCCCTTGCCGGTCTTGAGCCACAGGGCTTCGAGCACCATGAGGAAGCTCGCCAGCCCGATCGAGAAGGCCGGGAAGATGAAATGGAAGCTCACCGTGAAAGCGAATTGCGCGCGGGCGAGGAATAGCGCGTCGAACGATTCGAACATTTCTATGTCCTTTCGGTGCCCGCTCTAGGAGAGGCGAACGGCTTTGATAGTGGACATACTGCCTCACGCCCCCATGAAGGCCCCGGCGCTGCGCCAGAGCATGTAGGCAGCAACAGCGAAGATCAGCATCGCGAAAACCAGCGTCAGCCGTCCGGTTTCCGCACCGAGACGCCGTGCGAGCCGCGTGCCTGCCAGACTGCCAACTGCGCCGCCGATGATGAACAGAATCGCCAGCGGCCAGTCGATAAGCCCGGAAAAGGCATAATTGGCAGCGGTGGTCAGGCCGAAGGCGGTCACGGCGACCAGCGACGTGCCGACCGCAAGCAGGATCGGCATACCCGTAGAGGCGACGAGGCCCGGCACGATCAGGAAACCGCCGCCTATGCCGAAGAAGCCGGAGAACAGACCGGAGCCAAGGCCATAACCGAGCACCTTGGGCGCCTTTTCCCGGTTGCACTCCGCGCCGGGATTGCCGGGATTGCCGCGCCCCTTGAGCATCAACGCCCCGACCAGCAGCATGACCAACGCGAACAGGAACAGCAGCCGGTCGCCGTCGACCATCTTGCCGAGGGTCGAGCCACCCAGCGCTCCGACGATACCCGCTGCCGCGAACATGCCGCCACAGCGCCATTTGACATTATGCGCGTGGGCATGATTTGCGAGGCCCGTTGCGGCATTGGCCGCGACCGCGAGCGCGCTGGTGCCGATCGCGACATGGGCGCTGGGCACGCCGACCAGATAGACCATCAACGGAACAGCGAGGATCGACCCGCCGCCTCCTACCAGTCCCAGACTGAATCCGACCAGCGCCCCGGAGGCGATGCCGAGCAGATATTGGAGCGGTTCGAGCGTCACCGGACCTGTCCGATCGGGCGAGGATCGGCCAGCCATTCGCGGCCTTTAAGCATCCCGTGCCAGTAGATCGGCGGCAGCATCCGGTCCTTGAGGAACCAGGCGAGCCGCGACGGCCGACGGCCATCGATCAGCCATGTCGGGAAGCTGGGCAGCAGCTTGCCCCCATAACCGAACTCCGCCAGCACGATCCGCCCGCGCTCGACGGTGAGCGGGCAGGAGCCATAGCCGTCATAGCCTGCCTGCGGCTGTTTGCCGTCCAAGGCGGCAAGGACGTTCACGGCGACCACCGGCGCCTGCTTGCGTGCGGCCGCGGCTGTCTTGGCATTGGTGGTGGCCACGACATCCCCCAGCGCGAACAGGTTGGGCCATGTCGGATGACGCAAGGTGGCGGGATCGGCCGCAACGAACCCGCTTTCATCGGCAAGCGGACTGGACCGGATGAAGTCCGGGGCGACCTGCGGCGGGACGACGTGCAGCATGTCGAAGGGGCGTTCGACAACCGTTTTATTGCCATCGCTGCCTTGCTCGAAACGGGCGACCCGCGCGGCACCATCGACCCCGACCAGTTTCGAGCCGGGCTGGAAGTCGATACCGTAACGCTCGATATAGGTCATCAGCGCGGGCACATAATCGGCCACCCCGAACAGGGCCGGACCGGCGCTGTGGAACTCGACATCGATCTCTTCGAGCAGGCCGCGCTTCTCCCATTCGTGGCAGGAGAGATACATGGCCTTCTGCGGCGCCCCCGCGCATTTGATCGGCATGGGCGGCTGCGTGAACAGCGCGCGGCCCTGCGCCGCGCTGCGCACCAGCTCGTGCGTGTAGGGCGCGAGATCGTAGCGATAGTTGGACGTGACGCCGTTCCGGCCGAGGGTTTCGGAGAGGCCGGGAATGGCGTCCCAATCGAGTTTAAGGCCCGGCGCTACGACCAGCGCGCGGTAGGCGACCATCGTTCCGTCGTCGAGCGCCACGCTGCTGCTGTCCGGGTGGAAGGCGCTCACCGCCTGCCTGATCCAGTGCGCCTTGCGGGGCATGACCTCCGCCATGGTCCGGCGCGTGGTCTGTGGATCGAACACGCCTGCGCCCACCAGCGTCCATCCCGGCTGATAATAATGCACGTCGGACGGCTCGATGATCGCGATCGAAAGATCACCCCGGCGCTTGAGCAGGCTGGCGGCGCAAGCGATGCCCGCGCTCCCGCCGCCGACGATCACCACGTCATAGGTCGCCGCGCCATTGTCGTTCAGCGCCACGGCCGCGTTGTGCAATGCCGTCGAGCGAGCGCCCGATCGGCAGAAGGCCAGAACGGGCTTGGGGAGACGGTCGAGCGCGGCCCGCATCGCCTGGGCATCGGCAGCGGCGATGTCGGGACTGGCGACAGGGACATGCAGGAAGGCCAAGCCTTGCTCCAGCGCCGCATGTCCGAGGGCGGCGGCGTCCGGTTGTCCCGGCTCCTCGCCATCCGGGCGATTGCAAAGCACCGAGCGGAACCCGGCCGCTGCTATCGCGGGCATGTCCTCCGGTCTGACTTGCGGCGATACCGAGAAATCGGGGGCGATGGGGGTGATCGTTTCCATAAGGATTCCTCCGCTTGTGTCAGCGCTGCGCGGCCCAAAGACGATGAAGCAGCATTCCGGCGAGCATCGCAGCCAGGAAGGGCAGAACCGCGAGGGGGGCGAGCGCGAGGTTGGCGATCGCCGGGCCGGGGCAAAGGCCCGCAATTCCCCACCCGATGCCGAACAGCAGCGCACCGACAGCCAAGGGCGCGTCGATGCGCCGCGTCGAAGGCAGGGCAAAATTGTCGCCAGAGACAGCATGGAGCAAGCGGGACTGCACCCGCCAAGCAATCGCCATCGGCAGCAAAGCCCCAGCCATCACGAACGCCAGCGTCGCATCCCACGTCCCGAACAGATCGAGGAAGCCGCGCACTCGTGCGGGATCGACCATTCCCGACAAGGCGAGGCCCGCGCCGAAGATCGTTCCGGCCAACAGGGCTATGAAAGCGCGCATGTCACACCCACCCGAAAGCGCGCATCACTGCCACGGTGGCGAAACCGGCCGCCATGAACAGGCCGGTCGCGATCATGGAGCGCGGCGACAGCCGTGACAGGCCACAGACGCCATGCCCGCTGGTGCAGCCGCTACCGAGCCGCGTGCCGAACCCGACGAGCAATCCTCCGACGATGAGGACCGCGAGCGAAGATGGAAAGGTGACGGCAATCGGCCGTGCCATCGCGACCAAGGCCGCCCCGACCGGCAGGCCGATGATGAAGGCCAGTGCGACGGCCCGCGAATCCGAGCCGGTGATGCCGGTCGCTTGCGCCGCGAGGCCGCTGACGCCAGCAATCCGGCCGATGCCCAGCAGCATTACGACCCCGGCGATTCCGATCAGCAGCCCGCCGAGGAAGCCCATGCCCGGCGCCGCATTAGCGAACAGCGCGCTCATAGGGCGTCGAGCGGGATCTTGAGATAGCGCGTCCCGTTATCCTCCGGCTCCGGCATATGGCCGCCGCGCATGTTCACCTGAATCGACGGGAGGATCAGCTTGGGCATGTCGAGTGTCGCATCGCGCGCTTCCCGCATCGCCACGAAGCTATCTTCGTCGACGCCATCATGGACGTGCACGTTTCCGGTGCGTTCCTCCGCCACAGTAGTTTCCCAGCGATAGTCGTCACGGCCCGGCGCCTTGTAGTCGTGGCACAGGAACAGACGGGTTTCGGCGGGAAGAGTCAGGAGGCGGCGGATCGAGCGATAGAGCGTTCGCGCGTCACCACCGGGAAAATCAGCTCGCGCCGTGCCATAGTCCGGCATGAACAGCGTGTCGCCGATGAAGGCCGCATCCCCGATCACATAGGCGAGATCGGCAGGTGTATGGCCCGGCACATGCAGCACGGTGGCGCTGAGGTTGCCGATCGAGAACTGGTCCCCGTCCTCGAACAGATGATCGAACTGCGACCCGTCGCGCGCGAACGCGGTCCCTTCGTTGAACAGCTTCCCGAAGGTCGCTTGCACGGTCAGGATTGCCTTGCCGATGGCAAGTTTCCCGCCCAGCTCCTCTTGCAGATAAGGGGCGGCCGACAAATGATCGGCGTGGGCGTGCGTTTCCAGCAGCCATTCCACCTTCAAATCTTGTTCGCGCACATAGGCGATGATCGCATCCGCCGATGCGAAGGCGGTGCGGCCAGCAGCGGCATCATAATCCAGCACGCTATCGATGATCGCCGCGTGCCGGGTTTCGGGATCGTGAACGACATAGCTGGCGGTGTTGGTGGCTTCATCAAAGAAGGCCCGGATTTGCGGGACGCCCTTGCGGGCTTCGCCGATTTGCTGGGCCGCGCGTCTGATCGCTTCGTCCATGGCTCGTTCCTTGGATTTCATAATTACAGAACTATGTATGTATGTAAGCACATTGCGTCAAGGCGCATGAGATGCCAAGGACGAAAGCATGACGACGACGCCGAACGAACCTCTTCCCTCCCTGCGGCTTGGCGATTCTGCGCCCGATTTCGAGGCGCGGACCACCAAGGGGCCGCTGCGCCTGTCCTCGCTGCGCGGGAAATGGGTCGTGTTCTTTTCCCATCCGGCCGATTTCACGCCGGTCTGCACCACCGAGTTTGTCGGCCTCGCCAAAGCGCAGGATCGTTTTGAGGAAATGGGCGGCGTGCTGCTTGGCCTGTCCGTGGACAGTCTTTATGCCCATCTGGCCTGGCTCAAGGCGATCCGCGATCTTTTCGAGGTCGAAATCCGATTCCCGGTGATCGAAGATCCGTCGATGGCAATCGGCCGCGCTTATGGGATGATCGGGCAGGCTGCGCAGGACAGCTCCGGTGTCCGGGCGACCTATTTCATAGATCCCGATGGCGTGATCCGCGCGATCACCCATTATCCGATGAATGTCGGGCGTTCGGTCGATGAAATGCTGCGGATGCTCGCCGCGCTCCAGGCCGCGCAAGCAGGAGATCGGCTCGCGCCCGAAGGGTGGCGCGCCGGTGAGCCGCTGTTGCTTCCACCGTCGGAAGAAGCCGACGGGGCCGATTGGTTCTGCCGGAGCGCCAAGTGACCGCTCTCCATGCCGCGCGCGAGCTGGCGGACGCCGCTGCGGAAAAGCTGAAGGCTTACGCACAACCCCAGCGTCTTATGATCCTCTCGCTCCTGCTGGATCGCGGCGAGCAGTCCGTTTCGGCGATCGATGAAGCCACCGGCATCGGTCAGCCTGCCCTTAGCCAACAGCTTGCCGAACTGCGCCGATCGGGCCTTGTGAGCACGCGCAAGCACGCGAGGCAGGTCTATTACAGCCTTGCCGACAGCGGGACGGAGCTTTGCGTGCGCGGGATCGAGGCCGTATTCGGCGCGGGCGATCTATCTGATTTGCCGGGCCGCCTGGGCAATGATGAGCGATCCGATCTTGTGCCCGGCGTGGCCCATTTCGCGCGCGTTGTCAGCCGATAAGGCCCTTTGTCGTCTTAAGGCTGGCATAAGATCATAGTGCGAGATCGGCTCTACGGACGATTGATCGAGGCAGGGCCGAAGCGGCTATACGGACAGTGGAACGTGCTAACCCTTTGACCCGGCGCCAGCTCCTCCAGCTTTCAGGCGTCGTCACGATCGGCTTCGGGGCGAGTTTCATCCTCAGAAAGACGGCGCCTCTTGGCCGCGACGTGTCGGGCAGCGACGTCGCGCAATCGGTCCTCCGCGAGCAAGGTGCGCCGCGTGAGGGGCCATCCAATGCGGACGTCACCGTTGCGGTCTTTACCGACTATCAATGCCCGGCGTGCCGGATGGCCGAACCTCAATTGCGGATGGCGTTCGAAGAAGATCGGAACGTAGCCGTCATCTATAAGGACTGGCCGATCTTCGGGCCGATGTCGCAGCGCGCGGCACGGGTTGCGCTCGCTGCTGATCGGCAATCGATTTATCCGCAGGTTCATCACGCCTTGATGAGCGAACGCCGGGTGCTGGAGTCGGCCGTCCTGCGCGAAGTGATCGAGCGCGCGGGTGGCCGATGGGATCGGATCGAACAGGATTTGAAGGATCATGCTCGCGAGATCGATGCGATGATGGCACAAACCGCGAGGGAGGCATTTGCGCTTGGAGTTGCGGGCACGCCTGCATTCCTGATCGGCCCATCGCTGATTGAGGGGGCGCTGGACCGACAGGAATTTCTTCGTGCGTTTCGCGCGGCACGAAAGTCCGCCTGATACTCTCTTCGCCGATAACCGCTATGTCCGATAAACTCGATTCTCGGACATATGACGTTGGTCGCCAGATCAAATAGTCCGCTCGGCCGTCATGCAGCAAGCTGCATCGCTTCTAGCTTAGCGGCTCCTTCCGCAAGCAACCGCTCGATCTCATCGGAGGTTCGCTGCACCGCGAGCTTCAACGCTTCGTCAATGTGGATATAGTCTTGGGTGACGTTCTGCGAGGCATGGCCGAGCATGGCCCGGATAGTCAGTTCCGAAAAGCCGAGTTCACCCGCCACGCTTCCGAACGTATGGCGCAGCGTGTGTGGCGTGATGCCCTCAATCCCCGCCAGCTTGGCGATACGCTGGAGGCAAGCGCTGACGGCGGTGAACGGTCCCCTTCCGACTTCCGAGGGGAAGACATGCGGATTGCCCACGATACCGAGCTGGCTTTCGATGACTTCGATCGCAGCTTGTCCGATTGCGCGAATCTGTGCGCCGCCTTTGGTATCGGGAAACGCCACGTAGCCGCCCTCACCATTAACCCAGGCCCGGTGCATAGCCTGCGCTTCTTCCCGGCGGTATCCTGTAAGCATGAGCGTCCGAAGTACACCAAGCGCGACAGGGTTCTCCCCATTGCGCTCCGCATAGGCCATCGCCTTGCCCATCATCACGATCTCGGCAAAGCTCAGGCGCCGCGTCTTCTTCCTCCCAGCCAGCTTCTTCGCGCCCTCGGTCGGGTGGGTGTCGAGCAATCCCTTATGCTTGGCATGACCGATAATGGCCTGGAGCGTTCCCAAAGAACCCGATGCGGCAGCAGGACCACCCTTGGCCCTGCCGCCCCGACCACTACCGCGCGGCTTCGCGGTCTTGCCCTCTTTCACATCGGTCTGCATCTGCTCGATGTCGGCGGGTTTCAGATGCCGCACGATCCGCTTGCCGAGCAGCGGCTTGATGTGCGTCTTTATCCGGCTTTCGTCCTTATCGAGCGACGATGCCTTGATGGGCAGGTTCTTGCGCCCGAGAATGCGCCCAGCGCGCGCCTCGACAAGATACCAGTCGCACATCTCCTCGACCGTCATCCCCTTGCGCGCCTGCTGAACCTCCTCGGCGGGATCTTCGCCTTTGATGACGGCAGCGAGTTTGAGCTTGGCTTCGTCGCGGGCCTGTTCGACCGTCAGAATCCCATAGCGCGCGATATTCATGCGGCGCTTGATCCCCTCGGCATTTCGATACTGCACGATGAAGGTCTTGAGGCCCGAGGGCAGCACGCGCACACCGAAGCCCTTCACCTCGGTATCCCAAAGGACTTCTTGCTTCTCTGCGGGCGGGACGAGCGCATCCACGGCGCGCTTGGTCAGTTTGCAGGTTGGCATTGTGCATCTCCACTTGGAGACAAAACTTGACAGAAACAGCTTTGTCTCCAAAATGTCTCTATAAGGCGTCCAATTACGCCCAGCCACAGAATACGATATGCGGGTTTAAGTATCAAGAAATAATAGATAAATCGTAGTATGGCGTTGCCTTGGCAAGTATAGAAAAGCCCAGCGCTTAAGTTGCCAAGGTTGGGGTCGAGGGTTCGAATCCCTTCGCCCGCTCCAGTTTTCCGACATGAAATCAGCGATATAACCCCGTAGGGGTGTGGTGATTTCTGCTTACCCATATTTCCGCGATGTGGCGGGTAAGCAAGGGGTAAGCTTATGGCGGGGGGAGGGTTGGCGCGCGCATGTGCCCGCCTGTCCTGGCCTTATATTTTTCCCATATCCATCTTGGGCGCTGTGTGCAGGCGGTTTGCATACAGCGTTATGGGAGGCAGCCGCAGGCCAACTTTATCGAGGGCTATCGAGCATCTTTCCAGGGCATCGGCGAAGTCACTGTGGCGGCGCGGTAAAGTGCTAAAACTGCTGACGCGTTGTCTTTCCGCCAACCACCCTATGATTCGAATCTCATCTATTGAAACGTAAGATGCTGACACAGGCTGTAGTCGCAGCCCCAGTCCGAGCGTCAGGGTTCGCAACTCGGCGAAGTATGGAGTTAGCTGGGTCACCGCATCAACGCCGATCTTGTTCCGTTTAACCCGTTGCAGGCACTTTGAGGATGCGCTGTCGCTGTCAGCTCCCCGAAGCATGAGCAGCACGCGGCGTTCCACATGGCTACGTCGCCGCAGCAGTATGGGCTGATTCATCGGCTCCCGCCCAGGCTGCGATAGAGCATGAGCGCCGCATCCATCCGCGCATGGCGCAAGGTGAGCGCATCTTCTTGCGCGGTATACAGGGTGCGCTGGGCGTCGAGCATGACCAGCAGGGTTTCCGCGCCCGCACGGTAGCGGCTTTCGGCAAGCCTTGCGGCGATCTCCGCCTGGGCCAGCACCTCGCCCTGTGCCGCGCGTTCGCGGTCCAGCGTGTAGATCGTCGCCAGCGCCTGTTCGACTTCGGCGAACGCGGTGACAATGGCGCGGCGATAAAGCGCCAGCAGTTCTTCCTGACGGGCGATGGCACGGTCGCGCTCACCAGCAAGCCGTCCCCCTGCGAAGATTGGCGCGGCCAGCGCAGAAGCGAGGCTATAGAACGGATCGTCGAACAGGCGCGACAGCCGTCCGCTCTCAAACCCGGCGCCGATGCCCAGCGTGATCCGTGGCAGCATCGCCGCCCGCGCGACCGCGACATCGGCACCGCCGGCAGCCAGCCTCCGTTCGGCCGCCGCGATGTCGGGACGATGCACCAGCATCGTCGAGGGCAATGCCGGCGACAAAGCGGGCACCGGGACTGCCGACAGCTGTGCTGTCTCCACCATCAACCCCTGCGGCGGTTGACCGATCAGGGCAGCCAGCGTCGCATGCGCCGCCGCCCGCTCGCGGTCGATCGCGGCGAGCCGCTGCTCAAGACTCGCGACCAGCCCGCGCTGCTGCGCCAGCTCCAGCGGGGTCGCCATCCCAGCGCGCTGCCGGGATTCGACAAGGGCGAGGATGCGCCGCGCGGCGTCGAGATTACGGGTGGCAATGGCATGGCGCTCGGTCGCCGCCACTGTTGCCGCCCAGGCCGAAGCGGTCTGCGTCTGCGCGATCAGCGTAACGGCATCCCGGTCGTGCCCCGCCGCATCAAGCGCCGCCAGCGCGGATTGGCGGGCCGCGCGGTTGCGTGCCCAGAGATCAAGCTCATAGCGCGCGGTGACGCCCAAATCGAAGCTGGACGTGCCGCCGTCGCCGAACGGACCGGTCCGTCCCGTGTCGCCGCTGCCGGAGACCTCTGGCACCAACTGCCCGCCCGCGATCCGCACCTCGGCAAGCGCCTGTCGCACGCGCGCCTGCGCCCCCGCGACATCATAGCCCTGATCGCGGGCGAGGACGACGAACCGTACAAGCTCGTCATTGTCGAACCCGGACCACCAGTCGGTGTCCGCCGATGGAGAGGACGATGGCACCTCGGCCGACCATCGTTCGGGCACGGCAATGACATGTTCGACCGCGACCGGCGTGCCGGTGGCGCAGCCGCCGAGCAACAGGATCATCGAGAGGATCGGCAGAGGGCGGACCATGTTCATTCCCCCGCCAATGCCCGGACTGGATCGAGCCGCGCCGCCGAGCGAGCGGGCATGAACCCGAAGATGAGACCGGTCGCGACCGCACAGCCGAACGCGCCGAGTGCTGCCACCGGGGAGAACCCCATCGGCACGCCCGCCAGCAACAGCACCCCGCCGATGGCGAGGCCGAACGCGACCCCGGCAATGCCGCCGACCAGCGACACCAGCACGGCTTCGGTCAGGAACTGGCGCAATATGTCGATCTGGCGCGCGCCGGTCGCCATGCGGATACCGATCTCGCGGGTGCGCTCCTTCACCGTCATCAGCATGACGTTCATGACCCCGATGCCGCCGACCACCAGCGAGACGATCGCGATCAGCGCCAGCATCAGGGTCATGCTGCGCCGCGAGGCCATCTCGGCATTGAGCCGTGCGCCGGCATTGTTGATATGGAAGTCTTCCTGCCCGTGGCGGGCCAGCAGCAGCGCGCGGATTGCGCGCTCGGCATCGTCGACCAGATCGCTGCTCTTCGCCTCGATCACCACATAGTCGGCGATCGGCCGCTGGTATATGCGGACCAGCGCCGCGCGATAGGGCACGAACACGCGCTCGTCGTCATCATCGTCGCCCGAGGCCGCGCCTTTCTCGCTCATCACCCCGATGATCTCGAAAAGGGTGTTGGCGATAAGGATCTGTCTGCCGATCGGATCGCCGCCATCGGGGAAGAAGCGGTCCCGGACCTTGCTGCCCAGCACGACCACCGGTGCGATCTCGGCGGCCTCGCGAGCGGTGAAGAACCGTCCCCGCACCACCGGCCAGCGGTGGATGGACGGCATGTCGGGGGTGATGCCTTGCGAATAGAGGGTGGCGGCGCGATTGCCATAGCGCACGGTGATCGGATCGCCGATCGTCGGCATCACCCGGCTGACGGGTTTCAATCGCGCGATCTCGGCCAGGTCGTTTTCGTCGATGCCGAGCGAGGGACCGCCTTCGGGCGGGCTGTTATTCTCCATATAGAGGATCGCGGTGCCAAGCGCGCCCATCTGCGCCATCACCTGACGGCGCGCGCCTTCGCCCACCGCCATCATGACGTTCACCGACGCGACCCCGATGACGATGCCGAGCAGGGTGAGCGCGGTGCGGAAGCGATTGACCCGCAGCACGCGCCAGGCGGCGCGCGTGGCTTCATGGAGGTTGGCGGCCAGCGAGGCATGGCCGCGTCCCGCCGCCGCGATATCCGGCAGCGCCGGCAAGGAACGTCCAGCGCTGCCCGATTGGGCCGTATCCGCCCGTCGCCCGCTATCGGCGACGATGGCGCCGTCGCTGATCTCGATGATCCGCCGCGCGCGCTCGGCGACATGCCGGTCATGGGTGATGAGGATGATGGTGTGGCCGGCATCGGCCAGTTCGTCGAACAGCGCCATGACTTCGGCGCCGCTCTTCGTGTCGAGCGCGCCGGTGGGTTCGTCGGCGAGGATGATGCGTCCGCCGTTCATCAGCGCCCGCGCGATCGAGACCCGCTGCTGCTGGCCGCCCGAGAGCTGGTTCGGGCGATGATCCATGCGGCCTGCAAGCCCGAGCCGGTCGAGCAGCGCGGCCGAGCGGGCATGGCGCTCATGCTCCGGGGTTCCGGCGTAGATCGCCGGCACCTCGACATTCTCGCGCGCGGTCTCGGTGGCGATGAGATTATAGGACTGGAACACGAACCCGAACGCCTCGCGGCGCAGCCAGGCGAGCTGGTCGGGATCGAGCGTGGCGACGTCCTGCCCGGCAAAGCGGTATGTCCCCGCCGATGGCCGGTCGAGACAGCCGAGCAGGTTCATGAGGGTGGATTTGCCCGACCCGGATGCGCCGACGATCGCGACGAACTCGCCCGTGCCGATCTCCAGGCTGACCCCGCGCAGCACCTCAACGGCGGTATCGCCTTCGCCATAACGGCGGCGAATGCCGGAGAGCGCGATCAGCGGCATGTCGGGCGCGGCGCTCAAGAGCCGGCCTCATCCTCGACGATCAGCCGGTCGCCGGCCTTCAGGCCACCCAATATCTGCACCGACATGCGGTCGCGCGCGCCGCCGCGCACTGTGCGCTCTACCACTTCACCATCGACCAGCAGCCGCGCGGTATAGCGGTCGGCCTGCGCCGCATTCTCGGTCAAGGCGGAGAGCGGCGCGACCAGCACGCCCTTTGCCGACGCTGTGGTGAACCGCACCTGCGCGGTCATCTCGGGCATCAGCGCATTGACGTCGTTCGCGACATCGAACAGCACCGTATAGAGCACCACCTTGCCGCCTGATCCGCCGCCGCTGCCGCTCGCGGCTTCCCCGGTCGGGCGCGGCGGCGCAGGCAGGACCTGCCGCACCGTGCCGCTCCAGCTTCGCCGCTCATTGCCGAGCGTCGTGAACCTTGCGCTCATGCCGGGTTTGACGCGGTGGATGTCGGCCTCAGACACTTCGGTCGAGACGGTCATGCGAGCAAGGTCGGCGATGCGCAGCACGGTCGGGGTCTGATAGGTGGCGTTGAGCGTCTGGCCGAGCTTCGCGTCCACCGAGACCACGGTGCCGGCGATCGGCGCGTAGATGCGGGTAAACCCAAGCTGCGCCTCGTCGCCGCGCAGACGCGAAGCGGTTTGCTCGATCTGGGCGCGCAGATTGGCGACGCGCGCCGATGCGGTCTTCACCGCTGCTTCGGCGACCTGCACATCCTCGGTGCGGGTCGAGCCTTCGCGCTCCATCTGGCGCTGGCGGGCATATTGCCGCGCCGCCAGTTCATGCTGGGCCTGCTGTTCGGCGAGCTGGGCGCGCAGGCCGGCAAGCTGCGCGCGGCCCGCCTCGACGGTCGCGAGCGGGATCGAGGGATCGATCTCGGCAAGAAGCTGGCCTTTCTCGACCCGGTCGCCCGGTTCGACCAGGAGCTTGCGGATCTGGCCGGAGACCTGCGCGCCGACATCGACCGCCATTTGCGGCTGCACGGTGCCGAGCGCATTGACGCTGGCTTCGATATCGCCGCGGCGTACCTCGACCGTCTGGTGGTCTGGCGATACTGGTCGCAGCCACCATGCCGCGAGGATCAGCGCGGCGACGGCAAGCGCCACAACGGCCCAAAGGCGGGGGCCGCGCAGCGCGGTGCGCCATGACGAAGAAGCGTTCATGGGCGGCCTACTTCAAGAAGTATTCGACGGGCACGACCAGTTCGATCGTCTCGCCCGGCACATCGGCGGGAGGTTTGGGCAGCGGCTGCGCGCGGCGCGGCAGGTTGACGGCTTCGCTGTCGAGCGTGCCGAACCCCGAACTGCGCTCCAGGCGGGAGGAGAGGACGCGGCCGTTCCGGTCCATGACGAACCGTATCCACGGCACGCCCTGCTGGCGGCGCGACTGCGCGGACGCCGGATAGCGCTTCACCTTGTTGAGCGCGCCCAGCACCAGTCCCTGCCATGTCGGTACGCCGCTCGACAGCACCGGCGCGGGCGGCGCGGGCCGGGCCGGCGGCGCGGTCGTCTCCTGTGCAGGGGCTTTGGCCTCCACCCTGGGTTCTGGCGGCTGCACCGGCAGCGCGACCGCCGCGTTGGGAACGATCGGCGTTTTTACCACCTCGCGCTGGATCACGGGCCTGGGCTGCTCGGCCTTGATCTGCTTTGGTCCTGGCGGCTGTTCGCTGGGCGGGACCGGCGGCGCTGCGGGCGGCGCCATGTCGATGAAGATGGCGGGTTCGGGCGCGGGCGTGCTGATCGACGGGCCGAGCCAATAGGCGGCGATCAGGAGCGGTAGCGCATGAACGCCCAGCACGATGCTGAGCGATCCAGCCCAGCGCCGGCCTTCGCGCGGATCGGCCAGCGGGTCGGAGAACGCACCACCTTCCGGGGAACGCGCCTTACGCGCTGTATTGGACGGGATCGGCTGCATGACGGTCACTGACCTGCCGTCTCTTCCATGCCGACCAGCGCGACCTTCAGATAGCCCGCGCCGCGAAGGTCATTCATCGCCTTCATCAGCGTGTCGTAATCGACCGTCTTGTCGGCGCGCAGGAACACCCGCTGTTCCTTGTCGCCGCCGGTGCGGCGATTGAGTTCGCTCGCCAGCGCCTCATGGCTGATGGGCGTATTGTCGAGCGCCAGCGTCTTGTCCGCCTTGATGGTGAGGAAGACCTGCTTGTCGGGCTTGGGTTGCGGCTGCGCGGTCGAGGCGGGCAGATCGACCTTCACGTCCACGGTCGCGAGCGGGGCGGCGACCATGAAGATGATGAGCAGGACCAGCATCACGTCGATGAACGGCGTGACGTTGATCTCATGGTTCTCGACCAGTTCGTCGTCATGATGGAGCTTCGCGGCCATGACGCTTCACCCCGCCACATGCAGGTCGGGCTTGCCGACCAGGCCGCGCGAGAGGTCACGCGAGACGAGGCGCAGCACCGCCGCCGACGTATCGCCCACGAGTGCCTTGTAAGCCGCGATCTGGCGAGCGAAGTGGTTGTAGATCACCACGGCGGGGATCGCCGCGACCAGACCCATGGCGGTCGCGAGCAGCGCTTCGGCGATGCCTGGCGCGACCACGGCGAGGTTGGTGGTCTGTGAGGCTGCGATGCCGATGAAAGAGTTCATGATGCCCCAGACGGTGCCGAACAGGCCGACAAAGGGCGCGGTCGCGCCGATGGTCGCCAGCACACTGGTGCCGCGCGTCATACGGCGTCCCGCCGACGCCTCGATCCGGTCGAGCCGGGAGGCGACGCGCTCCTTCAGCCCTTCGCCATCCTCCAGCGCATCGGCGGACTGGCGCACTTCAGCGGCGGTCGCCGCGATCAGCGCGGTCGAGATCGTCGCATCCTTGTCGACGGCTTTGGACGCCTCCAGCAGCGTGCGGGCGGTCTCGATCGTGCCCAGCGCTTCGCGCTGCGCGGCGACCGCTTTCTTCAGTTCCAGGGATTTGCTGAGCAGTACGGTCCAGGTCACGACCGACGCGATCGCGAGGCCGATCATCACCGACTTCACGATCCAGTCTGCTTGGATAAACATGCCCCAGGCGGTGAGGTCATGCGGCAGCGTGGGCGAGGTCGATTGTGCTTGCGTGGGAACAAACGTTAGCAAAGCTGCAATCACGGCTAAGGGGCGGTGATACATTTTCATAGGGAGCGTCTTTCCAATCGAGATATGTGGGCTTTTTGCGTTCATCGGAGCGCACTGGAGGCTAGGGCGCAGGTCAGAGCCAGCGCGAGAATGAAGAATGCCGAAGGCAGAAATTGCTTGGGGCGATATGTTACGCTGACGGCCGCGATCATGATCGCGGCAGCAAGCAAGCCCACCCACGCCACAGCACCGACCGTTGGAGTCCAACCAATCATTGCGGCTGCAAAGGATGCGACCAGTAGCAACCAACCCGCGATGCGCGTAAATGCCGACAATCGGCCGTTCAGCGTACGATCGAACAGCGCGCGCTGATGCTTCGACATCGCTGCGGTAAGTCCGGCGATCCCGCCGAGGGTAAGGGAGAATGAAAGAAGCATCGCTGTCACTCCGCCGGCTCCATCTGCGTTGCAGGATCGTGGCGCCGCTTCGGGAGGGGGCGTGACTGGTGTTTTGGTCTGGATAGCCGTCTGGCTAGCCACATGAAGAACAATCCCACACCAAATGCCGAAAGGTCGAAGCCAGCCAGGACGTAATCGCCTGCGGGGAGCGAGACACCAAGGTGTCGATTGGTGGTCACAGCATTGAGGATAGGAATGAGTGCGAATGCCCCAGCGGCGAGCCAGGCCATCTCTGCCCATGCCTTTTCGAGCGAACGCCAGACAGGATAGATCAGCATCAATGCCCATGTGATAAACATCGAATGCACTTCCCATTCAGCACGATGCTCCATGCCAACGGGCAGAAGTCTATTGGACCAGAAATAGGCGGCGATCGCGATGGGCAGGCCCAGGATCGTTCCGACATTGAGCCGATCCACCAGCGCAATTCCGAAATGGCTGGAACCGGCTTTCGCCAGCTTTGCCTTACGCTTCGTCGACCAAAGCGTAAGTCCCGTCGCGATCATGACCCCGCCGGAAGCTCCGGCCAAAAGATAAAGGAACCGCAGAGCCGGATTGGCAAAGCTGCCGACATGAAGGGCGCGCATAGTGTCAGCCGTGACGACAGCCGCTCTGATAGGCTTTTCAGGTTCAGGTATCAGTTTTCCGGTCGGACCGTCGAAGCGCAGGCTGTTCCCCGCTCCGGTAATGGCGCTACCTGGGATGCGGTTGACGAAGACGATCGCATTGGCGAGGTTGGGATTGTCGATATGGACACTGCCGACCTGCTCCTTCCCCCAGATCGCGTCTGCCCGTGAAAGCAAAGGAGCAAGCGGTGCCATCGCCGCTTCCGCCGCTGCTGGCTTCTCCTCGTCCGATTCCCATCCGTACGCTTGTTGGAAGAAGCGGTCGCGGTCGCCGAAAATCATGTCCGGACCAACCGGCATGTAATTGAACATGAAGAAAATCAGACCTGAATATGTGATCATCAAGTGGAACGGCAGCGCTGCAACGCTGGCAAGGCCATGGCCATCGAGCCAACTGCGCTGACCTTTCCCGGGCCGGAAAGTGAAAATATCCGCGAAGATTTTCTTATGCGTGATTATGCCGCTCACGATCGCCACCAGCATGAACATCGTGCACGCACCCACGATCCGCACTGCCCAGTTAAATGGCATATAGTGAAGCGCGTAGTGCATACGGTAGAGTGCTGCGCCGCCGCCGGTCTCGCGAGTTTGCAGGTCAATCTTTTGGCCGGTGTTCTGATCGAGGCGATCTCGTATCAGTTTCCCGGCTTTCTGGTCGCCTTCGGGTTGCGCTCGCCAGGCAGCGATCAGATCGTGGTTGCCGCGTGATGCCGGAAAGGTGATCGACCAACTCTGCGCGTCGGGGGCGTGGGTCTCAAGATAGGACATCGCAAGCGGCAGTAAGTCTGACGTCGGACGAGCCTGAGAAAGCAGCGGCTCCTCCGGCTGCATCCAGTGGTCGATTTCTTTACTGAGGTAACCCAGCGTGCCGGTGACGAACATGAAGAACAAGATCCAGCCCGCCAGCAGGCCAGCCCAACTGTGCAACCACGCCATAGACTGCCGTAGACCACCCCTCATCTGGCGGTGCTCCAACCGAACAACCATAGCAGTGCGAGACCGCAGGAGGCGACGCCCAGTCCACCCCATGCGCGCCAGGCGTCACGGCATGCGAAGCACCATAGGATCGCCACCGCGTAGATGGCGAAGCTCAGCAAGGTTGCAGTGAGAATGCCGTAGGCGCGATTTGAAACAAATAATGATGATATCGAAGCGACTGCTAACGCGGCCAAGGCATATCCGCCGATAACTGCCGAAATGACACGCGAGATAACGGGAAACACTCGTCGATATCGCGTGAGAGTGAGGGATCGACCGGGAGATGCTGGACTTACTGGAAAGTCATCGAATTGACTGGCGGACATAGAATCGCACCTTACAGGAGGCCCACTAGCCGCCCTCTCAGCAGGTACGGCGACGCCCGACTACGAGCGCCACCGAATACTTTCAAAATCCAGCCCGGACGGTCAGCATGAAGCTGCGCGGCTCACCCCAATATACCCAAGACCCTCCTATGCGGTGATATTTCTGGTCGAGTATATTATTGACGCTTGCTGTAGCTTTGATGTTGTTATTTATCTGATATCCTATTTGGCCGTTAAGAATGGCATGGCTTCCTTGGGTGATATTGCCGCTATAAATCTTACTTTGCGCAGTGAGGCCGGCACCAAGACTCCATCTATACAAGGCTGATTTTGAATTAGCTTTCCCGAAATCATAGGTCGTCCAGAGCTTGAGCAGATGGCGAGGCGTGATGCCTGAGAATGTTTCGCCGATGTTGTTGGCGTTACTGTCCTCAAGATACTTGGTATGAGCATAGGTATATCCGGCAGAAATTTCCCATCCGGGCACGGGGCTACCGGAAACCTCTGCTTCAACGCCCTGACTCTGGACCAAACCGGCCGCGATCGAACAGGAACCCGTCCCACAAATATGGGTAGGATCGGGATCGGTTATGGCCCGGTTTCTGTCGCGGATTCTAAAGATTGCGATCGACGCGTTCAGTTTGTCGTCGAAGAACGAGCCTTTGACCCCCGTTTCCGCTTGCCAGCCGATACGGGGAGGCAGGACATTGTTTTGAAAGTCAATATTCGTTTGGGGGATAAAAATGTCGGCATAGCTCGCGTAAAATGTGATGTTCTTGTGAACATCCCAGATAATGCCGCCGTAAGGCGTGAATTTATCCTTCGCCTGGGCGCCCTGGGTCCAGTCGCTCGCTGTCGGAAGAATATTACGAGACTCGGTAGAGAAGTTGCTCAGCCTACCTCCCGCGACAATAGTGAGATCGTCGGAAAGTTTGACCCTGGCCGAACCGTAAAACCCGGACTGCTCGGTTCTGGTCTCACCAATGTTCGTTATCGGATTGACAAGGGACTCACTCCCATCAAGGTTTGGGGCGAAAAGGTCCTGGGTTAGGCGGCGTGGACAAATTTAAGCCAGTATCTGGCGGTGGCTAGATGGACCATGCCGAGGAAACTGTTGGCAAGCTGGTCGTAGCGGGTGGCGATGGCGCGGTTGATCTTGAGGTGGCCAAACGTGC
>Ga0180223_1000205_pt1 | contig 101529 bp, 93 predicted proteins | sample eDN5th30CKraftOP_FD_151337 | JGI IMG/M metagenome (GOLD analysis project Ga0180223, IMG submission 151337) | Enriched Organic Plus compost microbial communities from Emeryville, California, USA - eDNA 5th pass 30_C Kraft OP (version 2) (version 2) ...
CGCGGCGCGCGCGCTTGAGGCGCCGGAGAAGGTTGTCGTCACCCGCGACCCCGAGACGGTCTATCGTGCCGACCGCATCGTGCTGCCGGGCGTCGGCGCGTTTGCCGATTGCCGCAAGGGGCTCGATGCACTCGACGGCATGGTCGATGCGATGACGCAGGCGGTGCGCGGCAAGGCGCGGCCGTTCTTCGGCATCTGCGTCGGCATGCAGCTGATGGCGACGCAGGGCAAGGAGCATGTCACTACGCCCGGGCTCGACTGGATTTCCGGCGACGTCGAAAAAATCGCGCCGCGCGACGAAAGCCTGAAGATTCCGCACATGGGCTGGAACACGCTCGACCTGCTGCACGAGCATCCCGTGCTGGAACGCCTGCCGCTCGGCGACAAGGGCCGCCACGCCTATTTCGTGCACTCCTATCACCTCAATGCGGCGAGCGAGGGCGATGTGATCGCGCGCGCCGATTACGGCGGCCCGCTCACCGCGATCGTCGCCAAAGACACCATGTTCGGCACGCAGTTTCATCCCGAGAAGAGCCAGCGTTTTGGCCTCGCTCTGATCGCCAATTTTCTGAAGTGGAAGCCGTGATCCTTTTTCCCGCCATCGATCTGAAGAACGGCCAGTGCGTGCGTCTGCAACAGGGCGACATGAATCGTGCGACCGTGTTCAATCTCGATCCGGCCGCGCAGGCCGCAACGTTCGAGCGGCAGGGCTTTGAATACCTGCATATCGTCGATCTCGATGGTGCGTTCGCGGGCAAGCCGCAGAACGCGCAGGCAGTCGAGGCGATTCTGAAAGTCGTGAAGATGCCGGTGCAGCTCGGCGGCGGCATTCGCGACATGGCGACGCTGGAGGCGTGGCTGGAGAAGGGCATCGCGCGTGTCATCATCGGCACCGCCGCGGTGCGCGATCCGGCTTTTGTGAAAGAGGCCGCAAATAAATATCCGGGCCGCGTCGCGGTCGGGCTCGATGCGCGCGATGGCAAGGTCGCGGTGGAAGGCTGGGCTGAAACCTCGACCGTCACCGCGCTTGAGATCGCGCAGCGGTTCGAGGATGCGGGCGTGGCCGCGATCATCTTCACCGACATCGCACGCGACGGTCTGCTCAAGGGCCTCAATCTCCATGCGACAATTGCACTGGCCGAAGCTATCTCGATTCCGGTGATTGCTTCGGGCGGTCTTGCCTCCATCGACGACGTGAAGGCATTGCTCACGCCGCGCGCCAAAAAGCTCGAAGGCGCGATTTCCGGACGCGCGCTCTATGACGGACGGATCGATCCGGCGGAGGCGCTGGCGCTGATCAAAGCGGCGAAGGCGGCCTAGATGTTCAAGGCCCGCGTCATTCCCTGTCTCGACGTCAAGGACGGCCGTGTTGTCAAAGGCGTCAACTTCGTCGATCTGCGCGACGCCGGCGATCCGGTGGAGGCCGCGATTGCCTATGATGCCGCCGGCGCGGACGAGCTTTGTTTTCTCGACATCACCGCGACGCATGAGAACCGCGGCACCATTCTCGATGTGGTGAAGCGCACGGCGGAAGCCTGCTTCATGCCGGTCACGGTCGGCGGTGGGGTCCGCACGGTGGATGACATCCGCACGCTGCTCAACCACGGTGCCGACAAGGTGTCGATCAATTCCGCCGCCGTCAGCCGCCGCGAGTTTGTGAAAGAGGCGGCGGAAAAATTCGGCAATCAATGTATTGTGGTGGCGATCGATGCCAAGCGCGTGCCGCGCGCGGGCAATTCCGACCGCTGGGAAATCTTCACCCATGGCGGACGCAAGGCGACCGGCATCAATGCCATCGAGTATGCGCAGGAAGTGGTTGCGCTTGGCGCGGGCGAAATCCTGCTGACCTCGATGGACCGCGACGGCACGCGACAGGGTTTCGACATTCCGCTGACGCGGCAGATCGCCGACAGCATTTCCGTGCCGGTGATCGCCTCGGGCGGCGTCGGCAATCTCGATCATCTGGTGGAGGGCGTCCGTTCGGGACATGCCACGGCCGTGCTCGCCGCCTCGATTTTCCACTTTGGCGAATTCACCATCCGGCAGGCCAAGGAGCACATGGCCCGCGCCGGGCTGGCGATGCGGCTTGACCCGTGAGCACCGTCCGGTCTTTGGTAGTCCGGAAAGCGGTATAATGAGATTGGTAATCCGGGAGAAAGCCCGGAAAGCTCCAGGAACAACGCGATGAGCGGTTTCACCATTCACGATCTGGCTGGCATCATCGATGCCCGCGCGGCCTCAAGCGGGGAGGTGTCCTATACGCGCAAGCTCCTGGACAAGGGTCCCGAGCATTGCGCTAAGAAACTCGGCGAGGAAGCGATCGAGGTGGTGATCGCGTCGGTCGAGAGCAACGGCACGCGCGAACATATCGTGGCGGAAAGCGCCGATCTGATTTTTCATCTTCTGGTCTTGCTGAAATCGCGCGGCGTCGCGCTTTCGGAGGTCGAGGCTGAGCTCGCGCGCCGTACGCAAATGTCGGGGCTGGAAGAAAAGGCGGCGCGCAAGCCGGACTAACAAGGCTGAGTGACACGCGCCTGAAGAGTATTTGCGTATCCGTCGCGGCTCGCCGTTCCGGAATGAAAGAGAAAAGAGACCGGGGCCATGACGACGGGGGCCGAACCGCAGAAATACGATCCTTATAGGTCGTTCACGCGCGCACAATGGGCGAAGCTGCGCGACGACACGCCGATGACGCTGAAGGCGGCGGAAATCGAGCGGATGCACTCGATGCTCGACCGTCTCGACCTCAAGGAGGTCGAGGAAATCTACCTGCCGTTGTCGCGGCTGTTGTCCTATTACGTCAGCTCGGCACAGCGGCTGTTCGAATCGGAGCGTCGCTTTCTGCGCATCCGCGACCGCAAGATGCCCTACATCATCGGTGTCGCGGGCTCGGTCGCGGTCGGCAAATCCACCACGTCGCGCGTGCTGCAGGCGCTGCTGGCGCGCTGGTCGCCGAAGCCGAAGGTCGATCTCGTCACCACCGACGGTTTTCTGCATCCCAACGCCCATCTCAAGCGCGAAGGGCTGATGGAGAAGAAGGGCTTTCCCGAAAGCTACAATCTCGGTGCGCTGCTGGCGTTTCTGTCCGACATCAAGGCGGGGCGTCCCGGCGTGCGCGCGCCGGTCTATTCGCATCTGACCTACGACATTGTACCCGGCAAGACGGTCGAGATCGATCAGCCGGACATTCTCATCGTCGAGGGATTGAACGTGCTGCAGACCGGACGCCTGCCTGCCGATGGCAAGGCGGTGCCGTTCGTGTCAGACTTCTTCGACTTCTCTGTGTTCATCGATGCCGACGAAGACATGCTGCGCGAGTGGTACGTCACGCGCTTCCTGAGACTGCGCGACACCGCGTTTAACGATCCACGGTCCTACTTCCACCGCTACGCGGGATTGAACGACGAGGAGGCGCGGAAAACGGCGCTGTCGATCTGGAACACGATCAACCTCGTCAACCTGCATGAAAACGTGCTGCCGACACGGCCGCGCGCGACGCTGATCCTCAAGAAGGGCAGCGATCATGTGGTTGAGAAAGTCTCGCTGCGGCGGCTTTAAGCCTCACGCCGCGTGGCGGCTCGCATCCATGCCGAAATGGCCGATGTAGCGCGAGGCGATCGCCGCGACCGGCATCACCACCAGCACGTCGGTGGTGCCGAACTGATGGTCGATCACGGCGCCGTCGCCGATGAAAGCGCCGAGCCGCAGATAACCCTTGATGAGCGGCGGCAGTTCGCGCAGCGCCGCTTTCGCGTGGATGGCGTCCTTCGCCATTCGGTTCATCTCGACATAGCGTGAATCATGCGCCCGCGCGCGCCATTCATCTGGCGCGGCGGTGTAGTGATGCAGGAATGATAAGGGCAGCGCCAGACGGTCCGGATCGGTGCCGGGCAGGCTGGCGCAGCCGATCATCACGTCCATGCGGTGGCGGCGGACATAGCTCCAGATGCCGTGCCAGAGCAGTTCTACCGTGCGCTTGGTGCGATAGGGCGGCAGCACGCAGGAGCGGCCGAGTTCGAGAAAGCGCAGATTGCGATGGCGCTCGATCAGTGCGGCAATGTCGAATTCCTCGCCGGTGTAGAACCCGCCGTGAGATTGCGCGATCTCCTGCCGCAGCAGGCGATAGGTGCCGACGACCGGCTGCTTGCCGCGCCGCGTGAGCGGGGCGTCGTGATCGATAACAAGGACATGATCGCAAATCTTGTCGAACATATCCTTGTCGCGCCGGGCCAGCAGCGTCGGTGCATCCGCGATCGCTGTGCCGTCCCGGTAGAAAACCTTGTAGCGTAATTTCTGCGCACGTTTGATGTCGTCGCGCGAGGTTGCGAGCCGTACCTCCAGCGAACCGAGGCGGCCCAGCGTGTCAATGCGCGGTGTTGCAAAATCAGGCCGGAGAATGTCGATGCCGTGCTGCGCCGGCTTCAGCCAGTTTGCGGCGGCCTTGGCCGCATCGCGCGCAAGTTCGGGCCTGAACCAGTTTTGCATCGCGCCGGGTTTGAATCCGGCATCCGTGTCGCCACGCATGAAAGTCCCCGCGGCGCTTCTGCGAATCGGTCAGAAGCGGCTCGCGGTGGATTAAGCACGGCTAGCCCAATGGTTTTATGACAGCGGGGCGCGCGCTGGCGCGACAATTTAGTGACGCCTCAGGCGGCGAGATGCGCCGGAACGGCTTCGCTCAGAGCCTGCGCAAGCTTGTCGCGATCGAGCGGCTTGACGAGGAAGCCGTCCATGCCCGCCTCGAAGCAGGCATAGCGATCCTCGACCAGGGTGTTGGCGGTCAGCGCCAGGATTTTCGTGCGCGACAGCCCGCGCTCGGATTCGCGGGTGCGGATCATGCGCGTCGCTTCGATGCCGTTCATCTCCGGCATTTGCACGTCCATCAGGACCACATCGTAACGAGCGCCCGCCGTCTCCGCCGCGATCCAGGATTCCAGCGCCTCGCGTCCGTTGGTACAGATTACCGGCTGATGGCCGAGCTTGGTCAGCAGCGAGCGCATCAGCAGCGCGTTGATCTCGTTATCTTCGGCGACGAGGATCGACAGCCGCTTCGGTGCGGCAGGCGCGCGGATCGCCTCGGAGTCTTCGGGAATGTCAGGCGCGAGCGCCGGACTTTCGGACGTGACGCGCGCCGCCAATGATGCCCCGCGCACCGGCTTGATGAGATAGCCGGTGAAGGCCGCCATTTCGGCAGGCCGCAGGTCGTGACGCTCAGCGGGGGTGAACATCGCGATGCGATGCGTGGCGTGGGAGGCGGCGCGTTCGCCGAAGGCCTGTACAGCGTCTGCCCCCAGCGCGTGATCGACCACGACGGCGTGCCAGTCGCGTTCGGGCAGCAAGGCTTCGGCCACGGCCAGATCGGACGTCTCACAGATCTGTGCGCCCCAGCGCCCCAACCGCCGCGTCACCAGCGAAGCCGAGATCGCCTGCGGCATCACCACCATCACAGCCTTGCCGGTGAGGTCCGGCGCGGTCCATGCGATTGCGGCCGACGTGTCGGAGGATTGCAGCGGAATCGAAACCTCGAACGTGGTGCCTTCGCCGAGTGTGCTTTCCAGCGCGATGCGTCCACCCATCCGGCGCACGATGCGCTCGCTGATAGCAAGTCCCAGTCCCGAGCCGCCATACTGGCGCGCAATCTGTTCGTCGGCCTGCTCGAATTCACGGAAGATGCGCTGCTGCGCGTCCGGCGCGATACCGATACCGGTGTCGCGCACCATGAAGCTGATTTCGCCCGGCCAGATGCCCGGCTCGACGATCAGCGCAACGCCGCCTGTGGAAGTGAACTTCACGGCATTGCTGGCGAGGTTGAGCAGCACCTGTCGCAGCCGCGCGGCATCGCCCACGACTTCAAGCGGCAGGCGTTCGTCGATATAGCAGGCAATCTCGATCTGTCGCGCCTGCGCGCGCGGCGCCAGCAGTTCGGTGATCTCCTCGATCATGCCGGCGAGATGAAAGGAGCGATGTTCGAGGTCGATTTTGCCGGCCTCGATCTTGGAGAAATCCAGCAGCTCCTCGACGAGCGACATCAACGCTTCGCCGGAGGTTTTCACCGCCTTGGCATAGGCAGCCTGCTCAGGGTTCAGCGGCGTGTCGAGCAACAGCGCGCTCATGCCGAGGATGCCGTTGAGCGGCGTGCGGATTTCGTGCGAGGCGACCGCGAGGAATTTCGATTTGGCGCGGTTGGCGGAGATGGCGTGATCGCGCGCAAGCCCGAGCGCGTGCTCGCTCTCGGTGCGGTCGGTGACGTCGCGGCCGACGCACTGGAATTCGGCGGGTTCGTTGGCGTGAGGACGAACGAGGGTTTCGCGCCAGGCGATCCAGCGCGGGCCGAATGTGGTCTGGGTCTTCTGGTCGTGGACGCGGCTGCCGCCGGGTTCGGTGGCGTCGTCGCCCTGTTCGACCACCGGCAGGCAATAATCGGTGCCGATCAGCTCCATGCGCTTCTTGCCGGCATAGGCGCAGAAGGTGTCGTTGACGAAGGTCAGACGCTGGTGTGCATCGCGCAGCACGATGAGATCGCTCTGCGATTCGAACAGGCTGCGCGCGCGCTCTTCGGCTTCCTTCAGTTCCCAGTTGCGGTCGATCAGCGCCTCGTTATGCAGTGCGACCTTGCGCATGCTTTTCTTCAGCCAGCGCATCCGCATGCTCAGGGCTGCGAGCGCAAGACAGGAGAGCGCGAACAGAAAGCTGATGCCGGCGGCAAACGCCTGAGGATTGTAGTCTGCCGATTGCGAGAGGCTGCCGCGGATGAAACCGTAACCGGCGCCGAAGGTCGCCATGAAGATCAGGGCCAGCCGAATGGCACTCGCGATCCGGCGGTGGCGGCGTGAAAACCTGCGCAACCGCGCCTTCAAACGCTTCGCCCCGCTCATGGCAGTGCTCATGGCAGCATCCCCGTTTTGTGACCCCGATCACCCGGCTGCAGAGTGCCGCTGCAGCCATTGCAAATGGCTTGCGGCGGGCGGCCTTGGCCGCACGCGATGAAAAGATGGCTAATGGAGTCTTAAAGCTGCGACAGCACCAGCTTGCCGTGCTGCGGCGCGGCTCCGATCAGAAGTGCTGCGGCATCGCGGGCCGAAACCTTGGCCGAGTTGACGTAGAGCCGATAATCGCCGGGCTGATCGGACAGATAGATGATCGGCTCGGATGCTTTCTCATGACTTGCGATGGTGACATAGCGTGTCGCCGCCGTAATCGAGCAGCCTTTTCGCATCGGCGCGGCATCGTCGGAAGCATCGACGTCGTCGGCCACCGTGAAGTCGGCCAACTCGGGACGGTCCACGAGCTGCACGCGCACGGTCGCGCGGCTGGCGTCGTCGGTGAAGGAGACGCGCTCCTGTGTCTGCCACGGCGCGGTGGCAAGCTGCACGGAGGCGTGTCCGATTGCGATGCAGGGCTGCGAGGCGGAGGTGAATTGTCCGCCCGCCAGAACGCCGACGGCGAGAAGGGGAATGGCTGACGCCAGCATTCGAAGATGCAACATGGGACGCTACTCAACGCTTACACGACAACAGGCCGGACTGCGGCCATGGTTCGTAAAGTGTAAAGAGCGATCGTTACTTTCGCGTTATCAGGCGGCGCGCTGCAGATCTTCGGCCAGTACGCGGTACGACAAGGCCTCCGCGAGATGGACGCGGCCGATCCTGTCCGCGCCGTCGAGGTCGGCGAGCGTGCGCGCCACCCGCAGCACGCGATGATAGCCGCGCGCCGACAGCCGCATGCTGTCGGCGGCTTCGCGCAGCAGCGTGCTGCCCTGCGCATCGAGGGCTGCGATCTCTTCCAGTACCGACGCAGGCGCCTCGGCGTTGGTGCGGATCTGCGGCAACCCAAGTGCCGCGTAGCGTCTGAGTTGAATCTCGCGTGCAGCCGCGACGCGCGCCGCAACCTCGCGCGATCCCTCCGCAGGCGGCGGCAAGATGAGATCGGCGGCGGTGACGGCGGGCACTTCGATGCGCAGATCGATACGGTCGAGCAGCGGACCCGACAGCCGCGCCTGATAATCGGCGCTGCAACGGTCGATGCGGCCACGCTTGCAGGAGTAGCCCGGCTCGTAGGCGTGGCCGCAGCGGCACGGATTCATCGCTGCCACCAGCATGAAGCGGGCGGGATAGGTCAGGCGATGGTTGGCGCGTGATACCGAGACCTCGCCGTTCTCGAGCGGCTGGCGCAGCGAATCCAGCACGCGCGCGTCGAATTCCGGCAGTTCGTCGAGAAACAGCACGCCATGATGGGCGAGCGAAATTTCTCCCGGCCGTGCGCGCATGCCGCCGCCGGTAAGGGCCGCCATGCTCGCGGAATGATGCGGCGCGCGAAACGGCCGCTTCGAGGTCAGTGCGCCGCCGTCGATCTGTCCGGCGACGGAAGCGATCATGGAAATTTCGAGAAGTTCGGACGGCGACAGTGGCGGCAGGATCGAAGGCAGCCGCGCGGCAAGCATCGACTTGCCGGCACCGGGCGCGCCGATCATCAGGAGATGATGCCCGCCCGCGGCGGCGATTTCGAGTGCGCGCTTGGCGCTCTCCTGGCCCTTGATGTCACGCAGGTCGAGCATCTCGCCGACAGGATCGGCGATCTTCGGTTCGGGCCGCGACAGCACCTGCGTGCCCTTGAAGTGGTTGGCGATCTGGATCAGCGAGCCTGCGGCCACGATCTCAAGCTCGGGGCTGGCCCACGCCGCCTCCGCGCCGCAGGCCTCGGGGCAGATCAGGCCATGGTCGCGGGCGTTGGCACCGATCGCCGCGGGCAGCACGCCCGCCACCGGCGCAATCGAGCCATCAAGGCCCAATTCGCCGAGCACGGTGAAATCCGACAGCGCATCGGGTGGAATCGCACCGATCGCCGCCATCAGGCCGAGCGCGATCGGCAGGTCGTAATGGCTGCCTTCCTTCGGCAGGTCGGCAGGCGCGAGATTGACGGTGATCCGCCGCGCGGGCAGCGCCAGTCCCGACGCGATCAGCGCAGACCGCACCCGCTCGCGCGCTTCGGAAACGGCTTTATCCGGCAGGCCGACGATGGCGAAAGCCGGCAGGCCCGGCGCGACCTGAACCTGGACATCGACGGCGCGCGCCTCGATGCCTTCAAAGGCCATGGTGGAGACATGCTGAACCATCCGGGCCACCCTGCCGACAGGAGCTGGTGGAACTTTACCCTTTTGGTGGACTAACGCAAGAACATTAAAAGAACAAAAGTGGACTATGTGACCTGAAAGACTCAAGGCGGGTGGGCGCCGGAGTCACATTCTGGAATATGGCTGGAGCCGCTACGAAATTCGATCCGGGGCCGCCGAAGGCTGCCCGCTCTTTGCCCCGTGCACAGGAAAATTGGCGCAGAGCGTTTCAGCGCGCCGGACGCAGTCTGATTTGCGGCATCCCCGGTCGGGCCAATTTTGCGCAATCAGACAAGATTAAGCGCGCCCTCAATCAAAGACCTTTCGCAGGCGCCGTTCTATCCTTCCCTCAATCAGGGCGTGACGGCTCCTCGTTCGGAGCGATGTCACGCCCAAAGGGGGGACATCCATATGGCACTCGAAAAATATATCGTACGAAGCATCGCTGCCGTGGCTGCAGCTGCTGTTGCTGGCCCGGCACTTGCCGCAGATCTCGCGGTGAAGGCGCCGCAGCCGGTGGCCGCGTTTGCGCCGTCGGACATTCACGGGTTTTTCGATGTCAGCTTCGGCGGCGACTATGTCACGCCGCGTGGCGTGCACGTCACGGGAACGGGCTTGACGACGCAGATCGCCACCGGCCTGTCGGCGGATGTCTATAAAAACAAAACGGCTTCATCAACAAAATATCGCTGTATGGCGGTGTCTGGCGTGGCCGGATGCGGCACGATTGCAACGCCTTGCGCGGCGAGCAATGCGGGTGTGTTTTCAACCGGCCTGACGGCGACCGTTCCGGTGACATGGATTCCCTCGAATTTCGGGCACTGGTCGGTGCGCGGCGGGTTTCAGTATTATCACCTGATGAACGACAGCCTGCTGCTGGCCCAGACACTGATCGGCACGGCGTCGTCCTATACAACGGCGAAGCGCGACATCGCCATCGGGTTCGCCGGATTGAGCTTCAACTTCTAGACGCTTGGGCTGATCTCAGGCGCCGGTGGGCGCCAGAGTCACATTCTCGGCGATGCGATTCGGCATTTTCGGTTTCAGCTTGAGGCCGAACACGTGCGGAAAGCGCATCAGCTCGACGTCGAAATCGGCCGCGTCGATCGGAATCGACTCGTTGGCGGCTTTGGGCCCGTAGAGCCGGCCCCAGACATCGATCTTGGCGAATTGCGGCACCTGCGACAGGCGCAGATTGCCGATGCTGCCATTGAAGTTCAGGATCTCGCGGGCGCGGTCATTCATCATGATGACCCAGCCATCCTTGGTGTGGCCGGCATCGTTGGCAATCGGGCAGGCCACCACCATGGCGTCCGGCGCGGTCTTGAACAGCTGGTCGTACACTTCCCGGTGGTGATCGATCAGCTCGGAATAGACCACGATACAAACGGCGGCGCCGGCAATCGGCACGGGCAGCACCAGCCGCTGCCAGATCTTGCCATTCTGCGTGGTCGGCAGCGTGTAGCGCAGGCAGGCGGGAATCAGGGTATCGGCGACCTTGCGATAGACCTGCGCATATTCGCGGCTCATCGGGTTGCCGTTGGTGGACAACAGCGATCCGGCGCGGTCGCGGCCGATCGCCTTCTGCACGTTTTCGCCGACATAGGTGTAAACGAAGTCGTCACCCGCGGTCATCAGGTAGACGAGGTTCTCGCGCAGCGGATAGCTGGATTCCTCGGTCAGGCGCTGCAGCGTCAGGTCGCCGGTGGCGTGGAGGGTTTTCCATTTGGCCCACAGGAATTCCATCGCGGCTGTCGTGAGCTCGCGCGGGATCGATGTGCCGCTGAAAACCTCGAGGGACATGAACCGACAATCTGCAATTAAATTAAAAGACGGCGCCGCTTGCCAGCAATGTAACCAAGGCAAGGGCGCCAGATAATCTGGCAGATGATCGTCAGTAATTCCTTAAAGTGAGTCAGTAAAACCTTACTGACGGCGCTTTTCGATGGCGTTCCAGATATGGGCGGCAACGTCAGGCCCGCCGAGATTGGCGATGGCGCGGATACCGGTCGGCGAGGTGACGTTGATCTCGGTCAGGTGACCGTCGATCACGTCAAGGCCCACGAACAGCAGGCCTTTTTCCTTCAGACTGGGGCCGACCCGTTCGCAGATCTCCCGCTCGCGCGGCGTCAGATCGGTCGCCTTCGCGGCACCCCCGCGCACCATGTTGGAGCGCAGGTCGTCCGGTGCGGGAACCCGGTTGACCGCGCCCGCGAATTCGCCGTCCACCAGAATGATGCGCTTGTCGCCCGCCTTCACGCCGGGCAGGAATTTCTGCACCACCCACGGTTCGCGGAAGGTGATCGAGAACAGGTCGTAGAGCGAGCCGAAATTCATGTCCTGCGCGGCGATCTTGAACACGGCCGCGCCGCCATGGCCGTAAAGCGGCTTGAACACCACATCGCCGTGCGCCTTACGGAACAGCTCGATCTCTTCCTTGTCGCGCGAGATCAGTGTCGGCGTCATCAGGTCGGAAAATTCCATCACGAAGATTTTTTCCGGTGCATCGCGCACGGATGCCGGATCGTTCACCACCAGTGTCTTGGGATGGATGCGCTCCAAGAGATGCGTGGTGGTGACATAAGCGAGATCGAATGGCGGGTCCTGCCGCAGCAGCACCACGTCGAAGGATTGCATGTCGGTGCGCTTGGCATCCCCCAGCGTGAAGTGATTTCCGACCTCGTCGCGCACGGTGAGCGGTTGCACGAAGGCCACCACATCCTTGCCCGACAGCGAGAGGCGCTCGGGCGTGTAATAGAACAATTCGTGGCCGCGCTTCTGCGCTTCGAGCAGCATTGCGAAGGTCGAATCGCCGCGCACGTTGATGCGCGCGATCGGGTCCATCTGAACGGCAACTTTCAAGGTCATGGTCGGTCCGGCTGTGGGATGAATCGATAATCAGAAAGGGGAAGTCTCGAACGCTGCTTCCAGATGGCGTGGAAGCCGCCTCGGCGCAATCAGTATCACGTCGAATCGACAGTCCAGATTTGCATGGTCGGGATGCGCGGCAAGCCAGAGCGAGGCGGCGGCCGCGATGCGCTGCTGCTGGCGCGGCGTGACGCTGTAGGCAGCATCATCGAGCGTGTTGCGGGCCTTGACCTCGGCGAACACCAGCGTCGCGCGCCGCTTCGCCACCACGTCGATCTCGCCATGCGGCGTGCGGTAGCGCCGCGCCAGGATGCGGTAGCCTTTCGCATTGAGATAGAGACAGGCGCGCCGCTCGGCGGAGAGACCGGTCTGGAATGAGGTCGCGCGCTCGGCTGCGGGATTGTCGGACGGCGCGTTCATTCGGGCTCGTCCTTGTGAGCCAGCGCCAGCGCGCGGGCATAGACTTCGCGTTTTGGATGACCTGAGAGTTCGACGGCGGCTGCGACGGCATCCTTGACGCTGCCATGCGCGAGCTGTTCGCGTAAGAGCGTGTCGAGCTGATCCTCGCTCATGCGTCCGGCCTCTTCCGAGGGTGGGCCGATCACCAGCACGAATTCGCCGCGCGTCTCCAGTTGGGCCGCATGAGTTGCCGCATCCGCAAGCGAGAAACGGCGGATGTCCTCGTGCAGCTTGGTCATCTCGCGGCAGATCGCGATGTCGCGCGATCCGAGAATGTCGGCGAGGTCGCGCAGGGAATCCTGCACCCGCGCGCCGGATTCGAACAGCACCAGTGTCACGCCGATACGCGCCAGCTCATTGATGCGGTTGCGGCGGGCGCCTTCCTTGGCGGGCAGAAAACCCTCGAAGAAGAAACGGTCGGTCGGCAATGCCGCGACCGACAAGGCTGCGAGAATCGACGAAGGGCCCGGCAGCGCATGAACCGCAAAACCGGCGGCGCAGGCTTCGCGCACCAATTTAAATCCGGGATCGGAAATCAGCGGCGTACCGGCATCCGACACCAGCGTGACCGAATCGCCCTGTGCAAGGCGCGCGAGAATTTTCGGGCGCACTGTCGCCGCGTTGTGCTCGTGATAGGGCGACAGCGGGGCTGTGATGCCATAGCGGTCCAGGAGCTTGCGGGTCACGCGGGTGTCCTCGCAGCAGATCACGTCGCTGCCCGCGAGTACCTCCAGCGCGCGCAGCGTGATGTCGCCGAGATTGCCGATCGGCGTTGCGGCGAGATGCAGCCCCGGCGGCGCCTTGGCCACGGTAATCGCGTGTCCCGCCACCAGAAATTGCCGTGGAGCTGCGGCGGTGTCGGTATCCGGGCGGGGAGCTGAGCGAGGCGGCATGGCGTCAGTGTAGCCTCTCGGCGCGCGATCGTCTTGCGGCACGCGCAAGAAATGAACCATCCAGGCGTGAGAATTCTCGGGAATTCGCAGGGGTCACAAATTGTTCGTTTTCCCGTATGGTGGCCGTCAGGAAGTCCCAATCCGCCTTCAGATCGATCCGTCATGGTGTCCGGCCGATCAAGGAGCCGGCCTGAAAGAGAATTGATGAAGCTCCCGACCCATCCTTCAAAATCCAATCTGTTGACCACCCGCCGCAGCGCCGTCGGGCTCATTCTCGGCGCGCCGCTGCTCGCCGGATGTGCCGGCATGTCGGGACTGTCAGGCACCGATCAGCCGCCGCCGGGGCCGTCGGGCCCGCCGCAGGAGGCTGTTGCCGTCGGCAAGGGGCAGGTCAAGGTCGGGCTGATCCTGCCGCTGTCGGGCGCGGGCAATGCGGGTATCGCCGGCAATTCGATGAAGAACGCCGCCGAAATGGCGCTCGCGGAATTTCAGAATCCCGACATCCAGCTTCTCATCAAGGATGACGCCGGCACCCCGCAGGGGGCGCAAGCTGCGGCGCAACAGGCGCTGGGCGAAGGCGCGGAAATCATTCTCGGGCCGCTGTTCGGCCTGTCGGTGGCCGGCGTCGCGCAACAGGCGCGGTCGCGCAACATTCCGGTAATCGCCTTCTCCACCGATGCCAGCGTCGCCGGGCAGGGCGTCTATCTGCTGAGCTTCCTGCCGGAATCCGACGTCAACCGCATCACCGATTATTCCACCGGCACCGGCAAGCGTTCGTTCGCAGCCCTGTTGCCGGAAAATGCCTACGGCAACGTGGTCGAGGCTGCGTTCAAGCAGGCGGTGGCGCGCAAGCGGGCGCGCATGGCCGTGTTCGAGAAATACACGGCCGATCCGAACCAGATTCAGAACGCCGTGCGCAATGTCGCGCAGGGGCTGAGCGGCGCCGATGCGCTGCTGCTCGCCGATGACGGCGACATGCTGGTGCAGCTGTCATCGCAGCTCGCCAGTGCGGGCGCCGATCTCAAGCGCGTCCAACTGCTCGGCACCGGTCTGTGGGACAACCCGAAAGTGTTTGCCGATTCCCATCTGCAGGGCGGCTATTACGCGGCACCAGATCCGTCAGGCTACCGCGCGTTTTCGCGGCGCTATCGCGGCAAATACGGTCAGGACCCGGCGCGCACCGCGACGCTGGCCTACGATGCGGTGGCGCTGGTGGCTGCGTTGTCGCGCGTGAACTCCGGCGGCGGGCCGCGTTTCTCGCCTGAGGTGCTGACCAATGTCTCGGGCTTCACCGGCATCGATGGGCTGTTTCGATTCCGTCCCAACGGCACCAATGAGCGCGGTCTCGCTGTGCTGCGCGTGGCCGCAGGCGGCGGCCAGATCGCCTCCGCCTCGCCGAAAAGTTTCGGGGCGTAGCTGTCCTTTCTTCACCTCTCCCCGGTGGGGAGAGGTCGGATTGCGCAGCAATCCGGGTGAGGGGATTTGATTCTTTCTCATGGGCATGGAGCCCCCTCACCCCACCCCTCTCCCCGAAGGGGAGAGGGAGAAGTGGTTACGCCGCCAGATCAGCCACCACCGCATCGAGCAGCGGAAAACCGTCCTGCGTCACGCGCAAGCGCCCGTTGTTGTCCATCACGATGGCACCGTCTTCCTTCAGCGCGGCGATGCGATGCGGATCGAGCGGGCGTCCGGCGAGCGCCGCATAACGCTTCGGGTCAATGCCCTCCGCAAGCCGCAGGCCCATCAGCAAAAATTCATCGGCGCGCTGCTCGCTGTCGAGCAACTCCTCGTTGATGATGCCGTGTCCGTCGTCCTCGACGCGCGTGAGCCACGCTTCCGGCCGCTTGTCGGTGGCGATGGCATGGCGGATGCCGCCGATGTCGAGCCGACCATGCGCGCCGGGGCCGACGCCGGCATATTCCTGTCCGCGCCAGTAGACGAGGTTGTGGCGGCACTCCGCGCCGGGGCGCGCGTGGTTGGAAATCTCATATGACGGCAAACCATGCGCGGCGCAGACGTCCTGCGTCACGTCGTAAAGTTGGCGCGCGAGATCTTCGTCGGGCGTCTTCAGTTTGCCCGCGCGGTGCAGGCCGAAGAACGGCGTGCCTTCCTCGATGGTCAACTGATACAGCGATAGATGCTCGGCGGCTTCCGAGATCGCGAGTTCAAGTTCTTGCGTCCACGCATCCGCGCTCTGGTCGGGACGCGCATAGATCAGGTCAAACGAATAGCGATCGAACGACCGGCGCGCGATCGCCACCGCATCGAGAGCTTCCTGCGCACTGTGCAAACGGCCCAATGATTTGAGCGAAGCATCGTCGAGCGCCTGCACGCCGAGCGAGACGCGGTTGACGCCCGCCGCGCGATAGCCTGCGAAGCGTGTCGCCTCGACGCTGGTCGGATTGGCTTCGAGTGTGACCTCGACTGATTTATCGACGCTCCAATGCTGCCCGATGGCATCGAGCACCGCGCCGACTGTCTGCGGCTTCATCAGCGACGGCGTGCCGCCGCCGAGAAAAATTGAAGTCACCGTGCGGCCGGGCACACGCGCCGCCGTGGTCGCGATCTCGCGCGCGAAGGCGCGGGCAAAACGCTCCTCGTCGATTGCGGTGTGGCGGACGTGGCTGTTGAAATCACAATACGGACATTTCGACAGGCAGAACGGCCAGTGCACATAAACGCCGAAGGCATTTTGCGCGTCAGCGTGCAAGGCAGATCTCCGCGAGTTTCACGAAGGCCTTCGCGCGGTGCGACAGGCCTAAGCCAAGCGGCGGCAGGCCGTGCTTCTCGATGCTCGTCATCTCGCCGAAGGTACGCCCGTGGCCGTCGGGCAGGAAGGCCGGATCGTAACCGAAACCGGCGTCGCCGCGCGGCGGCCAGACCATTGCGCCGTTCACGCGCTCCTCGACTTCCTCAAGGTGCCCATCGGGCCAGGCGACGCACAGCGCCGAGACGAAATGCGCCTTGCGTTGCGCGGGCTCGGTCGCGCCGCGCTCCTGCAACAATCGTTCGATCTGCGACATCGCCGCCGTGAAATCTTTTGAGGGTCCCGCCCAGCGCGCCGAATAGATTCCGGGCTGGCCATCGAGCACATCGACGCAGAGGCCGGAATCGTCGGCGAAGGCGGGCAAGCCAGTTGCGTTCGCCGCAGCTTGCGCCTTGATCCGTGCGTTGGCGACAAACGTGGTGCCGGTTTCTTCCGGCTCCGGCAAATTCAATTCGCCTGCTGATACGGCTTCGATGCCGTAAGGCGCGAGCAGCTCACGCATCTCGGCGAGCTTGCCGGAATTGTGGGTGGCGATAACGAGGCGGCCGGTGATCTTGCGGTGGTCGGACATTACGCCATCGCGATCTTCTGCAATTCCACAAGGCGGCCGATGCCGTTTTGCGCCAGTGCCATCAGCTTCAGGAATTCGTCCTGCGAGAACGGCGTGCGTTCGGCCGTGCCTTGTACCTCGACAATGCGGCCGTCGCCGGTCATGACGAAATTCGCATCCGTCTCGGCTTCCGAATCCTCGGCGTAGTCGAGATCGAGCACCGGCGTGCCGTTGTGGATGCCGCATGAGATCGCGGCGACGTTGTCGCGCAGAACGTGGTCGTTCTTGAGCATGTTGCGCGCCTTCATCCATTGCAGGCAATCTGCCATCGCGACCCATGCGCCGGTGATCGAGGCGGTGCGGGTGCCGCCGTCGGCCTGGATCACGTCGCAATCGACGGTGATCTGGCGTTCGCCCAAGGCGACGAGGTCGACGGTGGTGCGCAGCGAGCGGCCAATCAGGCGCTGGATTTCGACGGTGCGCCCACTCTGCTTGCCGGCGGAGGCCTCGCGGCGGACGCGGTCATGGGTGGCGCGCGGCAGCATGCCGTATTCGGCGGTGACCCAGCCGCGGCCCTGGCCCTTGAGCCATGGCGGCAGCCGCTCTTCCAGAGTGGCGGTGACGAGCACATGGGTGTCGCCGAATTTCACCATGCAGGAACCTTCGGCGTATTTCACCACGCCGCGCTCGAGCGAGACGGGACGCAGTTCGTCGGGCGCGCGGCCGCTGGGACGCATGTTTTTCTCCAAAAGCAGGAAATTGATCTCGTGAATGATCTTAAGAACGATCTTGGGCTGCTTTTAGGGGGGTGTGCCGCGCGCGGCAAGGCCGAACAGGCGTTAAGAGGGTTGCAAGGTGCTTGTCAGCCGTGCGCTGGGGTAACACATTAAGCGCCGAATTTGGATTTGGATTGATGCCTCCAAAGGAGCAATAGGTGTCGCACCACGACCCGAAAGATTCGTTGATTACGCCGAGCGCGGCGCTGTCCCAGCTCAACGAGCGGTCGCGCGACATTTTCCGGCAAATTGTCGAAAATTATCTCGCCACCGGCGAGCCGGTCGGTTCGCGCAACATCTCGCGGATGATCTCGGTGCCGCTGTCGCCGGCGTCGGTGCGCAACGTGATGGCCGATCTCGAACATCTCGGCCTGATCTATGCGCCGCATACGTCCGCCGGGCGGCTGCCGACCGAACTCGGCTTGCGGTTTTTCGTCGATGCGCTGATGCAGGTCGGCGATCTCACCGAATCCGAGCGGCAGTCGATCCAGGCGCAGCTCGCCGCTGTCGGCAAGCAGCAGTCGATCGAGGCAACACTCAGCGATGCGATGATGCGGCTCTCGGGTCTGACGCGCGCCGCCGCCGTGGTGCTGACGGGAAAATCCAACGCGCGGCTCAAGCACATCGAATTCGTGCGGCTGGAGCCCGAGCAGGCGCTGGTCGTTTTGGTGTCGGAAGACGGCCAGATCGAAAACCGCATTCTCGCATTGCCGCCCGGCGTGCCGTCCTCGGCGCTGGTGGAGGCCTCGAATTTCCTCAACGCCCGGATTCGCGGCCGCACGCTCGGCGAGGCGCGCGCCGATCTTGAAGCCGCATTGGCGCAGAGCCGCAACGAACTCGATCAGCTGACGCAGAAGATCATCTCGGCGGGCATCGCCTCATGGTCGGGCGGCTCGAACGACGAGCGCCGCCTGATCGTGCGTGGCCACGCCAATCTGCTCGAAGACCTGCACGCCATGGAGGATCTCGAGCGGGTGCGTCTGCTGTTCGACGATCTGGAAACCAAGAAAGGCGTCGCCGATCTGCTGGGCCTCGCGGAACGCGGCGACGGCGTGCGGATTTTTATCGGCTCGGAAAACAACCTGTTTTCACTGTCGGGTTCCTCGACCATCACCGCGCCCTATCGCGACGGCTCGGGCCGCATCGTCGGCGTGCTCGGCGTGATCGGCCCGACGCGGCTGAACTACGCGCGCGTTATCCCGATGGTGGATTATGCGGCGCGTATCGTCAGCCAGATGCTCGGCAAATAGGTATTTTGGCCGGGCGTCCGCGCTTGATTTTTGGCCGCTAAACGACGATATGCCAGCCGTACATCCTCAAATTCAGACAGTGGAAGCGTGATGACCGACAACGACGGCCAGAAGGAATTTTCGGAAGCGGCGGAAAACGCGGGCAGCAAGCCCGGCGAGCCGCGTGTCTCCAAGCCGTACATCATGCCCGACGATCCAGAGGAGACGCCCTCCGAGGCGCTCGTCAAGGAAGCCGCCGAAGCCAAGGACAAGATGCTCCGCACGCTGGCGGAGATGGAAAATCTGCGCAAGCGCACCCAGCGCGAGGTCGCAGATGCGCGTGCCTATGGCATCGCCGGTTTCGCGCGCGACATTCTGGAAATCGCGGACAATCTGCAGCGTGCGCTCGACGCGGTGCCTGCGGAAGCGCGCGCCGGAGCCGATGCCGGCCTCACGGCGCTGATCGAGGGTGTCGAGTTGACCGAGCGTTCGCTGCACCGTTCGCTGGAGAAGAACGGCGTCAAGAAATTCGATCCGATGGGCGAGAAGTTCGATCCGAACCTGCATCAGGCGATGTACGAGGTGCCGGACAATTCCGTTGCGCCCGGCACCGTCGTGCAGGTGATCCAGACCGGCTACATGATCGGCGAGCGCATGTTGCGCCCGGCGTTGGTTGGGGTTTCCAAGAACGAACCCAAACCCGCGAGCTGATTCAGGCGGCGGGTTGTTACTTCGCGCTGATGCTGTCGCGCACGGCGCGGAAGCGCGTGAAGGCGCCCGACCATTCGGATTGCGGGGCGCTGGCGACGATACGCAGCGTCGCGGAGCCTGAGCCGAAGCGCAGCCACTGCACCACCCGCACAGGTGTGTTGTCCTTGCCGGTGACGCCCTCGAGGCGTGTCTCAAAGCCCGCCGTGCCGTCGATCCGCAGCGGTTCGTTGTTGGTCATTTTCACGTCGCGCAGGCCGGCGATATTGGCGGCGAGGTCGCGCGCGAAGCGGCCGCGATCCTCCGGCTGGGAGGGCGCGCCCTGCATGATGCCGACCATGATGTAGGCCGCACTGTCGAGCTTGGCGTCGTCATCGCCGTCACTGAGCAGGATGGCGGAACGCGGCGCGATGGTGCGCACATGCTTGAAGCCGGCGAGATCGCCGAGCTTGAAGTTCAGTTGAGCGAGCTGCTCGGCGACCGGAACTTCGGCGCGCGTCACGGTGCTCGCCAGCATTTTCCGGATATTGGCCGCGGAATAGGCGTCGCCTGCATCGCCGCGCACCTGGATGATGACGTAGCCGGTGAATTTGTTGCCCGGCACCAGCAGCGTGTAGTTCGAAACCTGGGTATCGCCGTCCTTGCCGGATTCCGACAACAGATAGCCCTGTCGCGCCGTGGTGCTGAAAGCCTCAGGCTTCGGCGAGCCCGTGGGAGCGGAGTCCTTCTTTGCGGCGGCTTCGACCGCAGCAAAGGCCGCCTCCGGGATCTCGGACAGTCCGACCCGCACTTTCTGGTCGGCGCTGATGAAGCCGGAAAACTGGGTCGAAGCAGCAAGCCCCTCCAGCGGCACGAGGCCGACGCGCACGCCGGCTGGGAAAACCGCATCGGCGGCCTGCGCGGGGAGAGCCAGAACGAGGAGAGCAGGGAGCGTCAGCACCGCCCGGCGGAGGGTCATGGAAAGGGTCATCATCGTTAGGCTCCCTGACGCGCGATTGAGGCGGATCGATGGATGGGCGGTTTCGATAGCAGCTTCCGGGGTGCGCCGACAGGCCCGGAGCGGCGTTCTCGAAATGGTCCGGCGGGATGTTAACCGGGGGAAACAAATGCCGCCGAATAACGGCTTTCTGCCCCTTCAGTCCTTGCGGCCCCTACCGCCCCTCCTATATGAGGCGGAGCGTCGCAGGGCGCATTTGGATTCTCAGGGGGTTGGGTGCGGTGCGCCGTCAGGGCCCGGCCAATCCGCCGCAAAAAGAAGGATAGAGGGACAATGGGAAAGGTCATTGGGATCGATCTCGGCACCACCAATTCGTGCGTTGCCGTCATGGATGGCAAATCGCCGAAAGTCATCGAGAACGCGGAAGGCATGCGAACGACTCCGTCCATCGTCGCCTTCACCAATGATGGCGAGCGCCTCGTCGGTCAGCCGGCCAAGCGCCAGGCGGTCACCAACCCGGAAAACACGATTTTCGCAGTGAAGCGCCTGATCGGCCGCCGCTACGACGATCCGACCGTCGAGAAGGACAAGAAGCTCGTCCCGTACAAGATCAACAAGGCCTCGAACGGCGATGCCTGGGTTGAGGCCTCGGGCCAGACCTATTCGCCCTCGCAGGTGTCCGCCTTCATCCTTCAGAAGATGAAGGAGACCGCTGAAGCCCATCTCGGCCAGAAGGTCGAGCAGGCGGTCATCACCGTTCCCGCTTATTTCAACGACGCCCAGCGTCAGGCCACCAAGGACGCCGGCAAGATCGCCGGCCTTGAAGTGCTGCGCATCATCAATGAGCCGACCGCGGCCGCGCTCGCCTACGGCCTCGACAAGTCGAAGCAGGGCACCATCGCGGTGTACGATCTCGGCGGCGGCACCTTCGACGTCTCGATCCTGGAAATCGGCGACGGCGTGTTCGAGGTGAAGTCCACCAACGGCGACACCTTCTTGGGTGGCGAAGATTTCGACATGCGTCTGGTCGGCTATCTCGCCGATGAATTCCAGAAGGAGCAGGGCATCAACCTGCGCAACGACAAGCTTGCTCTGCAGCGCCTGAAGGAAGCCGCGGAAAAAGCCAAGATCGAACTGTCCTCGACGACGCAGACCGAAATCAACCTGCCGTTCATCACCGCCGACGCTTCGGGTCCGAAGCATCTGACGATGAAGCTCACCCGCGCCAAGTTCGAGGCGCTGGTCGACGATCTCGTGCAGAAGACGATCGAGCCCTGCCGCAAGGCGCTGAAGGATGCCGGCCTCTCCGCCGGTGAAGTCGGCGAAGTGGTTCTGGTCGGCGGCATGACCCGCATGCCGAAGATCCAGGAGATCGTGAAGCAGTTCTTCGGCAAGGAGCCGCACAAGGGCGTCAACCCGGATGAAGTCGTTGCCATCGGCGCGGCCATTCAGGCGGGCGTGCTGCAGGGCGACGTCAAGGATGTGCTGCTGCTCGACGTGACCCCGCTCTCGCTCGGCATTGAGACGCTGGGCGGCGTGTTCACGCGCATCATCGAGCGCAACACCACGATCCCGACCAAGAAGAGCCAGGTGTTCTCGACAGCCGAGGACAATCAGGGCGCCGTGACGATCCGCGTGTTCCAGGGCGAACGCGAAATGGCCGCGGACAACAAGGCGCTCGGCCAGTTCGACCTGATGGGCATTCCGCCGGCACCGCGCGGCATGCCGCAGATCGAGGTCACCTTCGACATCGACGCCAACGGCATCGTCAACGTCTCGGCGAAGGACAAGGCGACCGGCAAGGAGCAGCAGATCCGCATTCAGGCCTCCGGCGGTCTGTCGGAATCCGAGATCGAGAAGATGGTCAAGGACGCCGAGGCGAATGCCGCCGAGGACAAGAAGCGCCGCGAGGCGGTCGATGCCAAGAACCATGCCGACGCGCTGGTGCATTCCACCGAGAAGGCGTTGGCCGAACATGGCGACAAGGTCTCCGAAGGCGACCGCAAGGCGATCGAGGACGGCCTGGCCGATCTGAAGGAAGCCCTGAAGGGTGACGATTCGGAAGCCATCAAGGCGAAGTCCAACACGCTGGCGCAGGCTTCGATGAAGCTCGGCGAGGCGATGTATCAGCAGCAGGCCGAAGCCGATGCCAAGGCCGACGCGGCGAAGGATGCCGCGCATGATGACGTTGTCGACGCGGAGTTCACCGAGGTCGATGACGACAAGACCAACAAGAAGTCGGCGTAAGGGCTTCACTGAAAACCTCCCCTGCGAAGGGGAGGTTTTTGCAGGGAGAGTTCCTGTTCTTAAGGTTTCTCAGGCTCGAATACCCATGCACCTGATCGCTCATGACTAAGACTTGCTATTACGAGACTCTGGAAGTCGAACGTTCGGTCGACGAGGCCGGTCTCAAGGCCGCATTTCGCAAGCTCGCGATGAAATGGCACCCGGACAAGAATCCCGGCGATCCAGCCTGCGAGCATAAGTTCAAGGAAATCTCCGAAGCCTACGAAGTCCTCAAGGACGGCAACAAGCGCGCCGCCTACGACCGCTATGGTCATGCAGCCTTCGAGCAGGGCGGTGGCGGCGGCGGTCACGGCTTCGGCGCGGGTTTCGCCTCCTCGTTCTCCGATATTTTCGAAGACCTGTTCGGCATGGCCGGACGCGGCAGGGGCGGCGGCGGCCGCGAGCGTGGCGCCGACCTGCGCTACAATATGGAAATCACGCTCGAGGAGGCCTTCACCGGCAAGACCGCGCAGATCAACATTCCGGTCGCGGTCACCTGCGAGGCCTGTTCGGGCTCGGGCGCCAAGCCCGGCACCAAGCCCAAGGTCTGCGCGACCTGCGGCGGTGCCGGCCGGGTGCGGCAGGCACAGGGCTTCTTCACGCTGGAGCGGACCTGCCCCGGCTGCCATGGCCGCGGCCAGAGCATCGACACCCCATGCCCGGCCTGTTCGGGTCAGGGCCGGGTTCAGAAAGAGCGTTCGCTGTCGGTGAACATTCCTCCCGGCGTCGAGGATGGCACCCGCATCCGCCTCTCCGGCGAGGGCGAGGCCGGGGTGCAAGGCGGCCCTTCGGGCGACCTCTATATTTTCCTCTCGCTGTCCTCGCACCCGCTGTTCCAGCGCGATGGTGCCGACCTGCATTGCCGCGTGCCGATTTCGATGGTGACGGCGGCGATCGGAGGCGAGTTCGAGGTCCCGGTGATCGACGGCAGCAAGGCCAAGGTCAAGGTTCCTTCGGGCACCCAGTCCAGCCGCCGGTTCCGCATTGCGGGCAAGGGGATGCCGGTGCTGCGCTCGCGCCAGATGGGCGATATGTACGTCCAGGTTGTGGTCGAAACCCCCCAGAATCTGACCAAAAAGCAGAAGGAATTGCTGGCGGAGTTCGAAAAATTGTCCTCGGGTGAAACCCAACCCGAGGCTGCGGGTTTCTTTAAGATGGTCAAGGACTTCTTCGGTAACCGGGCAGGAACGGCCTGAGCCGGAACTTGACCGTTTTGGTTTGCCTCTGTACGTCTTTGTGAAGAAAAATTGAAAAAGCCCGGGCTCGTCGGGCTCCCCGCTGGTACCCCCGCCATGGCTGCAGAGTCCGCGCGCGTCCTCAAAAAACCTCTCCGTCTCGACGATGAGGTTCGTTTTCTCCGCTCGTGGATCGAAAAGCCGCTGCACATGGGCGCGGTGATGCCCTCGGGCAAGATGCTCGCGCGCACGATGGCGGGGTACGTCGACAAACATTCCGAAGCGCCCGTTATCGAACTTGGGCCGGGCACCGGCGCGATCACCGACGCGCTGGTGGCGCACGGCGTCGAGCAGAAGCGGCTCGTGCTTGTCGAATTCAATCCCGGCTTCTGTGCGCTGCTGCGCGAACGCTATCCGCACGCGACCGTGGTGCAGGGTGACGCCTACCAGCTCGACAAGACGCTCGCGACGATGGCGCAGCCCGCAAGCGCAGTGGTGTCCGGCCTGCCGCTCGTCACCAAGCCGATGCTGACGCGGCTGCGGCTGATGCGCGAAGCTTTCATGAAGCTGATCCCCGGCGCCCCCTTCGTGCAGTTCACTTATTCCGTCGCGCCGCCGATTCCGAAATCGCTGCCCGGCGTGCTGACGCAGGCCTCCGAGCGGATCTGGATGAACGTGCCGCCGGCGCGCGTCTGGGTCTATCGCAAGGCATGACGCAGCGTCCGCGCTTCGCCCGATTTCCCCTGTCTATAAAAATGCTTTAGGGCTGCGCGCATGGCAGCAGTCAAAGTCCTTGTCATTCCGGGCTCGGTGCGCGAGAGCGCCGCCGACGTGCGCCTCGCTGCCGCGATCGTCAAGGAGATCGCGCTCAGCGATCACGAGGCAACGCGGATTTCGCTCGCCGACTTTGCGTTGCCGCTGTTTGAGGATTCATTTGGCGGCGAGACACCGTCCGCAGCACTCGACCTCAAGCGCATGATCGGCGCGCACCATGCGGTGATGCTGGTGACACCCGAACGTCACGCGCTGCCGCCGCCGCTGATGCTCAGCGCCTTAAGCTGGCTTGCGTCGGTGCGGGAGCGCAACGAGCTGCCGCGGCAGGCGTTTCGCGGCAGGCCGTTCGCCATCGCCGCCGTGTCGGATCGCGCCGATGGCATCTATGCAGCAATTGCGCTCCGCCAGATGCTGACGGCGGGCCTCAATGCCGATGTGATCGCGCCGCAAGCCATCGTGGCGCGCGGCAACGATGCCTTCGACCGGATGGATCGCCTGCAGGACGAGAACGAATTCGCCACGATGCAGGCTTTGGTGCGGGCGTTGATCGACGCCGCGCAGCGCAGACTATGAGGAGATGACGTGACGCAGACACCGACCGATCCGCGCGACCGGATGATCGTGGCGCTTGACGTGCCGAGCGTGGCGGAGGCGGAAAAGCTCGTCGCCACCTTGGGCGACAGCGTGAGCTTCTACAAGATCGGCTATCAGCTCGCTTATGCGGGCGGGCTGCCGATGGCGCACGACCTTGTTCGTGCGGGCAAGAAGGTGTTCATCGATCTCAAGCTGCACGACATCGGCAATACGGTGGCGAACGGCGTGACCGGCATCGCCAAGCTCGGCGCGACGTTTCTCACCGTGCACGCCTATCCGCAGACCATGAAGGCGGCGGTCGAGGCGAGCCGGGGCTCAAACTTGAAGATTCTCGCGGTCACGGTGCTCACCTCCTACAATGAGAACGACCTCAAGGAAGCCGGCTACACGCTTGGCGTTGCCGAGATGGTGGCGCAGCGCGCGCGGCAGGCGCAGGCCGTCGGTGTCGATGGCATCGTCTGCTCGGCGGAAGAGTCGGCCAATCTGCGCGCCATTCTGGGCCGCGACATTGCGCTGGTGACGCCCGGCATCCGCCCCGCAGGCAGCGCGGTCGGCGACCAGAAGCGGGTGATGACGCCCGCCCGCGCCATTGCCGCCGGGTCCGATTACCTCGTGATCGGCCGCCCCATCGTCGCGGCGGCCGACCCGAAAGCAGCGGCGCAGGCCATCGTCGCGGAGATCGCGGTGGCATCCTGAACGGTGGTGGCCGGATAGCGGATTGCCGCCGCCATCCGCCCCCGCTATACCCCGAAAGCAATGTGAGGCCGGGATATGTCGGATATGCGTTTGATCGTGGCGGGTGCGGGTGGCCGGATGGGCCGCACGCTCATTCGCGCGCTGCATGAAACCGAGGGCGCGACGGTGGTCGGCGCGCTGGAAGCGCCAGACTCCGAGCTGCTCGGCGCGGATTCAGGCGTGCTGGCCGGGGTTGGACCGAACGGTATTTCGCTGTCGGCCGACCTGTGGACCCTCTCAAAAGACGCCGACGGTATTCTCGATTTCACCGTGCCTGCGGCGACCATCGCCAATGTCGCGATTGCCGCCGAGCGCGGCCTCGTGCATGTCATCGGCACCACTGGCCTGTCGGCTTCCGACAATGCGGTGATCAAGAGCGTCACTCAGCGCGCCATCGTGGTGCAGTCCGGCAATATGAGTCTTGGCGTCAATCTGCTCGCCGCATTGGTGAAGCAGGTCGCAAAGTCGCTCGACGACGATTTCGACATCGAAATCCTGGAAATGCATCACCGCGCCAAGATCGATGCGCCGTCCGGCACCGCCTACCTGCTCGGCCAGGCGGCGGCGGAAGGGCGCGGCATCGCGCTCGAAGGCAAGTCGGTGCGTTCGCGCGATGGCTACACCGGCGCGCGCAATCGCGGCGACATCGGCTTCGCCACGCTGCGCGGCGGCACCGTCACCGGCGAGCACAGCGTGATTTTCTCAGGCCCCTATGAGCGCATCGAACTCACCCATCGCGCCGAGGACCGCATGATCTTCGCGCGCGGCGCGATCAAGGCCGCGTGCTGGGCGCGTGGCCGCAAGCCCGGCCATTATTCGATGGCCGATGTGCTCGGCATCGGCTGCTGATGAATCTTCGGAGAGTGAAAAGGTATGAGTGATCGTCTTCTCGTGCTCGTGCGTCACGGTCAGAGCGAGTGGAATCTGAAGAATCTTTTCACCGGCTGGAAAGATCCTGACATCACCGCGCAGGGCGTCGAGGAGGCGAAGCGCGCCGGCAAGCTTCTGAAGGAGAAAGGCTTCACTTTTGATGTGGCCTTCACCTCGGAGCTGACGCGCGCCCAGCGCACACTGTCGCTGATGCTCAATGAGCTTGGGCAGACCAGCATTCCCGTGACGAAGAATCTCGCGCTGAACGAGCGCGACTATGGCGATCTCTCCGGCCTCAACAAGGATGAGGCGCGCAAGAAGTGGGGTGACGAGCAGGTCCATATCTGGCGCCGCTCCTACGACATCGCGCCGCCCGGCGGCGAAAGCCTGAAGGACACGCTGGCGCGGACGCTGCCTTATTATGTGCAGGACATTCTGCCGGGTGTGCTGCGTGGTGAGCGCACACTGGTCGCCGCGCACGGCAATTCGCTGCGCGCGCTGATCATGGTGCTGGAGAAGCTGTCACCCGAGGCGATCCTCAAGCGCGAACTCGCCACCGGCGCGCCGATCATCTATCGGCTGCGTGCGGATTCGACGGTGGAATCGAAGACCGATCTGGCAGGATAGATATTGAGTGTCATTGCCGGGCTTGACCCGGAAATCCATCTTTTCAAGAAGATGGATGCGCGGATCAAGTCCGCGCATGACGCTCAGAGAGCGGTGCGAAGTTGGTGACCTCTAATCTATCGCCCCGGTCTGTGCCGTCTCCCATCCCAGCATTGCGCGCTTGCGCGTCAGCCCCCAGTGATAGCCGGTGATCGCGCCGCTCTTGCCGAGCACGCGATGGCACGGCACTACGAACGAGATCGGATTCTTGCCGACCGCTGCGCCAACCGCGCGCGAGGCCTTCGGCGCGTCGATAATGCGCGCGACATCCGAATAAGTGGTGGCCTTGCCCATCGGAATGCGCAGCAGCGTTTCCCACACGCGAATCTCAAAGTCTGTGCCGATCAGCACCACACGCAACGGCCGCTCCGCCTGCCACTGTGACGATTCGAAAATGCGTTTCGCCAGCGCAGCGGTGCCCGCATGGTCCTCGATATAGGTCGCGAGCCGCCAACGCTCCTGCATGTCACGCAGCGCCGGAATTTCCTCGCCTGCATCGGCAAAGGCCAGGCCCGCAAGGCCGCGTTCGGTGGCGATGATCACCGCCGTTCCAAAGGGTGAAGGATGAAATCCATAGCGCAGCGTCAGGCCCGCGCCGCCCTTCTTCCACTCGCCCGGCGACATCGCTTCGTGCGTGACGAACAGATCGTGCAGCCGGCCGGGGCCGGACAGGCCTGATTCATAGGCCGCATCGAGGATGTTGCCGGATTCGCGCAACAGCCGCTTGGCATTGTCGAGCGTCACCGCCTGCATGAAGCCTTTCGGCGTCAGTCCGGCCCAGCGGCGGAACAGATGATGCAACTCGTCGGGCGTGACGCTGACGGCTTCCGCCATCTCCTCGATGGTCGGCTGGCCGCGCCAGTGCTCAGAGATGAAGGCGATGGCGCGGTGGACGGTCTCGTAATCGCGCAGCGCATCGCTCGCGGCGGGCGTTTGCGCGATCTGCGTGCGCAGCGATTTTGCGGAGGCGGGCTCGAATGCGCTCATGGGGTTTTGTATCATCATCGGGGAAAGCTAGGCGCGCTTGGGCCTGCCATCCACCCGATTTCTGGAAGGTCACATCACAGCGGATTGTAGGTTGGGCCGCGCTTGGCGTCCTGCAAGGCGAGGCGCAAAGCTTTGGCAAAACTCGCTTTTTCGTCCGGTCCGAGAAATCGGCCGACGGCGACGCTGCGGCCATGCGACCGCAGATACAGCCGCTCGATGCCGAATTCCTCGTGTTCCTCCTGATCGAGCCGGACCCAGTGCGGATTGAAGGTCCATTCCATGACGTGGCCGCGATGGCTGACGCGGCGCAGCCGCAGTTCATGCGGCGTCAGCACCAGATGTTCGGAGGCGCGGGCGCGGGCATAGTTCACGCGGAACGCCCAGTAGATCAGCAGCACGTCGAGGCCGAAGAAGCCGAACACCGGCCACGCGCCCATGCGCAGGAACACGATGCCGGCGATGAAGCTGACGATGCTCAGAAACAGCATCAGCGCCAGAAAGCCGGTACGGCCGAGCGAACGATGCGGCGTCAGATCGGCCGTGAAGATCGGCTGCTCGAAGGCGTCCTGAAAATCGTTGCCGTTGCTCATGGCTGTTCAGTATATCCATCTTCATGGCAAAAAAAGCGGCGCGCGCCTCACACCTTCGTAAATCCGGCAAACCGGCGAAGACCGTGGCCAAGATCAAATCCAAGGTCACATCGAAGGCCGGGCCCAAGCCCGCCGGAAAGAGGGCCAGCGCCACGAAGACCTCCGCTCCCAAGCTCAAACGCTGGAGCGAAGCGGAGGCTCATACCGCGTTTTCAAGGTTTCGTGCCGCCAATCCCGATCCCAAGGGCGAGCTTGAGCACCTCAACCATTTCACGCTGCTGGTCGCAGTTGTGTTGTCCGCGCAGGCGACCGATGCCGGCGTCAACAAGGCAACGCGCAATCTGTTTCCCATCGCCGATACGCCGGAGAAAATGCTGGCGCTCGGCGAAGCGGGCCTGCGTGAGTATATCAAGACCATTGGGCTTTATCGCGCCAAGGCAAAGAACGTCATCGCGTTATCGGAGCAGTTGATCGGCCAGCATGGCGGCGAGGTGCCGCGCACGCGCGAGGAGCTTGAGGCGTTGCCCGGCGTCGGCCGCAAGACGGCGAATGTCGTGCTCAACATCGCCTTCGGTGAGAAGACCATTGCGGTGGACACGCATTTGTTCCGCGTCGGCAATCGCACTTATCTGGCGCCGGGTGCGACGCCGCTGGAGGTTGAGCTGGAATTGCTCCGCGTGGTGCCGGACGAATTTATGCGCCACGCCCATCACTGGCTGATTTTGCACGGGCGCTACACCTGCATCGCGCGCAAGCCGCGCTGCGAGGTTTGCATCATCAGTGACCTGTGCCGCTGGCCGGAAAAGACGGTGTTCATGGAAGCGCCGGTGTAGCGGGGCGCCTGCTTTACCTCGCCCCGCTTGCGGGGAGAGGTCGACCGCGCAAGCGGTCGGGTGAGGGGCACTTGCGAACTCGGGCCATCGCCCCTCTCCCCTCTCCCCGCAAGAACGGGGAGAGGGAGAAGATGCTCACACGCTCGGCACGCTTGCTCGCCGCTCCGGCTCCAGCAGTTCGGGCCGTGGCCCCGACAGCCGCTTGTGGATGTGCACCATGAAGGCCATGCCGAACAAAGGCGTGGCGAGGTTCACAATCGGGATCGACACAAACGCGGCGATGAACAGCCCGGCGATGAACACCTGCGTGGAGTGATGCTTGCGCATCGCCTTGGCCTCGGCGGGCGAACGAAAGCGCATCGCGGCCAACTCGAAATATTCGCGGCCGAGCAGCCATGCTGTGGCGAGGAAGAACACCACGAGGCCGATGCCCGCAAAGAACAGAAACGGCAGCGCCACCAGATAAACCAGCACCGTCAGTCCTGCGGTCTTGCCGCCCTCGATCAGCGCGCGCACGACCGGCAGCGCCTTGCCCGGCAGTTCGGCGGGATAATCCTTGCGCTCGACATGATCGGCCACATCATCAACGAACACGCTGGCGACCAACGATGTCACCGCCGGCATCAGGAAGATCGCGCCGAACACCACGCCGAAACCGGCGGCGATCGACACGATCCACGACAGTGCCTCCAGCAGGCCGTGAAAACCTCCGCCGGTGACCTGCTCGGCCCATGCCTCGCCCGCGCCCGCGAGCCAGTTCAGCACGCGCTGCAGGGCGATGGCGGCGACGACAATCAGGATGAGTGCAAGCCCGATGGACTTCCACAGGATCGCGCGCATCGGTTTCGAAAAAATCTCCGCGAGCGCGCGGACGGCGGCATCGACCATGGTGTTTCCTTCTCCTCGCGGAGAAAGATGGCGATGCGCGCGCATCGGGGCAAGTGTCCGGCGGGCCTTGAGACAAGCCCTGCGGCGTGGAGACGTTTGATTTTATGAAAAAGCCCGCAGCGGCGGGCTATTCGGCGGCTTCGGAAACCCGCGCGGCCGCGTTTTCGTTCGCCGGGACCAGCGTCGCCAGTTCGCCGTCTACGGCAATCCGTAGGGCCGGTGCGCCTTCGGCGCCTTCGAAGATTCTCTCTGGAAAGGGATCATCTTCGGCCGCCACCTCCCGGGGCGGTTTGGGCGTGTCGGCCCAGTGCAGCTTGGTGTAGTCGAAACCGTATTCGATGGTCGGCTTGATGATCTCGAAATAGGGCGAGATGTCGAAGTCGCGCGGGGTGTAGAGCGAGGAATCGCGGATGTAGAGGATTTCGCGCCGCGCCTGGCGGTTGCCCGCGCGGGTGATGCGCGGCAGGATCGGATAGCGCACCGCGCCGAAGGCCTGCGCGATCAGCGCCGAACAGATGATCTTGGTCGGATCGCCGGAGCCGAGCGCCAGCATCCGCCGCCGCCAGCGCGCCGGGACCGGCAACGGAAACAGATAGCGCAGCAGGTCGATGATGTTCTTGGTGTCGTAACCGAAGCCGATGCGGTTGATGGCGTAGCGGCACACCGTATTGCGGTCCTCGAACGACAGTCCAATCGGGCGGCAGACCCGGGTGTGATAAGTGTCGTATTTCGACAGCGGCGCGGTGATGACGCCCTCGCCGACATAGGCCTCGATCAGCACATGCGGCTCGCCGTTCGGCTCAACCGCGCCGTCGATCGGGCCGACATACAGCGCCGAATGCGACCAGGTCGACTGCGTGAGATATTTGATGATGCCGGCGATGCGGTTGTTGCCTTCGATCAGCAACACGTCGCCTTCCTGCAGGAGATTGCGCAGACGCTCCGGATCGCTCGACGTAAACGGCTCGGAGCCCGGCACTTCCTTCTGCAGGTAGCGCGCAAGCAGTTTGCCGGCAGTGTCGAGCACGAAGCCCATTCTGGTTTCCCCCGGGGCATGATCGCTCATGCCGCCCCGTTTTCAGGTCGTAAGTGTTGCGGAAAGCGATTGCAACTTCGTTGATGGCCGGTAGCGTAAGGTTCACGCACAATTCACCATGACCGTTGCGAAAGCCGTGTCATTGCGGCAAGTTGCCGCCAGACCTCCCCGCGCGATTGAAGTTTCGGAAACCATGACAATGAAATTGACTCGCCGCGAGCTGATGGCGGCTGCAGCCCTGCTGGCAATGGCACCGCGCCGGGGTGCGCGCGCCGCCGGCCTGCCGCGCGAGGTCGATGTCGCGATTATCGGCGCAGGTGCCGCCGGCATCGCGGCTGCACGAAAGGTCGCAGCCGCGGGGCGCTCGGTGCTGATGCTCGAAGCGGGCTCGCGGATCGGCGGGCGCTGCGTCACCGATGCAACGACCTTCGGCGTGCCGTTCGATCGTGGCGCGCGGTGGCTTTACGCAAGTTCCTCCAATCCGCTCGCAAATCTCGCGCGCCAGGAACGGATCGATGTGGCGCCAGTGACGCGCGGGCAGCGCATCCGCATCGGGCGGCGCAATGCACGCGCGGGCGAGACGGAGGATTTTCTGGCGCTGATGGTGCGCGTCAATCGCGCGATGAGCGAAGCCGTGCGCCGGGGCGATCTTCCGGTAGCGCAGGCATTGCCGCAGGATTTGCGTGAATGGCGCGGCACCGTGGAATTTCAGCTGGGGCCGCTGACCAATGGCGGCGATCTCGACCGGGTATCGACCCTGGACCTGTTGAGCATCGCGCCGCGCGATCCGGCGATGTTCTGCCGGCAGGGGCTTGGCGCTTTCGTCATGCGGCTTGCGGGGCAACTGCCTGTCGCGCTCGAAACGCCGGTCACGAGCGTGCGCTGGCACGGTCGCGATGCTGAACTTGAGACGCGCTCAGGCACCTTGAGCGCGCGCGCGGTGATCTGCACCGCGTCGGTCAACGTGCTCAATGCGGGCACGATCAAATTCACGCCTGAACTGCCGAAGCGGCAGGCGGATGCGTTGTCGCATCTGTCGCTCGGCAGTTACGACCGCATCGCGCTCGACCTGCCCGGCAATCCGCTCGGTCTTGGCCGGGACGAAGTGTTCATCGAGCAGAGCAACGGGCCGCGCACCGGTCTGCTGCTGACCAACGCCAATGGTTCGTCGCTGTGTCAGATCGATGTCGGCGGCCCGTTCGGCCGGAACTTATCCGCGCAGGGCGAGGCGGCGATGGTGGATTTCGCGCAAGGCTGGCTGCGCGATCTGTTCGGCGGCGACATCGCAAAAACGGTGAAGCGATCGAGCGCCACGCGCTGGAACGCGGAGCCCTATGTGATGGGCGCGATGTCGGTGGCGTCGCCCGGCGGACAGCCGGCACGGCGGATTCTCGCCGAGCCCCTCGGGCCATTGTTCTTCGCGGGCGAGGCGTTGCACGAGCAGCTTGGCGGCACCGTCGGCGGCGCGTGGATTTCGGGCGAGCGCGCGGCAGAGGCGGCGTTGCGCAAGGTGACGAGCGGCAAGGCGGAGCGGCCTGCGGCCAAGCCTGCGAAGAAACGCTCGTCTCGCCCGAAACATCATTCCGCGCCCGCGCAACCTGCGGCGCGCGGCGGAATGCGATGGCCGGGATTTGGCCGCTAAGCCTGCTCAATCGATTTGTAGAAATCGCGCACCGTCTGGTTGAACACATCCGGCGCTTCCAGATAGGCGGCATGGCCGACGCCTGTCAGGCTCACGGCGCGCGCGGACGGCAGGAATTCCATCATCGCCTCGGAACGCTGCGGCTTCACCACGGGATCGCGATCTCCTGTGATAATCAGCACCGGCAGCTTGAGCGCGGGAAGAAACGGGCGGTTGTCGGTCTTCTCGACCATCTGCCCGCCGTTGAGCAGGCCTTCGCGGCGCATTTCCGACGCGACGCCAGCGACGAGATCGAAGACTTCAGGTTGCGGCGAAGACGGCAGCATCTTTCCGGCGCGCACCTTGCCGTATTCCTCCGCCGGCATGTTCTCAAGCTCCTGCAGCCGCCGCGCATATTTGGCGGCGAGCGGCGCGCCTTCCGGCGCGGCGTTGCCCCAATGCGTGCCGGACAGCACGAGGGACATCGCGCGATCAAGATGGCGCGCGCAGAACCGCTCGGCGATCACGCCACCCATCGAATGACCGATGACATGCGTCCGCTCGACGTTGAGATGATCGAGGAGGTGGGCCGCCTGTGCGGCGTAGGCATCGGCATCGGGCGCGACCGGGTCGGATTCGCCGTAGCCGGGCGCATCCCATGCGATGACACGATAGGAATCCGAGAACGCCTTGAGCTGTTGTGCCCAGCTTCGCGAATTGCCGTTCATCCCGTGCAGCAGAAACAGCGCCGGCCCGTGGCCTGCCTCGCGATAGCTGATGGCGCCGCCCGGCGTCTGAACCGCCTTCCGCTCCGGAAGCGGCTGCTCGAGAACACCCATCGTGACTTGATTCATGTCATTCCTCAAAATTAACGCAACAAACCAGTGTGAGCCTGCATCTCCGGCGCGTGATCGGCGCGGGCCTTCAATGCGGGCATATCGACTTTCAGAACGGAGCCGAGCAGCGTTCGCGTATAGGGATGGCCCGGCGAGGACAGGATGTCGTCCTTGTTTCCCAACTCGACGATCTTGCCACGGTGCATCACCGCAATTCGCGTCGCCACGCAATCCACAACTGCGAGATCGTGCGTGATCAGAAGGTAGGACAGCCCCAGTTCGTCGCGCAGATCGAGCAGCAGATTGAGAATTTGCGCCTGCACCGACACGTCCAGCGCCGAGGTCGGCTCGTCGCAGATCAGAAGCTTTGGTTTCAGGATGATCGCGCGCGCGATGGCAACGCGCTGGCGCTGGCCGCCGGAAAGTTGCGACGGGTAATTGTTGAACAGCCGCTTCGGCAGGCCGACCAGCTCCATCGTTTGCTCGACGATTTTCTTCCGCTCGGCGGGCGAATCCTGTCCGTGCAGTTCGAGCGGACGGCCGATGCTCTGGCCGATGGTCTTGCGCGGATTGAGCGACGAGTAAGGGTCCTGGAACACCGGCTGCACGAGTTTCGCGCGCTCGAACGGCGGCACCGATTGCACCGGGGTGCCCGCGATCAGAACTTCGCCTGTATCGGGAGCCTGAAGGCCAAGCAGAATCCGCGCCAGCGTGCTCTTGCCACTGCCGGATTCGCCGACCAGCGCGACGATCTCGCCCTCGGCGAGGTCGAGCGAAACATCATCGACGGCGGTGAGGCTGCGAGCCTTGGCGAGCATTCCGGCCCGGATCGTGAAGGTGCAGCCGACATGACGCGCGGACAGCAGCGTGTCGGGTGATGGCTTCGCCGTGCTGGTGTGCGCGGATGGCGGCTTTGCAAGAGACAGGCGTTGCGAGTCCGGCGCCATCACGCAGCGATACAGATGATCGTTCTGCGCCGATTGCACCGGCGGACGAATGGTGCGGCATTGCGGCTGCACGTGGATACAGCGCGGCGCGAACACGCAGCCTTCCGGAAGCGCGAACAGCGCCGGCACGGTGCCGGGAATGCTCGGCAGCCGCGCGCCGCCATCGCGCGCGGCGGGAATCGAAGCGAGCAGGCCCTGCGTGTAAGGGTGCTGCGGCGCGCCCAGCACGTCCGCGACCGGCCCCGTCTCGACCAGTTCGCCGGCATACATCACGGCGATCTTGTCCATGCTCTGCGAGACCACGCCGAGATCGTGGCTCACGAGGATCAGCGCCATGCCGAGTTCCTTGCGCAGCTCCATCAGGAGCTTGAGGATGCTCGCCTGCACGGTGACGTCGAGCGCGGTGGTGGGCTCGTCGGCAATCAGCAGATCCGGCTCGTTCATCAGCATCATCGCGATCATCACGCGCTGGCGCAGGCCGCCGGATAATTCATGCGGATATTGCTTGAGGCGGCCTCCCGCATCGGGAATGCCGATCCGCTCGAGCAGGTAGACGGCGCGATCGCGAATGTCCTTGGCGCTTCTGGCAGGGCCGGGCAGCGTCATTTCCATGATCTGCTGCCCGATGGTATAGACCGGATTCAGCGAGGTCATCGGCTCCTGGAAGATCATCGCCATCCGCTTGCCGGCAAGCGAGCGGGAGAACTCCTGGCGATCCTTGGCGAGAAGGTCGTGCTCGCCAAGCCGCAGCACGTCCGCCTCACGGATCGCATTGCGCGGCAGGAGGTTCATCAGCGCCAGCGAGGTCATCGACTTGCCTGAGCCGGATTCGCCGACCACGCCGAGCGCCTCGCCGCGCTCTAGCGTGAAGGTCACGTTGCGCACGGCATGCAGCTTGCGCTCGCCGACCGGCAGCGTGACGGAGAGGTTGCGGACTTCGAGAAGCGGACGACCGGCCATCGTTCTACCTTCTGCTCTCGTTGCTCATGAGGTCGCGCAATCCGTCACCGACGAGATTGGCCGCGAGCACCAGCAGGAAAATGAAAATGCCCGGCAGGATCACGAGCCATGGCCGCAGGAATACCGACACCTTGCCTTCCGCGATCATCAGGCCCCATGACGAGGTCGGCGGCTGGATGCCGACGCCGAGGAAGGAGAGTGCCGCTTCCGCCAGCACCGCGACGCCGACCTCGAGCGAGAAGATCACGATGATCTCGCTGAACAGATTCGGCAGGATTTCCGTTACCATGATCTGCAGCCGGCTCGAGCCGATGGCGCGTGCGGCGGTAATGTATTCGAGATCGCGGATCTTCTGCGTGGCCGCGCGCGTCACCACGAGATAGTAGCTCCAGTGCAGGAAGCCGATCACGAGGATCACCACCCCGACCGACGGGCCGATCAGGAACACCAGCGCCATCGCCAGCAACAGGCCCGGCAGCGCGAGCTGGCAGGTCAAGATGAAGGACACGACGCGGTCGATGATGCCGCCGAAGAAGCCCGCGCACATGCCGAGCGTCACGCCGATCAGGCAGCCGATGCTGGCCGCGCCGAAGCCGATCAGCAGCGAGACGCGCGCGCCATAGATCAGGCGGCTCAGATAATCGCGGCCAAGATGGTCGGTGCCCAGCCAGTTCGCGGCATTGCCGCCATGCACCCAGACCGGCGGCAGCAGCCGCTGCGGCAGATGCTGGTCGTAGGGGTTGTAGGGCGAAATCCACGGCGCGAACACGGCGAGGACCACGAGAATGCCGAGAATCGTCAGCCCGAGCATCAGGCCGGGATGATGCAGGATGTTCCGCCAGATTTTTGGCCGCGCGGGTGCTGCGTCGAGCAGTTCGCCGCCCGTCTCGGAGGCGGCAGCGGCTTTGAATGAAAGGTCCATTTCGCTCATCGCACCCTCACGCCAGCCGGATGCGCGGATCGAGCCACGCATTGAGAAGGTCCGCGAGCAGCGTCAGCCCGATGAAGGTCATCGCGAACAGCACGACCAGCATCTGCACGGTCGGGATGTCGCCGCCGACGATGGATTGCAGCGCGAAGCGGCCGAGCCCGTTCATGGCGAACACGGTTTCGGTGACGACCGAGCCGCCGAGCTTGTAGCCGAGCTGCACCGAAAGAACGCTCACGACTGGCAGCAGCGCGTTGCGCATCACCTGCCGCGACAACAGCCGATAGCCGTAAAAGCCTTTGGCGCGCGCGGTGCGGATGTAGTCCGACGCCATCACGTCCATGACGCCGACGCGCGTGAGCCGCATCACCGCGGGCACGGAATGCGCGCCGAGCACGATGGCAGGCAGCACGTAATTCCAGGCATGCGCATCGCCTGAGATCGGGAAAATCGGGATCATGACGCCGAACAGGATGATGAGTACCAGCGCCAGCCAGAATGACGGCATCGCCTGCGCCGACACCGCGATGCCGAGCGAGAGGCGGTCGATCAGGGAGTTCGGATAAAGTGCTGCAATGGTGCCGAGCGGGATCGCGACGATCAGCGTCACGAAGATCGCGGACAGCGCCAGCGTCAGCGTTACCGGCAGATGATGCAGGATCAGCGTGCCGACCGGCTGGTGCCAGTAATAGCTGGTGCCGAAATCGCCGTGGAAGACATGCAGCAGCCAGCTTCCATATTGCACGAGCAGCGGACGGTTCAGCCCCAGCTGTTCACGGATGTGCTCGATCACCTCCGGCTCCGCGCCTTCGCCCGCGATGGCGGACGCGGGATCGGTCGCGACGCTCAACAGCAGGAACGCCGCGAACGACACCGCGAGCGCCACGAGGATGGCGAGGACGACGCGCTTGGATGCGTAGCGAAGCATCGGGTGTTCCCTTCCAGTCCTTACGAGGCCTTGGCTGGTGAAGCTTTGGCTGGGCGCCAATGCGCGCGGAACAGCCGGGGCAGCCCGTCCTTCGGCACCGGGTAGGCGAGGTCTTTCGAGACGAGATAGTTCTGCGAATAGGTGTAGAGCGGAATCCAGTAGGCCTGATCGGCGATCCGGCGCAGCGCCTCACTGTAGAGACGCTTGCGCTCCTCGGGATCGATGGTCTTGGCCGCGGCTTCCATGTTGCGCGCCACGGCGGCATCGTTCGAGAAGTTGCGGTCCGATTTCAAGGACCAGTGCGTTTCGGCGATGGTCGCGGTGTCGGCGGTGCTGCCGGATTCCCAGCTGGCGAAGAACGCCGGCACGCGATGTTTCTTGCGCGCCTGGTTGAGCGTCGTCAGCGTCACGAACCGCAGCTTCGCGCGAATGCCGACCTTGGCAAGATCGGCGGCGATCGCTTCCGCCACCTGACGCTCGCGATAGGCCCACAGCTCGAACTCGAAGCCATCCGGGTAGCCTGCCTTGGCGAGCAGGCGGCGCGCCTCCGCCGGATCGTAAGGATATTTGCGCACGTCCTGCTCGCAGCCGAACTGCAGCGGATGACAGGCGGAATTGATGACTTCCGCATCGCCCTGCACCAGATATTTGACGATGTCCTGCCGGTTGATGGCGTGGATCATGGCGCGACGCACGTCGAGCTTGGTCAGCGGATTGCCGGCGCCGGTGAAGCCTGCTGCGTCGAGCGGAATGAAGTTTACCCGGAGCGTCGGCCCGGTGAGATGCACCGCATAGCCGGTCGCGCCGATATTGGCCGCGACATCCGCCGGCACGTTGTACATCCAGTCCACCGCGCCGCTGACAAGCTCCGCCTGCTGCGTGGAGAGGTCCGGGATGGTGCGGAAGATGATGGTCTTGATCGCCGGGCGGCCCTTCGGGCTTGCTGCGTAGTAGTCGTCGAACCGCTGCAGCGTCACGCTCTTGCCGGGCTGGAAATCGATAACCTTGTAGGGGCCGACGCCGCTGAGCTTCAGGGATTCCGCATTAGGGTCGGGCTTGCCGTCGGCGCCCTGATAGGCGCCCGCCTTGCGCAGCTGGACGCTGAAGGCCATGTCGCGGATTGCCAGCGGGTAGGGGTGTTTCAGATGAAAGCGCACCGTCATCGGCCCGGTGCGCTCGACGCTGCCGAGCCAGCCGGCGATCAGGCGTCCGCGATTGGTGTTGGTCGAAGGATCGATCACCCAGTTGTAGGTGTAAACGACATCGTCTGCGGTGAGCGGCGATCCGTCGTGAAAGCGCACGCCGGGCCGGATCGTGACATCGATGGTGGTGTCGTCGACCTGCACATACGACTCGGCGACGAGCGGCACATAGGTCAGCGTGTCCGGATCGATATAGAACAGCCCGTCGTCGGTGAGTTCGGAGACAACGATGGTGTCGCGCGCGGTGGTGTAGAGATGATCGAGGGTCGGGATCTCGCCCTCGATGGCGACGACAAGCGTATCGTTGGCGCGGCCCGCAAAAGCGGATTGCACGCCGATGATTGTCAGGCCCACGGCGATCAACGCCGCGCCCACACGCTCCCTCACTCCGCCTCGTCCCATGGTGTCCGCTCTTGTTGTCGGGCTTGCTCCATGTTAGCGGGCGGGACTAGAAACAAAATGTGAAATAACGAATGAACGGTTTCGTGTTTATGATGATTCGATAGCTTGTTGAGTAACATCAATATCTTAATGGTATCGAGGCGGCATGAATATCAAGGCGCTCAAGGCATTCCGATTGATCGTCATCAACGGCTCGCTCGCGACCGCCGCCCAATCATTGCACCTTAGCCAGCCCGCGGTCAGCCGCCTGATCTCACTTTTGGAGCATGAGGCCAAGCTGCAACTGTTCTATCGCACGCGGCGGCGCCTGACGCTGACGCCGGAAGGCGAAGCCTTCTATCGCCAGGCCGAACATCTGCTCGCAGGCTTCGACGAAATTCCGCGCATCATTGAAGACATCAAGGCCAAGACCGGCGGCAACTTCCGTCTTGTCACCGCGCCGCGCATCGGGCAGGGCCTCGTCTCGCCGGCGCTCGCTCTGATGCAGAAGGAAACGCCCGGCGTGCGCTGCATCGTCGACATCCAGTCGCGCTTCGATCTTGAAAACCGCATCGGCACGCGGCGCTACGATCTCGGCATCGTCTCGCTGCCGGTGTCGCACTCGCTGATTGAAATCGACAACAAGCCCTTGATGCGCGTGCGTGCCGAAGCGTTGCTGCCGGAGGATCATCCACTGGCCGAAAAGCAGGCGCTGACCGCATCCGATCTCGCGCCCTATCCGATGCTCGGTCTGTGGCCGAACCAGATCTGGCGCCAGCAGGTCGATGATTTCTTCCGCTCGGGCGGCGCGGTGCCGAACTACACGGTGGAAACGCGCTCGTCGCTGATGGCGTGCCAGATGGTTCGCGACGGCGCGGGCATCGCGGTGCTTGACCGCGTCTGCGCGCAGGCGATCGATCTCAAGGGTCTTACGCTGCGGCCGATCGAGCCCGCGCGCTGGATTTCGTTCGGCTGCATCTATCAGCGCGGCGCAAATCTCTCGCCGCATGCGCTGCATTTTCTGCATTGCCTGAACCGGATTGTCGCGCAGCTGCGCGCGCGCGGCCCCGATTATGCCAATTCCATCGAGCCGCTCGAATAGGGCTGGTTTGCAGGCCTGCTCATACGAGGCCCAGGCCCGCCAGTGGTGGCCGTTTACTTTCCGTCAACATGTGTCGAATCTCATAAGTATTTGATATTTAATGTATTTCACTCAATACTTCGAATTTACGCAGCAAGTATTGCCATATTTCAAATTTTCTTTTGAAAACCCCTCACGGACAATGACCCCAATAAAAGAACGCTTCGGGGGGAAGCAGGTGCCGCAACAAAAGGCACCCAAGGCGGGGGTTAGGGGCATGCGTACCAAGGCAAAATTCGCCGGATTTCGTGCAAACTATCTGTGTGGCGTCGCTGCCGGCAGTCTGGTGGCCGCGTTCGGTTTGCTGAACACGGTGGGTTCTGCGCAAGCGGAAGACGGTGCGTTTCTGCCGCCGTCCTGGTTTTCGCTTCCGACCCTGACTTTCGACACCGCTGCCCGTCCCGGCGTGGATGCCGCCTATAAAACTCCCAAATCGTTCTGGACCGAAAATCCCTCCACCCGGTTGCGCATCGAATATCTGTTGCTTCAGCGCAAGGGACCGGGAGCGACCGATCTCACCGTGGCAAACGGCACCTCGCGTTTCGTGCCGGTGTCCTCGTCCGTTGTCGACATCGACAAAAAAACGGCAGCAGGGTTCAGGGCGACGCTCGATGCGGAGCTTTTCGATACGCCGGTTGAGTTCTCCGGATTCTATTCCATGCCGGTCCGCAGCGAAACGACGCTGAGCGGGCTTTCGACCGGCAGCGGCACGTCGTCGATCCGCACCAACACGACTTATGCGGATCCGAGCCTCAATCCCAATGGCGCGCCGTTCAACTACACCAACTCGCAAACGATCAATAGTCTCTATCTCAACCACAGCAGTCAGCTGTTCGGCGCCGAGGCGAACGCGAAGTCGGTGTTCGGGATTCCCGGTCTGACGCTCGGTGTACGCTCGATCTACTTCGGCGACGAACTCGGCTCGGTCACGACGAAATTCAATTCCACGACCGCGATCGACGCCGTCACCGTTCAGAGCCGTAACTTCATGCTCGGTCCGCAGATCGGTTTCGAGGGCATGTTCGACATCGGCGGCGGAATCAAGATCGGCGGCAGCGCCAAGGTCGGGCTGTTCGCCAACATGGTCGAACGCGAACGGTCCTACATTTCGCGCAACCAGACCAAGACGCGCGCGCTGCAGAACTTCACCAACGACACCGTGTTCGCGCAAGGGTATGAGCTCAATCCGCGTATCGAAGTTCCGTTGATGCAAGGCGTGAAGCTCACCGCGGGCGGCACGTTCCTGTGGCTGAACAATGTCAGCACCGCATTCCCGCAATATGCGACGGTGACGGATACAAGCGATCGCAATGTGCGGGCGAAGGACCGCGTGTTCTATTACGGTCTGCAAGCCGGTGTGAGCGTCGATCTCGATACGCTCGGGAAATTCTCGCCGCCGCCAATGCGCAGGCGCTATCTTGAGACCAAGATGCTGGAGAGCCAGGGCGCAACTCCGTTCCCGTTCATGGTCTACGGTGAAATCAACCGGATGGCGCTGTCCTGGGACGACGGCGCGCAGAAGGCCACCCGCATCGTCGACAACTATTCGGCGCCTTCGATCTTCGGCGCCCGTGGCGCGACGGAAATCGCGCGTGGCTGGACCACAGGCTTCCATGTCGAAGCCGGCCTGCTGCAGGCCCGCTCCATCGCGGTCAGCCAGGATCTGCCCGGTGGCGAAAAGGGTTGGGAGCCCGACCTGCGCTACCTCGACTGGTTCATCCGCAGCAACCGCTACGGCACGCTCACGGTCGGCCACACCTCGACCGCGACCGACGGCATCGTGCTGAACGATTTCAGCGGCACCAACGCCGCCGCCTCGGCGAACATCGCCATGATCGGCGGCGATCTGATGCTGCGCTCGGCCGACGATCTCGATCTCGGTACTTCGGGCAGCCTCATCACCCGCACCTCGATCGGCGATTTTGTCGGCGGCGCGACCATCGACACGCTCCGCCGCAACGTGGTGCATTACCAGACGCCCGACATCAAAGGCTTCCAGTTCGACGTCGCCGCCCGCGAGAAGTTCTGGGATGCGTCCGTGAGCTATCACGTCGATCTGCCCACATGGCGTTTCCGCGCCGGCGTCGGTTATGTGCGCGACACCGAAGGCACGCGCGAAGACCTTGGGTTCAAGAAGGATCGCCGGGAATGGAAAGGCAGCGCCAGCCTCCTTCACACCCCGACCGGCCTGTTCCTGACCACGGCTTTCGTCAACCGTCAGTTCCGCGGCAACGATTCATCGAACCAAGCGACCTTCGGCGAGAACACGGTCGATGTTTTCGGCGACGTCATTCCGGGCACCCATCGTCCGGACTTGCGCTATGGTTATCTGAAGACCGGCCTGCGCAAGCAGTTCACCGCGCTCGGCGACACCAAGTTCTATGCCGAGACGGCGATCGCCAAGAACGGCCTCACCGGATTGCGCGAAGGCGGCCCGGCTCTCGTCACGGCGAGCCAGCTCAATCTGGTTGGCGCAGGCGTGATGCAGGACCTCGATGCCTACAACATGCAGGTTTATCTCGGTTATCGTCACTATTCCTTCAACATCGAGGGTCTGCGCGACATCAGTCCGGCGGCTGGCGGAATTTCGTCGCCGGCACCGATCAAGGACATCAACCTTGTGTTCTCCGGCGTGCGGATCAAGTTCTAACAGGTACAGCAGCGGCATCGTTTGAGTCAGGGCAAGCACATGATCAAGACACAGAAGTTGGTTTCCGCCGCTTGCGCCGTGCTGTTCGCGGCATGTGCGTCCGGGGCGGTGTTCGTTCACGCCGCAGCTGCGCAGGCAGCCGATCCCTTCGCGCAGCAGGACAAGATCATTCCGGCCGGCGAAGGCGAGTTCAGGCTCATCGTCAAACGCGGCCCGGTGAACGTCTTCACCTACCGTCCCAAATCCTTCACGGCCAACAGCCCGATCTGGGTGGTGATCCACGGCCAGAAGCGCGACGTCGCCGAGCATAGCGCGTTCGACTATTACGATGTCTGGGCGCCGCTGGCGGAGAAGGCCGGCGCGTTGCTGCTGGTGCCGGAATTCGTCGAGCAGTCATGGCCCACCTCGTGGCAGTTCCAGTTCGGCAACGTGATGACGAAGTCGCTGAAGCCGGTGCCCTGGGAAGATTCAGGTTTCGCCGTGGTCGAGATGGCGTTCCGCCGCGCAGTTGCCATGACCGGCAGCCATCGCCAACGTTTCTCCATTTTCGGGCATGGTGGCGGTGCGCAATGGGTGCAGCGTTACGTGCTTCACAGCGGCGGCCGCTATATCGAGCGCGCGGTGGCCGCCAACCCCGGCTGGTACATGCTGCCGGATGACGAATTCAAATATCCTTACGGCATCAAGGGCACGCCGATCACCCCGGCGACGCTGCGCGGCGCGTTCGCCACCGATTTCGTGCTGCTGCTCGGACAGGGCGACGTGCAGACCGGCGGCATCATCCGCAACAACAAGGAAACCAGCGTGCAGGGCGCAACCCGTTTTCAGCGCGGTCACTTCTACTTCAACCGCGCGGCGGCGGATGCCAAGCGGATGGGCGCGAAGTTTGCGTGGCGTCTGCGTGAAGTGCCCGGCGCGGGCCACAGCGATGAGGACATGGCCCCGGCCGCGGCCGAAGCCCTGATGGAACGGCGCTGAGCGGCTCGCTTTGCGATTGGAAAATCCCTCTCCCGTCATTCCCGCGAAAGCGGGAATCCACTCCTACGTCTGAAGACTGGGTCCCCGCCTTCGCGGGGACGACAGGATGTTTTTTTGAAGCGCGCGCTTTCCTGCGCAGAAGCTTCACTCCCGGAGCGTGCTGCCGGTCTTCTTCGTGACTTCCGCGACGATCTTTGCGGCCACCGCCTCGATGTCCTGATCGGTGAGAGTCTTCTCGCGCGGCTGCAGCGTCACCGCGATGGCGACCGACTTCTTGCCTTCGGGAATGCCCTTGCCGTCATAGACGTCGAACAGCGTCACCTCGGTGATGAGCTTCTTGTCCACGCCCTGCGCGGCGCGGATGATGTCGGCAGCCTTGACGGAGCGATCCGCGAGGAAGGCGAAGTCGCGCGACACCGGCTGGAAGGCGGCGAGTTCGAGCTGCGGTTTGGCGCGCGTGGCGCGCGCCTTCGGCTCAGGCAGACGGTCGAGCAATACTTCGAACGCGACCAGCGGGCCATCGGCCTTGAGCGCATCCAGCACGCGCGGATGCAGTTCGCCGAAATGACCGAGCACGTTCTGCGGCCCGATTTGAATGGTCGCGGAGCGTCCCGGGTGCAGCCATGCCGGGGCGTTCTTCGCTTCGTTCAAAGGCACGATCTGCAACGCTTGCATCGGTGCGCCGCAGGCGGCGAGCACGGCCAGTGCATCGGCCTTGGCGTCGAACGCATCGACGCTCCATGAGCCGGACCACGCACGGCCAAAGCCCTTGGACGAAGCCATCGCGCGGCGCACGCCGGTTGCGGCGGTGAGTTGCTGTTCGGGCTGGTCGCCCAAGAAGATTTGTCCGACCTCGAACAAAGCGACATCGCCGAAGCCACGATCGGCATTGGCCTGCGCCGCCGCGATCAGGCCCGGCACCAGCGAGGGCCGCATGTCGGAGAGATCCGAAGCAATCGGGTTGGCGAGCGCCAGCTCGGGCTTGCCGCCGCCGAACAGCTCGGCCTGCGTCTTGGAGAGGAACGACCACGTCACCGCCTCGACCATGCCGCGCACGGCGAGCGCGCGCTTGGCGCGGCGGGTGCGCAACTGGAGCGCAGTGAGAACGGGTTTGCGCGGCGCGTCACCACGGTCGAACGGCGTCAGCGGCACGCGGTCGACGCCGACGATGCGCACGATCTCTTCCACAATGTCGGCCTTGCCGTGCACATCCGCGCGCCATGACGGCACTGCAACCTTCACCACCGGCCCCTGACCCGCGACCATGAAGCCGAGGTGCGTGAGCAGACGCTTGATCTCGGCGAGCGGCACGTCGATCCCGGCGAGTCGCTTCACCTCGTCGACCGGGAATTCGATCATGCGGTCGTCGCCGTAGGATTTGCCCGCGAGCGCGATCTCGGACGGCGAGCCGCCGCAGATGTCGAGCACGAGCTTGGTCGCCAGTTCAAGTCCCGGCACCATGAAGGCCGGATCGACGCCGCGCTCGAAACGGTAGCGCGCATCGGAATTGATGCCGAGCTTGCGGCCGGTCTGGGCGATGTTGATTTCGTTCCACAGCGCCGATTCGATCAGCACGTCGGTGGTGTTTTCATCGCAGCCGGTGGCCTCGCCACCCATGATGCCGGCGAGCGATTGCACGCCGTTATCGTCGACGATCACGCACATCGTTGCGTCGAGCGCGTAGGTTTTGCCGTCAAGAGCAGCAAGGCTTTCGCCTGCCTTGGCGCGGCGCACGACAAGGTTGCCCTTCACCTTGGCGGCGTCGAACACATGTAGCGGGCGGCCGCGGTCGAAAGTCATGAAGTTGGTGATGTCGACCAGCGCGTTGATCGGGCGCAGCCCGATGGACGTCAGACGCCGCTGCAGCCATTCCGGCGAGGGGCCGTTTTTGACGCCTCGCACAAGGCGCAATGCGAAACCGGGGCACAGTGCCGGGTCTTCGATTGTTACCGCTGCGGGTGCGGCGCCCGCGCCCTTGATCGGCATGGGCGCGTCGTTGTGGAATTTGCCCATGCCGGCGGCGCCGAGGTCGCGTGCGATGCCGTGCACGCCGGTCGCGTCGGCGCGGTTCGGTGTCAGGTTAATTTCGATCACCGGATCGCCCAGGCCGGCCCATTCCGCATAAGGCTTGCCGACAGGCGCATCGGACGGCAGTTCGATGATGCCGTCGTGGTCTTCGGAGAGTTCAAGCTCTGCGGCCGAGCACAGCATGCCGCGGCTCTCGACGCCGCGAATGGTGCCGATGCCGAGCGTGATGTCCTTGCCCGGAATGTAGGTGCCGGGCGGCGCGAACACGCTGACAAGGCCCGCGCGCGCGTTCGGCGCGCCGCACACGACCTGAATCGGAGCGCCGTCGCCAGTATCGACCATGCACACGCGCAGGCGGTCGGCGTTCGGATGCTGCTCGGCGGTGATGACCTTGGCGATGATGTAAGGCGCCAGCGCCTTCGCCTTGTCCTCGAGGTGCTCGACCTCGAGACCGATCATGGTCAGCGTCTCGGCGAGCTTCTCGATGGGCTCGAGGGTGTCGATGTGCTCTTTCAGCCAGGAGAGAGTGAACTTCATGACGACAGCCCTCCGGCGAGCGTGGGCACATCGAGCGGCTTGAAGCCGTAATGGTTGAGCCAGCGCACATCGCCCTCGAACATCTGGCGCAGGTCGCTGATGCCGTATTTCAGCATCGCGATGCGGTCGATGCCCATGCCCCAGGCAAAACCCTGATACTCATCGGGATCGATGCCGCAATTCCGCAGCACATTCGGATGCACCATGCCGCAGCCGAGAATCTCCAGCCAGTCCTCGCCTTCGCCGAAGCGAATGTCGTTCTTGCCGCGACGGCACTGGATGTCGACTTCCATCGACGGCTCGGTGAAGGGGAAGAACGACGGGCGGAAGCGCATGTTGACGTTATCGACCTCGAAGAACGCCTTGCAGAATTCCGAGAGAATCCATTTCAGGTGGCCGAGATGCGAACCCTTGTCAATGACGAGCCCTTCGACCTGATGAAACATCGGCGTGTGGGTCTGGTCACTGTCGCAACGATAGGTGCGGCCGGGGCAGATCACGCGGATCGGCGGCTTCTGGCTCAACATGGTGCGCACCTGCACCGGCGAAGTGTGCGTGCGCAGCAGCGGCCGCGAGCCGTCCTCCTTAGCGTTGAAGAAGAAGGTGTCGTGCATCTCCCGCGCCGGATGGCCTTCGGGGAAATTCAGCTTGGTGAAGTTGTAATCGTCGGTCTCGATGTCCGGCCCTTCGGCAATCGAGAAGCCCATGTCGGCGAAGATCGCGGTGAGTTCGTCCATCACCTGTGAGATGGGATGGATGCGGCCCTGTTCGGCGGGCGTCTCGCGCGTCGGCAGCGTGACGTCGATGGTCTCGGAGGCGAGCCGCGCATCGAGTGCCGCGTTTTTCAGAACGTCGCGCCGCGCGGTGAGCGCCGCCGTCACCTTGTCCTTGGCGGCGTTGATCGCGGCGCCCTCGGTCTTGCGCTGCTCCGGCGTCATCTTGCCGAGCGTTGAAAGAAGCGCGGAGATCGATCCCTTCTTGCCGAGCGCGCCGACGCGCACAGCTTCAAGCGCCGCTTCATCGGAAGCGGCCGCTATCTGGCTCAGGATTTCGGATTCGAGTTTGGCGAGATCGGACATGTATAGCCCCAGCAGAACGGTTCATTTGAAACCGCCCGGCGGGGTGCAATCGGCCCAGCCGAACGAAGCGGGGCGCCTCAGGGCGTCCCGGTCATGTCGGCCTCGTGCAAGAGGGGCATGCCTTCAGGCTGACCTTGGCCGCGCGCGGCCGAGGTCACCTTACGCCGCGAGAGCGGCCTTGGCCTTTTCGGCAATCGCCTGGAACGCGGCCGGCTCGTGAATGGCGAGATCCGACAGCACCTTGCGATCGACAACGACGCCCGACTTGGCGAGGCCGTTGATAAATCGGCTGTAGGTCATGCCGAACGGACGGACAGCTGCGTTGATGCGCTGGATCCAGAGCGCGCGGAAGTTGCGCTTCTTCAGCTTGCGGCCGACATAGGCGTACTGGCCGGCCTTATCGACGGCGGCCTTGGCGGCGCGGATGGTGTTCTTGCGGCGGCCACGAAAACCTTCGGCGGCCTTGTAGACTTTCTTGTGCTTGGCGTGAGCCGTCACACCGCGTTTGACGCGTGCCATGACTGATCTCCTGAATCTGAATGTGAATGGTGACAGACCGCCGCGCGGACGCGGCGTAAGTGGATCAGGCGTTTGGCAGGAAATACTGCTTGATGTTGTCGCCGTCGGTCTTGAACAGGACGCGGGTGCCGCGCAGCTGGCGGATCTGCTTCTTGGTCCGCTTGATCATGCCGTGGCGCTTGCCTGCATGGGCGGATACCACCTTGCCTGTTCCGGTCACTTTGAAGCGCTTTTTGGCGCCCGACTTGGTCTTCAGCTTGGGCATTTGGCTCTCCTTAACACCGCTTTCCGCGCGCCAAGATGGCTCGCCGGGGCGGCTGAATGCTCGCTAGAGCGTTGAATTGCTTGGGATATTTGCCCGTATGGCAAAACCAGCAAAAACATCGCCACGGCAGCCCTTAATCAGCCGGGCGATGAGATGGGGGCTTATGGCAGAGGAAAGCCCCATTTGCAACGCTAAACGGCGTCTGCCGCGATCCTGCCATGAGGCCCGCGCATGTTTTGCCGCATTGGAGAATCGCCCGGAACCCCCATATTCTTACTGTCACCGAGACGGAAGGATTTGAAATGCCGAAGACAAAGAGCCGCGCCAGGGCCAAGGTCGCTGCGATCCAGGCCGATACCACCCGTGTGGCTGCATGGCTTGCCGCGGGCGCGCTCGTGATCGGGGCGCTGATTGCCAAGAGCTTCTAAAACAAGCAGTTTTTGAGTGCTGAAGCTGAAAAAGGCGCCTCAATGGGCGCCTTTCGTGTTTCTGGGGTCAGACACCCGCCTCAGGGCAGATAGAGAAAAACCGGCAGCAGGTGAATCTGCTGCAGGGTCTCGACCAGCTCCAACGCGGGAATGGTCAGCAGCATCACCGCGCTGTCGAAGAAGGTGCGCACCACCCGGTTGGGCGACACGCTCAGGCTCGCGACATCGAGCCACAAAGAGGGCTTTGGCAACAGCCGCGGCACCCGGGCGGCATAGTCGGTGAAGGCCGTGCCGAATTTTTCCTGCAGCGAGTCTTCCTCGATCCGGATCACGCTGCTGAACACCAAAGCGGCCATCAGCGCCATCACCGCCGCCAGCACGATGCTCGCGGTGCCGAGCCCGATGCCGAACGCGCCGATGCAGGAGAACACGTAAAGCGGATTGCGGACGATGGAGTAAGGGCCGTTGGTCACAAGCTCGTCCAGCTTGCGGCCGCCGATATAAAGCGAACACCACGTCCGGCCGAGCACGGCCACCGCGATCAGCATCGCGCCGGTGTCCTCGATGAATTCGTGCGAAAAGCTCTCGGGCGCGGCCTTGGCCTGCACGAACAGCACCAGACCGATGAGCAGAATGCTCAGGCCCCACAGCATCTGCATGCGCTGGCTCTGGCGGCGGGCGAGTTTTGAATTGGCGGTCGGGGCGGTGACGATGGGTGCGGGCATGCCAACCTCTGCTGTGTCGCCCCGCGCTTTGCGGCGGCGATCCGAGGGCTTTTAGGGCAGGCAAACCGGGCGGAAAAGCGGATTCATATCGCTGGCTCATCACAATGTCTGTGAAAGAAGGCCGGCGAATCTCCGCCCGATATGAAAACGGCCTGCCGGGTTTCCGGCAGGCCGCATTCCGAACAGGCAAAAAGAGCGTTTAGCGCGGCGCGAGAACCATCACGACCTGACGGCCTTCGAACTTCGCGTCCTGCTCCACCTTGGCGACATCGGCGACGGCGGCTTTCACCTTGTCGAGCAGCTTGGTGCCGATCTCCTGGTGCGCCATTTCACGGCCGCGATAGCGCAGCGTGATCTTGACCTTGTCGCCTTCCTCGAAGAAGCGAAGCATTGCGCGCATCTTCACGTCGTAATCGTGATCGTCGATCATCGGGCGGAGCTTGACCTCCTTGATCTCGACGATCTTCTGCTTCTTGCGCGCTTCGGCGGCCTTTTTCTGGGCCTGAAACTTGTACTTCCCGTAGTCCATGATCTTGCAGACCGGCGGGTTGTTGTTCGGCGAAATCTCGACGAGGTCCATGCCGGCATCCATCGCCATCTTCACCGCGACGGAGGTCTCGGTGACGCCGACGTTGACGCCGTTCTGATCGATCAGTTGGACTTCGAGATTGCGAATCTCATCATTGGTGCGGGGCCCGTCTTTGGCGACTGTGGGCGGGGCTCTGTTGGGACGGCGAATGGGAAGGTCTCCACGATTGTTGAAAGAAGCGATGATTTTGAAGGAATTTAGAGGCGCGGGCAAGGCGAGGGAGGGCGGCTCACGCTAAAAACCCGGTGCGCCGCTTTCCGGTCACGCTGGACGTGCCTGTGTCAGTTCCATGTAAAGACGAACGGTCTGTTCGGCAACCGCCGCAGGCGCACTCAGGTCGGAAACCCAGGCCCGGCCGCGCGTGCCGATGGCCTGCCGGTCCGGTTCGGACAGGTTCAGCATCCGCGTCAGCGCCGCCGCCAAGGCCTCGACATCGCCGGAGGGGAAGCGCAAGCCCGTCATGCGGTCCTCACCGACGGCGGGCGGCGCCAGCATCAGGCCGGAACCGGCGGCAAGGTCGGAGGCGACCACCGGCACGCCCATCGCCTGCGCCGCAAGGATGGTGCGCAACGCGCCTTCCGGCTGGGTCGAGGCGAACACCGCCGCCGCCGACACCGCGAGTGCCGCAGGCAGATCGTCGCTGAGCCCTGCGAAGCGGACCACGTCGGTGGTCCCGGTCGAGAGCACGAGATCCCATAATTGTCCGGTGAAGTGGGTGCGGCCCTGATCCTCGCCGGTGAAGGCGATCAGGAAATCCTTCACCCCGGCGGCTTTCAGCCATGCGGCCGCTTGGACAATGTGATGATGTCCCTTGCGGCGGACCATGCGTCCCGGTGCGAGGATGATGCGGGTGTCCGGTCCCGCGCCGAAGGCATGACGAATGCGCGCGATCCGCTCCGGCGTGACGCGCGAGGGGTCGAAGGCCTCGGTGTCGAAGCCAAGCGGCAGCGTCGTCACGCGGTTGCGCGCGGCGGGGTAGCGGTCGCCGATCAGGTCGGCGAGGTCTTCGCTCGCCGCGATCACGCGGTCGCCGCGCACCATGACGCTGTTATAGAAATGCTTGAGCCGGTTCTGTTCGCGGAAACCCTTGAACCATGTGGTGACGAACGGGCGCCGCTGCGCGCGCGCGGCGAGATAGGCGCTCCAGCCCGGCGCGCGGCCGAGTGCATGAACCACGTCGCATCGCCGTTTCGCGATCAGCAGGGACAGTCGCCGCATGCAGCGCAGCATGCGATATGGATTGCGGCTTGCGACATCCATCTCGATGAACTCGCCGCCTGCAGCAACGATCTCGGGCACGAGGCGGCCGCCTTGCGACACCACGATCGGGTGATGGCCATGGCTTGCGAGATATTGCGTGAGCGTCAGTGCGTTGAGGTCGGACGCGCCGGATTCCAGCGTCGGCACGGCGATCAGGACGGTGAGCGCGCGCGTCCCTCGCGCGGGATGCCGCGGCATCCCGTCCCGGTAGATGACATCGCCGCCAGTTCCGGATTGCGGATCGGATAGGGGGTGTTTTGCCGTGGAAGGGTCCGGCATCGGATGCGTACTCAGTCAGGCGAGGGCGATCGGCGCAAGGCGGGCGTGCAGCGCGGCCGGCGGCGGATTGCAGGAAGATGAAGGGGATGTGACCAGGGCGTTGACGAACATGACCGCACCATCAATAACACGGTCGATCATCATGGCACGATACAACCGATCCGCAAAATTTTCATGACGGCTCTCCGATGACCCTTCCCGCCGATTCTCCGCCCGACTTTGTCGATGTCAGAACGCCGCACGGTGCGCGCCGCATCGCGGTGCGCCGCCGCGAGGGGCGCGGACCCGGTCTCGTCTGGCTCGGCGGGTTCAAGTCGGACATGCTGGGCACCAAGGCGCGCGAGCTTGACGCCTATGCGCAGGCCCATGGCCGCGCCTGTGTTCGCTTCGATTATTCCGGTCACGGCGAATCCAGCGGCGATTTCAAGGACGGCACCATCGGCGCGTGGCTGGAGGAAAGCCTCGCCGTGATAGAGGCCTGCTGCGATGGCCCGCAAATTTTGATCGGCTCCTCGATGGGCGGATGGATGGCACTGCTGGCCGCGCGCGCGTTGGCGGCGCAAAAGGCCAGCTCACGCGCGAAACTCGCAGGACTGGTGCTGATCGCACCCGCACCCGACTTCACCGAAGATCTGATGTGGGAACGTTTCACGCCGCAGATGCGCGATGAGATCGAACGCAACGGTGTATGGCACCGGCCCTCCGATTATGGGGAACCCTATCCGATTACGAAGCGATTGATCGAGGAGGGGCGCAATCACCTCCTGCTCGGCGGCATGCTCGATGTCGGTTGCCCGGTGCGCATCCTGCAAGGCGTGCAGGACGAGGACGTGCCCTGGCAGCACGCCTTCAAGCTGACGCATTGCCTGCCGAGCGACGACGTGGTGCTGACGCTGGTGCAGGACGGCGATCACCGCCTGTCGCGGCCGCAGGACATCGCGCGCATTCTTGCGGCGGTGACGAAATTGGCGGAGGGCTGAGGTTTGCGTCATTCCGGGGCGCGCGTGAAACGCGCGAACCCGGAATCTTTTTCCTCATATCTGGATTCCGGATCGGCTCGCGTTCGCTCGCCGTCCGGAATGACAATCCTCAAAAATCCAGATCGATGTAATGCGCGGGCGCGGGCAGGCCCGCGAGCCATTCATTCAACAGCGGACGGAACGAGGGGCGCGACTTGATGCGCACATACCAGGCCTTCGCAGCGTCGTCTTCGCTCCACGGCACGTCGCCGAGATAATCGATCACCGACAGATGCGCGGCGGCGGCGAGGTCGGCATAGGTCGGGCGATCGCCGGCGAGAAAATTCCGCGTCCGCGCCAGCCAGCCGATATAGGCCAGATGATAGCGCAGGTTGGAGCGCGCCGCGCGCATCACCTCGGTCGAGGGTGCGCCGCCGCCCTGTTCGGCGGTCATGAATCGCTTGTAGACACGCTCGGTGACGAGCGGGCCCGAGACTTCGTCGTAGAACTTGTCGTTGAACCATGACGCCAGCCTGCGCACCTCCGCGCGCGCGGCCGGGGTGGACGGCATCATGCGGCGCTCGCCGAGCTGCGCGCCGTGCGTCTCGTCCAGATATTCGGCGATGATCGCAGCACCCGGTATCGGCGGCTCGCCGTCCAGCATCATCACCGGCGTGGTGCCGGCCGGGTTCATGGCCAGAAACGCCTCGTCGCGCTCCCAGACCCGTTCCTCGACGAGTTCGGATTCCAGCCCGTATTCGCCGAGCGCAAGGCGAATGAAACGGGAGTGCGGACAGAAGGCGTGATGGAAAAGGGTAATCATGGACACCGTGTTAGCCGGAAGATTCTTAAAGAGAGCCTTAAAAAAGGCTTTCTGCTCTCGCTTGGTGGCGGCCCGCGAGCAAGGTGCCGAACCTAACCGAGCGTGAGCCGGGGGCAAGGCGTCTTTGCGTGTTTTCCGCATTGCGGGGGTTGAGCGAATAAGTCACAAATCGCGCGGCCCCCTCCCGCCACGATGGAATTTCCAATGTTAGCCGACCTTCTGAAGGCGCTATTCCTCGGCATTGTCGAGGGCGTCACTGAGTTCCTGCCGGTGTCTTCCACCGGCCACCTGTTGCTGGCGGAACGTATCTTCAATCTCGACCAGGACAATTTCTGGAAAACGTTCGCGGTGCTGATCCAGCTCGGCGCGATCCTGGCCATTCTGGTGATCTACTTCCAGCGATTGTGGCATGTGGCGACCCACATGTTCACCGATCCCGCCGCACGGCGGTTCGTGATCGGAGTGCTGGTCGCGTTTCTACCTGCCGTGATCCTTGGCCTGATCTTTGGCCATTTCATCAAGGCGGTGCTGTTCAATCCGTGGGTGGTGTGCTTCTCGCTGATCGCCGGTGGTGCGGTGCTGTTGTGGGTCGATCAGCAGGACATCAACCCGCGCCATCATAATGCGATGACGTTTCCGCTCCCGATGTATCTCGGCATCGGGATCGCGCAATGCGCGGCGATGATTCCCGGCGTGTCGCGCTCCGGCGCGTCGATTGTCGCGGCGATGCTGTTCGGCGCCGACAAGCGGTCGGCGGCGGAATTTTCGTTCTTCCTCGCGATCCCGACCATGATAGGTGCGTTCGTCTATGATTTTTATAAGGGCCGCGGCGACATGACGATGGATCACTCGCTGATCATCGTGGTCGGATTCGTGGTGTCGTTCATCACCGCGATCATCGTGGTGAAGACGTTCCTCGATTTCGTCACCCGGAACGGCTTCACGTTCTTCGCCTGGTGGCGCGTGATCGTCGGCACGCTCGGCCTGATCGCGCTGGCGCTGGGCGCGTGAGGTTTTAGGCGTTCTTGTGGGCGAACTGGCCGGTCTTGCGGAAGCGCCAGAGATAGGACGGCAGCACCGCCGCCATTGAGTCCGGCGCGATGCCGAGGCCTTCGAGCGTCAAGCCCGCGCTCTTGGCCGCATCCGACACCACATTGTCGGTCTTGAGCATCTCGACCTGATCCGGCGTCAGCTTGAGGTCGCCAGGCGCGAATTGCAGGAACGCGGCCTTGAACTTCGCCAGCCCGAACGATAGCGGGATCAGCGCCGGGTGGCGGTCGGCGATCTGAAGAATCAGTTCGACCGCCTGCCGCATCGTCACCACTTCCGGTCCGCCAAGCTCGTAAGCAGCGCCCGGCCTGGTCTTGCCATCGACGGCAGCTGCCACGGCTTCGGCGACATCGCCGACATAGACCGGCTGCAGTCTGGTGTCCGCGCCGATCAGCGGCAGGGCCGGAAACATCCGCGCCAGCGCAGCGAAACGGTTGGCGAAATGATCTTCCGGGCCGAACACGATGGAGGGGCGGATGATGGTCGCATCGGGTGCGGCCTCCAGCACGGCCTGTTCGCCGAGCGCCTTTGAGGCTGCGTAGCGTGAAGCCGACTCGGCATTGGCGCCGATCGCCGAGACATGCACCACGCGGGCGCCGATTTTCGCGGCGGCTTCCGCAACGGCCTGCGCGCCACGGGCCTGCACCGCGTCGAACCGCTGGGCGCCGCCTTCCGACAGGATGCCGACCAGATTGACCACGACATGGGCGCCGCGCATCGCCGCCTCGAGCGAGGCTGGGTAGCGAACATTGGCCTGCACCGGGTTGATCTGGCCGACCTTGCCGAGCGGCTGCAGGTGACCGGCTAGTTCGGGGCGGCGCACGCCGACGCGCAGCCGGTAATCCCGCTGTGCCAGCGCCCGGACCACGTGACGGCCGAGAAAACCCGATCCGCCGAACACGGTGACGAGGGTATCGAGAGGGGCTGTCATGGGTCGAATTCCTGCTTGGGCCGGTTAAACCGCGCGGGGGCTTTGAGCGTTTTGCGATACGCCATCGGCCTTGGGCTGTACAGACCCTAGCTTGCCGCGCGGCAAGAGGGATTTGACAAGCGGAACGCCGGTCCGTACTAAGCGCCCCGTGCCCAGGTGGCGGAATTGGTAGACGCGCTGGCTTCAGGTGCCAGTGGCTTAACGGTCGTGAAGGTTCGAGTCCTTTCCTGGGCACCATTTCCAAGCAGTGTCGCTGATTGAGCAGGTCGTCCTCTCGCATTAAGAGATGATGACCCTCTCGGCTGGCACGCAGAGGCCGCACGCCTCTGCCGGATGCCGTCGCCGATCCGCCGCGGCGGTTTGATCGCTCATTATCTTCTGAATTATCCGGCTTGCCGCATGGTGCCGCGACATTTTTCGCGCATCGCTTATTCTTCGCGCGTGAAATCCCTTGATCGCCGCGCCTGGCGGAGGAACATTTCATCATAATTGCTGATTGAGCGAATAAGCAGCGATTATTTGCTCTGATAGACCGCCAGGGGCATCTTCGCTGCGTGTCATCAGAACTCCGGGGGTGGCGCGGGAAAGAGGATTTGCGTGACGGACGATTCCACCGCTGCTGACGTGAAAGCTGGCCGACCGCCCGTCACGCGCTGGACGGGCCAATCCTTGCCGCGCGACGAGGACCGGCAGCTGCTGACCGGGCGAGGCCGTTATATCGACGATCTCGGCGTCAGCACCCGCACCGCCGAGGCGGCGATCCTGCGCTCGCCGCACGGCCATGCGCGGCTGCTTGGCATCGATGCGAGCAAGGCGCTGGCGCTGCCTGGTGTCCATGCCGTCGTGACCGGAAAGGACGTACAGCAATTCGGTTCGCCGCTCGTCGCCGGATTGAAGATTCCGGTCGCGTGCTGGCCGCTCGCGGTCGACAAGGTGCGCTATTACGGCGAAGCGGTGGCGATGGTCGTGGCCGACAATCGCTACCTCGCCGAAGATGCGCTCGACCTGATCGAAGTTGACTATGATGTGCTGCCGGCGGTGATCGATCCGCTGAAAGCACTCGCGCCGGATGCGCCTGTGCTGCACGAAAAACTCGGCGCGAACCTCGCCAGCGAACGCTCGTTCGTCTTTGGCGATCCCGATACCGCCTTCGCCGCCGCGCCGCATCGCATCGGCATCGACATTGTGTATCCGCGCAATGCCTGCACGCCGATCGAGACCTACGGCGTGATCGCCGAATATGAACCGGGCACCGACAGCTACGATGTCACCGCGAATTTTCAGGGGCCGTTCTCGCTGCATGCGGTGATGGCGCGCGCGCTCAACGTGCCCGGCAACCGCTTACGGCTGCGCACGCCGGGCGATAGCGGCGGCAGCTTCGGCGTCAAGCAGGCGGTGTTTCCCTATGTGGTGCTGACCGCAATCGCGGCGCGCGTCGCGGGGCGTCCGGTCAAGTGGATCGAGGACCGGCTCGAACATCTGATGGCCTCTGCGGTCGCCACCAATCGCGTGACGACGTTGACCGCTGCGGTTGCTGAAGACGGTCGCATCCTCGCGCTCGACTGGGACCAGCTGGAAGACACCGGCGCGCATCTGCGCGCGCCCGAACCGGCGACGCTCTATCGCATGCACGGCAACATGACCGGCGCCTATGCGATCGAGCATTTGCGCATCCGCAATCGCATCGTGCTGACCAACAAGATGCCGACCGGCCTCAATCGCGGTTTCGGCGGCCCGCAGGTTTATTTCGCGCTGGAGCGGCTGGTGCAGAAGATCGCACTGGCGCTGAAGCTCGATCCGCTCGACGTCATTCGCCGCAACCTCATTCCCGCGAACGCCTTTCCCTATCGCGCGGCGTCCGGCGCGCTGTACGACAGTGGCGACTATCAGACGGCCATCGCGGCGGCGGTTAGGGACGGCGGCTTGGCCGAACTCACGGCACGCCGCGACGCCGCGCGCCGCGAGGGAAAACTCTACGGCATCGGTTATGCGGCGGTGGTCGAGCCCAGCGTGTCGAACATGGGCTACATCACCGCCGTGCTGACGCCGGAGCAGCGCGCCAAGGCGGGGCCGAAGAACGGCGCGCAGGCGACTTCCACCATCGGCATCGATGCCGTCGGCTCGGTCGCGGTGCATGTCGCGTCCACGCCGCAGGGGCAGGGCCATCGCACCGTGCTCTCGCAGGTCGTTGCCGATGCGTTCGGGCTGAAGCCGAACGAGATCCGCGTCATCACCGAAATCGACACCGCGCGCGATTCCTGGTCGATCGCGTCGGGCAATTATTCCAGCCGCTTCGCCGCCGCCGTCGCCGGCGCGACGCAGATCGCCGCGACACGATTGCGCGGCAAGCTTGCCGCGGTCGCGGCAAAGCTTCTCGATGCCGATCTCGATTCAATCGTGTTCGAGAATGGCCGCATTCATGCCGGCGATCCGGCAAAGTCGCTGCCGTTCGCGCGCGTCGCCTCGTCCAGCCACTGGTCGCCCGGTGAATTGCCGCAGGGTATTGACCAGACCATTCGCGAAACGGTGTTCTGGTCGCCGCCCGAACTCACTGCGCCGACCGAGGACGACCGCGTCAATTCCTCGCTGTGTCACGGCTTCATCTTCGACATCTGCGCGGTGGAGATCGATCGCGCGACCTGCGAAGTGAAGATCGACCGTTACGTGACGATGCACGATTGCGGACGCATCCTGCATCCCGGCATGGTGGCGGGGCAGGTGTCGGGCAGCTTCGCGCACGCGCTCGGCGCAGCACTCTATGAAGAGTCGAGCTATGCGCCCGATGGCAGCCTGTCGTCGGGCACGCTGGCGGATTACTTGATCCCGACCATGATGGAAGTGCCGGAGCTGCGCATTCTCCATCACGAGAGTCCGTCGCCGTTCACGCCGCTCGGAGCCAAGGGCGTCGGCGAGGGAAATTGCATGTCGACGCCGGTTTGCATCGCCAATGCGGTGGCCGATGCGCTGGGGATCGAAGACGTCATGCTGCCGATCACGCCGGCGAAGCTTGCGGCGCACATTCATGGTGATGAACCCGCGCCGAAGACGCCGCCGGCTGTTCAGAAGGCAAGCACCGCCAAAACCGGCGAGCGTGCGTTGACCGGCTCGGGCAAGGCTGTCGTGGACGCTCCGCGCCAGCAGATCTGGAACATGTTGCTCGATCCCGCCACGTTGATGTCGGTGATTCCGGGCGCGCACAATGTCGAGAAAGTGGGCGACAGCGAATTCCACGCCGATGTTACACTCGGCATCGGGCCGGTGAAGGGCCGCTACAAGGCGGCGATCAAGCTCTCGGACATGAAGGAGCCGGACTCGGTGACGCTGTCGGGCGGCACCGAAGGCGCACTCGGCTCGGGCCATGGCACCGGCTTCATCACGCTGACCGAAGACAGCGGCAAGACGATCGTTGCGTACACTTACGAAGCGACGGTCGGCGGCAAGGTGGCCTCGATCGGCGGACGCCTGCTCGACGGCGCGGCCAAGGTCGTCATCGGACAATTTTTTGAGGCGCTCACGAATAAAGCAAGCGGCAAGCGCGGCTCGCCGCTGATGAGCGCCATCCGGCGGCTGCTTGCGCTGTTGGGAGTGTCCCGATGAAGCCCGCACCGTTCGATTATCTGCGGGCCGAAACCGTCGATGAGGTGGTGGAGGCATTGCGTCAGGAGGGCGGCGACGCGCGGATCATCGCCGGCGGCCAGTCGCTGATGCCGATGCTGGCGATGCGGCTCGCGCGCCCGAAGCTGCTGGTCGACATCATGCATGTCGATGCGCTGCGCCGTATCGATGATGATGGAAAGACATTGCGTATCGGCGCCGCCGTGCGGCAGGCGAAGCTGGAGCGGCACGCCGATCTCGCGCGGCGTCAGCCGCTGCTGGCCGGCGCGCTCGCATGGGTCGGTCACGCGCAAACCCGCGCGCGCGGAACGGTTTGCGGATCGATCGCGCATGCCGATCCGTCGGCCGAACTGCCGCTGTCGCTGATGACGCTGGGCGGCAGCGTTCACCTGCGCGCGGGCCGCAAGCGCCGGACGCTCACAGCAGCCGAATTCTTCACCGGCATGATGGCGACGGCGAAGGCCGACGACGAAATGATCGAGGCGGTGTCGTTTCCCACGGCGTTGCCGGGAACGGGTTATGCTTTCACCGAGGTCGGACGCCGCCACGGCGATTTCGCCATCGTCGCCTGCGCGGCGATGGTGGATGGCAACAAGGCCACGCTCGGCATCGGCGGCGTGGCCGACGTACCCACGGTGCGTGCGCTGCCATTGCCCGACGCGCCCGATTTCGTCGATTCGCTCAATCAATATGCCTGGGATCTCGATGCGCGCGATGATCTGCACGCCACGGCGCGTTACCGGCGCGATCTGATTCGCCAGCTGGGCCGCCGCACCATCGAGGAGGCTGCCCGATGCCGCGCCTGAGCGCCGAACAAAAACACCGGGTGTCGTTCACGCTGAACGGCAAGTCCGTGTCCGGCATGGCGGAGCCACGCATGACGCTGAGCGATTTCCTGCGTCACGAGATCGGCGCGACCGGCACGCATGTCGGCTGCGAACATGGCGTCTGCGGTGCCTGCACGGTCCAGATCGACGGCGGGCTGGCGCGCGCGTGCCTCGCGCTCGCTGTGCAGACCGACGGATGCGACGTGCGCACGGTCGAAGGCCTGTCGCCCGATGGCGGCACCACGCTCTCGATTCTGCAGGATGAATTCCGTACCCATCACGGGCTGCAATGCGGCTTTTGCACGCCGGGCTTTCTGATGACGCTCGATGCGCTGTTCCGTGAACGCCCGGACGCGAGCGCAGAGCAAATTCGGGAAACGCTGTCGGGTCATCTGTGCCGCTGCACCGGTTATGCGCCGATCATGAAGGCGGCGCTCGCAGCCCAGCAGCGGCTGCGCGGCGAAACAATTCAAGAAAATTCAAAGCAAGAAAATTCAAAGGGAGACTCCCATGCTTGATCTCGGCACCACGTTTCTTGCGGCGGTCGAACGCGAGCCGGGTCGCGAGGCGATTGTCGATGGCGATGTGCGGCTGACCTATGCCGACTACTACAAACGCATTTCGGGGCTGGTCGCATCGTTCGGCCGTCTGGGGTTGAAGCCGGGCGATCATCTCGTCAGCGCGCTGCGCAACCGCTGGCAGGCCGCCGTGCTGCATTGGGCCTGCCAGTTCACCGGCGTGATCCTGACGCCGATCAACTGGCGCTCCAAGGCGGACGACGTGAATTATACGGTGCAGGATTCCGAAGCCCGCGCGATTGTTTTTGAAGATGTCTCGGCGGAAGGCGTGCGCGGCGCGGAGTTGGCCGCAAACCTGCCGCGCATCACGCTCGATGAATGCCGTGCCGGGGAGGTTAGCTTCGCCGATCTTGTTAGCGGCGATGCGCCGGCAGCCCAGCCGCGCGCTCGCGCCGATGCATGGTCGATCATGCTCTACACATCGGGCACCACGTCGCGGCCGAAAGGCGTGCCGCGCCGCCAGCATGCCGAGCGCGCCGCCGCGATCGCGCATGTCGCGCAGAATCTTTATGGCTATGGTGAGCGGACCCTCGGCGTGATGCCGCTGTATCATACGATGGGCGTGCGCTCGCTGCTGGCCTCCGTGCTGACCAACGGCACCTTTGTGTGCATGTCGAAGTTTGACGCGGGCGAGGCGATTGCCGTCATCGAGCGCGAGAAGATCGATAATCTCTATCTGGTGCCGACGCTCTATCACGATATTGTCCAGCATCCCGGCTTCTCATCGGCGCGCGTGAAGACGGCCCGTAAGCTCGGCTTCGCTGGTGCTCCGATGACGGACCATTTGCTGCAGCAACTCGACAAGCTGTTTCAGCCCGATCTTCTCGTCAATCATTACGGCTCGTCCGAAGTCTACACCTGCACCATCGACCAGAATGCCCGCCGCAAGCCCGGCAGCGCCGGCAAGTCGGGCATCAACCAGATGATCCGAGTCGTCAAACTCGACGCCAAGGGGCCGGATGACATCGCGCCGCACGGCGAGGAAGGGCAGATCATTGCGCTGCTCGCGGGCGATGAAGCGTTCGAGGGCTACTGGCGCCGTCCCGAGGCCGATGCGAAGTCGCTGCGCGACGGCTGGTTCTTCGGCTCGGATACCGGCTACTTCGACAAGGACGGCGACCTGTTCGTCACCGGACGTCTCGATGACATGATCATCTCCGGCGGCGAGAACGTCTCGCCGGTGGAGATCGAGAGCATGCTGTCGCTGCATCCGGCGGTGTCGGAAGTCGCGGTGGTGGGCCTGCCGGATGAACGCTGGGGCAAGGTCGTCACCGCCTTCATCGCGGCGAAGACGCCGGTGACCGCCGAAGATCTCGATACTTATTGCGCGACATCAACCCTCGCCAATTTCAAGCGGCCGAGGAAATTCGTCTTCGTTCGTGAAATTCCGAAATCGCCCGTCGGCAAGCTGCTGCGCCGCAAGCTCGTTGCCGGCGAATACGAACCCGCCACTCCTTAAGTTCAAAGGTACCAAAGCATGACCGACCCGTATGCCAATCTCGACGGCTTCACCGTCAAAATTGATCCCGAACAGAAGCGCGGCGACATCGTCCTTGAGCGCGGCGAATACAACACCATTAGCATGGCGCAGCGCGACCAACTCAAGGCAGTGTTCGAGGCGCTCGATGCCGACGACCGCGTGCGCGTGATCGTGGTGCGTTCGATCGGCAAGCACTTTTCCTCCGGCGGCTACATCATGGGCTTCCTGGAAGCCTCGCCCGAGCACGTCTCCAAGCTCGCCTGGAATATCGCAGCGCCCGCGCGCTGTTCGAAGCCGGTGATCGCGGCCAACCGCGGTTATTGCTTCGGCGTCGGCTTTGAGCTGTCGCTCGCCTGCGATTTCCGCATCGTTACCGAGACCACGCAGTACGCGTTGCCGGAACAGAAGCTTGGCCAGATTCCGGGCTCGGGCGGCTCGGCGCGGCTGCAGAAGATCGTCGGCATCACGCGCACCAAGGACATCGTGATGCGCTCGCGCCGCATCAAGGGCCAGCAGGCCTATGATTGGGGCATCGCCACTGAGATCGTCGCCGACGGCGAACTGGAAGCCGCGACCGACGCGCTGGTGAAGGAACTGGTTACGTTCTCGCCGCTGGCGCAGCGCACCGCCAAGAAGCTGCTCAACGACACCGAGGATTCGACGCTTGCGATTGCGATTGAACTGGAAGGCCATTGCTACAGCCGGCTGCGCGCCTCGGAAGATTTCGCCGAGGGCGTCAAGGCGTTCCATGAGAAGCGCGAGCCGCAGTTCAAGGGCCGCTGATCGTCTGCAAGGATGGTGCGGCTTCGGCCGCGCCATCATGTTATGTCATGCCCATGCCCGATAAGAGCCACGCGCCGATGACCAATCGCTACCTCGACGATCTTGCTGTCGGTGATCACTGGGTCGGTCATCCGATTGCTGTCGAGCAGGATGCCGCCATCGCCTTCGCGCGGCAGTACGATCCGCAGCCGATGCACACCGATCCCGCCGTAGCGGCCCAAGGCCGGTTCGGCGGTGTGATCGCAAGCGGCTGGTACGTCGCGGCCTTGGTGATGCGCGACTATATCGAGACGAATCCGTGGGGCGGGACGCAGGCGCTCGGCATCGGCGTGAATGAACTGCGCTGGCTCTATCCGGTGCGGCCCGGCGACGTGCTGACCGCGCGCCGCGAGATCGTCGAACTCAAGATTTCACGCAGCAAGCCCGACCGGGGCACTGTCCGGATCAGGACAATCGTCTCAAATCAGGACGGCCGCGATGTGATGACGTTTTCGACATTGATCCAGTTGCCGACCCGTCCTGCGCAGGATCGCTAGACTCCTCCGCCTTCCAGCGGTGCACCAGCCTGGCGTCGATGTCGAACAGGTCGAGCACGCGGCCGATGGTGTGATCGATCATGTCGTTCAGGGTTTGCGGGCGCGGATAAAACGCCGGCACCGGCGGGGCGATGATCGCGCCCATCTCGGAGAGTTGCGTCATCGAGCGCAGATGGCCGGTATGCAGCGGCGTCTCGCGGGTCATCAGCACCAGGCGGCGTCGTTCTTTAAGAACCACATCCGCGGCGCGCGTCAGCAGGCCTGAGGTGGTTCCGGTCGCGATTTCCGCCATCGACTTCATCGAGCAGGGCGCCACGATCATGCCGCGCGTCTTGAACGATCCCGACGAGATCGCCGCGCCGATGTCGCTCTGCGCATGCACATGGCTCGCCAGCGCCTTGATGTCGGCGATCTTGCGATCGGTCTCATGGGCGATGGTCACCTCGCCCGACTTTGAAAGGACGAGATGTGTCTCAATGCCGAGGTCGCGCAGCACCTCCAGCAACCGGATGCCGTAAATGACGCCCGAGGCGCCCGATATGCCGATGATCAGTGGAAGTCCGGTCATGCTCTATCCGCCATGCTGGACGCCCGGCGTATATCGCCGCGCTGACGCAGACAGGCTAGAGCCATTTCGCGGCGGCGTCGAATAAGCTCATGTTATCGGCAATATCATCCGCCGTGATCACCGCGCGCGACGGCCTTGCCGACATGGTTACGAAACCGCTCGAGGAACGCATCGGCGGCGGGCGTCAAAGGGTGGCGGGGATGGTGGATGATCGCGAGCTGGCGGCTCATCGGCGGGTTGATGGTGCGGGACGCAAGGCGGCCATCGGCGATGCCGAGGCTGACGCCGAGGCTCGGCAGGATCGTTGCCCAGTCGCTGCGCGCCACGACTTCGCAGATGCCCTGGATCGAGTCCATTTCAAGTTGCAAATTGAGAGACACGTCGCGCGCCCCGAAATGCCGTTCCAGTTCGGCCCGCAGGCCGTGCCGCTGCGAAGGCAGGATCAGTTTGGCCTGCTGCAGCTCGGTAATGTCGATCGGCCCCTTTGGCTGCTTGCGGGTGGCGGCGGTCACGTAAACCATCCGCTCTTCGACCAGCGGTTCGACGGTCAAGCCCAGCCGGCGCGGAGGCTTGTTGATCACCGCGAAATCGAGCGCGCCTTGATTGACGAGATCGATGAAGGTCGAACTGTAGCCGTCGATGACCACGACCTCGACCTCGGGATAATCGCGCGCAAAGGCGATCAGCATGTCCGGCACGAAGCTGACGGCGAGCGATGACAGCATGCCGATGGTGATGCGGCCCGATGTCACGCCGGACAGTTTCGCCATGTGGCCGCGCGCCAGCGTCAGACTGTGCAGCACCGGCACAACCAGCCGGTAGAGCGTGCGGCCGGCAACCGTCGGAACCATCGCCTTGGACATCCGCTCGAACAGCTTGTGGTCGAGGTCGCGCTCCAGCTTGGCGATCTGCATCGACACCGCCGGCTGAACCACGTTCAGCCGTTGCGCCGCGCGCGTCACGCTGCCTTCCTCATACAGCGCGACGAAATAGCTGATCTGCCGGAAATCCATGTGCGCACCTTGCGATCATGACTGCTGATAATGCGCATCATGATTTCTTACTTCTCTTTATAACACCGGCGCTTAGAGTGCGGCAAACACTTCAATAAAAGCCGGGAGGGCCGCCGATGGATTACCCTAATCATGCGCTGTCGCTGCGCGAGTGGCTCGATCACCTGCAACGGACGGATCGGCTCGCGGTTGCGAAACCCGGTCTGTCGCTGCGTCACGAGATCGCGGGCATCGCCAACCGGATGGACGGCCGCAAGGCGACGCTGTTCCCCAAGGTCGGCGGTCAGGGCGGCACGGTGGTGTCCGGCCTTGTGTCGGACCGCAACTGGATGGCCGAGGCGCTGGGTATCGCGCCGGGCGAACTGGTGTCCCGTTTCGGCAAGGCGTCGGCTGCGCCGCTCGCCTGGAAGGAAGTGAAAAGCGCGCCCTGTCAGGAGGTCGTTCATCGCGACGTCGACATCCTGAAGCAACTGCCTGTGCCGACCCATAACGAGCACGACAGCGGCGCCTACATCACCGCCGGCATTCTGGTCAGCCGCGATCCGGAAAGCGGAATCCAGAACGTCACGATTCATCGCTGCCAGATCAGCGGACCCAATCGCATCGGCGTCCTGCTGTTGCCGCGCCACACCCATCATTATTATCGCAAGGCCGAGAAGGCTGGAAAGCCGCTGGAAATCGCAATCGCCGTCGGTGTCGAGCCTGCCTGCCTGCTGGCGAGTCAGGCGATCGTGCCGATCGATCATGACGAGCTGGAAATCGCCGGCGCGCTGAAAGGCGCGCCGCTCGATGTCGTCAAATGCGTCACCAACAATGTGCGCGTGCCCGCCGATGCCGAGGTTGTGCTCGAAGGCCGCATCCTGCCCAAGACGCGCGAACTGGAAGGGCCGTTCGGCGAATTTCCGCAATATTACGGCGAGCGCGCGGAACGGCATGTCATCGAGATCGATGCGATCACGCATCGCCGCGATCCGCTATTCCACACCATCGTCGGCGGCGGGCTCGAGCATCTGTTGCTGGGCGCGATTCCGCGCGAGGCGACCATCATGGCGGCCATGCAAGCGAGCTTCCCGGGCGTCAGGGATGTGCATCTCGCACTGGGCGGTGTCGGCCGCTATCACCTCTACGTCAAGCTCGACAAGACGCAGGACGGCGAAGGCAAGAACGTGCTGCTCGCTGCGTTCGCGGCTCATTACGACATCAAGCATGCGGTGGTCGTGGATATGGATGTCGACATCCACAATCCGCGCGAGGTCGAATGGGCGATTGCGACGCGCTTTCAAGCGGATCGCGATCTCGTCATCGTTCCCAACAGCCAGGGCTCGAAGCTCGATCCGTCAACCGATAATGGCGTTGGCGCCAAGATGGGCCTCGATGCAACGATCCCGGTCAATTCGCCGGAGATGAAGTTCAAGCGCATCCGGGTGCCCGGCGAGCAGGAGATCGATCTCGACGCGGTGCTCGATCCGCAAGCGCGCGTGAAATTTTGACGAGGCGATGCGATCGCGTGGCCGGACGCCTCGGCAGGGATGCCGGCTGTCCGGCGAAGGCGGCTTCTCTAGGCGAACTGGCTTTCGTGATCGACGCCGATCTTCACGTCGAGCAGCGACGTGCTCGACAGCAGGGCGTCCAGAACCATCGCGCGGGAGGATCTGACCTGATCGACAGTCACGCGCTCGGCGGTCGCGGCGTCGCCTTCGGCCAGCGCATCGATGATCGATTTGTGCTCGGAATGCATCTCGCTGCCGCGGTCGCGCAGCGACAGGCCGAAGTGAAACATCCGCTCAAGCTCCATCAGCGTCTGCTTCAGGACGGAGACGAGCCGATCATTGCCGGTCGCGGCCGCAATGCTCAGGTGAAAATCGCTGTTCCGCTGCAGAAAATTTGCTTCGCTTTCCTTGTTGCCGGGCTGATAGTCGGCGCGGCAGAGCCGGTCCAGGCGATGAAGATCGGCGGAATCGACACGCCCGGCGGCAAGCCTGACGCAGGCCACTTCGACGATTTCGCGAAGCTGGAACAGGTCGTTCAGGTCGCGCAGGGTGATCGGCTTGACGCGGTAGCCCTGGCGGCGCACCGGCTGGAGCAGGCCGATCAGCGACAGGCGGTCGACGGCGGCCCGGGCGGCGGCTCGGCCGAAATTGAATTGATTGGCGAGATCGACCTCGGTGACGATCGACCCCGGCATCAGCTCGCAGCGCACGATCGCCTTGTGGATGGCGTCGAACGCCATGTCGCTTTGCCGGGCGCTGGCCTTGGGTTTTTTGGGCGGCTCAGCTGGAAGAGAAACAACATGTCCCATGAGAATCTCGTAGCTCAGTTTTTAGGCACTAGCAAGGTTTTGAAAATGTCAGAGAATCGTTCTGTGGTGTCAGAATGTAGCACAAATAAGCGGCAAAGAGGCAGAAGATACGGTTTGTCGCAGGCGAACCATGTTGTGCAGTGGACATCTATCCTTTAGACATCTATAAAATAGTCTTTGAACATATCAATGGGAGGTTATTAGATGTCTGCAACAATGCGCGCCCTGGTCCTCGACGCCCACGGCACCTTGGACAATTTGAAGATCGTCAACGACAAGCCGATTCCGAAGGCTGCGGCGGGCCATGTCGTCATCCGCGTCAAGGCATCGTCCTTTAACTACCACGACGTCTTCACCGTGCGCGGCATGCCGGGCATCAAGGTCCCGCTCCCGGTCGTGATCGGCCTCGATATGGCGGGCGAAATCACCGAAATCGGTGACGGCGTCAGCGGCTGGAAAAAGGGCGACCGCGTTCTCGTCAATCCGCTCAACAAGAAGAAGGGTCTTCTTGGCGAGATGATGGATGGCGGCATGGCCGAATACTGCATGGTCGATGCCGAACAGCTGATCCATATGCCGGATGGCGTGTCTTACGAGGACGCAGCGTCGCTGCCGGTGGCTTACGGCACCGCGCACCGCATGATCGTCACCCACAACACCGTCAAGAAGGGCGACCGCGTTCTGGTTCTCGGCGCGTCCGGTGGCGTCGGCACCGGCTGCGTGCTGCTCGCCAAGCATCTCGGTGCGGAAGTCATCGCCTGCGCCGGCGGCGCGGACAAGATGCAGCGCCTGCGCGATCTCGGCGCCGACGAAGTCATCAACTACAAGGACGTCGATTTCTCCAAATGGGCGATCGAGAAGTACGGCAAGCCGCAGCGCCGGAATTATGAAGGCGGCGTCGATGTTGTCGTGAACTTCACCGGCGGCGACACCTGGGTGCCTTCGCTGCGTTGCCTCAAGCGTGGCGGCAAGCTGTTGGTGTGCGGCGCGACTGCGGGCCACGATCCGAAGGAAGACCTGCGTTACGTCTGGAGCTTCGAGTTGCAGATCATCGGCTCGAACAGCTTCTACGACGACAACCTCGCCGATCTCATGAAGCTGATCGCGGAAAAGAAGCTCGCTCCGGTCGTCGACAAGGTGCTGCCGCTCGACAAGGCGGTTGAAGGTCTGCGGCTCATCGAGAACCGCGAAGTGATGGGCAAGGTCGTCATCACGCCTTGATCCCAGCCACGCACAGGAAACGCAAAGGACAAGAAAAATGGCAGAAAAACTGACGCCAGCCGCCGTCGAGGCGATGCTCACCAAGGGTCCCTTCCATCAGTGGCTGGGCATCAAGGTCCAGAAGGTCGATGAAGAAGGCATCGAGCTGACCGCGACGTGGCGCGAAGAGTGGGTGGTCAACCCCGAGCGCCGCTACACCCATGGCGGCATCCTCGCGGCCCTCGTCGATCTCACCGCGGACTGGGCGCTTGTCTCCCACACGGGCCGCGGCGTGCCGACGATCGACATGCGGGTGGACTATCACCGCGCGGCGATGCCGGGCGATCTCACGGCCAAGGGCCGCATCGTCAAGATGGGCGGTCAGTTCTCCGTCGCCGAAGCCAGCGTCTACGACAAGGACGGCAAGCTGTTGGCCAGTGGCCGCGGCGTCTACATGACGGCTCCTCCGCCTCCACCCAAGGGTTGAGCGGGAGGCCATCATGGCGGCTCCCGTCAATGAAGGCCAGGCTGGCGATGCGGCGGTCTCCACCGCCGCCTCGCGGCGCGAGGGAATGTTCGATCACGCCGTTCTCAACCTGCACTACGATCTCGACGCTGGCGAGACATTGTTCAGGGCGCTCGGGTTCAACGTCACGCCGAGGAGTTTCCATACGCTCGGTTCGATGAACAACCTGATCGTGTTCGGCACCAACTACCTTGAGCTGATCGGTCTCGATCCGTCGAATCCGAATCCGCGCAAGGAGTTGCTGGACTGGCCGGTCGGGCTCAACGGGCTTGTGTACGGAAGCGACGACATCGACGTGACGGCGGCGCGGCTGCGGTCAGGCCGGCTTCCCGTGCTTGAGCCGAAATCGTTCAGCCGCGAGGTGGTGATCGACGGTGTGAAAGACGTAGCGCGTTTTCGCACAGTCCATCTCGATCCGGGTTACTTCCCGGCCTCGCGGCTTTACTTCTGCGAGCACCAGACGCCTCATCTGGTCTGGCATCCCGCCTTCATGTCGCATCCGAATTCCGCGCGTTGTCTGAAGCGTCTCGCCATCGTCGCCGACGATTTCGAGACGCAGGCTCAGTCCTTCACGCGGGTTCTGGGATTGCGGCCGGACCCCGATGCGCGGGTCTGGAGCCGTGGGACGCGGATCGATTTCGTGTCACGCAAGCGCCTGGCCAATCTTTATCACGGCCATGCCGATCCGGGACCGGGCAAACCGAAAGTCGCTGTGATGAGCATCGGTGTGGCGTCCATAGCCCTGTTGAAGGCCGCCATGGAGCCGCGTCTCGCAGAAAAGCTGATCGACATCGACAAGTCTTGTTCGCTGCTCCCCGCATCGGAATGCTTCGGAGTCGCGATCGAATTTCTAGCAACGAATATGAGTTTGGTATGACACTGTCACCTAATCTGGGATCGTTGATCGACCGCTCGCGTGCGATGGACAAAATCGCCATCATCGATTTCGACGGCACCAAAAGCCGTGACGTCACCTATGCGCAGCTCGATGCGCTGGCGGACGGCATCGCCCGCGCGCTGACGAAGCGCGGATACAAGCGCGGAGATCGGATCGCGATTCTGTCCGCCAACAGTTCGGATTGCCTTGCGGCGCATTTCGGCATCATGCGGGCCGGATTCGTCTCGGTGCCGATCAACCATCGCCTGCCGCGCAAGACCGTCGATTACATCATCCAGGACTCAGGCGCACCTCTGGTGTTCTGCGACAATGAGCGCCGCGCCGTCATTCCCGACGGGATCGCGGTGGTGAATTTCGATACGCCGGAATACGCGGCGTTCGTGGATCGCGGGCCGTTCGAATCCGTCATTCCCGAAAAGGGCGAGCCTTCGACCTTCCTGTATACGTCCGGCTCCACCGGGCGTCCGAAGGGCGTGATCCTGTCTCACGACTCGCAGCGTTGGGTGGTCGAGACGCGGCTTGCGGATCGCGACGTTGAGCACGAACGTGCTTTGGTCGCAGCACCGCTCTACCACATGAACGCGCTGGCGCTGTCGCATCTGGTGCTGGCCGGACATTCCAGCATGGTGCTGATGCCGCAGTTCAAGGTGCAGCCTTATGTCGATGCAATCGGCCGCTTCAAATGCACCTGGCTGACATCGGTGCCGCCGATGATCGCCATGATGCTCGACGACAAGAAGGCGATGGCAACGGCCGACCTGTCGTCGGTGACGAGTCTGCGCATGGGCTCGGCGCCCGCCAGCGAAACGCTGCTCGATGAAATTCGCCGCGTGATGCCGCAGGTCCGGATTCTGAACGCCTATGGCACGACAGAGGGCAGCCCGATCGTGTTCGGTCCTCATCCGGATGGCAAGCCGACGCCGACGCTCTCGCTCGGCTACAAGCATCGGGGCGTGGATCTCCGGCTCGTGGACGCCAACGGCAAGGAAACCGACGAGGGCGTTCTCGAGATCCGCTCGCCGGCGATGATGAACGGCTATCACAACCGGCCCGACATCCCGGTGCCGTTCACCAAGGACGGCTACTACCACACCGGCGACGTGTTCCGCCGTGATGCCGACGGGTTCTATTATTTTATCGGCCGCGCCGACGACATGTTTGTCAGCGGCGGCGAGAATATCTTCCCCGGCGAGGTGGAGCGTATGCTCGAGACCCATCCCGATGTGATGCAGGCGTGCGTCGTGCCGATCGACGATGCGCTCAAGGGCAAGAAACCGGTCGCGTTCGTTCGTCTGGCGCCGGGCGCCAAGATCGATGAAGCCGGCCTGAAGGCTTACGCGCTGGAGAATGGTGCGGCCTACCAGCATCCGCGCTCGATCTGGTTCATCGACGAGTTTCCGCTCGCCTCCACCAACAAGATCGACCGCGCCCTGCTTGCGCAGCGCGCGCAGGAATTGTCGAGTGCCGAAAAGACCGAAGGCGCGCACGCGCAATAAGGGAGTTCTTGATGCCAACTTCGTTTGATACCAGCTTCACGACACGGCCCGAAATCACGGGCTCGTTCGGCGTCGTCGCCACGACGCACTGGATCGCGACCGCGGTCGGCATGGGCATTCTCGAGCGCGGCGGCAATGCATTCGATGCGGGCATTGCTGTCGCCTTCGTGCTGCAGGTGGTCGAGCCGCATCTGAACGGCCCCGGCGGCGACGTGCCGATCCTGGTTTACGATGCGAAAAAGAAAAAGCCGGAGGTGATCTGTGGTCAGGGTCCCGCGCCCGCGGCTGCGACCATCGCGCGCTTCGAGGAGATGGGCCTCGATATGATTCCGGGCTCGGGTCTGCTCGCGACCTGCATTCCCGGCTCGTTCGACGCCTACATGCTGCTGCTGCGCGACTACGGCACCATGTCGGTCGAGGACGTGCTTGCGCCCGCGATCAGCTACGCGAAGAACGGCTATCCGCTGGTGTCGCGCATCTGCGAAACCATCGCCACGGTTGAAAACCTGTTCCGCGAGCACTGGCACACCTCGGCGGCGCTCTATCTGCCGAACGGCGCAATTCCGAAGGCGGGAGAGATTTTCCGCAACGAGAAACTTGCCGAGACTTACGCGCGGGTTCTCAGCGAGGTGAAATCCGGCGGCGGCAACCGCGAGGCGCAGATCGAGCGTGCCCGCAAGACCTGGTCGCAGGGCTTCATTGCCGAGGCGATCGATGCGTTCTGCCGCAACAATGAGGTGATGGATTCCTCCGGCACGCCGCATCGCGGCCTGCTCACCGGGCAGGACATGGCGGGATGGAGCGCCTTTGTCGAGGCGCCGATCTCTTACGATTATCGCGATTACACCGTTTACAAGGCAGGCCCGTGGACACAGGGCCTCGTGTTGCTGCAGCAGCTGGCGTTGTTGAAGGGCTACGATCTCGACAAGCTCGATCCGTGCGGTGCCGAATTCATCCATCTGCAGGTGGAATGCGCCAAGCTCGCCTTTGCCGACCGCGACGTGTTCTACGGCGATCCGAAATTCGGCGAGATTCCGGTCGCGCAGTTGCTGTCGGATTCCTACAATGCCGAGCGGCGCAAGCTGATTTCCGACAAGGCGTCGATGGAATTGCTGCCCGGCACCATTCCCGGCTTCGGCAAGGCCATCGGCATGCGCGAAGGCAGTTCGCGCGAGGCGGTGTCCGCTTTCGGCACCGGTGAGCCGACGGTTGGAAAGATCAGCGCCGAGCGCGGCGACACCGTGCACTTCGACATCATCGACCGCGACGGCAACATGATCTCGGTCACGCCGTCGGGCGGCTGGCTGCAATCGTCGCCGGTTATTCCCGAGCTTGGGTTCTGTCTCGGCACGCGCGCGCAGATGTTCTGGCTGGATGAAGAGCATCCCGCCTCGCTGCAGCCGGGCAAGCGGCCGCGCTCGACTCTGTCGCCGACCTTCGCGATGCGTGACGGCAAGCCGTATCTCGCCTGGGGCACGCCCGGCGGCGATCAGCAGGATCAGTGGGCGACGCAGTTTCTGCTCCGCCACATCCACGCCGGATACAATCTGCAGCAGGCGATCGATGCGCCGGCGTGGCACACCGAACATTTCCCGGCGTCGTTCTGGCCGCGCCTCGCGCGCCCCGGCGTTCTCGTTCTCGAGGGCCGCGTCGCGCCCGAGGTGGTCAAGGATTTGCGCGGACGCGGACACATTGTCGAAGTTGGCGAGGATTGGTCGGAGGGGCGGCTGACCGCCGCCTCCCGTCACGAAGGTTGGCTCAGAGCCGCGGCGAACCCGCGCGGCATGCAGGCCTATGCGGCCGGGCGCTAGCGCGCCCGGTACAGAAAGCTCCTTTTGCATCGGGGTCGGTGCAGAGGAGCGAAGACAAAGGGTGGTGGCGGGACCTTCGGGCCCCGGCGCAGGTGGCGTCGGTTCGCGCTTACGTTTGAGCGGGCTCGTGCTGCTACCAGAAGATGTAAATAGTGTCGTTCAAAGATGTTGAACTCGGCCCTGTTTTGTATGATAAAGCACTTTAAACATGTTTAAGATGCCGCAAAAAGCGACACAGGGGCCATCTGTCGAAATCTGGCAAGGAGGGGAGACTTGAGATGCACGCCAATTATGTCGCTCTAGCTATTGTCGCGGTCTACATCATCGGCCTGGGGATCGTGACGTCGATCATCCAGCGTTCGGTGAAAACCGCCAACGTTTTCACGTCGGGCACGACCGGCAAGACCGGCGTTCCGGCTATTCTTGTCGGCATGATGCTGATGTCCGAGTTCATCGGCACGTCCGCGAGCGTCGGCACCGCGCAGGAGGCCTACAAGTTCGGCATCTCCGCTGCCTGGAATATCATCGCGCTGGCGGCGGGCTTTGTGTTTTACGGCTTCTTCCTCGCGGGACGATACAAGAGCTCGGGCCACAACACGATCTCGGCGATCCTCAACGAGGTCTATGGCCGTCCCACCAAGCTTGCGACATCGCTGGTGATGATCTTCGCACTGGAGATCGTCGCGGTTGCGATCTACGCCGGCGGCGGCACGATCCTCAGCGCCTTGCTTGGCATCGACAAGACAATGGCCATCGTGATCTGCGGCGTGGTGTCGGTGCTCTACGTGTTCATGGGCGGCATGAAGTCGGTGGTCTACACCAACATCGTGCATTCCGTGGCCAAATATGTCGGCATCTGCGTCGCGCTTTATTTCGGCCTGACCCATGTCGGCGGCTGGTCGGAGCTTCATGCCAAGCTGCCGCCTGAGATGTTCTCGTGGCATCATGTCGGCTTCGGCAAGATCTTTGCCTGGTTCATCGCCGGCATGGGCGCGACCTTCTCCACCCAATACGTGATCCAGGCGATCAACACGACCGACAGCCCGCGCAGCGCAAAGATCGCGAGCTTCTCGACCGCTGTCTTCCTGGTTCCGTTCGCCATCATCTGCGCACTGGTGGGCATGTGCTCGCTCGTGCTGTACCCGAACATCCCGTCGATCAAGGCTTTCTCGGCTCTGATCGCGCATATGGACGGGCCGATGGCCGGTGTGGTGGCTGCGGGTCTGGCAGCGTCGCTGTTCGGATCGCTCGCTGCGTTCTCGGTGGCGACCGCAACGCTTCTCTACAAGGATTTCTATGTCGGCATGATCGTCAAGAATCCGAGTGAGAGAAATTCGCTGATGTTCATTCGTCTTGCGACCATCGCGATGGGCCTGTTGCCGATCATTCTTGCGATCTACACGCCGAACGTCCTATCGATGACGTACCTCGGCAAGGCGCTGCGTGCTTCGCTCTCGGTGCTGGTGCTGTTCGTCTTCTTTGCTCCGATGTTCGGCAGCAGGGCTGGCGCATTCATCAGCATCATTGCGTCGCTGATCGGCACGGTGGGCTGGTTCATGATGGGCAATCCCTTCGGAATCCATAACGCCTATATCGCGCTGATCGTGCCGCTTCTGGTGATGGTGGTCAGCCACATCTTCAAGGGCGCGCCCGCTGCCACCGCCGCGGTGCCCTCGGCCGGAAGCTCCGCGTCAGGAAACGGATGATCGAATGCGTGCGGGCCGGACATCGCATGCGTGATGCCCGGCCCGCTCGTTAGCTGGAGTGAGAGATGACATCGACGGGAAACAAGAAACTGCAAACGACGCGGAATCGGAATGTCGGATCGGCTGCCGACATGTCGAGAACCGGCGCAGGACAGTTGAGGGCCATGGAGCACCGAAGGAGATGGAAGGGCTGAGGCGAACGCTCGTCTGATCCACTCCCACTATCGAGGCGTCGCAACAGAGCGTCGACAAGTAAAAAAACGGCCTATTTCTCGGAGTTTCGCAATGACCATGGTTAGTCAACACTACCTCTTTGCCCGCAAACTGCTGGATGAGTTCGGCGCGGGCCTTGCGACGCCGGATCGTCTCGAGCGGATGGCCGCCGACCTCATCGGCAAGGATGTCAATATCGTTGGGCCGTTCGGGCCGAAGCGGCTGGTCTATGCCGATTACGTCGCCTCCGGCCGCGCATTGATGTGCGTCGAGCAGTTCGTCATGCAGAACGTGCTGCCGTACTACGCCAACAGCCACACCGAAGCGTCCTACTGCGGCGGCGCGATGACGGGTTTCCGCCGCGCGGCGCGCGAGACGGTCGCTGCCTGCTGCGGCGCGACCGGCGATCATGCGATGATCTTCACCGGCTCCGGCGCGACCTCCGGCCTCAACCGGCTTGTGAATCTGCTCGGCGTCACCGCAAGCATGAAAGCCGGCGTGCGCCCGCGCATCGTCGTCGGTCCATATGAGCATCACTCGAATATTCTTCCCTGGCGCGAAAGCGGCGCGGAGATTGTCGAAGTCAGGGAAGCGGCAACCGGCGGGCCGGATCTCGATAATCTCGATGCGGCGCTCACTGGCGCCGGCGGGCGTCCCGTGGTCTGCGCGCTGTCCGCCGCTTCGAATGTCACCGGCATCATTGCCGACGTCGCAGGGCTGACGAAGCGGGTAAAGGCGACCGGTGCGAAGCTGGTGTGGGATTACGCCGGCGCGGGCCCCTATATGTCGATTGCGATGGAGCCTGCGCCCGGTGCGTTGATCGATGCGGTGGTGGTGTCGCCGCACAAGTTCATCGGCGGTCCCGCGGCGACAGGCATCCTGATCGTCCGTCACGATGCGGTCGATACGGTGAAGCCGACATGGCCGGGCGGCGGCACGGTGAAATTCGTCACGCCCACGGAACACGATTACAGCGACAGTCTTGAGGTGCGCGAGGAAAGCGGCACGCCCAACGTGGTTGGCGACATTCGCGCGGCACTGGCTTTCCTCGTCAAGAAGGCCATCGGTGCGGAAACCATGGCGAAGCGCAACGCCGAGGTGCGCGCGCGTGCGCTCGCGGCATGGAGTGGGATCGAGCGTCTCGAACTGCTCGGCAACATGCAGGCAGAAAGCCTGCCGATCTTTTCGTTCCGGGTGAGGGACGGCAAGGGCGGTTACATCCATCAGCAGCTGGTGACGCGGATGTTGAGCGATCGCTTCGGCATTCAGGCGCGCGGCGGTTGCGCCTGCGCGGGGCCTTATGTTCATCGCCTGCTGCTGATCGACGAAGACGAGTCGACCGTGCTGCGCCGTCTGATCGCCGAAGGCGATGAGATCCGCAAGCCGGGGTTCACGCGGCTGAACTTCAGCGTGCTGCTGCCGGACGACAAGGTGGATTTCATTCTCAAGTCGGTCGCCCAGCTCGCCGGCGATGCCGCCGCGTTCACGGATCACTACGCGGTCGATGTCAGCCGCGCGATTTTCTTTCCCCGCCAGGGGCCCGGCGCGCCGGTCTTGTCGGCGGCAAGCTGACGAGCAATCGAGGTTGATCCATGACCATCGCCACTTCCGGCCAACCTGACGTCAAGGGCTTCTTCGATCCGCGCACGTGGAGCATCCAGTATGTGGTGTCGGACCCGCGCGCTAAGGAATGCGTGATCATCGATCCCGTTCTCGACTATGACGAGAAATCGGGCTCGGTCGCGACAAACAGCGCCGACGCGATGCTGGCCTATATCGCAGAGCACGAACTGAAGCTGACGGCGATCCTCGACACCCATCCGCACGCGGATCATTTTTCCGCCGCGCAATATCTGAAGAAAGCCACCGGCGCGCCGACCGCGATCGGCGAGCACATCGTCGATGTGCAGCGGCTGTGGCAAGGCATCTACAATTCTCCCGGCCTTGCGGCTGACGGCTCGCAATGGGACCGGCTGTTCGCCCATGGCGATCGCTTCAAAGTCGGCGACATCGAAGGCCGCGTGCTGTTCTCGCCGGGGCACACGCTGGCGTCGGTCACTTATGTGATCGGGGATGCAGCGTTCGTGCATGACACGCTGTTCATGCCCGACAGCGGCACCGCGCGCGCGGATTTCCCCGGCGGCAGCGCCGCGAAACTATGGTCGTCGATCCAGCAAATTTTGTCGCTTCCCGACGAGACGCGGATTTTTCCGGGTCACGATTACCAGCCGGGCGGCCGCGCGCCGCAGTGGGAAAGCACGGTCGCGCAGCAGAAGGCGCACAACCCTCACATCGCCGGGATGAATGAAGCGGATTATGTCGCCCTGCGCGAAGCGCGCGACAAGACGCTGCCGATGCCGAAGCTGATCCTGCACGCTTTGCAGGTCAACATTCGCGGCGGACGGCTCCCCGAACCGGAAGCCAATGGCAAGCGGTATCTGAAGATTCCGCTCGATGCATTCGGGCAAGTGTCATGGGGTTGACGGGACGCGGCGCGGAGTGCTTCGGGGCAGTCGCGGCATGATGCACATGGCATTTGCACCGGCCCTCGCGTCGGGCGGCGCGGTCGGCTTTTCACTGGGGCTGATCGGGGGCGGCGGCTCGATTCTGGCGACGCCGCTGCTGCTCTATGTTGTCGGCGTGGCGCAGCCGCATGTCGCGATCGGCACCGGCGCGCTCGCCGTCGCGGTCAACGCATTCGTTGCGTTCGCAGGGCACGCGCGCGCCGGCAATGTGCGCTGGCTGTTCGCGGGCATCTTCGCGGCGGCCGGAACGCTCGGCGCGTTCGCGGGCTCAAGCATCGGCAAGGTGATCGACGGCCAGCGTCTCTTGTTCTTCTTTGGTCTTGCGATGGTGGCGGTGGGATTGGCGATGTTGCGTCCGGCTCCGCCGGACGGCACATGCGAGCGCGAGACCGATCTCAAGACCTGCTCGGGTGTGATCGCGGTTGCTTTTATCGTCGGTGCGGCCTCGGGATTTTTCGGCATCGGCGGCGGCTTTCTGATCGTGCCGGGCCTTGTGCTCGCCACGGGCATTCCGATGATCCACGCGGTCGGGTCGTCACTGTTCGCTGTGGGTTGCTTCGGTCTCGCGACCGCTCTCAATTATGCGTGGTCGGGGTTGGTCGATTGGCCTGTCGCCGGCACTTTCATCGCCGGCGGTGTCGGGGGCGGCTTGTTCGGTATGCTGCTGGCCAATCATCTGTCGCGCGGGAAGAATCTGCTGCGCTATGTGTTCTCCGCCATCGTGCTGATCGTCGCGGCGTATGTGCTGTACCGCAGCGGCCACTCATTATGGGGCTGAGCGTCAGCCGTTCAGGACGGCGGGCGAGACGCTGCGCTGGACCACGGCGCGCATCGCGAAACTCGAATGCAGGCGCGCGACGCCGGGCATGCGCGACAGATGCTGTTTGTGGATGCGCTCATAGTCCGCCATGTCCCGGGCCTGCACTTGAACGAGATAATCGTCGCTGCCCGACATCAGGTGACACGCCACCACCTCATGGCATTTCGTGACCTCTTTCTCGAACCGCGCCAGCGCGTCCTCGCTCTGGCGGTCGAGCGTGATGTGAACCAGCACCGTCATCATGAAGCCGAGCCCGGCGGCATCGATGTTGGCGGAGTAGCCGCGGATCACGCCTGACTGCTCAAGCTGCTGGAGGCGGCGCGCGCAGGCGGTCGGCGACAGGCCCACTTTTTCGGACAGCAGGACGTGGCTGATCCGCGCATCCTTGACCAGTTCGCGCATGATTTTGCGATCCATTTCAGTAGGTTCGAGGGTCATGCGGCGCTTTTGTCTCCATATCCGATCGATTATAGCGATATGACCTCAATATAAGCATTTATCCTGCGCGTATGCGACACTTTATATCCGAATAAGCCGAGTTCCTCCAATCCGGCGCTGATACCTTGCGTGAAATGGCTGGATAAAGCGAGCGAGGCGGAAGTGGTGAATCACGGGCAGTTCGGGGGAGCGACGCTGACGGTCGATTTGCGGGCCGTCCGCGCGAATTATCGCCTTCTGCGCTCCAGGCTCAGGGTCTCCACCCTTTGCGCAGGCGTGGTGAAGGCCGACGGCTATGGGCTCGGCGCCACTTATGTGTCGCGCGCGCTGTTCGCGGAAGGATGCCGGCATTTCTTTGTCGCCCATCTCGATGAAGGGTTGGCGTTGCGGCCTTATCTGCCGCGTTCAGCCGCGATTTTCATTTTGAATGGTTTGCCGCGCGGCGCAGAGAGAGAATGCGCGGCGGCTGGGCTCGTCCCCGTTCTCAATTCGCTGGAGCAGGCCGAGGCGTGGGCCGATTGCGCGCATCAGTTCAAAAGGTCGCTGCCGGCCGTGATCCAGGTCGATTCCGGCATGAACCGGCTCGGCCTGACGGCGAAGGATGCTGCGATCCTCGCCGAGACACATGCGCGAATGGGCGCGTTCGATCTGCGCTACATCATGAGCCATCTCGCCTGCGCCGACACGCCTGCGCATGAAGCCAACGCGATGCAACTCGCAACGTTCAGGCGGCTCGCAACTCTGTTTCCCGACGTGCCGCGCTCGCTGGCGAACTCGTCCGGCATTTTCCTCGGACCCGATTATCATTTCAGTCTCGCGCGCCCGGGGTCTGCGCTGTACGGCGTCAATCCGGATCCCGCCGCCGCCAATCCGATGCAGGGCGTGGTGCGGCTGACGGCGAAAGTGATTCAACTCCGCAACGTGCAGCCGGGCGATTGTGTCGGCTATGGCTGGGATGCGCGCGCGCGCGGCGAAGCACGGCTTGCGACGCTTTCGTTCGGATATGCCGATGGCTTTCATCGCGCATGGGGCAAAGGCGGCGCGGTGTTTTTCGAAGGCCTGCGATTGCCTGTCGTCGGGCGCGTGTCGATGGACAGCATCGTGATCGATGCGAGCGCCGTCGCGCCCGGGCGCTTGCATCCGGATTCGGAAGTGGAAGTGATCGGCGCAAATCAGTCGGTGGACGATCTCGCCTCTGCTGCAGGGACCATCGGCTACGAAGTGCTGACCGGGCTCGGCTCCCGCTATCGGCGCATTTATCTCGGGGCGGAAGAGAGCGTGCCGTCCGCGATGCTTGAGGACAGCCTGCAATGAAGGTTCTGGTACTGGGCGCGGGCGTCATCGGCGTCACGACATCCTATTATCTTGCGAAAGCCGGTTGCGAGGTGACGGTGCTGGACCGCCAGCCCGGACCCGGACTCGAAACCAGCTTTTCCAATGCCGGAGAAATTTCTCCCGGCTATGCGTCGCCATGGGCCGGGCCGGGCGTTCCGCTCAAGGCAGTGCGCTGGATGATGGACAAATACGGCCCGCTCGTCGTGCGCCCGCAATGGGACCCGGCGATGTGGCGCTGGATGCTGCAGATGCTGCGCAACTGCACCTCTGCGCGCTACGCCGTCAACAAGTCGCGCATGGTCGGCATTGCCGAATACAGCCGTGATTGCCTGCGCATTCTGCGCCGCGACGAAGGCCTCGCCTATGACGAACGCAGCCAGGGCACGCTGCAGCTGTTCCGCAAGCAGTCGCAGCTCGATGCGATCGGCGGCGATGTCGAAGTCCTGAAGCAGTATGGCGTGCCTTACGAGATTCTCGATCCCGCAGGCTGCGTGAAGGTCGAACCGGGGTTGGCGCGCGCTCACACATCTTTCGTGGGTGGACTGCGGCTGCCGGACGACGAGACCGGCGACTGCTACATGTTCACCGACGGCCTTGCGAAAATCGCAGCCAGTTTGGGCGTGAAGACAGTTTACGGCACCACGATCAAGTCCATCGATGTGACCGGCGGACGTGTCGCGCAGGTTGCGACCGACAAGGGCGCGTTCAGCGCCGATATGTATGTCGTCGCGCTCGGCAGCTTCTCGCCGCTGCTGCTGCGTCCGCTCGGTATCGACATTCCGGTGTATCCGGTGAAAGGCTATTCGCTGACCGTTCCGATTGTCGATGCAAGCGCCGCGCCGGAATCGACCGTGATGGACGAGACCTACAAGGTGGCGATCACGCGGCTCGGTGACAGGATCCGCGTCGGCGGCACCGCCGAGGTGGGCAGTTATCAGGTGAAGCTGCGGCCGGAACGCCGCCTGCCGCTCGACCGCTCGCTGGGCGATCTGTTTCCCGAGGGCGGCGATGTGAAGCGCGCGCATTTCTGGAGCGGACTGCGGCCGATGACGCCGGACGGCCCGCCGGTGATCGGCCCGACGCAGTTTGGCAATCTCGTGCTCAACACCGGGCACGGCACGCTCGGATGGACCATGGCGTGTGGTGCGGGAAAAGTCGTCGCCGACCAGATCGTTGGCAGAAAGCCGGATATTCCGGTCGAAGGATTGTCGCATCTGCGCTACGCACGCGCTTAAGGAATGTGTTTTCAGGGAGAGAATGATGAGTGAAGTCGAACGCAAACTTGGCGAGCGTGGCCTGAATGTACCTGCCGCCGCGAAGAGCCTCGCCGACTATGTGCCGGTGAATCGCGCGGGCCATCTTGTTTTCGTGTCGGGGCAACTGCCGGTGCAGGACGGCAAGCTGGCTTTTGAGGGCATCGTCGGCAAGGATCTCGATGCCGAGACAGCGAAGAAGGCGGCTGTTCTGTGCGCGCTCAATATTATTGGCCAGCTCAAGGCTTCGGTGCCGTCGCTCGATCGCGTGCGCTGCATCCGTCTCGGCGGCTTCGTGCAGAGCGCGGCCGGATTCAAGGATCACGCGGCCGTGGTCAACGGCGCGTCCGAGCTGATCGTCCATGCCTTCGGTGAGAAGGGGCGGCACGCCCGCGCCGCGGTCGGCTGCAGTTCGCTGCCGCTCGGCGCTCCTGTCGAGGTCGAAGCGATTTTCGAGATCGAGAGCGACTAGCTCAAGCCGCCAAATAAGCGACTGGCTGCTTCAAAGCCCGTGCATCGAGCGATGCGCGGGCTTTGCTTTTTCAAGTCAACGGCCATTAAATTCTTTGTCCGGCGATTTGCCTCTGATACGGGTCGGGCAGGCGGGCATGGAAGCGGACGGGGCGCGATGAACGAGCGGGCGGTGCGAGGTAATCCTGCCGAAATATTTTCAGTCTTCCTGAAACTGGGGCTCACCTCGTTCGGCGGGCCGGTCGCGCATCTCGGTTATTTTCGGATCGAGTTCGTCGAGCGGCGGAAGTGGTTGAACGAAGAAAGCTACGCCGACCTCGTGGCGCTCTGCCAGTTTCTTCCCGGTCCTGCGTCGAGTCAGGTCGGAATCGCCATCGGCCTGCTGCGCGGCGGCACTCTCGGTGCCATCGCAGCGTGGACCGCTTTCACGTTGCCGTCCGCGCTGGTGCTTATTCTCTTTGCGTATGGCCTCGCGACCTTCGAAAATCATTTCGGCGGCGGCTGGCTGCACGGCTTGAAGGTTGCCGCCGTCGCGGTCGTCGCGCTGGCCATTCTCGGTATGGCCAGGACGCTGACGCCGGATCGCACGCGAATCATGCTTGCGATGGCAGCGATGGCGGTGGCGCTTGTGTTGCCGTCGGCGTGGGGGCAGATCGCAGGCATTCTGCTTGGTGGATGTGTCGGCTGGTTCTGCATCAAGGGAAAAATTTCTGACGATCAGTCCGTGCTGCCTCTTCCCATCAGCCGGAGAGCTGGTGTCGCGATGCTTGTCGTGTTCGCAGCCCTGCTGGTGGGCTTGCCTCTTCTCGCGGCATCGACTGACAGTTCATGGCTGAAACTGTTCGGCATCTTTTATCGCGTGGGATCGCTGGTGTTCGGCGGCGGCCATGTCGTTCTGCCGCTCCTGAAAGCCGAAGTCGTGCCCGCGCTGGTGAGCAGCGACAATTTTCTTGCGGGCTACGGCGCGGCGCAGGCCGTTCCCGGCCCATTGTTCACGTTCGCTGCGTATCTCGGCGCCGTCATGGGCGGATGGACAATCGCAGCCATTTGTCTTGCAGGCATCTTCCTGCCGTCTTTCCTGCTGGTGATCGGCGTGCTGCCGTTTTGGGATGCGCTGCGAAGAAGGCCGGCGGCGCAAGCGATACTCGCTGGTGTGAATGCGGCGGTGGTCGGATTGCTCCTCGCTGCTTTCTACGATCCGGTTTGGACCGCGGGCATTACCAATAGTTATGATTATGTTCTCGGGTCGTGCGCATTCGTGCTGTTGTTCGCGTGGAAAGCGCCGCCCTGGCTGGTGGTGGTTCTCTGCGGGCTGGCCGGGCAGCTTGTTCTCCCATTGGTGAACTGATCAGGGTTGCGGAGATTCTGTTCAGCGGGTACAGAACCTCACCGCCGCTGATTGCGGGCCATCTCAACGCGCATTGTTGAGGGCACGGTTTCGGCAAGCACATTACTGTAAGAGAATCTTCCAGTGGGGTGGCTTTGAAATACGCGCTTCTCGTTCTGGCTGCCGCGCCCGCGCTCTGGGCTGCTCCGGCCCATGCCGTCGATGCAAGGTTTTACAACAGCCTGAAGCGGCTCGATCCCGACACGCGGCTTGAACAGGTCTGCGACATCGAGGCGATGAACCGGATCGACCGCGATCCCACGCCCTATCATCCCGACCGCGCCAAGAGCGACGTGTTGAGCACGCCGCGCCACATCGGCGATACGGTGAAGGGCACCGGCGGCGCCTTCCGCAGTAAGGGCAAGTGGTATGCCTATTCCTTCGTCTGCAAGGGATCGCCGGATCACTACAAGGTGCTGTCGTTCAGTTACAAGATCGGCGGACCGATTCCCGAAAGGAAGTGGGCTTCCTACGGGCTCTGGCGCTAGCGCGTCTTAGACTTTCCAGATGTCGTCGGCGTAGTCGCGGATCGTCCGATCCGCGGAAAACCAGCCCATCCGCGCGGTGTTCAAAATCGCCGACGTCTCCCACGCGGCATGTCCCCAGCGTTCGTCCACCAGCGCCTGCGCGCGATGATAGTCGTCGAAATCCGCCGATACCATGTAGTGATCGAGATAGCGCAGGCTATGGGCGATCGGCGCGAAGCGTGCCGGATCGTCGGGTGAGAACGCACCGCGATCGATCGCCTCGATCACACGCGCCAGCATCGGTGACGCCGCGATGGCGTCGGAGGCATCGAGCCCCGCCCGGCGGCGCTCCATCACCTGTTCGGCGTTCATGCCAAAGATGAAGATGTTGTCCGCGCCGACCTGATCGCGGATTTCGATATTGGCGCCATCGAGCGTGCCGATGGTCAGCGCGCCATTGAGCGCGAGCTTCATGTTGCCGGTGCCGGAGGCTTCCATGCCCGCTGTCGAAATCTGCTCCGACAGGTCGCAGGCCGGCACCATCACTTCCGCCGCGCTGACATTGTAGTTCGGCACGAACGCCACTTTCAGCAGGCCGCGGATCGATGTGTCGTGATTCACCGTCTCCGCGACATCATTGATGAGTTTGATAATGAGCTTGGCCTGATGATAGCTCGGCGCCGCCTTGCCGGCGAAAATCTTTACCCGCGGCGTCCAGTTGGCATTCGGATTGTCGCGGATCGCGAGATAGCGCGCGACGGTGTCGAGCGCGTTGAGCAACTGCCGCTTGTATTCATGGATGCGTTTGATCTGGATGTCGAACAGCGCCGCCGGATCGAGCCGCAGCGACATCGTGCGCTCGACCATGCCCGCGAGCGCCACCTTGTTGTGCTGCTTGACGGCACGGAATCGTTGCTGGAAGGCGGCATCGTCGGCGTAACGTTCAAGTCCGGTCAGGGCCGATGGATCGTCGAGCACGCGGTCGCCGCAGACCTCGCGCAGCAGCGCGGTGAGGCCCGGATTGCATTGCTGCAGCCAGCGCCGGAAGGTGATGCCGTTGGTCTTATTGGTGATGCGGTCGGGGTAAAGCGTGTTGAGGTCGGCGAATACCGTATGCTTCATCAACTCCGAATGCATCGCCGAGACGCCGTTGATGCGATGCGAACCGATGAAGGCGAGGTGGCCCATGCGCACGCGCCGCCCGCCGGTCTCGTCGATCAGCGAAGTCGCGGCACGAAAACGAATGTCGCCGGGCTTTGCCCGTTCGGCGGCGGCGAGGTTGTCGGCGTTGAGGCGGTAGATGATGTCGAGGTGGCGCGGCAACAGCCGCTCGAACAGTTCGATTGGCCACGTCTCGAGTGCTTCCGGCAGCAGCGTGTGGTTGGTGTAGGCGATGGTCTGCGACACGATGCGGCGCGCTTGCGGCCACGGCACGTCATGACGGTCGATCAGCAGCCGCAGCAATTCCGGCACCGCAAGGCTCGGATGGGTGTCGTTGAGCTGGATCGCGGCATATGACGCCAGCGTGCGGATATTGCCCTGCTCGCGCAGGTGACGCGCGACGATGTCCTGCAACGAGGCGGAGACGAAGAAATATTCCTGCCGCAGCCGCAGCTCCTTGCCGGCGGAGGTCTCGTCGCTGGGGTACAGAAACTTCGAGATCGCTTCGGCGCGTGCGGCCTGCGCCGAGGCCCCCGCATAGTCGCCGTGGTTGAAGGCGTCGAGTTGCAACGGCTCAATCGGCCGCGCCGACCATAGCCGCAGCGCGTTAACGTGCGCGCCGCGCCAGCCGACGATCGGCGTATCGAACGCAGCCGCTTGCACGGTCTCGCCGGGAATCCAGGCGATGGCATCGCCCTGCGGCGAGGCATGATGTTCGATGTGCCCGCCGTAATGAACATCGTAGGACACTTCGAAACGCTCGAACTCCCACGGATTGCCGCCCTCGAGCCAGCGTTCGGGAAATTCCTGCTGCCAGCCGTGCGCAATCGCCTGACGGAACAGGCCGTGCTCGTAGCGGATGCCGTAGCCGATCGCCGGGATCGCAAGGCTCGCCATGCTTTCCATGAAGCAGGCGGCGAGGCGGCCGAGCCCGCCATTGCCCAGCGCCGCGTCCGGCTCGATGTCCTTGACGTCACCGAAGTCCACGCCGAGGTCGCGCAGCGCGCGCTCGAACGCTTCCATCAGTTGCAGATTGCTCAGTGCGTCGGTGAACAGGCGGCCGATCAGAAATTCGAGCGACAGATAATAGACGCGCTTCCTGCCCTCGTTGCGCGTCTCGCGCACGCCCGGCAGCCAGCGCGCGGCGATGCGCTCGCGCAAGGTGAGTGCCGCGGCGAGATACCAGTCGTGCAGGCTTGCGCGATCGATCTCATGGCCGAGCACACGCAAGACCTTGGCCCTGATCTCGTCGCGGATGGCCGCAACATCGTAGTCGCTCAGACGCTCCCTCGCGGGCGCGCTCCTGGGAAGCGCAGTCTTGGCAATATTCAAGCCGCCACCCTCACTTTGATGCCGATTGTTCAACTCATCCCGCACAACAAACCGGAGAGCCGCGCGGGGGGTTCCAGCAGAGTCAAAGATTAAGGCCAGAGGCTGGCACCGGGCACCGAGGCGGGAAGATAATTGGGGACGAAATATCAATCTAATGCATTGATAAATATACTATATTCCGAAATAGCGCGCGAGGGGCGCTAAAATTTGCTTTCTTCGCCTAATTGGGATTTTTCAGCTTCAGGATTTTTCAGGGTTGGCGCGCTAGAACCGGAACACGAGCCTGCCCGCCATTCGATTCGGAACACGCATCATGACCATCCGCCTGCATCGCAGCGATTTGCCAGATCTTTCGCGCTACACCCATTCCGTCGCGATCGACACCGAAACGCTCGGCCTCAACCCGCACCGCGACCGGCTGTGCGTGGTGCAGCTCTCGAACGGCGACGGCAGCGCCGATGTCGTGCAGATTCCGGCGGGCCACACCGATGCGCCGAACCTGAAGAAGCTGCTGGCCGATCCGGCGATCACCAAGCTGTTTCACTTCGCGCGGTTCGACATCGCCGTGCTGTACCACGCCTTCGGCGTGATGGCGCAGCCGGTCTATTGCACCAAGATCGCCTCGAAGCTTGTGCGCACCTACACCGACAGGCACGGCCTGAAGGATCTGGTGCGCGAGATGCTCGGCGTCGAAATCTCCAAGCAGCAGCAGTCGAGCGACTGGGGTGCGGCCTCGTTGTCGGAAGCGCAGCTGACCTACGCCGCCTCCGACGTGCTGCATTTGCATGCGCTGCGCGACAAGCTCGACGCCATGCTTGCGCGCGAGGATCGCGCGGCGCTGGCAAAAGCCTGCTTCGAATTTTTGCCGACGCGCGCCAGACTCGATCTGCAGGGCTGGGAAGAAACCGATATTTTCGCGCATTCGTAAAGCGGGCGCGTCGTCCGAAAGTGGTGGGGCGGGGGTGCTGCGCAGTAAGGCGCGGCCCTTATATTGTCGCGATAGGGCGTCAATCTGATCGCGTAAGCTTGTCGCGTAAACCTGGGAACCATGGTGGCCACACAGACGCCGACATATCAGGGAAACGATCCCCGGTTCGTGCGCGCCGCGCGCCACAGCCGCCGCGTGCGGTGGATGCGGCGCGCCGTGCCTGCGGTGGTGGTTCTGTCGCTGGCGGCCATCGTCGGTGTATCGGTGTTCAACCCGTTTCGCCTGCTGAAGAAGCTGCCGATCGACCTCAGCAAATTGTCGGTGTCGGGCACCAAGATCACGATGGATGCGCCGCATCTCGCCGGCTATCTGCCGGACCGCCGGCCTTACGAGGTCTGGGCGAAGGCCGCGACGCAGGACGTCACCGACCCGACCAAGGTGGACATGCTCAACATCCGCGCGCAGGTGGAGATGCAGGACAAGTCGACGCTGCGGGTGGATGCGCAGAACGGCCATTTCGATACCAAGTCGCAGCTGCTCGATCTCACCAACAAGATTCTGCTGCAGACCACCAGCGGCTCTCAGGCGCAACTCACGCAGGCACGCGTCGATCTTGCGACCGGCATCATCAGTTCCGACCAGCCGGTGGCGGTGAAGTTCACCAACGGCACGCTGAATTCGCAAAACCTACGCATCACCGATCATGGCGCGTCGGCGGTGTTCGGCGGCGGCGTGACGATGCTGCTCGATCCGCCTGCCGACAAGACAAATGCTGAGGCGGGAGCCGAGGCTGCGCCTGCTGCGGCGCCACCGGATTCCCGATGAGACGAACATTGAAATCGGATATGAGTTCACAATGGAAGTGTTGAGGCACAAACGGTCAGGCAGCTTTGGGATGCGCTCGGCACTAGGCCTGTCCGCGCTGATGGCGCTTGCCGTGTTCGCGACGCCTGTGCAGGCGCAGACCCGCACCGTCTCGGGCGTGCCGAATGCGGTACAGGGCTTCTCGAAGAATCGCGGCCAGCCGATCCAGATCGATGCGCTGTCGCTTGAAGTGCGCGACAAGGACAAGATCGCGACCTTCTCCGGCAATGTGAAGGTGGTGCAGGGCGACACCACGATGCGCTCGAAGACGCTGGTGGTGTTCTACGATCAGGACCCCAAGGCGGCGGGCGCGAAGCCTGCGATGAAGACCGCGCAGCCGGGCCCCGGCGGCAGTTCGAGCGTGCGGCGGCTGGAAGCGCGCGGCGGCGTCATCGTCACCCAGAACGACCAGACCGTGACCGGCCAGACCGGCATCTTCGACATGAAGACCAACACCGTCACCATGACCGGCGGCGTGGTACTGACCAAAGACAAGAACGTGCTCAAGGGTGACCGGCTGGTGGTGGACATGACCACGGGCGTTTCCCGCGTCGAATCCAGCGGCGGGCGCGGCGTCTCCGGCCTGTTCAACTCCACCTCGCCGAACAAGAATGGCGGTGGGCTTAGCCTTGTGCCCGGCTCAAGCCCTAAGACGGAGACCGAGCCGCCGGCGCGCACTCCCGGAAAGCCGATGAGACTCAATCACTTGCAAGGCCGCTCAGGGGCCCGCGGTTGAACCTTGGCCCGCAAGGCTATATCAAAGGGCGGGGACGGATTCTGACAGGCGGGCGTGCCGGCGGGGTGCCAGCGCGCCGCTCCCGCCGCGGGGTCGCAAGCTGGCAAGCCAGACTTTGAAAGGCCGATCGAGCGGAATGGTGGACCTCCTGCGCATGTTTCGCCGTCGCGCCCCTTCGCGGGGCAAGCAGGGCTTTGGCCGCGCGGGTGGCGACATCACCTCGTTCAGTACCCGCATGGGCGACATGTTCAAGAGCGTGAAGGGCGAAGCGGCGCCGGCAAAGGCGCAGCCGCAGCCTGCATCGCGACAGCCGTTTCAGCTGACCGAACAGCAGGAGCAATGGGCCTCCTACAGCGAGATGGCTGTGATGCTGGCGGATGATGACGCGACTGCGTTCGAGCGCGCCCCGCCGCCGATCCCGCGCAGCGAGCAGCCGCGTGACGAGCGCCGCGCGCCGCCGAGACAAGCAGAGTCAAGGCAAACAGAGCAGCGGCAACCGCAACAACGCCAGGCGCAGCAGACGCGAGCCGCACCGCAGCGGTCGCAGCCGCGCGCGGGCTATCTCGCCGTGCATGGCATCGAGAAAAGTTTCGGCACCCGCAAGGTCGTGCGCGGCATCAACATCTATGTGCGCCGTGGCGAAGCGGTCGGCCTTTTGGGTCCGAACGGTGCGGGCAAGACCACGGCCTTCTACATGATCACCGGCCTCATCAAGGCCGACAAGGGGCGCATCGAACTCGACGGATACGATGTCACCAGCCTGCCGATGTATCAGCGCGCGCGGCTCGGCATCGGCTACCTGCCGCAGGAAGCCTCGATCTTTCGCGGCCTCTCGGTCGAGGACAATATCCGCGCCGTTCTGGAAGTCGCGGAGCCCGACCGGCGCAAGCGCGAATACGAACTGGATTCGCTCCTGGAGGAATTCAACATCGTGCGGCTGCGCAAGTCGCCGTCGATTGCGCTGTCCGGCGGCGAGCGCCGCCGCGTCGAAATCGCGCGCGCGCTCGCGACCAAGCCGAACTACATGCTGCTCGACGAGCCGTTCGCCGGCATCGATCCCATCGCGGTCGGCGACATCCAGCAGCTGGTGCGCCATCTCACCAACCGCGGCATCGGCGTGCTGATTACCGACCATAACGTGCGCGAGACGCTCGGCCTCACCGACCGCGCCTACATCGTCTATGCCGGCGAGGTGCTGACCGAGGGCCAGCCCGAGGAGATCGTCAACGATCCCGACGTGCGCCGCCTCTATCTCGGCGAGGAATTCCGGCTTTAACGGTACCTCTTCTCCGGCCCGCAGCCGCCCGTTGCGGGGCAAAACTCCATCCCGTCAAGTCATATACAGGGGCATCTAAAAGAGCTAAGCAAGAATTGGACCAATTGGGGCGATTCTTCGAGCTGGATGCCATTATGGCGCTGACGCAACGCCTGGAATTTCGCCAATCGCAAGCTTTGGTGATGACGCCGCAGTTGATGCAGGCGATCAAACTCTTGCAGCTGTCCAATCTCGATCTGGTGGCGTTCGTCGAGGGCGAACTGGAACGCAACCCGCTCTTGGAGCGCGGCAGCGAGGATGACGCGCCGGTCCGCGGCGAAGGCTCGGGTGAAGGATCGGCGGAGCAGGATTTTTCCGGCGGCGATGAGGAGGCGGACGGAGCCACAGGCGGCGAGGCTCCGCGCGGCAATGGCGAGCCGTCCGACGACTGGATGACGCGCGAGCTTGGCAGCCGCGCCGAGATCGAGCAGACCTTCGACACCAGCATGGACAATGTCTTCACCGAGGAGCCCTCGGAGACGGCAACGCGCGCGGCGCAGGATGCCGCGCCGACCTCCTACACCGAATGGGGCGGCGGCGCGTCCAGCGACGAGGACTATAATTTAGAGGCCTTCGTCGCCGCCGAAATCTCGCTGCAGGATCATCTCGCTGAACAGCTCGCGGTCGCGTTGACCGATCCTTCGCAGCGCATGATCGGACAATACCTCATCGACCTGATCGACGAGGCGGGTTACCTGCCGCCGGATCTCGGCGAGGCCGCCGACAAGCTCGGCAGCACGCAGGACGCCGTCCAAGGCGTGCTCGCGGTGCTGCAGACGTTCGATCCGCCGGGCATCTGCGCGCGCAATCTGAGCGAGTGCCTCGCGATCCAGTTGCGCGAGCGCGACCGCTACGATCCCGCGATGCGCGCGCTGGTCGAAAATCTCGATCTGCTGGCGAAGCGCGACATCGCGGCTTTGCGAAAAATCTGCGGCGTCGATGACGACGACATCGCTGACATGATCGGCGAGATCCGCCACCTCGATCCCAAGCCCGGATTGAAATTCGCAACCGGGCGGACGCAGACCGTGGTGCCCGACGTTTATGTGCGGCCTGGGCCGGATGGCGGCTGGCTGGTGGAACTCAACAGCGACACGCTGCCGAAGGTGCTCGTCAACCAGTCCTATTACGCAACGCTCACCAAGACGCTGCGCAAGGACGAGGACAAATCCTATTTCGCCGATTGCCTGCAGAACGCGACCTGGCTGGTGCGTGCGCTCGACCAGCGCGCGCGCACGATCCTGAAAGTGTCGACCGAGATCGTGCGCCAGCAGGATGGCTTCTTCACGCGCGGCGTTGCGCATTTGCGCCCGCTCAACCTCAAGGCGGTGGCAGACGCGATCCAGATGCACGAATCGACAGTGTCGCGCGTCACCGCCAACAAATACATGGCGACCAATCGCGGCATCTTTGAACTAAAATATTTTTTCACCGCATCGATCGCGTCCGCCGATGGCGGCGAGGCGCATTCGGCGGAATCCGTTCGTCATCGCATCAAGCAGATGATCGATGCCGAAGAGCCGAACGACGTTCTGTCCGACGATACGCTGGTGGAACGCTTGCATGCCGAGGGCGTTGATATTGCCCGGCGTACCGTCGCGAAATACCGGGAGGCTTTGCGGATTCCATCCTCCGTGCAGCGCCGTCGCGAAAAGCGGTATGCTCTGGGTCATGCTGGCAGTGCAACACCATCCTCCAATGACCGGTCGCACGACATAGCTTCGGCTTGACGGTTTGCCGGGCTTTGGCATTGTGGTGGTGTTGAAACAGAAGGCGAGGTGCGTCCATGACGCTTCGAGTTTCCGGAAAAAGCATCAACATTGGTGAAGCCATTCGCGGGCGTGTCGAAGGCCGAACGGAAGAGGTGTTGCGAAAGTATTTCGACGGGAATTATTCGGGGCATTTCACTTTCAGCAAGGACGGTTTCGGTTTCAAGGCGGACTGCGCGCTGCATCTGGATTCCGGCGTGACGCTGGAAGCCGACGCGATGGCGGCTGATGCTTATTCGAGCGCCGATCAGGCGCTGATCCAGATCGAGAAGCGGCTGCGCCGTTACAAGAGCCGGCTCAAGGATCGCTCGGCGCGCAAGGCGCATGCGGAGTCCGAGGCGATCGCAGCGATCGGTCTGGCCGGTATCGATGCGTCGAGCTACGTGCTCGAAGGTCCTTCCTACGATGAGGACGATGATGAGGTCACCGCGTTCAATCCGGTGGTGATCGCGGAATCGACCCAGGCGCTGCGGCGCTTTTCGGTCAGCGAAGCGGTGATGGAGCTTGATATGACGGGTGCGCCCGTCATCGTGTTCCAGCACGGATCGAGTGGCCGGGTGAATATCATCTACCGCCGTTCCGACGGCAATGTGGGCTGGATCGACCCGCCCGCGGCGAAATGATCGTGGCTGGAATTCCGGGCCAAAACGGCCCGACGAAGACCTTGACGCCTTCACTGGCCCTCCCTATGGTCCGCCGCCTCGACGGACCCGGGGCGGGCAAGCTCGGTCCATGCCATTTACCGGCTTCATGCCTTTTAACGGCTTACGGTTTCACCCTTCACTCTCGGACAGCTCCATGACGATTACCGATCTGGTTGCGCCGGAGGCGATCCTTCCCGCGCTGAAGGTCAACAGCAAGAAGCAGGCGCTGCAGGAACTCGCGGCACGTGCGGCTGAACTGACCGGACAGAACGAGCGCGCGATTTTCGAAGTGTTGCTCCAGCGCGAGAAGCTCGGCACCACGGCGGTCGGCTACGGCATTGCCATTCCGCACGGCAAGCTGCCGAAGCTCGACAAGCTGTTCGGGTTGTTCGCGCGACTCGATCGGCCGATCGATTTCGAGGCGATGGATGGCGCGCCGGTCGATCTGTTGTTCCTGCTGCTTGCGCCGGAAGGCGCTGGCGCCGATCACCTGAAGGCATTGGCGCGCGTGGCGCGGCTGTTGCGCGATCAGGAAGTTGCCAAGAAGCTGCGCGCATCGAGCGACGCGCAGGCGCTCTATTCGGTGCTGGCGCTGCCGCCGGCCTCCGCCGCATAAAAAAACCGCCGCGGTTCACGCGGCGGGTTTTTCTTTTTCATCGCAATGTCCGGATCGGCCGTGAGCGGCTCGCTCAGTCGCGCACGACTCTCACCGCGCCGAGCGCGGCGCTGGTGGCATGCGCGGCGTAGGCCTTCAGCGCCATCGTCACGCGCCGCGTGCGCGGGCCGGGCTTCCAGCCCTTGTCGCCGCGCGCATCCATCGCCGCACGGCGGCGCTGCAATTCCGCATCATCGACCGCGAGATGGACTTTCCGGTTCGGAATATCGAACTCGATCAGGTCGCCTTCTTCGACGAGACCGATGGTGCCGCCTTCGGCTGCTTCCGGCGAGACGTGGCCGATCGACAGGCCCGAGGAGCCGCCGGAGAAGCGGCCATCGGTGATCAGTGCGCACTGTTTGCCGAGTCCCTTCGATTTCAGGTAGCTCGTCGGATACAGCATCTCCTGCATGCCGGGGCCGCCGCGCGGACCCTCGTAGCGGATCAGAACGACATCGCCGGCCTTGATCCTGTTGCCGAGGATCGCTTCCACCGCCGCATCCTGACTCTCGAAGATACGCGCCGGGCCCTTGAAGGTCAGAATGCTGGCATCGACGCCCGCGGTCTTCACGATGCAGCCGTCGGTGGCGAGATTGCCGAACAGCACGGCGAGTCCGCCGTCCTTCGAGAACGCATGTTCGGCGTCGCGGATGCAGCCCTTGGCGCGGTCGGTATCGAGTTCGTCGTAGCGGCGATCCTGACTGAACGCGACCTGCGTCGGCACGCCGCCCGGAGCGGCACGATAGAACGTGCGCACGCTGTCGCTTTTGCTGCGCATGATGTCCCAGCGATCCAGCGCGTCCTTCAGGCTCTTGCTGTGGACGTTCGGCAGGCTGGTATCGATCAGCCCGGCGCGGTCGAGTTCGCCGAGAATGGCCATGATGCCGCCGGCGCGGTGCACGTCCTCGAGATGCACGTTGGCCACCGCGGGCGCGACCTTGCACAGCACCGGCACGCGGCGCGACAGACGGTCGATGTCGGCCATCGTGAACGGCACTTCGCCTTCATAGGCGGCGGCCAAAAGATGCAGCACGGTGTTGGTCGAGCCGCCCATCGAGATGTCGAGCGTCATCGCGTTTTCGAACGCCTTGAAATTCGCGATGTTGCGCGGCAGCGCGGTCTCGTCGTTCTGTTCGTAATAGCGCCGCGCGAGATCGACAATCAGGTGTCCGGCTTCGACGAACAGGCCCTTGCGGTCGGCGTGCGTCGCGAGCACCGAACCGTTGCCGGGCAATGCGAGGCCGAGCGCCTCGGTGAGGCAGTTCATCGAGTTGGCGGTAAACATGCCCGAGCACGAGCCGCAGGTCGGGCAGGCGGACCGTTCGATGGTTTCAACTTCGGCGTCGGTCACGGTGTCGTCGGCGGCGGCAACCATTGCATCGATCAGATCGACCGAACGCTTCTCGCCCTTGATGACGACCTTGCCGGATTCCATCGGACCGCCGGAGACGAACACGACCGGGATGTTGAGACGCAGCGCAGCCATCAGCATGCCGGGCGTGATCTTGTCGCAGTTCGAGATGCACACCATGGCATCTGCGCAGTGCGCATTGACCATGTACTCGACGCTGTCGGCGATGATCTCGCGCGAGGGCAGGCTGTAGAGCATGCCGTCATGGCCCATGGCGATGCCGTCATCCACCGCGATGGTGTTGAACTCCTTGGCGACGCCGCCCGCCTTCTCGATCTCGCGCGCGACGAGTTGGCCGAGGTCCTTGAGGTGGACGTGGCCCGGCACGAACTGCGTGAACGAATTCACCACCGCGATGATCGGCTTGCCGAAATCCTCGGTCTTCATGCCGGTGGCACGCCACAGGCCGCGCGCGCCGGCCATGTTGCGGCCATGGGTGGAGGTTCGGGAACGATACGGAGGCATTTTGGAATTCCTCGAAAAAGGTCGATTGGTTCCTTACCCGCCTGCGGCGCGGAAGCCAATAAGGTGCGTGGATGGCAGCTATACGCAGACGGGCGTGAGGGTCCGGACAAGCAAAAAGCGGCAACGCTTTCGGCGCCGCCGCTCCGTGGATCTTCAGCAGGCCGTTCAGCCGGACAGGATCAGTGCAGGCTCACCGTCTGAAGCTCGTTGCTCCAGGCGTTGGCGATCGCAGCCTCGCGGCTGTCGGTCAGCATGATCGGGGTGCCGTCGGCGCCATGCAGCGCGAACAACGTCACGCCCGGCGCGATCTCGGGCGCCTGCGGGAACAGGCTAGGGACGTCCTCGGAACGGATTTGCTTGACGTAGGCGAGATGTCCCTCGCCCAGCGCGGCCAGCGCCTCCAGCGAAACCGGTGAGTTATCTCTTGGCTCATGATGCAGAATTGTAGCCATGTCCTCGACTCCTTCTAAGTCAGACAGCGGTCGAGTCCGCCCATTGCATTATTCGTGTTCGTTGATGGCTATTGTCTTAACGATCCGCTCAGGCTCTGGCCTTGCTAGATCGACCGCCAACAACCCGTTCTTCAGGTCCGCGCCGAGCACGTACATTCCCTCCGCCAGCACGAAGGTGCGCTGGAAGTGGCGCGCGGCGATGCCGCGATGGATGTATTGCCGGGTCTTGTCGTCCTGCTGGCGGCCGCGGATGACGAGTTGATTTTCCTCAATAGTTACATCGAGTTGGTCGCGGGTGAAGCCCGCCACCGCCAGCGTGATGCGCAGCTTTTCGGGCTGCCCGCTGCAGCGTTCGCATCGCTCGATGTTGTAGGGAGGATACCCGTCGGCGCCTTTCACAACGCGGTCGAGCGCACGCTCGATTTCGTCGAATCCCAGAAGGAACGGACTGGATAACGAAGGAACACGAGACATTCCAAAGTCCTCTCGAAGCGACTTTGCTCGGCTTCCGGCCCGGATGGACCTTCCGCCAAGGGCCCTTGCGGCACCCTTTGCCGGAGAGGCATTCCCGCCCGCCCGGCTTCAACCGATATGGCGATGTTCGCCACATTGTTCAAGGCCGCTGCCGTCTTCATGGCGGGCCATGCACGGCAGATTGCGGGGTGCCGACGGCTGTCAGGCCAGGCAGTCCGGCTGTCGATGAAACGGAACTTCGAGGAAGGGGGCGGTTGGTGGAGCCAGGCGGGATCGAACCGCCGACCTCTTGCATGCCATGCAAGCGCTCTCCCAGCTGAGCTATGGCCCCTTAATCAAAACCGCGTTCGGATGGGTCCGATGCGCCTGTCGGCCGGAACGGGCTGCAGGGCCCGCGCCGTGAATCGTCAAGACCGACCTGAAACCACGTTTCAGGCCGTATCTCAAGTCTCTTGTCTCAGGATTCCTCGTCGCCGGAGACGTCGCCGATGATGTCGGTCACGTCTTCGTCTTCTTCCTCTTCATCGGCGATGAAGGTGGAATCGTCATCGTCATCGTCGATGGAATCGTCAACCTCGATGTCGTCCTCGGATTCCGGCACGTTGGTCTTGACCTTGCCGGTGTTCTCCTCGGCATCGGCCTCTTCCAGCGAGACCAATTCCTCCTCGTTCTCCGCAACCTCGGTCTCCTGCGAGGATTCGGAGGCGGCGGCGCGCGCAGCGGCGTCGTTGCGCGAACCGCGGGGCGGTGCCACCGGCGCGATCGGCACGATTTCGCCCGTATAGGGCGAGATCACCGGCGTCTTGTTGAGGTCGTAGAACTTTTTGCCCGTCACGGGGCAGGTGCGTTTGGTTCCGAGATCGGCTTTGGCCACGGGCGAAGATCCTGGGAATTTCGAAAAAAGCGGTGCTTCACTTGGGCGGTTGCGGGCGCTCTGTCAATAGTGCTCTGGGCGGTCAGCGCGGGGCGGGTGACGTATCCCGGCCCCCATGGTAGGAGCCGTTCAAATTGTACAGGAATTCCGCCGTGAGCCAGTCCAGCCAACCGACCCCCTTGGAAGCGCGAGGCGCCAGCCCGCTGACCGGAAAGGTCCGGGTGCCGGGCGACAAGTCGATCTCCCATCGGGCCCTGATCCTCGGCGCGCTCGCCGTCGGCGAGACAAGGATCACCGGGCTGTTAGAGGGCGAGGATGTCCTCAACACCGCCAAGGCGATGGCGGCGCTCGGCGCCACGGTCGAACGCACGGGCGAGGGCGCGTGGTCGGTGCATGGTGTCGGCGTCGGCGGCTTCAAGGCCCCGGCCGCGCCACTCGATTTCGGCAACAGCGGCACCGGCTGCCGCCTCGCGATGGGCGCGGTCGCGGGCTCGCCGATCGCGGCGACCTTCGACGGCGACGCCTCGCTGCGCTCGCGGCCGATGCGGCGCATTCTCGATCCACTGGAATTGATGGGCGCGGTTGTATCGGGTGGCGACGGCAAGCGCCTGCCGCTGACGCTGACCGGCGCGCGCGATCCGATCCCGATGGCCTATCGCACGCCGGTGGCATCGGCGCAGATCAAGTCCGCCGTGCTGCTCGCGGGCCTGTCCGCGCCGGGCGTCACCACGGTGGTGGAGACGGAAGCGAGCCGCGATCATACCGAACTGATGCTGAAGCAATTCGGCGCCGAGATCGTCACTGAAAAAGAGGGCGCGCACGGCCGCCGCATCACGCTCACCGGCCAGCCTGAATTGCATGGTGTGCAAGTCGAGGTGCCGGCCGATCCGTCCTCGGCGGCGTTTCCGCTGGTTGCCGCATTGATCGTGCCGGATTCGGATTTGACGCTCACCGACGTGATGACGAACCCGCTGCGCACCGGGCTGTTCACGACGTTGCGCGAGATGGGCGCGTCGATCGAGGAGAGCGACGTGCGCGACGCTGGCGAGCCGATGGCGAATTTGCGCGTGCGCGCCTCACGCTTGCGCGGCGTCACCGTGCCGCCGGAGCGCGCGCCCTCGATGATCGACGAATATCTGGTGCTTGCGGTTGCCGCATCGTTCGCTGAAGGCACCACGCGGATGCGCGGGCTGCAGGAATTGCGCGTCAAGGAATCCGACCGGCTTGAAGCCACCGCCGACATGCTGCGCGTCAACGGCGTCAAGGTCGAGATCGCCGGCGACGATCTCATCGTGCATGGCGAAGGCTTCGTGCCCGGTGGCGGGCTCGTCAAAACCCACATGGATCACCGCATCGCGATGTCGGCACTGGTGATGGGCTGCGCCTCGGAAGCCCCTGTGCGGGTGGATGACACCGCCTTCATCGCCACGAGCTTCCCCGATTTCATTCCGATGATGCGCAAGTTAGGGGCGGATTTCTCATGATCATCGCCATCGACGGGCCCGCGGCGTCGGGCAAGGGCACGCTCGGCAAGCGCCTCGCGCATCATTACGGCTTCCGCCATCTCGACACCGGCGTGATCTATCGCGCGGTAGCGCAGGCGCTCTTGGAATCCGGCGCGGCGCTGACCGACGAGGTTGCAGCGGTCGCGGCGGCGATGGAACTGGACCCGGAGAAATTCGGCAATCCCGTGCTCAAGACCCAGACGGTCGGCGATGCCGCGTCTGTCGTCTCTGCGATCCCGAAAGTGCGCGAGGTGCTCCTCAATTTCCAGCGCCAGTTCGCCGCCGATCCGCCGGGCGCGGTGCTCGACGGCCGCGACATCGGCACCGTGATCTGCCCCGATGCCGACGTGAAGATTTTCGTCGTGGCCGACCCGAAAGTGCGGGCGCATCGCCGCACGCTGGAGGCGCGCTCGCGCGGCGAGGCCGCCGACGAGGCGCTGGTGCTCGCCGACATCCTCAAGCGCGACGAGCGCGACAAGAACCGCGCCGCGGCGCCGTTGCGGCAGGCCGCCGACGCCCATGTGCTGGACAATTCCAACCTCGACATCGAGGGCGGGGTGCGCGCCGCGATCGCGATCATCGAAAAGGTTCGCAACGGGCGGTAATACAGTTCCCGGCGACAGGGCCCCAAACAGCCCGAAACCGCATCCAAATGGCCATTTCCGGGCCATCTGCGGCGATTCCGGCCTTGCCCCAAAGGGCTTGGGCGGCTATATCGCCGGGGTCCGGACTGCCCTCGACAATATCGAGGCCGTCCGAGCGGGCCGGCATTGGGTTGATCCCTGCCGTCATTGGAGGAAAGCCCGCTTGGAAGGTCTTTGAGGTCGAGCTTTCGACTGAACAGCCCGGCACTGAAATCATCGCATTGCACGTCGAAGGCCTGGCCGGCCCGTGTTCGACAACCGTGAGGTTGGCGAAGCGGTCGTCAAAGGTCGCGGACCTTTGGCCCTTCCCGCGCAATGCGCCATCAACCCAACACCGGCCAAACCGCGATCTGGAGAACCAATGGCTTCGACTGCATCTTCCTACAACCCGAGCCGCGACGATTTCGCGGCGATGCTCGATGAATCCTTTTCGGGCGGCAACCTTCAGGAAAGCTCTGTCATCAAGGGCAAGGTTGTGGCGATCGAGAAGGACATGGCCGTCATCGACGTCGGCCTGAAGACCGAAGGCCGCGTGGCGCTTCGCGAGTTCAACGGCCCCGGCCGCGAGAACACCATCAAGGTCGGCGACGAAGTCGAAGTCTTCCTGGACCGGATCGAAAACGCTCTCGGCGAAGCCGTGCTGTCGCGCGACAAGGCGCGCCGCGAGGAAAGCTGGGGCAAGCTCGAGAAGGCGTTCAACGCCAACGAGAAGGTTCACGGCGTCATCTTCAACCAGGTCAAGGGCGGCTTCACCGTCGACCTCGACGGCGCCGTGGCGTTCCTGCCGCGCTCGCAGGTCGATATTCGCCCGATCCGCGACGTCGGCCCGCTGATGAACAATTCGCAGCCGTTCCAGATCCTCAAGATGGACCGCCGCCGCGGCAACATCGTCGTCTCCCGCCGCACGGTTCTCGAAGAGACCCGCGCCGAGCAGCGCCAGGAGCTGGTGCAGAACCTCGAAGAGGGTCAGGTGATCGATGGCGTCGTCAAGAACATCACCGATTACGGTGCGTTCGTTGACCTCGGCGGCATCGACGGCCTGCTGCACGTCACCGACATCGCGTGGCGCCGCGTCAACCATCCGACCGAGGTGCTCACCATCGGCCAGACGGTGAAGGTCAAGATCATCAAGATCAACCACGAGACCCACCGCATCTCGCTCGGCATGAAGCAGTTGCTGGACGATCCGTGGCAGGGCATCGAAGCGAAGTATCCGCTCAACGCCCGCGTCACCGGCCGCGTCACCAACATCACCGACTACGGCGCGTTCGTCGAACTGGAGCCGGGCATCGAAGGCCTGATCCACGTCTCGGAGATGTCGTGGACCAAGAAGAACATGCACCCCGGCAAGATCGTTTCGACCTCGCAGGAAGTCGAAGTGCAGGTGCTGGAAGTGGATTCGGCCAAGCGCCGCATCTCGCTCGGTCTCAAGCAGACCATGCGCAATCCGTGGGAAGTGTTCGTCGAGAAGTTCCCGGTCGGCGCGACCGTGGAAGGCGAAGTCAAGAACAAGACCGAGTTCGGTCTGTTCCTCGGCCTCGATGGCGATGTCGACGGCATGGTGCATCTGTCCGACCTCGACTGGAAGCAGCCGGGCGAGCAGGTGATCGACAACTTCAAGAAGGGCGACATGGTCAAGGCCGTGGTGCTCGACGTGGATGTCGAGAAGGAGCGTATCTCGCTTGGCGTGAAGCAGCTTGAAGGCGACCCCTTCGCCGAACCGGGCGACGTCAAGAAGGGCGCGGTCGTGACCTGCGAAATCCTCGACGTCAAGGAAGCCGGCATCGACGTGCAGATCGCTGGCACCGACTTCACCACCTTCATCAAGCGTTCGGAGTTGGCTCGCGACCGCAACGACCAGCGCGCCGAACGCTTTGCCGTCGGTGAGAAGGTCGATGCCCGCGTCATCCAGTTCGACAAGAAGGCCCGCAAGGTCCAGGTGTCGATCAAGGCGCTCGAAGTGGCCGAGGAGAAGGAAGCCATCGCGCAGTACGGGTCTTCGGATTCGGGTGCGACGCTCGGCGACATTCTCGGCAACGCGCTGAAGAAGCGCGACAAGTAAGCGTTATTCCCAAGCATGCGGAAAGGGCCCCAGTTTCGGGGCCCTTTTTGTTTGCAAGGAGTTGAGCGGGGATGAGTTCAAATTGTCTCGTAATTGATGTATCGAAGTCACTTAATCGCAAGCACTGAGCGGGGATAACGCGCCGCCCACCGGAGAACCGCATGTCGTTCGAATCCGACCTGATCGTTGACCGCCGCCGCATCCGCCGCAAGCTGACGTTCT